>Ga0206103_100208_pt1 | contig 42085 bp, 35 predicted proteins | sample 1B5Ametagenome_FD_148638 | JGI IMG/M metagenome (GOLD analysis project Ga0206103, IMG submission 148638) | Enriched microbial communities from leaf-cutter ant dump, University of Wisconsin, Madison, United States - 1B5A | ecosystem: Environmental > Terrestrial > Nest > Insects nest > Nest dump... | reverse complement strand
GGGCACGAGCCAGTCGACGACGAACGCGGCCGCACCGCGCAGCATCGGCCACACGTCGCGCAGGACCTCGACGTCGGCGGTGTACTCGTAGCGGTCCCACAGGTGCCGCGCGAGCCACGCCCCGCCCATCCACCACGCCGCCCAGGCCGGGTCACCGTGCCCGCGACCGACGGGGAGCGACCAGCCCCACACGTCCGAGTTGTGGTGCGCGACCCACCCGTCACAGCCGTACAGCTCGCGCGCGACCGCGGCGCCCTCGTGCGCCAGGAGCCGCACGTGGTCGACGAGCGGCTCGACGCAGCGCCCGAGCCCCGTGGCCTCGGCGGGCCAGTAGGCCATCTGCAGGTTGATGTTGAGCGTGTAGGCGCTCGACCAGGGCGGGCGGTGCTCGTCGTTCCACACGCCCTGGAGGTTCGTCGGCGGAGCGCCCGGGCGAGACGCGGCCATGAGCAGGTAGCGACCGTACGCGAAGGCGGCCTGCGTCCGGCGCGCGAGCGAGGACCGGGTGTCCCGGTCGACCTCGTCGGGCAGCGCGAGCTCGTCGCCCGCGGGCTCCCCCTCGGCCGGCCGCGCGGGAACGAGCTCGAGCCGCGTCGCGTCCGCGAGCGCGCGGTGGTCCGCGACGTGCTGCGCCTGGGCCGCGTCGCCGGCCGCGGCCGACCGCGGCAGCGCCGCCCGCGCCCGGGACACCGCGTCGCGCTCGGCGTCGGCCGGGTCGCGCAGCGGTCCCGGCTCGGGCCAGCGTGACGTCGTCGCGGTCGCGAGCACGAGCTCGACCCACGTCGCGTCGACCACGTCGACGTGCGCCCCGAGCGCGGTCGCACGGCCGTCGGTCGCGACGCGCACGGTCGCGACCCCGGTCAGCGTCGCGTGCGGGCCGTGCGGCGTGCGGGCGGGCAGGTCGGGCTCGTGACCCGGGGCGACGTCGTAGGGCAGCTCGACCGTGACGCACGCGCCCAGCACGTCGGGCTCGTCCGGTCCGCCGGGGCCGCGCACCTCGCCGGGGTGGGCGCCCGCGAGCAGCACGCGCCAGCCGAACGTCGCGCCCGACGAGCGCCACCTGCCGTGCAGGCAGCCGTCGGGCGCGCTCGCGAACCAGGTCACGACGACGGCGTCGTCGTCCGCTGCCCCGGCGGCGCCCGCCACGAGGCGCTCCGTGACGGTCCCGTCGCGCAGGTCGAGCCGACGGCCCGCGCTGCGCAGGGCGCCGCACGCCCGACCGTCGGGACCGGGCGCGCGGCCCGCACGCACGTCGACGACGAGGTCGGCGAACGGCTGGTACGCCTGCGCGTACGGGCCCTGGAAGGCCTGGGCCAGCCGGGCGGCCTCGTCGTGCCGGCCGGCCGCGAGCGCCGCTCGCAGGTCCGCGAGCGTCTGCGGACCCACGCCGCGTGCCCGCAGGTCGGCGAGCGCGAGCGCGGGACCGCCCGGATGGCCCGACCACGCCCGCGCGTCGTTGACCTGGACGCGCGCGGCCGCCGCACCGCCGAAGACCATGGCGCCGAGCCGCCCGTTGCCGACCGGGAACGCCTCGTCCCAGCGGCGCGCGGGTCCCGCGAAGCGCAGCGCGCGCACCCGCGTCAGCCCTTGACCGCGCCGAAGATGACGCCCTTGGTGAAGTGCCGCTGGACGAACGGGTAGACCACGAGGATCGGCACGATCGCGAGGATCATCACGGCCATCTTCACGGGCATGCCCGTGACGGCGCCCGAGCCGACGTCGACCTGTCCCGTGCCGGAGCCCGGCAGCGTGACACCCTGCAGGACGTACGAGCGCAGCACGAGCTGCAGCGGCCACTTGGTGTTGTCGTTGATGTAGAGCATCGCGTTGAAGAACGCGTTCCAGTACCCCACGCCGTAGAACAGCGCGACGACCGCGACGACGGCCTTCGACATCGGCAGCACGATGCGCAGCAGGACGCGCCAGTCCCCCGCACCGTCCATGCGCGCGGCGTCGAGGATCGCGGCGTCGATCCCCATGAAGAAGTTGCGCAGGATGAGGACGTTGAACGCCGAGACCGCGCCCGGCAGGATCAGCGCCCAGTACGTGTCGATCAGGTTGAGCGAGCTGACCAGCAGGTACGTCGGGATCATGCCCGCGCCGAAGAACATCGTGATGAGGAAGACGAACAGGATCGGCCGGTGCGCGAACGACCCGGGCCGCGACAGCCCGTACGCGGCGAGCACCGACACGGCGACCGAGATCACGGTCCCGACGAGCGTGATGCCGACGCTCACGAGCGCGGCGCGCGTGACCACGCCGCCCGAGAGGATCTGCGCGTACGCCCGGAACGTGAGGTCGCCGGGCACGACGACGAGACCGCCCGCGCGGATCGACTCCTGCGTCGTGGACAGGCTCGTGACGACCACGGTCCACAGCGGGAAGAGCACCGCGAGGACGACGACCGCGAGGACCACGAACTTCGTCACCTGACCCGCGACCGAGGGCTGCTCCTCCCACACGGGCCGGTACTTGTTGCGCCGCGGGCGACGGGGGCGCTGCGGACGCCCTCCCGTCCCCTCGGCGACGAGGTCCTGTGGCAGGACCGCCACCTCGGTGGAGATCTCCGGACTGGTTCCGCTCATGCGCGCTGGTACACCCCCGCCTCGCCGAACACGTGCGCGAGCTTGTTCGCCCCGAGGACGAGCGCGAGGCTCACGACTCCCTTGACCAGGCCCGCGGCGGCCGCGAAGCTCCAGTCCCCGTAGATGACGCCCTGGTAGTAGACGTACGTGTCGATGACCTCGGACACCCCGGCACCGACCGCGTCACGCTGCAGGATGAGCTGCTCGAACCCGACCGTGAGCGCGTCCCCGAGCCGCAGGATGAGCAGCAGGACGATCACGGGCCGCAGCGCGGGCAGCGTCACGTGCCACATGCGCCGCCAGCGGTTCGCCCCGTCGACGACCGACGCCTCGTACAGCTCGGGCGAGACGGTCGTGAGCGCCGCGAGGAAGATGATGATCCCCCAGCCCGCGTCCTTCCAGATCGCCTGCGACGTGATGAGCACCAGGAACGTGTCCGGGTTCGTCATGAACGACACCGTGTGGTCGATGCCGTGGTTGCGCAGCGTCTGGTTGACGAGGCCCGCCCCGCCGAAGATCTGCTGGAAGATCGTCACCACGAGCACCCACGAGAAGAAGTGGGGCAGGTAGACGATCGACTGGATCGTCGTGCGGACGCGCGGCGACATGACGCTGTTGAGCAGGAGCGCCAGGACGATCGGGACCGGGAAGTAGAACACCAGCTGGAACAGCGTGATCGTCAGCGTGTTCTCGACCGCGGTGAGGAACGCCGGGTTGTCGAAGACGCGCTCGAAGTTCGACCAGCCGACGAACGGGCTGTGCAGGAAGCCCTGGTACGGCGAGTAGTCCTGCCACGCGATGACGTTGCCGAGCATCGGCACGTACGCGAAGACCGCGAGCAGGACGATCGCCGGCAGGACCATGAGCAGCAGCGAGCGGTCCCGGCGCAGCCTCGTCGTCCACGGCACCTTGCGCTGCGGGACGCCGGACCGGGCGGAACGCCCTCGCCGGCGCGCCGAGGACGCCGCCGGCTGCGGCGCGGCGGCGTCCTCGGTGAGTCGTGCGTCGGTCACTGGGCGTCCAGGATCTCCTGGTAGAACGCGCGCAGCTCCTCGCCGCCCGACGACTTCCACGTCGCGATCGCCGCGTCGAGGTCGGTGAGCGACTTGCGGCCCCGCGCGATGTCCTTCTCCAGGTCCGTGAACGGCTGACCGAGCGACGCGTACTGCGGCGGCTCGACGATCTGCATCGCGAAGAACAGCGGCTCCTCGACGTACTGCGCGGCGTCGGCCATCCACGTCGAGTACGCCTCGACGAAGCCGGGGTACTGCACGCGCGTCTGGGCGACCGGCGGGTCGACGAGGAACGTGTACGTCGGCTGCAGCTCGGTCGCGGCCAGCTCGGTCGGCACCGGCAGGCCGTTGCCGTCCTTCGTGTAGTGCACGCCCTCGACGCCGTTGTTGATGACGTCGAACTCGGTCGTGCCGAACGGTGCCGCGAGCACGTCGGCGAGCTTGAGCAGCTCGGTGATCCGCGCCTCGTCGTCCGACTTCTTGAGGAACGAGAAGATGTTGACGGGGTTGCCCTGGAAGAGCGCGGGCGTCCCGCCGTCGGCCGCGAACGGCGCGAACGGCTGCTGCCAGTACCCCGGGTTCGCCCCGAGGTTGTCCCGCAGCGCCTCGTGCCAGCCGCCGAGCCCGTCCGACGAGATGAGGGACTGGCCGCCCTGGAAGCGCGTCTTGGCCTCGCCCGTGTTGCCCGCGACCGCGTCGGGGTGCACGACCCCCGCGGCGAACAGCTTCGCGATCCACTCGAGCGCGTCGCGGTACTCCTGGGTCTCGAACCGGGAGACGAGCGCGCCGCCCTCGAGCTTCCACTTCGGCACGACCTTGAAGATCTGCGTCGCCGTGATCCACAGGTCCTCGCAGCCGTACACGTTGCCGCCCGTGAGCTCCTTGGCGAGCGCGAGCAGGTCGTCGGCGCTCGAGACGTCGACCGTGATGCCCTTCGCCTCGATGAGGTCCTTGCGGTAGAAGGTCGCGTCCGTGATGATCTCGCCCGGGAACGGCAGCGCGTAGAGCTTGTCGTTGAAGACGCCGAACTTCCACGCGGCCGTCGGCAGGTTCGCCAGGTTCGGGTAGTCCTTGACCTTGTCCCCCGCGAGGTACGGCGTGAGGTCCTGGAACAGGTTCGGCACGATCTCGGAGCCGAACCGCGGCGGGATGTTCCACGTCGGGATGCAGACCCAGTCCGGCACGTCCTTGGCGGACGCGAGCACGGTCGCGAGCTTGTCGCCGTACGTGTTGCCGTCCGAGATCTGGAAGCTGATGGTCGAGCCGAGCAGCGCGTTGACCGCCGCGTAGTACTGGTTGCCGTCGACGGGCGGGATCGTGCCCCACAGCGGCGTCATCGCCGTGAAGGTCTGGCCCGATCCCGGAGGCGTCGGGACCGACTGGACGAACGACGCCGGGATCTTCTCGAACCCCGGCGTCGATCCCTGCACGCTCGGGTAGTCGGGCTTGACGTACTCGACGGGGATGTACGACGGCAGGATCTCGGCGGAGACGGTCGCCTGGGCCGACGGCGCGGCCGCGCCGTGCGGCGCGCTGCCACCGCCGTCGCCGCATGCGGACAGCAGCGACGGCACACCGACGACGGCGGCTCCCGCGGCGATCATCCCGAGGAACCCGCGCCGGCCGACCTCGACGTCGGCGAGCCGGCCAGTACGGGGGGTGGAGCTGTTCATTGAGCGTCCTCGCTCCCTGATGCGGACGAGCCCTGCACGCGGAGTCGCGCAGGGAAGGGCACCTGCTCGGCCTCGCGACGATCGGATCGCCACGCTGCGGACGGCCGTCGAGCCGCGACGACCTCTGTGTCGAAGCGGTTCGACGGGGAACGTAGTCGTCGGTGCGGCGGATTGCAACCATCCGTCCGAATGTCGACGCACCCGGTGCGGTCCCACCTGGTCGCGCTCCCATCCGGCGACGGTCCTCGCCAGGGCCGCGTCGGTCCGGGTCGGGCCGCCGCGCCGCCGGGTCGCGGCGGGCGCGTGCGGCCGGGCGCCGCCGCACGCGCCGGATGTGACCCACACCATCGAAACGGTTCGACGCCGTCCGCTACAGTGCTCGTCGCACGACGCAGCCGACGACGCACCCGACAGCGCTCGAGAGCGCACCCGACGAGGAGCCCGCACGTGACCGACGCCGCCGTCCCGCAGCCGCACGACGACCCGCAGCCCGACCTCGCACAGGCCGTCTTCCGCGACCCCGCGCGCCCCGCGCACGAGCGCGCCGCCGACCTCGTCGCACGGCTGACCCGGGCCGAGAAGGTCGCGATGCTGCACCAGCGCGGACCGGCGGTCGAGCGGCTCGGGCTGCGGGCGTTCACGACCGGGGCCGAGGTGCTGCACGGCGTGTCCTGGCTCGGGCTCGCGACCGTCTTCCCCCAGCCCGTCGGGCTCGCCGCGACCTGGGACCCCGAGCTCCTGACGCGCGTCGGCACGGTCGTCGGGACCGAGCTGCGGGCCAAGCACGCGGCCGCCCCGGACGTCTCGCTCAACGTCTGGGCACCCGTGGTCAACCCGCTGCGGCACCCCGCGTGGGGCCGCAACGAGGAGGGGTACAGCGAGGACCCGTACCTCACCGCCGAGCTCGCGACCGCGTACGCGCGCGGCCTGCGCGGCGACCACCCGACGTACTGGCGCACCGTGCCGACCCTCAAGCACGCGTTCGGCTACAACAACGAGACGGACCGCGGCGTCACGAGCTCACAGCTGCGGCCCCGCGTGCTGCGCGAGCACGAGCTGCCCGCGTTCACCGGTCCCCTCGCGGCGGGTGCGGCGCGCGCCGTCATGGCCGCGTACAACCTCGTCGACGGGCGTCCCAACCACGTCTCGGGCGAGCTGCTCGACCTGCTGCGCGCGGCCACGCCCGGCTCGCTGTTCGTCGTGTCCGACGCCGCCGCCCCCGGGTTCGTCGTCACGCTCCAGCGGTTCTACGACGACCACGTGGCCGCGCACGCGGCGATGCTCGAGGCCGGCATCGACTCGTTCACCGACAACGACGCCGACTCCGGCCCGACGATCGCGCGCGTCACCGCCGCGCTCGACGCGGGCCTGCTCGACGAGGCCGTGGTGGACCGCGCGGTCGCGCGCCAGCTCGAGCTGCGCATCCTCACGGGCGAGCTCGACCCCGGGCTGGACCCGTTCGTGGTCCCCGCGGACGCGATCGACCTGCCCGAGCACCGCACGCTCGCTCGCGAGGTCGTCGCGCGCTCCGTCGTCGTCCTCGAGAACCACCGCGGCACGCTGCCGCTCGCCGCCGACGCACCCGCGCCGCCGGTCGTCGCGGTCGTCGGACCGCACGCCGACCGCGCGCTGCACGACTGGTACTCCGGGACGCCGCCCTACACCGTGGGGCTCGGCAGCGCGCTGCGCGAACGCCTCGGCGAGGCGCACGTGCGCGTGGCGGACGGTGCCGACCGGCTCGTGCTGCGCTCGACGAGCACGGGCGGCGCGGTGCGCGTCGCGGGCGCGGCGCACGCGTTGACGGCCGACGGCGACGCGTCCGACCCCGCGGCCCAGCACGACGCGACGCTGTGGGAGAGCGGGCTGTGGACGCTGTCGGTCGCGACGACCGGGCTGCTGTGGACCGGGGCACAGTGGGTCGTGCGCGCGGACGCGACGCGCGTCGGCGGCTGGGTCGCGCAGGAGACCTTCCGCCGCCACGTGCACGACGACGGCACGTGGTCGCTGCAGCACGCGGGCTCCGGGAAGTGGCTGCGGGTCCAGCACGACGAGGCCGGCACGCTCGTCGCGGACGGCGAGACCCGCGCCGACGCCGAGCGGTTCGCCGCCGAGGTCGTGCGGTCCGGCGCCGCCGCGGTGCGCGCCGCGTGCGCGGGTGCCGACGTGGTCGTCGTCGCGCTCGGCAACGACCCGCACCTCGGCGGGCGTGAGACCGTCGACCGGCCGTCGCTCACGCTCCCGGCGGCGATGCTCGACACGTGGCAGGTCGCGCGCGACGCGGCACCCGCCGCCGGGCACGTCCTGCTCGTCGTCTCGTCGTACCCCTACGTCCTGCCCGACGACCTCGCGGCCGACGCCGTCGTGTGGTCGTCGCACGGCGGGCAGGAGCTCGGCCACGGGCTCGCGGACGTGCTCGTCGGCGACCGCGAGCCGACCGGGCGGCTCGCGCAGGCGTGGCCCGCGCGCGTCGAGCACGTGGGCGACCTGTACGACTACGACATCATCACCGCGGGGCACACCACCTGGTACGCGAGCGCCGCACCGCGGTACGCGCTCGGGCACGGGCTCACGTACGGCGCCGTCCGCTACCTCGCGGTCACGAGCGAGGGCCGGCTCGACCGCGACCTCGCGGTCGACGACGCGCTGCACGACGACGCCTCGGGCGGCACGGTGCTCTCGACGCTGCGGCAGTGCGTGCCCGTCACCGTCACCGTGCGCAACGACGGCGCCCGCACCGCGCACGAGCTCGTGCAGGTCTACGCGGACGCACCCGAGCACCGGCTCCCCTACGGGCACCGGCTCGTCGCGCACGCGCGCGTCGCGCTCGCACCGGGCGAGCAGCGCGACGTCACGCTCGACGTGCCGGTCGCACGCCTCGCGACGTGGGACGTCACGCGCGACCGGTTCGTCGTCGAACCCGGCCGGTACGTGCTCGGCGTCGGGTCCTGCGCGTCGGACCTGCCGCTCGCCGTCACCGTCCGGGCCACGGGCGATCCCGTGCCGCCGCGCGCGGTCGTCGGGCACGTCGTGCGGGCCGCGGACGCGGACACGTTCGCCGACGTCGAGCTGTCCGCGCGGACGCGTGAGCGCGGCACCGCGGTGCAGGTCGCCCGCCGACGAGCGCGCGGCAGCGTCGTGCTGACCGACTGCGCGCTCGACGGCGCTCGGGGCGTCGAGACCGTGGTCGCGCGGACGCGGCCGGGCCGGGCGCTGGTCGAGGTCGCCGTGCGGCTCCCGGGAGCCGCCGCCCCGTCGGCGCCGGGTGGGCCGTCCGACGACGGCTGGTGCACGATCGCGTCGCTCGACGTGCCCGAGGGCGGCGACCGGTGGACGTGGCACACCGTCGCCGGTGCGCTCGACGCCCCGCTCACCGGGGTCGCCGACGTGCGCCTGAGCGTCGTCGGCGCCGCGCGCGTCGCGTCGCTCGGCTTCACGCGCTGAGGGGCGCGCACCTGGACGAGCGGACCTTGACGAATCGGGCGGACTGCACCACCATCCGTCGTTGAAGCGCTTCGATGACGAAGCCCTGACCCGGGAGTGACCCGTGCTGCGAAACCTGTCCGCCTGGCATCTCGTCGTCGTCGGCGCCGTGGTCGTGCTGATGTTCGGCGCCAACAAGCTCCCCGAGCTCGCCCGCGGGGTCGGCCAGTCCATGCGCATCTTCAAGAGCGAGATGAAGGACCTCGCGGCCGACGCCGAGGCCCCGGCAGCCGCGGCGCAGCTCGACGGGGCCGCCGCACCGGCGCCGGTCGGTACCGAGCCCGAGCACCGGCCCGCCGCCTGACGGCCCCCGCCGCCTGAGGACCCGCCTGCGAGCCCTCGGCCGGGCGGCTCGCCTCCGTAGCCGGGCTCTCAGCGCGCGTCAGGCGATCGCAGCCCCGGCACGCAGGACCCGCTGCGGACGCAGCGCGTCGTCGACCACGACCACGTCGGCGCGGCGCCCCGCGACCAGGCCGCCGAGGTCGTGGCGCCCGAGGACCGCGGCGGGCGTGACCGACGCCGCGCGGACCGCGTCCACGAGCGGCACGCCCGCGGCGACGGTCGCACGGACCACGTCGAGCAGGTGCGCGACACCGCCGGCGATCGCGCCCGCCGCACCGTCCGGCTCGACGATGCGCGCGACGCCGTCCGCGACGCGCACGGCCATCGGACCGAGCTGGTAGTCCCCGTCCGCCATGCCCGCGGCGGCCATCGCGTCGGTGACGAGCGCGATCGCGTCCGCCCCGACGAGCTCGAACACCGACGCGACCGTCTCGGGCGCGAGGTGCGTGCCGTCTGCGACGAGCTCGACGACGAGCTCGCCGCGCGCCGCCGCGCCCAGGCACGCCAGCACCGGCCCCGGGTCCCGGTGGTGGACCGGTCGCATGCCGTTGAACAGGTGCGTCGCGGTCGCCCGGCCGGACCGCGCCGTCGGCTCGGTCGCCAGGAGGTCGAACGCGCGGTCGGCCGCCGCCTCGACGGTCGGTGCGTCCGCATCCGTGTGCCCGAGCGACGGGAGCGCGCCGGCGCGCACGAGCGCGGCGAGCACGTCGTCGTCCGCCGGTTGCACGCGCTGACCCGCCGGCGCGGCGCTGCTCACGCCCGCCACCTCGGGAGCGACCGTCATGGTCACGAGGTGCCCGCGCGCGGCGCGTGCCACCTGCGCCACCAGCGCGGGGTCGCCGGGCTGCATGTCCTGCGGGTTCTGCGCGCCGCAGCGCGCGTGCGACAGGAACGGACCCTCGAGGTGGATGCCCGCGACCACCCCGGCGTCGGCCGCATCCGCCAGGAGCGCGGTGCGCGTCAGCAGGACGTCCGACGGCGCCGTGACGAGGGACGCCACGAGCGTCGTCGTCCCGTGCCGAAGGTGCTCGTCCGCCGCGGTCGCGACCTGCTCCGCGGTCGTCGCGTCCGGGAAGCTCGCTCCCCCGCCGCCGTGGCAGTGCAGGTCGACCAGGCCCGGCAGGAGCGTCGCGGTCGACGGTGCCGGGCACGCGCCCGCCCACCCCTGCGGGACCTCGTCCGCGGGGCCCACCCACGCGATCGTCGGACCCTCGACCACGACGACTCCGTCGTCCAGCACCGCGGCGGGCGTCACGACCCGGCCGCGCAGGAGGGACACGGTCTCGGGGTGCGTCGGCCGGTCGGTGCCCACGGGGCCTGCGGGGGAAGTCACGCGCCCATTGTGGCGCAGGTCGGCGGTCGTCCCCCGCGGCCGAAGGTCATGCCGGCGACCGCAGGCTCGTCGCCAGCGCGTCCTCGAGCTGCTCGTCCGACGGACCGCGGGTGCGTCGACGGCGGGCCGACCGCAGCCGCGCGCGCTGCGACCACCACCACGCGAGCGGGGTCGCGACCGCACCCGCACTCGCGAGCGCGACGGCGTACCCGGCCTCGTGCGCGAGCGCCCCGGACGTGAGCACGGACCCGACGACGACCGGGACGGCAGCGCCGAGCAGCGCATACGCCGTGACCCGCCCTCGGGCGCCGCGCGCGCGGCGCTCCACGACCAGGCCGAGCGGCACGGCGAGCGCCAGCGCGGGGACCGCGCCGAACGTCAGGACGAGCGCGCTCACCGGAACCTGGCTGCTGTCGGCACCCCACCCGCGCAGGCCGTCCGTGCCCCACGCGACCAGCTCGATCCCCGCAACCAGGACGACGAACAGCGCGACCGCGCGGACGGCGCCCCGCAAGACGAAGGCGGCATCGTCCGCGAGAGGTCGCTGCGGGCTCATGCGCCGATCTTCCCGGGCGCCTCTCGTGCTGGCAACCACGTCCCGCGCGACGCGTCAGAACAACCGCGAGTCGACGTCGTCGACGCCCCGCATCGCGTCGTAGTCGAGCGTGAGGCACGCGATGCCGCGGTCCGTCGCCAGGACGCGGGCCTGCGGCTTGATCTCCTGCGCCGCGAAGACGCCGCGCACGGGCGCGAGCAGCGGGTCGCGGTTGAGCAGCTCGAGGTACCGCGTGAGCTGCTCGACGCCGTCGATGTCGCCACGACGCTTGATCTCGATCGCCACCGACCCGCCGTCCCGGTCCTTCGCCAGGATGTCGACCGGCCCGATCGCCGTCGGGTACTCGCGGCGCACGAGCACGTGCCCGTCGCCGAGGAGCCCGATCTGTGCCGCCAACAGCTCCTGCAGGTGGGCCTCGACGCCGTCCTTGACGAGGCCCGGGTCGACGCCCAGCTCGTGCTCCGAGTCGTGGAGCACCTCGTAGAGGTCGATCTCGAGGCGGTCGTCGGACTTCTGGTGCTGCACCGTCCAGACCTGCGTGACACCGGCGGCACGCGACTCGTCGTCCGGCGCGCCGACCGCGAGCGAGCAGGGCGGGCTCATCCAGTTGAGCGGCTTGTAGGACCCGCCGTCGGAGTGCAGCAGGACGCTGCCGTCGGCCTTGACGACGAGCAGGCGCGTCGCCCGCGGCAGGTGCGCCGACAGGCGCCCCGTGTAGCGAGCGGCGCAGGACGCGACGACGAGACGCACGCGAGACCTCCGGACGCGAGAACGATCAGGGGCGCGGAGCCGCGCAGGCGGTGGATCGCCGCCCGGCCCCGCCGGTCAATAGACCGAGCCGACGCGCGACGGCGTCGCCTCGATCCACGACGTGAGCCCGGCGTACGCCTCGCGCGTCAGCAGCAGCTCGAACTCGACGGGCTTGGCGTGCGAGCGCGCGCGGCATCGGACGATGAGCTGACCCGGTGCGCCCGGCACGTCCGAGTCCCGCTTGCCGAGCACGACGAGCGACGTGCGCTCCCACCGCTGCGCGGGACGCGGTGCGAGCGAGTGGGACCGCCACCAGTACAACGAGACGGCCCCGTACTGGGCGACCCCGCTGGGCCAGCGCGAACCACGTGAGAGCGAGCAGCGGAACGAGCCGACGCGGTTGTCGAGCGTGTGCCGACGCGAGAACCACAGCCCCGCGCCGAGGACGACGAGCGCACCGATCACGACCAGTGCGACGACGGCCCCCGAGTGCACGCGCCCGACGACCTCAGTGCGACGCCGTCGTCGACTCGCTCAGCGCGTCGACGACGATCGTGACCGTGTCGGAGTCCACCGAGAGGAAGCCTCCGTCGACGTGCCAGGCCAGCTGCTCGCCCTCGGTCGTGCGCACGCGCAGCTCACCGTCGCGCAGCACCGACAGGATCGGCGTGTGCCCGACGAGGATGCCGATCTCCCCGTCGGCCGCGGGGGCCGAGACCTGGCGGGCCTTGCCCGACCAGACCTTGCCCACCGCGTCGACGAGGTCGACCTCGAGGGAGTCCGCCATCAGACGCCGTACTCCTTCTGGATGCGGGCCCAGTTGCGCTCGAGGTCCTCGAGCCCACCGATGTTGAAGAACGCCTGCTCCGCGATGTGGTCGAACTCGCCCGCGGCGATCTTCTTGAACGCCTCGACGGTCTCCGTGACCGGCACGGTCGAGCCCGGGACGCTCGTGAACTTCTCCGCCATGTACGTGTTCTGGGAGAGGAACTGCTGGATGCGGCGCGCGCGGGCGACGACCGTCTTGTCCTCCTCCGAGAGCTCGTCGACACCGAGGATCGCGATGATGTCCTGGAGCTCCTTGTTGCGCTGCAGGATCGACTTGACCTGCGTCGCGACGTCGTAGTGCTCCTGGCCCACGTACCGCGGGTCGAGGATGCGGCTCGTCGACGCGAGCGGGTCCACGGCCGGGTACAGACCGCGCGACGCGATCTCGCGCGAGAGCTCGGTCGTCGCGTCGAGGTGCGCGAACGTCGTGGCCGGCGCCGGGTCGGTGTAGTCGTCGGCCGGCACGTAGATCGCCTGCAGCGAGGTGATCGAGTGACCGCGCGTCGACGTGATGCGCTCCTGCAGCAGGCCCATCTCGTCGGCGAGGTTGGGCTGGTAGCCCACCGCGGACGGCATGCGGCCGAGCAGCGTCGAGACCTCCGAGCCGGCCTGGGTGAACCGGAAGATGTTGTCGATGAAGAGCAGCACGTCCTGGTTCTGCACGTCGCGGAAGTACTCCGCCATCGTGAGCGCCGAGAGCGCGACCCGCAGACGCGTGCCCGGGGGCTCGTCCATCTGACCGAAGACGAGGGCCGTCTTGTCGAAGACGCCCGCCTCTTCCATCTCGACGATGAGGTCGTTGCCCTCACGCGTGCGCTCACCGACGCCCGCGAACACCGACACACCGCCGTGGTCCTGCGCGACGCGCTGGATCATCTCCTGGATGAGGACCGTCTTGCCGACGCCCGCACCACCGAACAGACCGATCTTCCCGCCCTGCACGTACGGCGTGAGGAGGTCGATGACCTTGATGCCCGTCTCGAACATCTGGGTCTTGCTCTCGAGCTGGTCGAAGGCCGGGGGCTTGCGGTGGATCGGCCAGCGCTCGGTGATCTCGATCTGCTCGCCGGGCTCCGCGTTGAGCACCTCGCCGATGACGTTGAAGACCTTGCCCTTGGTGACGTCACCGACGGGCACCGAGATCGGCGCACCCGTGTCGGTGACCTGGGCGCCGCGGACCAGGCCGTCCGTCGGCTTGAGCGCGATCGCACGCACGAGCGAGTCGCCGAGGTGCTGCGCGACCTCGAGGGTCATGCGCAGCTTGCCCGCGCCCTCACCCTCGCCCTGGCTCGACAGGTCGATGTCGACCGTCAGGGCGTTGTAGATCTCGGGGATCTGGTCCGCCGGGAACTCGATGTCCACGACGGGGCCGATCACGCGGGCGACGCGACCGACGCCGGGCGTGCCGGCGGCGGCGGCCGTCTCGTCGACGGTGGTGGCGGTCATGTCTGGCCTGCTTTCTCGAACCGGGGCGCCTCGCCCCGGCGTGGTCTTCGGGTGGTCGGCGGTCAGGAGGCCGAGGCGAGCGCGTCGGCGCCCGAGACGATCTCGCTGATCTCCTGCGTGATCTCGCCCTGACGGGCCTGGTTGGCCAGTCGGGTGTACGTGCGGATGAGGTCCTCGGCGTTGTCCGTGGCCGTGTGCATGGCCCGCTGCCGCGCCGCGAGCTCGGACGCCGCGGCCTGCAGGAGGCTCGCGAAGATCCGGGACCGGAAGTAGCGCGGGAGGAGCTCGTCGAGCACGGTCTCGGCGTCGGGCTCGAAGTCGTACAGCGGGAGCGGGCCGCCGTCACCGGCGGGCGCGACCCCCTCGACGACCTCGAGCGGGAGCAGCCGGATGACCCGCGGACGCTGCGTGACCATGTTGACGAACTGCGTGTACACCACGTGCACCGCGCGGACGCCGCCCTCGTCGGCCGGCGCACGGAACCGCTCGAGGAGCGCGTCCGCGATCTCCAGCGACGTCTCGAGCTGCGGTGCGTCCGACTGCCCCGTCCACTGTCCGGCCAGTGCACGCTGCCGGAACGTGTAGTAGCTGACCGCACGCCGGCCCGCGACGTACAGGTCGACCTCGCGGCCTTCCTCGCCGAGCTGCTCGATGAGCCGCTCGGTCTCGCGGATGACGCTCGCCGAGTAGGCGCCCGCCATGCCACGGTCGGAGGCGACGAGCAGCACCGCGACGCGGTTCGTGTCCGTGCGCTCCGCGAGGAACGGGTGCGTGACGTTCGAGTGGGTGGCCACGGCCGAGACCGCCCGCGTGATCGCCCGCGAGTACGGCGACGCCAGGGCCACCCGGTCGCGGGCCTTGCCGATGCGGGACGCAGCGATCAGCTCCTGCGCCCGGAACATCTTCTTGAGCGACTGGGTGGACTTGATGCGCTGCTTGTAGACGCGCTGCGAACCGGCCATGCTCAGGCCTTCTTCTGCCGGACGATCTGCTCCTGCTCGACCTCGACCTCGTCGTCCTCCTCGGCGGCACCCACCAGCGGCGAGCCGTCGAACGTGAGGAAGCCGTTGCGGACGTCCGCGACCGCGTCCGCGAGGGCCTGCTCGGTCTCGTCGTCGAGCTTGCCCGTCGACGCGATCGTGCTGAGCACCTCGGTGTTGCGGCGCAGGTGGTCGAGCAGCTCGGACTCGAACCGCTTGACGTCCTCGAGCGGCACGTCGTCCAGGTGGCCCTTCGTGCCCGCCCACACGGACGCCACCTGGTCCTCGACCGGGTACGGCGTGTACTGGGGCTGCTTGAGCAGCTCCGTGAGGCGCGAGCCCCGCGCGAGCTGGGCGCGCGACGTCGCGTCCAGGTCGGACGCGAACATCGCGAACGCCTCGAGCGAGCGGAACTGCGCCAGGTCGAGCTTGAGCGTCCCGGAGACCTGCTTCATGGCCTTGACCTGGGCCGAACCACCGACGCGGGACACCGAGATGCCGACGTCGACGGCGGGGCGCTGGTCGGCGTTGAACAGGTCCGACTGCAGGAAGATCTGGCCGTCCGTGATCGAGATGACGTTCGTCGGGATGTACGCCGACACGTCGTTGGCCTTGGTCTCGATGACCGGCAGACCCGTCATCGAGCCCGCGCCCAGCTCGTCCGAGAGCTTGGCGCAACGCTCGAGCAGGCGGGAGTGCAGGTAGAAGACGTCACCGGGGTAGGCCTCGCGGCCCGGCGGGCGACGCAGGAGGAGCGAGACCGCGCGGTACGCCTCGGCCTGCTTCGACAGGTCGTCGAACACGATGAGGACGTGCTTGCCGTCGTACATCCAGTGCTGGCCGATGGCCGAGCCCGTGTACGGCGCGAGGTACTTGAAGCCCGCCGGGTCGGACGCCGGAGCCGCGACGATCGTCGTGTACTCGAGCGCACCGGCCTCCTCGAGCGCGCCCCGCACCGAGGCGATCGTCGAGCCCTTCTGGCCGATCGCGACGTAGATGCAGCGGACCTGCTTCGAGGGGTCGCCGGTCTCCCAGTTCGCCTTCTGGTTGATGATCGTGTCGATCGCGATCGCCGTCTTGCCCGTCTGACGGTCGCCGATGATGAGCTGACGCTGACCACGGCCGATCGGGATCATGGTGTCGATCGCCTTGATGCCCGTCTGCAGCGGCTCGTGGACCGACTTGCGGGCCATGACGCCGGGAGCCTGCAGCTCGAGTGCGCGGCGGCCGACCGTCTCGATCTCGCCGAGACCGTCGATCGGGTTGCCCAGCGGGTCGACGACGCGGCCCAGGTAGCCGTCACCGACCGCGACGGACAGGACCTCGCCCGTGCGGCGGACCTCCTGGCCCTCCTCGATGCCGGAGAACTCACCCAGCACGACGACGCCGATCTCGCGCACGTCGAGGTTGAGGGCGAGGCCGAGCGTGCCGTCCTCGAACCGCAGCAGCTCGTTGGCCATCGCGCCGGGAAGGCCCTCGACCTGCGCGATGCCGTCGCCCGCCAGCGTGACGCGGCCGACCTCTTCGGCGACGGCGCCCGTGGGCTCGTAGCTCTTCACGAAGCTGTCCAGCGCGGCCCGGATCTCCTCCGGCCGGATCGTCAGCTCAGCCATTGCTCTCTCCTGTCATGGGACCTGCCAGCGCAGGTCCCGCGTTCTTCGGGGCCGGTTCAGCCGGCGAGTCGTCGTCGGGCGTCGGCGAGCCGGGACAGCACGGTGGAGTCGACCACCTGCGGACCGACCTGGATGCGCAGGCCGCCGAGCACGTTCGCGTCCAGCACCACGTTCAGCTGGATCTCGCGCCCGTAGGCCTGCTGCAGGATCTGGGCAAGCCGCTCCTGCTGCGCGGCGCTCAGCTCCGTCGCCGTGGTGACCGTGGCCACCTCGCGCTGACGGCGCTCCGCGATGAGGTCCGAGACGTGGCCCAGCGTCGCGACGTACCGACGACCACGCGGTGCGGCCGCGGCACGCCGTGCCACGAGCGCGGTCACCTGGGTCGTGCGGCCCGCGAGGATGAGGTCCACGAGCTCGGCGCGCGCCGAGCCGGCGATCGTCGGGTCGAACAGCGCCTGACGCGCCTCGCGCTGCCCGACCATCGCGCGGTTGAGCCGGAACAGCTCGTCCTCCACGAGCGCGAGCTGGCCCTCGTTCTCCGCCCGCGCCAGCACCGCGTGGAAGCCGAGCCGCTCGACGCTCTCGGTCAGGTCGGCGTCGGCCGACCAGCGCTGCCGCACGAGGTCCTGCACGACCGCGACGACCCGCGGGTCCGCGGCCTGCAGGAGCTGCGCGACGACACCGGCCTTCGCGTCACCGTCGACCGAGGGGTCGCCGAGCGTGCGCCGCAGCGAACCCGAGGAGTCGAGCGCGTCGACCACGGCGAACAGCTGCTCGCCCAGGTCCGACGCCCCCGCACCCGCGGCGGCGAGGACCGGCTCGAAGCGCGCCTCGACCGCCGCCAGCGAGGCGCGAGAGGTCCCGCGCATCAGCTCCCCTTACCGCTGGTCGCCGTCGTCTGCGCCGCGAGGTCGTCGAGGAACCGGTCCACGACGCGCGAACGCCGCACCTCGTCCTCGAGCGACTCGCCGACGATCTTCGACGCGAGCTCGGTCGCGAGCGCACCGACGTCGGCCCGCAGCTGCACCGCGGCCTGCTGGCGCTCGGCCTCGATCTGACGCTGCGCGGTCTCGGTGATCCGCGCGGCCTCGTCCTGGGCCTTCGTGCGCTGCTCGGCCACGATCTGACCGCCCTCGGTGCGCGCGTCCTCCCGGATGCGCGCGGCCTCGGCACGGGCGTCCGCGAGCTGCTTGTGGTACTCGTCCAGCGCGGCGGCTGCCTCAGCCTGAGCCTGCTCGGCCTTGGCCAGACCGCCCTCGATCTTCTCCGCGCGCTCGTCCAGCACCTTCTGCAGGGTGGGCAGCGCGAACTTGAAGAACGGGATCGCGATGATCAGGAGGACGACGGCGGACCAGAAGATGTCGTAGGGCTCCGGCAGGAGCAGCCGGATGCCGTCGATCTCCTCGGTGCTCTCCGCGGCCGTCACGACAGCCGCGGCGATCGCGGCGGCGCTCACGAGAAGAGGAACCCGGTGATGAGGCCGAGGAGGCCGAGGACCTCGACGAAGCCGATACCGATGAACATCGTCGTGCGCAGCTGGCCGGCGACCTCGGGCTGACGCGCGATGCCCTCGATCGTCTTGCCGATCAGGATGCCCAGGCCGATACCGGGGCCGATGACCGCAAGGCCGTAGCCGACGGTCGCGATGTTGCCCGAGATGGCGTTCTCGGCCGCGAGGATGGTCTCCGCAAGAGCCACGGTTGCTCGTTCCTTCCGTTGGGTACCCGACCGGTCGGCCGGCTACTCGTTCGTGGGTGGGACCGCGCGAGCGGCCCCGGAGGGTGGTGCCGGGAAGCTCAGTGCTCTTCCTCGACCGACAGGCTGATGTAGACCGCCGTCAGGACGACGAAGATGTAGGCCTGCAGCGCTCCGACGAACATCTCGAAGCCCGTCATCGCGAAGCCGGCCGCGAAGGTCAGTGCACCGAACGACTTCATGATGCCGTCGGCGTCGAACAGGAAGTACTGCGTGGCCGAGAAGCAGAGCACCAGCATGAGGTGCCCGGCGACCATGTTGGCCATGAGTCGGATCGCCAGCGTCGCGGGCCGGATCACGAAGACCGTGAGGAGCTCGATGGGCGTGAGCATCACGTACATGAACCACGGCACGCCGGGCGGGAACAGGCTGGACTTCAGGAAGCCGCCCAGACCCTGGGCCCGGACACCCGCGGCGAGGTAGCGCACGTACGCCCACACGGCGAGCAGGAGCGGCAGGCCCATGAGCGCCGAGCCGGCCATGTTGAGGCCGGGCACCACGCTCGTGAGGTTGAACGCGAGGATCGCGAAGAACATCGTCGTGAGCATCGCGGTGTGCTCGCGCGCCCGGTCCTTGCCCAGGATCTGCTCGGCGATCTGGACGCGGACGAAGTCCATGCCCATCTCGACGAGACCCTGCAGCCGGCCCGGGACCAGCCGCGCACGGCGCGCCGCCAGCACGAACACCAGCACGATCACGACCGCGGCGATCACCCGGAGCAGCTGGATGCGGTTGAACTCGAAGACCGTGCCCTCGAACAGCACCGGAGCGGGGAAGAAGTCCGCGATCGACGGCGCGTGGAAGCCGCTGCCTCCCTCGTCTGACGCGAGTGGCAGGAGGGTCGCGAGGCTGGACAGGGTGCGCTCCTGGTGGTCGTCTGCGTCGGGTGCCGCGTCCTCGCGGGCACACCGTCGACGCGTGGCCGTCGGGGTCGGGAGGAAGCGTAACCCATCTCAGACCGTGCCCCGACCTCTGTCCAGGACTGTCGTCCTACGATTCCGGGCCGTCGGACGGGCATCGTCGGACGACCTGTCGGTACACCTGCGCGCGTGCACCGACGAGCGGCCCGGCGGGGCTCGGGCAGGGGCGCGCAGAGCCCCGGCAGGGGCCCGACAGGCGCCCGACAGGGACCCCGCAGGGGCCGGGCGGGGGCCCGGCGCAGGCGCGGCCCGGATCAGTCGGCGTCGGGCGACGCGGGCTCGACGTACGGCATGCGGGCGCGCGACACGGCGCGGTAGTCGAGGTAGGCCGAGCCGAGCACGCCGACGAGCAGGACGACCGCGAGCACGCCGCGCGAGTAGAAGTCCTGCCCGCGCAGGACCGCCAGGACGACGATGACGACGAGCACCTTCGCGAGCCACGTCCCCATCACGACCGCGGCCATGGTCGCGGCGGGCGCGTGCGCGGTGCGCAGCATCGCGACGACGGTCGTCCCCGAGAACACGAGCGCGAGCCCCACGCCGATGAGCGCTCCCCACACGCCCGCCGAGCCCGCGACGAGCGCGCCGACCGGCACCCCGACCACGAGCAGCGCACCGAGCAGCCACAGCACGGTGCGCAGCGACGTCCGGAAGACGTCCTCGGCGGTCGCGTCGGGCCGGCCCGACGTGCTGCCGCCGTGCTCCGCCGGGCTCGCTGCCAGGATCTCGGGCGTCTCGTCGGCGCCGGGCGCCGGGGTCGTCGGCTCGCTCATGCGGTCCCCAGGGGTCGTGGTGGGCGGTGCGACCGGCCGCGCAGCGGTCCGATCGTCAGCAGGACGGCGACGACGACGCCCGCGGCGAACAGCCACAGCACGGTCGTCGTCGAGAACAGGACGAGCGCACCCACGCCGAACGCGAAGACGGCCGTCCAGACGTACATGATCGCGACCGCGCGGCGGTGGCTGTGCCCGAGCGCGAGCAGCCGGTGGTGCAGGTGCAGCCGGTCGGGGTGGAACGGGCTCTTGCCCTGGATCGTGCGGCGCACGATCGCGAGCCCCATGTCGAGCAGCGGCAGCAGGAGCACCGCGATCGGCAGCAGCATGGGCAGGAACGCCGGGAAGGACTGGCGACGCGTGACCTGCTCGGGGTCGATCTGGCCCGTCACGACGATCGCGGCGGCCGCGAGCACGAAGCCCAGCAGCATCGACCCGGAGTCGCCCATGAAGATGCGCGCCGGGTAGAGGTTGTGCGGCAGGAAGCCGAGGCACGCCCCGACGAGCGCGGCCAGCACGAGCGTCGACAGGCTCGCGTAGTCCCCCGACGTCGCACGCGTCAGCAGGTAGCAGTACAGGAAGAACGCGCCCCCGCCGATCGCGAGCACGCCCGCGGCGAGACCGTCGAGCCCGTCGACGAAGTTGACCGCGTTCATCGCGACGACGACCGCGATGACGGTCACGAAGGTCCACATGCGCGACGAGCTCACGGTCACGCCGCCGATCGGCAGCTGGTAGAGCTGCACGCCCTGCCACGCGAGGAACCCGGCCGCGAGCACCTGACCCATGAGCTTCGTCAGCCAGTCCAGGTCCCAGATGTCGTCGGCCACGCCGAGCAGCACGACGAGCCCCGCACCGCCCACGATCCCGACGAGCGGGCGCGGGTTGTCGTACACGCCCTGCAGGAACGGCAGCGTGCTCGCCATGACGATCGCGGCCGTGATCCCGGCGAACATCGCGAGCCCCCCGAGCCGCGGCGTCGGCACCGCGTGCACGTCGCGGTCACGCACCGCGGTGATCGCGCCCCAGCGCAGCGCGCACCACCGGGCGAGCGGCGTCATGAGGTACGCGACCGCCGCCGCGAGCACGCCGACGAGCAGGTAGACCCTCACCCGGCGGCACCCTCCGGCTCGTCGGGCGCCTCCCGCGCCTCGTCGTCGGCACCGGGCGCGGCAGCACGCGCCTCGTCGGGACCGGGCTCGGCAGCACCGGCCTCGCCCGCACCGTCCTCACCGGGATACCGCCCGTCGACGCCGCGCACGGGCGCGACGCGGTTGAGCTCGGCGAGTGAGATCGCCCCCTGCCGGACGACCGCGAGCTGCTTGCCGGTCGCGTCGACGATCGTCGAGGACACCTGGCCGGGCGACTCGCCCGCGTCGAGGTACACGCGCACGCGGTCCCCGAGCATGCGGTACGCCTCGGCGGCCGTCAGCGCGGCGTCCTGACCGGTGCGGTTCGCGCTCGAGACGGCCATCGGCCCGGTGCGCCGCAGGAGGGCGCGCGCGGTCGCGTGGTCGGGCACGCGCAGCGCGACCGTCCCGTGGGTCTCCCCCAGGTCCCACGCGAGCGACGGCTGCGCGCGCACGATGAGCGTGAGGCCCCCGGGCCAGAACGCCTCGGCGAGCAGGCGGGCGTGCGCGGGGACGTCGGTCGCGAGGCCGTCGAGCGTGCGCACGTCGGCGATCAGGACCGGCGGCGGCATCTGCCGGCCGCGGCCCTTCGCGTCGAGCAGGCTCTGCACGGCGGGCGGCGAGAACGCGTCGGCACCGATGCCGTACACCGTGTCGGTCGGCAGGACGACGAGGCCGCCGTTGGCGACGACGTCGACCGCGTCGTCGAGCGCCGGGCCCCACGTCGTCGGGTCACAGGCGGGCAGCGTGCGCGCAGTCACGGCGTCGATCCTTCCACGTGCACCGGGGTGCTCCGGTGCGCGACGAGCATGCGCGGCCGACCCGTGAGGTCCGGCCGCGTCGTGATCTCGACGAACGCCCGCGTCTCGGCCGCCGCGACCCGCGCGGCGACGTCCTGCACCTCGGCGTGCTCGACGACGAGCAGCCCGCCCGGCCGCAGGAGGCGCGCGGCCGCGGCGAGCACCGCGCGCGGCACGTCGAGACCGTCGGCGCCGCCGCCGTACAGCGCGAGGTCCGGGTCGTGGTCGCGCACCTCGGGGTCGCGCGGCACCGCGTCGGGCGGCACGTAGGGCGGGTTGGAGACGAGCACGTCGACCCGTCCGACGAGGTCGCTCAGCAGCCCCGCGTCGCGGACGTCCCCCTGCTCGACGCGCACGCGGTCGGCCCCGACGGCGTCGGCGTTGGCGCGCGTGAGCGCGACCGCCTCCGGCGCCAGGTCGACCGCGACGACCCGCGCGCGCGGCACCTCGGTCGCGACCGAGAGCGCGATCGCGCCGGTGCCGCAGCACAGGTCGACGACGAGCGGGTCCGTGCCCGCCGCGACGAGCCGCGCGGCCTCGTCGACCGCGACCTGCGCGACGACCTCGGTCTCCGGCCGCGGTACGAACACCCCGGGCACGACGCGCAGCGTCAGGTACCGGAAGACGGTGCTGCCGACGATGTGCTGCAGCGGCTCGCGTGCACGGCGCCGCTCGACGAGCCCGGCGTACGCCTCGACGAACCCCGCAGGTGCCGGGTCGGGGGCGAGCACGAGCTCGAGGCGCTCGAGCCCGAGCGCGTGCGCCGCGAGCGCGGTCGCATCGACGCGCGGCGAGGGCACCCCGGCCTCGTCGAGCACGCGCACGGCACCCTCGACGAGCGTCCGCACCCCCACGCGACGCTCGTCGGACGCCGCGTCGCGCCCGGCGCCGGGCGCGCCCGACGTCACGCGCCCGCCTCGGCGAGCCGCGCGGCCTCGTCGGCCTCGACCGCGGACGCGACCACCGGACCGAGGTCGCCCGCGAGCACCGCGTCGAGGTTGTACGCCTTGTACCCCGTGCGGTGGTCCGCGATCCGGTTCTCGGGGAAGTTGTACGTCCGGATGCGCTCGGAACGGTCGACCGTGCGGACCTGGCTGCGGCGCGCCTCGCTCGCCGCCGCGGCGGCCTCCTCCTGGCGCGCTGCGAGCAGGCGGGCGCGCAGCACGCGCATCGCCTGCTCGCGGTTCTGCAGCTGGGACTTCTCGTTCTGCATCGACACCACGATGCCCGTCGGCAGGTGCGTGATCCGCACCGCGGAGTCGGTCGTGTTGACGGACTGCCCGCCGGGACCGGACGACCGGTAGACGTCGATGCGCAGGTCGTTCGCGTCGATCTCGACCTCGCCCTCGTCGTCCGCCTCGGGGAAGACGAGCACGCCCGCGGCCGACGTGTGGATGCGGCCCGCCGACTCGGTCACGGGGACGCGTTGGACGCGGTGCACGCCGCCCTCGTACTTGAGGTGGGCCCACACGCCGTCCTCGGGCGCGACCGTGCCGCGCGCCTTGACCGCGAGCTGGACGTCCTTGACCCCGCCCAGGTCGGACGGCGTCGCCTCGAGCACCTGGGTCGACCAGCCCATGCGCTCGGCGTAGCGCGTGTACATGCGCAGCAGGTCGCCCGCGAACAGCGCGGACTCCTCGCCGCCCTCGCCGGCCTTGATCTCGAGGATCACGTCGCGCGCGTCGTCGGGGTCGCGCGGGACGAGGACCTGGCGCAGCCGCGCGCCCGCCGCGTCGGCGGCCTCGCGCAGCGCGGGCAGCTCGTCGGCGAACGCGGGGTCCTCGGCCGCGAGCTCGGCGGCGGCGGTCGCGTCGTCGTGCGCGGTGCGCCACGCCTGGTACGCCTGCGCGACGCGGCCGAGCTCGGCGTAGCGGCGGCCGAGCTGGCGCGCACGCGCGGCGTCCGCGTGCACGGCCGGGTCGGCGAGCTGTGCCTCGATCGCGGCGTGCTCGGCGAGCAACGCCTGCGCGGCGGCGAACTGCTCGCTCACGCGTGCCTCCTGGTCCGGGGCGGAGGTGCAGGCGACGACGGCCGGCTGCACCGGGATGACGTGGGGCGCCGGAGACGCCGCAGCGCCGGTGCCCGCGCGGACACTGCCATGGAGGGCAGTCGTCCGCGCCGGGCACCGGCGCTGCGAGGGTGCTAGTTGGCCTTCTTGCCGTAGCGGGCCTCGAACCGGGCCACGCGGCCACCGGTGTCGAGGATCTTCTGCTTGCCCGTGTAGAACGGGTGGCAGGCGCTGCAGACGTCGGCGTGGATCTTGCCGTCGGTCACGGTGCTGCGCGTGACGAACGTGTTGCCGCAGGTGCACGTGACCTCGGTGACCACGTACTGCGGGTGGATGTCAGCCTTCACGGAACTCTCCTTGGTGGGATGTCTCCGGGTCCCGACGCGGACGCGCGCGGGTGAACCGCAGACCGGCGAACCATGATGCCAGAACTGCCGAGAGCCCCGAAATCATCCCGGCCGCGGCGGGCGGGACGCCGCCGGCCGCCCCAGTTCGTAGGATGCCCGGGTGTCGTCACCCGCTGGCTCGTCGGAGCGCCTCGTCGTCGGTCTCGTGATCGACGACAACCTCGACCGTCCCGACGGCGTGCAGCAGTACGTCCTCACGCTCGGCGCCGAGCTCGCGCGGCGCGGCCACGAGGTGCACTACGTCGCGTCGACGACCGTCCGCACCGACCTGCCGAACCTGCACGTGCTCGGCCGCAACGTCGGCGTGACGTTCAACGGCAACCGCCTCAGCACGCCGCTGCCCGCCTCACGCGCCGCGGTGCGGGCCCTGCTCGACGAGGTCCCGTTCGACGTCCTGCACGTGCAGATGCCGTACTCCCCCGTCCTCGCGGGGCGGCTCGTGTCCGCCGCGCGAGGCGGCACGGCGGTCGTCGGGACGTTCCACATCTACCCGCACTCGTGGTGGGTGACGGCGGGCACGCGCGTGCTCGGGCTCGTCGAGCGGCGGCGGCTGCGCCGGTTCCGCCGGGTGCTCGCGACGTCGGAGGCGGCCGCGTCGTTCGCGCACGCGACGTTCGGGGTCCCGACGAGCGTGCTCGGCAACCCCGTCGACCTCGCCCGGTTCCGGCCGGCGGCCGACGACGCGACGGGCACGTCCGACGCCGAGCGCCCCGTGCGGATCGTCTTCCTCGGCCGCCTCGTGCCGCGCAAGGGACCGCGCGAGCTGCTCGCCGCGGTCGTCGCGATGGCCCGTACGGGCACGGCGCGGCGCTGGACGCTCACGATCGCGGGGCGTGGGCCGCTGCACGACGAGCTCGCGGCCACGGTCGCGCGCGAGGGCCTGACCGGCGTCGAGCTGCCCGGGTTCGTCGCGGAGGAGGACAAGGCCGGGCTCCTCGCCGACGCCGACGTCGTCGCGCTGCCGTCGACCGGGGGCGAGAGCTTCGGCATCTCGGTCGTCGAGGCGCTGGCCGCGGCGCGTGGCGTCGTCCTCGCGGGCGACAACCCCGGCTACCGCACGACGATGCTCGGCCTCGAGGACCAGCTGCTCGACCCGGGTGACACCGCGGCCTTCGCGCGCACGCTCGCCCGCTGGGTCGACGACCCGCAGGCCCGGGCCGAGGTCGCGCAGCGGCAGCGTGCGGCGGCCGCGCGGTTCGACACCCCGGCGATCGTCGACGAGGTCGTGCGCACGTACCGCGCGGCGCTCGGCCGCTGACCTGCTCGCACCACGAGCGCTGACGCGCACGTCACACCGGAATTCCTCCCATGTCTGCTCAGGCCGGCCGCGGGCCTGCCGAACGGTAGGCACGGAGGAGCCGACCCCCGCGCCTCCTTCGCGCCTGCGACCTGGAGGAACCGCGTGTCTGCCGCCCGCCCCCGCTTCTCGATCACCGCATGGTTCGCGGACCGCGCGATGCGCACCAAGTTCCTCGTCGTGGTCGTGCTCATGTCCGTCATCGCCACGGGCGTCGGCGTCCTCGGGCTGACCGCGCTGTCGTCGTCGGCCGCGACGAGCGAGGAGATCTACGCGAGCCACGTCCGGGGCATCGAAGCGGTGACGCAGGCGCGCGGCATCGTCGACGGCATGGCCGCCCAGATGCGTGACGTCGTGCTGTCGTCCGACGAGGCGGCCGCGAACCAGGCGCAGGCCGAGCTCGAGGCGTCGCTGCAGCAGTTCCTCGACGCCGCCGACGCCTACCGCGCGACCGAGATCGACGAGAGCCAGGAGGCGACGCTCGGCCAGGCCGTGACGATCGTCCAGGGCGGCATGGACTTCAACAAGGCCAACCTCCTGCCGCTCGCGCTCGCGCACAACTACGCGGGCTGGATCGCCGTCAAGGCGCACGACGACTCGCTCGAGAACGCGTCCATCGCGCTCGACACGCTGGCCGCGGGCGAGTCCGCTGCCGCCGCGGCCGCCGCCGACTCCGCGCAGCGCGACTACGAGCGGGACCGCACGATCTCGATCGCGGTGCTCGTCGTCGGCATCGCGCTGGGCGTCGCCGCGGGCCTGCTGTTCGCGACGAGCGTGTCCCGCAGCATCGCGCGGGTCCGCGACGTCGTCACGGCGCTCGCGACAGGTGACCTGACGCGGACCAGCGGCGTCCGGAGCAAGGACGAGGTCGGCCAGATGGGCGCCGCGCTCGACGAGGCGACCGGTCACCTGCGCGGCGTGCTCGGCTCGGTCGTCGAGTCCGCCGACGCGGTCGCTGCCGCGTCCGAGCAGCTCTCGGCCGCGTCGCACCAGATCGCGGCGGGCGCCGAGGAGACCTCGGCGCAGGCGGGCGTCGTCTCGGGTGCGGCCGACGAGGTCTCGCGCAACGTCCAGACCGTCGCGGCCGGCTCCGAGCAGATGAACGCCTCGATCCGCGAGATCGCGTCGTCGGCGAACGAGGCCGCCAAGGTGGCCTACCAGGCCGTCGGCATCGTCGACTCCACCAACGAGCAGGTCGGCAAGCTCGGCGCCTCGAGCCAGGAGATCGGCAACGTCGTCAAGACGATCACGTCGATCGCCGAGCAGACCAACCTCCTCGCGCTCAACGCGACGATCGAGGCCGCCCGCGCGGGCGAGGCCGGCAAGGGCTTCGCGGTCGTCGCGGGCGAGGTCAAGGAGCTCGCGGCCGAGACCGCGCGCGCCACGGAGGACATCGCGCGTCGGGTCGAGGCGATCCAGACGGACACGCAGGGCGCCGTCGACGCGATCGGCGAGATCGCGACCATCATCACGAGCATCAACGACTACCAGATGACGATCGCGTCGGCCGTCGAGGAGCAGACCGCGACGACCAACGAGATGTCGCGCAACGTCGCCGAGGCGTCGGCAGGCTCGGGCGAGATCGCGACGAACATCGCGGGCGTCTCGAACGCCGCACAGTCGACGACCGAGGCGCTGACGCAGTCGCAGTCCGCGATCCAGGAGCTCTCGCGCATGGCCGCCGACCTGCGCACGTCGGTCGCCACGTTCTCGTACTGACCGCTTCGTCCCGACCGCCCGGCCTCCTGGCTCCGGTCCCGCTCAGCGCGGGCGCGTGGGCCAGGGGTCGGTCGGTCGCCCGGCGGTGGCTCGCGCCTTCTCGAGCTCGGACTCGAACCAGACCCCGCCCGCGACGCCGAGGTCGCCCGCACGGCGACGCAGCGCGCCGCGCGGGATCGTCCGCCGCCGCAGCTCGAGCCACCCGTCCCGGCGCAGTCCCGTCACGGTGCGCGGCGCGCGGACGTGGTCGTCGCGGTGCGCCTTGTCCTGCGACGTGAGCTGCGCGACGACGAGCTCGCGTCCGACGACCTCGAGCACCAGCACGGGCCGGTCCTTGGCGCCCGTGCCGTCCGAGAACGGCACACGAGCGAACCACAGCTCACCGGGCGACGGGTCCGCACGACGTGGACCGCGCCGACGCGGTCGTCGCCGACGGCGTGCGGCACGCACCAGGACGACGAGCAGCACGAGCAGCCCGCCGACGGCGAACCACCCGCCGGGCAGCTCCTCGACCCGCGCGGTCAGGTCGGCCACGACCTCCCCGACGAGGTCACCGACGACGACGCCCGGGGCACCGTCCGCGCCGGCTGGACCCATCGCCCCGATCCCCATACCGACGCATCGGCCCGCCTCCTCGCCCGCTTGAGCACCGCGAGCGCCACACATCGGTCACGAGCGCACCCCCCGGAAGGGGTGCGCTCGGACCGATGTGTGGCGCTCGCGGGGGTGTGGGCCGTCAGGCCTGCGCGGCCGCCTTGAGGTCGTCGACGAAGGTCGGGTTCTCGTCGAGCCACGCGCGGACCGAGCCGTCGAGGTCGGCGCCCTCGTCCTGGTTGAACATGCGGTTCTCGAGCGACGCGAGCTGCGCGTCCTCGAACGTGAACGCGCCGATCCACGACGACAGCGTCGGGTAGTCCGCGGTGAACCCGGTGCGACCGACCGAGTGGATCTCCTCCGCGTCGCCGAGCGCACCCTCGGGGTCCTCGAGGTCGCGGACGGGGTACTCGTCGTACGCCCAGTGCGGCCGCCAGAGCGTCACGACGATGTCGTCACCGCGCTCGGTGGCACCCTTCAGCTCCGCGAGCATCGCGGTGGTCGACGAGATGACGAAGTCCATGTCCTCGAGCCCGTAGGTCGGGATCACGGCGTCCTGCGTGATGCGCGTGAGACCCGCACCGGACTCGATGCCGACGATGCGGCCGTCGAACTCGTCGGCGTGGTCGGCGAGCTCGGCGAGCGAGGTGATCGGAGCGTCCTCGTTGACCGCGAGCGTGAGCTCCGCCTGGTCGTACCAGGTCCCGAGCTGCTCGAGGTCGTCGCCGTACTCCTCGAGGTAGTCGGCGTGCGTCGAGGGCAGCCACATGTCGAAGTTGACGTCGAAGTCGCCGCCCGCGAGCCCGGCGTAGACGAGCCCCGCCTCGGCCTCGCCGGTCTCGACCGTGTAGCCCTCGTCCTCCAGCATCACCTTGAACAGGTGCGACACGGCGATGCCCTCGTCCCACCCGGAGTGGATGCCGATCGAGACCGTCGAGAGGTCGCCGTTGTCGAGGCGGTCGCCGTCGCTGCGGGCGTCGGAGCCCGACGAGGCGGGCGTGGTGCCGCCCGTCGCGTCGTCCGACGAGCCCGAGTCGCCCGAGCAGGCCGCCAGGCCCACGACGAGCCCGAGCACGGCCGTGCCGGCCGCGATCCGTGAACGAGTACGAAGTCGCATCATGTCCTTCCGTGCAACCCCGGCCCGGTGCCGGGGTCAGGGGTTGGGGGGTCAGGCGTTCGCCGTGGCGAGCGCCCGGGAGACCTTCGACCGGCTGCCGAGCGCGGCAGTCACCCGGTCGAGGTACATCGCGAGGATGACGACGGAGAGCCCGGCCTCGAACCCGAGCGCGACGTTGACGCGCTGGAGCGAGGAGACGACGTCACGGCCCAGACCGTTCGCGCCGACCATGCCGGCGATGACGACCATCGACAGCGCGAGCATGATCACCTGGTTGACGCCCGCCATGATCGTCGGCATCGCGAGCGGGAGCTGGATCTGTCGCAGGATGCGCGCATCGGTCGAGCCGAACGCGTGCCCGGCCTCGACGACCTCCGGGTCGACCTGCCGGATGCCGAGCTCGGTGAACCGCACGCCGGGCGCCATCGCGAAGATCACGGTGGCGACGAGCCCCGGCACGACGCCGACGTGGAAGATCACGACCGTCGGGATGAGGTAGACGAACGCCGGCATCGTCTGCATGAAGTCGAGCACGGGACGCAGCACGCGGGACACGCGGTCGTCGCGCGCCGCCCAGATGCCGAGCGGGACCGCGAGCACGACCGCGACGAGGCTCGCGAGCACGACGAGCGCGAGCGTGTCCATCGCGTTGTCCCACTGGTCGACCCCCGTGATCACGGCGAAGCCGACCGCGGAGCCGACCGCGAGGCGCCAGCCCTTGGCGACGAACGCGAGCGCGACGAGCACGAGCGCGACGGCCCACGCCGGGGGCTCCCCGAGCACGTCGGCGAGCACGTCGAACGCCCAGACCAGGACGTCCCGGATCGTCTCGAAGAGGCTGTCGAAGGTCGTCGTGAACCAGTCGACGACGTTCTCGACCGCGTCGCCCAGTGGCAGCCGCGGCACGAGGTCGCTCGACGACGCGGGCGCTGCGGCGGCGAAGGAGCTCAGGAGCGTGGTCACGAGCGGGCCTCCCGGTCGGCGGCAGTCTGGGTCACGCCCACCGGGTCGGACGCGCTCGCGCCGTCGCCCGGAGGGGTCGGTGAGGTCGTCGGCGCGCCGACGGCGGCGAGCTCGAGCGCCGAGGGGTCGGGGTTGAGCACCGGGTGCTCGCCGGTCGTCGTGGGCGGGACCATCGCCTCGAGCAGCGTGACGCGCGGGATGACGCCGACGAGCCGACCCTGCGCGTCCGTCACGGGCACCGGCAGGGAGCTCTCCGCGGCGAGCGCGAAGATCTCGCCGAGCGCCGTGTCGACGACGACCGACGGCACCTCGTCGACGAGCGCCTCGATGCTCTCCGCTCCGCGGCGCACCGCCTCGACCGCGACCGAGTCCCGCACGACCCCGCGCAGCGTGCGCGCCCGGTCGACGACGTAGGCCGCCGACACCTGCTGGTCGCGCATCGTGCGCAGCGCGAGCCGGGGACCGCCGCCGAGCTGCACGACCGACGCGGGCCGACGCATGACGGACCCCGCGGTCAGGACGCGCGTGCGGTCGACGTCCGCGACGAAGCTCGCGACGTAGTCGTTGGCGGGCTCCGACAGGATCTGCTCGCTCGTGCCGACCTGCACGACGCGACCGTCGCGCATGACCGCGATGCGGTCCCCGAGGTACATCGCCTCGTTGAGGTCGTGCGTGATGAACACGATCGTCTTGCCCAGGCTCTGCTGGAGCTCCAGGAGCTGGTCCTGCATCTCGCGGCGGATGAGCGGGTCGAGCGCGGAGAACGCCTCGTCCATGAGCAGCACGTCGGTGTCCGCCGCGAGCGCCCGGGCCAGGCCGACGCGCTGCCGCATCCCACCCGACAGCTGCGACGGGAGCGAGCCGCCCCACTGTCCGAGCCCGACGAGCTCGAGCGCCTCGCCCGCGCGGCGCAGCCGCTCGGCGCGGTCGACGCCCCGGATCTCGAGCGGATAGGCCGCGTTCTCGAGCACCGAGCGGTGCGGCAGGAGCGCGAAGTGCTGGAAGACCATGCTCACGCGGCGCTGACGCAGCTCGCGCAGCTGTGCGGGTGAGACCTTCGTGAGGTCGGCGTCGCCGACCAAGATGCGGCCGGCGGTCGGCCGCCACAGCCCGTTGAGCATGCGGATGAGGGTCGACTTGCCCGACCCCGACAGGCCCATCACCACGAACGTCTCGCCGGAGCGGATGTCGAGGTCGACGTCGATGACCGCGGCGGTCCCCCACTGCCGGACGTCGTCGCGGCTCGCTCCCGCGGACAGGCGGCGCACCGCCTCGTTCGGCCGTCGGCCGAACACCTTGTACACGCCCTGCGCGCGCAGTCCTGTCACACTCACCTCGTCCGTCAGGGCGCCCGGGCACGACGAAGCAGCCGTCGCGCAGGGGGTCGCGTGACGGCCGATCGGTGCGCGGAGCGCCGTCGACCGGTCGGAGACCACCGCGGTGGTCGCGCGTCTCCGCGCGGGCGGTCGGTCCGCCCCTCGTCGGCGCTCGCCGGTGCGGTGGTGACCGCGGGGAGACGGGCGCTGCCGATCGACCGGTCGTCGATCAGGTCACGACCACCCTGCCCCCGACCCGTGCCCCGAGACAACCTCGCACACCGCGCAAACCGGGCGCGGAGCGGGTCTCGACCGGGTGAGACACCCGGTCTGACCAGCAACTTTACCGACGTTTGAATCGTTACGGTTTCGTAACCTCACCCCGGCCCAACGTCCCTCCCACACGCGCGAGCGCCACACATCCGGCGCGAGCGCACCCCCTGGAAGGGGTGCGCTCGCGTCCGATGTGTGGCGCTCGCGGGGTTCGGGGGTCAGACCGTGCGGCCGGCGTTCTCCTCGCCGAAGCTGCCCGGCGTCGACCGCTGCACGCCGAGCAGGAACTCGACGTTCGTCTTGGTCTCCTTGAGCTTGCCGATAAGCAGCTCGATCGCCTGCTGCTGGTCGAGCGCGCCCATGACGCGGCGCAGCTTGTAGACGATCTGCAGCTCGTCGCGCGTCATGAGCAGCTCCTCGCGGCGCGTGCCCGACGCGTTGACGTCGACCGCCGGGAAGATCCGCTTGTCCGCGAGCGAGCGCGACAGCCGCAGCTCCATGTTCCCGGTGCCCTTGAACTCCTCGAAGATGACCTCGTCCATCTTCGAGCCCGTTTCGACGAGCGCCGAGCCGAGGATCGTCAGCGAGCCGCCGTTCTCGATGTTGCGCGCCGCGCCGAAGAACTTCTTCGGCGGGTAGAGCGCGGAGGCGTCGACGCCGCCCGACAGGATGCGCCCCGACGCGGGTGCGGCCAGGTTGTAGGCGCGCGACAGGCGCGTGATCGAGTCGAGCAGCACGACGACGTCCTGGCCGAGCTCGACGAGCCGCTTCGCGCGCTCGATCGCGAGCTCCGCGACGATCGTGTGGTCCGTCGCGGGACGGTCGAACGTCGAGGCGATGACCTCGCCCTTGACGGTCCGCTCCATGTCCGTGACCTCCTCGGGGCGCTCGTCGACGAGCACGACCATGAGGTGGACCTCGGGGTTGTTCGTGGTGATCGCGTTCGCGATCTGCTGCATGACGATCGTCTTGCCCGCCTTGGGCGGCGCGACGATGAGGCCGCGCTGACCCTTGCCGATGGGCGCGACGATGTCGATGACGCGCGGCGTGAGCCGGGTCGCCTCGGGGTTCTCGAGGCGCAGGCGCTCCTGCGGGTACAGCGGCGTGAGCTTCGTGAACTCGGGGCGCTGGCGGGCCTCGTCGGGCGACAGCCCGTTGACCGAGTCGAGCCGGACGAGCGCGTTGAACTTGTTCGGCCGACCACCCTGTCCCTGCGGCTCGCCCTCGCGCGGCGCGCGCACCGCACCCGTGACCGCGTCGCCGCGACGCAGCCCATGCTTCTTCACCTGGCCGAGCGAGACGTACACGTCGTTCGGGCCGGGCAGGTAGCCCGTCGTGCGCACGAATGCGTAGCTCTCGAGCACGTCCAGGATGCCCGCGACCGGCAGGAGCACGTCGTCGTCCGAGACCTCGATCTCGTCGAGACCCGCGAGGTCGCCGCTCGTGCCACGGCCGCGGCCACGCTTGCGGTCCCGGTCACGGTAGCGCTCGCGCGAGCGCCGCCGACGACCGCCGCCCGCCTCGTCGTCGCCCTGGTCGTTCTGCTGGGTGCCCTGCTGGTTCTGCTGCTGGTTGCCCTGCGGGCTGCCCTGCTGGTTCTGCTGGGCGCGCTGCCGCTGGCCACCCTGCTGACCGGTCTGCTGACCGGTCTGCTGGCCGCCGTCCTCGACCGCGCCGCCCTGCTCGTCGGACGCCGCCGCACCGCGAGCGCGCCGCGAGCGCCGCTCGCCGACGACCTCGCCCACGGCCTGGGCCGCACGCTGCGAACGGTCGTCGTCCCGCTGGTCCTGACGCTGGTCGTGGTGCTGATCGGCCCGACGCTCGGCGGGGTCCTGCGCGGCCTTGGCGTCGAGCGCGGCCTCCAGGCCGGCGAGCGCGTCGCTCGCGGGTCCCTGTGCGCGCCGCGCGCCGCGCGTCCGCTGCCCCCGGGCCGACCGCTCGTCGGCCGACGCGGCCTGCGGCTCCGCAGCCACGGGCGTCGACCCCGCGGGGGGCTCGGCGACCGGCGCCGCGGCCCGCTCGCGCGCGGGTGCGTCCGCGACGGGTGCGACGGCCTGCTCACGCCGCGCGTCGAGCGCACGCGGGCGCGACGCGCCACGCGCCTGCGAGATCGCGTCGACCAGGTCGCTCTTGCGCATCTTCGACGTGCCCTTCACGCCGAGCTCGGCCGCCATGGCCTGGAGCTCGGGGAGGCGCAGCGCCGCGATCGAGCCGCTGGTCTGGTTGGTGTCTGTCACGAAGGACCCTTCCCCTCGTTGGCAGGCCGCCCGCGTCGTGCGGCGACCCGTGTCCCGCCGTCGACAGGTGCGTCGACGAGTCGGTGCTGGAAGCCCTTCGCGTCGCTCACGACTGTGTCGGCGACGCGGCTGGGCGGGGATGCGTTCCCGGATGGTCGACTCACCTGGGGCACGGCCGTCCGGGCCCGTAGGACGAGCTCGAACTGGTGGCGCGCGACCCGGAGGATGTGGTCCGGGGAACGCGACGATGCTAACACTCTCGGCCGTACGACCAGCCCGGACGAGCGTCCCGCGGACCGCTCACCCGATCGGGTGCGCACCGACCTCGAGGCGCACGCCGACCGGGTCGATCGCGAGCGTCCGGATGCTCCAGCCGCCGAGCGTCCCCCCGAACGTCTCGGCGATGACCGCGTCCGCGTCGGTCCGCGGCGCGTCGGCCGGCTCGCCCGGCACCCGACGTGCGAGCGCGAGGACCGTCGGGCCCGCGCCCGAGACGACCGCGGCGACGCCACGCCGACGCAGCGCGTCGACCAGCGCGAGCGAGTCCGGCATGACGCTGCGGCGGTACTCCTGGTGCAGGCGGTCGACCGTCGCGTCGAGCAGCAGGTCCGGGCGGCGGCCGAGCGCCTGGACGAGCAGGGCCGCGCGGCCCGCCTGGAGCGCCGCGTCGGCGTGCGGCACGCTCGTCGGCAGCACGCCCCGGGCGGCCTTGGTCGACAGGTGCGTCGGCGGGATCATCACGACCGGCACGACGTCCGGGTGGACCTCGACCTGCGTCGCGCCGACGCCGCCGCCCTCGCCCGTCCACGCGATCGTCGCGCCGCCGAGGATCGCGGGCGCGGCGTTGTCCGGGTGCCCCTCGATCCGGGTCGCGAGCGTGAGCACGGTCGCGTCGTCGAGCGCCTCGGGCTCCGAGATGAGCCCCCGCGCCGCGACGAGCCCGGCGACGACCGCGGCGGCCGACGAGCCGAGCCCCCGGCCGTGCGGGATCGCGTTGCGGCACACGAGCGCGAGCCCGGCCTGCGGCGCACCGACGTGGTCGAGCGCGGCGCGGATCGCCTGCACGACGAGGTGGTTCTCGTCCCCGGGGACCGTGCCGGCCCCCTCGCCCTCGACGTCGACGTGCACGCCCGGCGACGCGACCGCACGCACCTCGACCTCGTCGTGCAGCGCGAGCGCGACGCCCATCGCGTCGAAGCCCGGACCGAGGTTGGCGGACGTGGCGGGGACGCGCACCCGCACGCGGTCGGCGAGCAGCCGCACGGTCGTCGCCTCAGCCGAGCCGGAGCGCGTCCGCGATGGACACGACGTCCGCCGAGACGCGCACGGGCTGGACCTCGGTGCCGTCCGGCCCGCGCAGCGCCCACTGCGGGTCCTTGAGCCCGTGACCCGTGACGGTGATCGTGATGCGGGCGCCGGCCGGCACGCGGCCCTCGTCGGACAGCCGCAGCAGACCGGCGACGCCCGCGGCCGACGCGGGCTCCACGAACACGCCCACCTCGGCCGAGAGCACGCGGTGCGCGCGCAGGATCTCGTCGTCCGTCACCGACTCGATGAGCCCGCCCGAGACGTCGCGCGCCTCGACCGCCTGCTGCCACGACGCCGGGTTGCCGATGCGGATCGCCGTCGCGATCGTCTCGGGCTCGTCGACCGGGTGACCGAGCACGATCGGCGCGGCACCCGCGGCCTGGAAGCCCCACATCACGGGCGTGCGCGTCGCGACCGCGCCGTGCGCCGCACCGTCGTCGAGGCCCGCGTACTCGCGGAAACCCTTCCAGTACGCCGTGATGTTGCCCGCGTTGCCGACGGGCAGCACGTGGATGTCGGGGGCGTCGCCGAGCGCGTCGACGATCTCGAACGCCGCGGTCTTCTGCCCCTGGATGCGGTCCGGGTTGACGGAGTTCACCAGCTCGACGGGGTACGCCTCGGCGAGCTTGCGGGCCGCGACCAGGCAGTCGTCGAAGTTGCCGTCGACCTGCAGCAGCGTCGCGCCGTGCGCGATCGCCTGGCTGAGCTTGCCCATCGCGATCTTGCCGTCCGGCACGAGGACCGCGCAGACCATGCCCGCCCGGGTCGCGTACGCGGCGGCCGATGCCGACGTGTTGCCCGTCGACGCGCACACGACCGCCTTCGCGCCGTGCGCCGCCGCGGCCGAGATCGCGGTCGTCATGCCGCGGTCCTTGAAGGACCCCGTCGGGTTCATGCCCTCGAACTTCACGTGCACGTCCGCACCCGTGCGTGCGCTGAGCGCGGGCGCGGGGATCAGCGGCGTCCCGCCCTCGAACAGCGTGACAGGGTGGGTCGTGAGGTGCGCGGGCAGACGGTCGGCGTACTCGGCGATCACGCCGCGCCACTGGTGGGCCATCAGGCTCCTTCGACTCGCAGGACGGACACGACGTCGTGCACGGCGTCGAGCTCGGTGAGCGCGGCGACGGTCGCCGCGAGCGCGCCCTCGGGCGCGGTGTGCGTCGTGAGGAGCAGGAGCGCGACGTCCGCACCCTCGGCGTCCGTGCGCACGCCGGGCGACTGCCGCACCGCCTCGATCGACACGTCGTGCTCCGCGAGCGCGTGCGCGACCTGCGCGAGCACGCCGGGGCGGTCCGCGACCTCGAGCCGCACCTGGAACCGCGTGCGCGCCGCGGTCGCCGGGAGCACGGGCAGCGCCGCGTACGACGACTCCACCGGACCGCGTCCGCCCAGCACGCGATGGCGCGCGACCGAGACGAGGTCGCCGAGCACCGCCGACGCGGTCGGCGCACCACCCGCACCCCGGCCGTAGAACATGAGCTCGCCCGCCGCCTCGGCCTCGACGAACACCGCGTTGAACGCGCCGCGCACGCCCGCGAGCGGGTGGTCGGTCGGCACGAGCGCCGGGTGCACGCGCACCTGGATGCCGTCGGCACCGTCGGCCGCGTTGCGCTCGGCGATCGCGAGCAGCTTGATGACGTGCCCCGTCCGCTGCGCCCACGCGACGTCGGACGCCGTGACGGACGTGATGCCCTCACGCGCCACGTCGTCGAGCGACACGCGCGTGTGGAACGCGAGCGACGCGAGGATCGCGGCCTTCGCCGCCGCGTCGTACCCCTCGACGTCCGCGGTCGGGTCGGCCTCGGCGTAGCCGAGCGCCTGCGCCTCCTCGACCGCCTGGTCGAGCTCGAGACCCTCGGTCGCCATGCGGTCGAGGACGTAGTTGGTGGTGCCGTTGACGATGCCGAGCACGCGCCGCACCTGGTCGCCCGCCAGCGACTCGCGCACGGGACGCACGATCGGGATCGCCCCCGCGACCGCGGCCTCGAAGTACACGTCGACCCCCGCGGCGTCCGCGGCCTCGAACAGCTCCGGACCGTGCGACGCGAGCAGCGCCTTGTTGGCGGTCACGACCGACGCCCCGTGCGCGACGGCCGCGAGGATGAGGCTGCGCGCGGGCTCGAGCCCGCCCATGAGCTCGACGACCACGTCGGCGCGCTCGACGAGCGCGGGTGCGTCGTCGGTCAGCAGGTCGGCGAGCGGCGTGCCCGTGACCCCCTCGCGCGGCGCGGCGGCGTCCCGCACCGCGATCCCGACGAGCTCGAGCGGCGTGCCGACGCGCGACGCGAGCTCGTCGGCGTGCTCGAGCAGGCGGCGGGCGACCTGGGTGCCCACGACACCGCAGCCCAGCAGGGCGACCTTGAGCGGGGTGGGCACACGACCTCCGGTGCTCTCGACGGTGCTCTCGTCGGTGGTCTCGACGGGACTGGCGACAGGATAGGGCGCGCACCGTGCCCCCAGGGCCGCTGTCCGCCCAACGGTCCGCGGCGCGGCAGCCGGTCGCAGCCCGGTCGGCCTGCGCTCCGGGCCGCGCGTCAGCCCTCGTCGAGCGCCAGCAGGTCGTCGACGGTCTCGCGGCGCAGCAGCGTGCGCACCTCGCCGTCGCGCACCGCGACCACGGGCGGGCGCGTGAGCAGGTTGTAGTTCGACGCCATCGACCGCCCGTACGCGCCGGTCGCCGCGACCGCGAGCAGGTCCCCCGCCCGCACGTCGCCCGGGAGCTGCACGTCGTGCACGACGATGTCGCCCGACTCGCAGTGCTTGCCGACGACGCGCGCGAGCACCGTCGGCGCCCCCGAGAGCCGTCCGACGACCTCCGCGTGGTACCGCGCGCCGTACAGCGCGGGCCGGATGTTGTCGCTCATGCCGCCGTCGACCGACACGTACAGCCGCTCGGTCGCGTCGTCCACGCGCACGGGCTTGACCGTGCCGACCGTGTAGAGCGTCAGCCCCGCGGGTCCGACGATCGCGCGGCCCGGCTCGATCGAGAACCGCGGCAGCGGCGTGCCGAGCTCGGCCGCGGCGGCGGCGACCGACGCGGCGACGTCCTTCGCGATGCGGTCCGGGTCGAGCGCGACCTCGCCCGGCAGGTACGCGATCCCGTAGCCGCCGCCCAGGTCGACCTCGTCGACGAGCACGCCCGTGCGCGCCGCGAGGTCCGCGCGCAGCTGCAGCACGACGTGCGCGGCGACCTCGAAGCCCGACGGGTCGAGGATCTGCGAGCCGATGTGCGAGTGGATGCCGAGCAGGTGCAGCTCGGGCCGTGCGACGACCGCGAGCAGCGCCGACATCGCGGGCGAGTCGCCGCCGTCGCGCGCCGTGACCGAGAGCCCGAACTTCTGGTCCTCGTGCGCGGTCGAGATGTACTCGTGCCCGCCCGCGTGCACGCCCGTGGTCACGCGCACCATGACGGGCGCGGGCGCGCCGCCCCGCTCGCGCACGAGCGCCGCGAGCCGGTCGACCTCGACGAGCGAGTCGACGATGATCCGGCCGACGCCCGCGTCGAGCGCGAGCGCGAGCTCCTCGTCGGACTTGTTGTTGCCGTGCAGCCCCAGGTCGGCCCCGGGGACGCCCGCACGCAGCGCGACCGCGAGCTCGCCGCCGGACGCGGTGTCGACGCGCAGGCCCTCGTCGTGCACCCACCGCGCGACCGCGACCGACAGGAACGCCTTGCCCGCGTAGTACACGTCCACACCCGCGCCGACCTCGGCGAACGCGGCCTCGAACGCCCGCCGGTACGACGCCGCCCGCGAGCGCAGGTCCGTCTCGTCGAGCACGTAGGCGGGCGTGCCGACCTCGTGCGCGAGCCGTGCGACGGGCACGCCGGCGACGACGAGCGCGCCCGCGTCGTCCCGCGCGACGCCCCGCGACCAGGGTTCGCCGGGGACGCTCGTCGTCACATCCGCTCCGGCGCGCTCACACCGAGCAGGCCGAGGCCGTTCGCGAGCACCTGGCGCGTCGCGTCGACGAGCCACAGGCGCGTGCGCTGCACGTCCGTCACGGGCTCGTCGCCCTGCGGCAGGACGTAGCGCTTGGCGTCGTACCACTTGTGGAACGCGCCCGCGAGCTCCTCGAGGTAGCGCGCGACGCGGTGCGGCTCACGCAGGTTCGCGGCCTGCGCGACCACGCGCGGGAACTCCGCGAGGTGGCCGAGCAGCACCGACTCGGTCTCGTGGTCGAGGCCGCTCGCGTCGAACCCGTCCTCGCGGCGCACGCCCGCCTCGGCGGCGTTGCGCGCGATGTTCGCGGTGCGCGCGTGCGCGTACTGCACGTAGAACACGGGGTTCTCGTTGGTCGCCCGGGCGAGCAGGTCGAGGTCGAGGTCGATCGCCGAGTCCGCCGACGAGCGCGCGAGCGAGTACCGCGCGGCGTCGACGCCGACCGCGTCGACGAGGTCGTCGATCGTCACGACCGTGCCGGCGCGCTTCGACATGCGCACGGGCGAGCCGTCGCGGACGAGGTTGACGAGCTGGCCGATGAGGATCTCGAGGTTGACGTCCGGGTCGTCGCCGAACGCGGCCGCGACCGCGCGCATGCGGCCGACGTACCCGTGGTGGTCCGCGCCGAGCATCATGACGACGCGGTCGAAGCCGCGCTCGCGCTTGTCGAGGTAGTACGCGATGTCACCGGCGATGTACGCGGCCTCGCCGTCCGACTTGATGACGACGCGGTCCTTGTCGTCGCCGAAGTCGGTGGTCCGCAGCCACGTCGCACCGTCGGCGTCGAACACGTGGCCCAGCTCGCGCAGGCGCGCGACCGCGCGCTCGACCGCACCCGACTCGTGCAGCGAGTCCTCGTGGAAGTACACGTCGAAGTCGACGCCGAAGTCGTGCAGCGACGACTTGATCTCGGCGAACATCAGCTCGACGCCGCGCGCCCGGAACGCCTCCGCGGCCTCGTCGTCGCCGAGCGTGCGCGGGTCCGCCTCGCCCGCCGCGGCGGCGTCCGCGACCACCTGGTCGGCGATGTCGCTGATGTACTGGCCGCCGTAGCCGTCCTCGGGTGCCTCCTGGCCCCGGGCGCGCGCGACGAGCGAGCGCGCGAACCGGTCGATCTGCGCACCGTGGTCGTTGAAGTAGTACTCGCGCGTCACGTCCGCGCCGGACGCCTCGAGCACGCGCGCGAGGCTGTCCCCCACCGCGGCCCAGCGCACGCCGCCGATGTGCAGCGGACCCGTCGGGTTCGCCGACACGAACTCGAGGTTGACGCGGTGGCCCGCCTCGGAGTCGTTGGTCCCGTACGACGAGCCCTGCTCGACGATCCCGCGCGCGAGCTCGCCCGCCGCGGCCGCGTCGAGCCGGATGTTGAGGAAGCCCGGTCCCGCGACGTCGACCGACGCGACGCCCGGCGTGTCCGCGAGCCGGCGCGCGAGCTCCTCGGCGAACGCGCGGGGGTTCGTGCCCGCGCGCTTCGCGAGCTGCAGCGCGACGTTCGTCGCCCAGTCGCCGTGCTCACGCTGCCGCGGTCGCTCGAGGTGCACGCGCGCCGGGACGGCGGCGGGGTCGAGCGCGAACGTGCCGTCGGCGACGGCAGCCTGCAGGGCGGCGGCGAGAGCGTCGGAGAGCTGGTCGGGAGTCACGCGACAAGGGTAGGGCTACGCGAGGCGCTGCCCGTCGGACGGCCCGCCGACCTGCGCCGCGGCCCGCGTCGCGTGCCCGGCGGGCGCCCCCAGCACCTGCGGGCGGCACGCGTTCCACCCCGCGACGAGCAGCACGACGAGCAGGCCGAGCAGCACGACGATCGGCGCGTCCCACGACCCCGTCGCGTCGTACAGCAGCCCGATGCCGACGGGCCCGAGCGCCGCGATCGCGTAGCCGACGCCCTGCACCATGCCCGACAGCACGACCGCGAGCCCCGGGGTCGCGGTCCGCAGGCCGATGAGCGCGAGCAGCACCGGGAACGAGCTCGTGCCGAGCCCGAGCAGCACCATCCACACCGCGGTGCCGTGCGTGGGCGCGAGCAGGAGCCCCGCGTAGCCGATCGCCCACGACGTGACGAACCCCGCGACGAGCGGGAACGGCGAGCGCATGCGGGCGGTGAGCACCGGTGCGACGAGCGACGCGGGCAGCCCGAGGATCGCGAACAGGGCGAGCCACCGCCCGCCCGCCTCGGTGCCGAGCCCCGCGTCCGCGAGCATCTCGGGCAGCCACGCGAACACCGTGTACGTGCCGAGCGAGTTCATCGCGAACGTGACGGCCATGGCCCACGCGAGCCGCGAGCGCCACACGAGCCGCGCGTCGCCCGCGTGCGCGGACGGGACCACACGCTCGTCGGGCCGCCCCGGACGCGCGCCGCCCGCGCGGCGCAGGAGCTCGCGCAGGTGGGCGCGCGCCGCGACGGACCGCACGATCACGACGAGCCACGGCACGGTCGCGACGAGCCCGAGCGCGGCCCACACCCCGACGGCCCACCGCCACCCCGCGGCGTGCGCGTACGGCACCGCGACGAGCGGCGGCACGGCCGTGCTGATCGACAGCATGACCGAGTACGCGGCCGTGACCGGGCCGATGCGGTCCGGGAAGTACCGCTTCACGAGCGGCGGCAGCAGCACGTTGCCCATGCCCATGCCGGCGAGCGCCAGCACCGACCAGGCGAGGAACGCGGGCGCGGAGCCCGACACGGCCCGCAGCACCTCACCCGCGGCGGACACGACGAGCGCGAGCACCATCGTCGGCTCGAGGCCGAGCCGACGCCCGAGCGGCGTCGCGAGCGAGCCGAACACCGCGAACGACAGCACGGGCACGGTGCCCAGCAGCCCGACCTGCGCGGACGTCAGGTCGATGTCCTGCCGCACGACGTCGAGGATCGGCGACACCGCCGCGACCGCGATGCGCAGGTTGAGCGCGACGAGCACGATGCCGGCGAGGACG
>Ga0206103_100197_pt1 | contig 43664 bp, 39 predicted proteins | sample 1B5Ametagenome_FD_148638 | JGI IMG/M metagenome (GOLD analysis project Ga0206103, IMG submission 148638) | Enriched microbial communities from leaf-cutter ant dump, University of Wisconsin, Madison, United States - 1B5A | ecosystem: Environmental > Terrestrial > Nest > Insects nest > Nest dump... | reverse complement strand
AGAAAGTAGCGCCAAAGACGGCGCTACACAAGGTAAACATACTGTCGAAATATCGCAGTTTGCTTCCTCTCTGCAATCACAAATTTATGACTAAAAATTTGGAATTAATGATAGTACCTACATCCAACGACCGCTTGAACACTACGGCGATCGGGGTACAAATAACGTCTTTTTTGAGAATTAATTTTCCACAATACCTTAATTTTGTCTTATTATAAGGCGTGAACGAGCTTAAGACCTTTAATAATTCCCGATTATGACTATTGCTGAACGTATAAGGCTGACAAGACAACATAAAGAACTGTCGCAAAAAGACCTCGCTGATCCATCAGGGGTAAACATTAAATCCCTGTCCAGATATGAACTGGGTCCTTCTGTTCCTCCTGCCGATGCTTTAAAAGCGATTGCGGAAGCTTTGGGCGTATCTGCCGATTATCTGCTTAATGATAAACAGGTACAAATAAAAGATACCGGACTGATGCAAAAGTTTGAAGTCATGCAACAGTTACAGGGCGATACAAAAAAACTTGTAAACAACTTTTGGGATATGGTTATCAGGGACTTTAAAACCAAACAGGCTTACGCCCAATAAATTCAACGCTTATGTACACAACATATCATTTTAAATCGGTGGCAGATATTAATGCTGATATTCTCGAAGCCATAAAAATTGCTTTCAAAGGCAAAGCCGTTTCCATTACCGTAAAAGAAGAAATGGAAGATGATACGGATGGCATACCGGAATGGCAGATGCTTTTAGTCCTCAAAGAAAAGGAAAATGTAGAACAGGGCAATACGGAACTCAAAAACTGGAACGACGTAAAGAACAGCTTTAATTTTAAATCCTGATGCCGTATTCCGTTATTACCACTACCAATACCAGAAGGAACATTCAGCAAGCTATTGACTGGGAAGATGAACCGCTGCTTTCCTGCTTTTGACATGCTATGCCTGGTTAATTGCTCAAGCAATAACTGCATATTTTTGCTCCACCCACACATCTGATACATGAGGCTGTCCTCTGTTGCATATCAGGCTGATTTTTGACATAAAAAACAACGGCATAGGATAATATACTCCAGCCGTTTTAAAAAGTAAAATTTAAAATTTATTGTGAATCAATGTATTATAATAGTAGAAATGTGCCACCCACACATCTGGCACATTACCCAACTTATTCGCTAAAAACGCGAAAGTACAGATTATAACCCGCAGAAGTAAGTCTATCTTTTACCATTTCTACGAATTTCTCACCATCCTTACTCGGATTATATTTTGCTACAATCTCAATTACTATACTCCTGTTTAACGCCCTGGGATATTGTTCATAAATTTCACCACTTTCTATAAACGCCAGATATTTATTAAGTTTATCTTGTAGCAAAAGAAGATGTTCATTTTTCTCATCCCATTCTAACTCATCAGCAATCGTTAATACAACGTCTCCTTTCAAATTAATACCGATATAGTCTACAACATTTGAATTATTAATACTCATATTCTTAATGTTAATATTAATCTAAAGACATGTCAATTTTGGGAGGTCTTCTAATTTGTACTTCAGTTGGAGGAATTTGAGTCCCTCCTTTAAATTCTCCCTTCCCTTTTCCAACGACAATCCCACCATTCGCTTTTATAGATGGAAATGCAACTTTTTGGTTTTTTGTCAATGGAGCTGTCAAAGAGCTTTTGGCTTCAGTTAATACAATATTACCATTAGCATCTTTTCCTGCAAAATCAATTCAAGTTTTTGTTCCATTATCTGCTTTTATCGTGATTTGTGGTTCAATAGAAGTAATTCCCCTTGCTGGCGCACGAATCCGTGTGCCAACTTCTTTAATACGCTTCACGTATAAAAACATCTATCCAATATACTACGGCAAAGCTTACGAAATATATACCCTCTTTATTATGAAATTTATATTTGCGGCTCATGGTTTTTAATTCATGAACTTAAAGATAATATTATCTCGCATACAATGCGTGTAGTAAGCAAAGGCTTTAGTATGAAAGGCGCAATTTTAGTAAAGAGGCACACGTATTCTAGGATTCGTGCGCCAGCCGGGGGCTTTAGTTATGAGTTTAAAATACTCCAGCACTTAACACTTTTATCTTGGTGTGCCTTTTTTTTAATCTTACCTGTAATACTAAAGTAGCGTTACTGTAGGGTTGCCAGAAAGAAATCTTATAATTATATTTATGTTTAGTAACATTGTATATAATTATCTTATTTTTATTTTCAATTCCAGAACCTCTGTTTACATCCACATTTAAAGGATAGTTTCTGCTTATTACTAAGGGTCTTTCTCCAATTTTAGATATTTCATCACAATTAACGAAGTAAAAACTTGTATCAACTATTTCTAAAGTTTCTTTTGATTTATTAATATAGAAATGGTCAATAAATTCTGTAAAGGCAATTGATTTCTGCAAAACTATACAGTCATACGCTTGCCCAGTCTGCCCAAATAAAGCATAAGAATATAATAGTGTAAATAGTAAAATTACAATTCTACCTTTTTTCATCATCAAGTTGTTTTAATTCATTTGGTATAGTAGGTATCACATCAGGTCTGTCTCTTTTATTCATTTCTATCATTTTTTTGGCGTCCTGAATTTTTGCATAGTCTACTCCCGGGTCTATAACATCAATATTATTACCATCTATATTCTTTGTTTCACTATAAAATACATCATACATAAAATCACTCCCTGGTTCTCCTTCTTCTTGACGTTTTCCATCTAAATAATCACCATAATGGACAGTTTCATGCGTAAGCGTTGTGAAAACTCCATACAAGGCTGCTTCAATATCCTCCGAGCTTGCGCTTTCTAATTGCTTAGCCAATTTAGAATTTATATAAATGGTTTTGCTCTTATCATCATATCTACCATTTGCACCTCCATTGAACCCGGGGTCATCAACAATTTTCACTGTTGGTCCTGAACCCCACGTTATTGCTTTTACTACTTCCGAACGTGTAAGGTTTCCCGTGCTATATTTTGCAAAACCCTCCATTATATGGTTACTCCGCACAATATCAGACTGTACATTATTCTGAAGATAATTCGATAAGACACTATATTGGGAGGCTTGCTTAGCATCCATTTTATACTTACCCCCCACATCAATATTCTTCACCGGATTATTCCCTGCATATACATAAGGACTTTCATAAGTATACTTTTCAGCATAGAGATCTATCCCTTTAAACCTTCCAATCTGTGGGTCGTATTGCCTTGCCCCGTATTCGTAGGTTTCTAAGCCAAAATGGCGCTCCAGCTCTTTCGTATTATATTTATACGGCTGCTCATTCGCTCCTGCTGCTGTTGAGCTCAAAGTTAATCCAAAAGGATAATAATGATGCTGCTCCAGTACGCCGCCGCTGTAATAAGAGATATTCAGATCGTCAAACCATACGTCATTACCAATGCTCTCGTTATTCACATACACGATCACAAAGGCCGGTCCTCCCGGAATTACATCCCACACTCCGATATTATCCCAGATGCTGGTCTGCCTGGAAGTATTATTTTCTCAATGAACTTTTTACTCATGCAGTCAAAAACCGCAGCCGCTATGACATAGTCTGGAAACTATGCCAAAATCCTGTTTGAATACTACAGCGAGATAGTCTTTTTTTTGCCCCTTTTTTTGCTCTGCGAAGCAGAGAGAAGAATTTTTACTCTGCAAGTTTTACTATATCCAATTTCTCTGTTTGCTCTTGGGCTTGTTCTATATCTGATTTTGTGCCGATGTAGTAAAAGGAAAATTCTATATGCTCTTCACTTTCACTACTCTTTTTTACTGTGCCTGTTGCTCCCATAAAACCTACAATCGTATCTGTTGGCACTTTTTTGATTTCAGCATAAGACGGTAATTTGTTTTCGGGGATTATTTTTTCATAATAAAACTCTGCAAACTCCTGCCACCCATCATTGACGTTAGATTGTGTTCTTAAAATACCATTTGATGGTATTTCATACACTCGCTTTTTGCCCTCATATTTAGTTGGCGTTCCGTTTTTCTGATTGAAAATTATTATGATATACCCTTTAAAATCCTTTGGCACAACAATAATTTCTTGTTCGCCAATATTATTGCAGCTACTTAACATCAACGGCAGTATAAAAAAAAATATTATTGCTCTCATTGTTTTTATTTTTTATTAAAGTCCTCTTGCACTTTCTTATTCCAATCATCTACCGAATATGTTTTATCGCCTTGCTGAACACCTGTAAAGTTTCCTTTGCTGTCAAATTTTATTTGCATATTCACATTAAACAAAGGTTTCTTATTGTCCCCATACAAATCAGCAACTCCGCCTTTTTCCATTTTAGCACCTAAGAACAATTTTGTTTTGCCCGATTGGTCTGTAATAAATGCTTCTGTACTCGGAAACTTGTCGCCTGTAAAAGAGCCTGTAACATTTAAAATTCCATTTTCCATATCTTCTGTAAATGAAAGCCCAGCATGTACATCTAATGCAGGTGTTGCTCCCTGCTGGCGCACGAATCCTTTCCTTTGGACTTTCAAATATAAGAAAGCAAAAAATAAAGCATTATTAATATTACTATATGGGGTTTCCAAAGGGGTGTGGAAAATCCAAAAATGTGGATAACTTTAAAACCGACAGCAGAGTGAACTTTAATCCTTTCCAGCTTTATAGAGCTTTCACACGTATTAGTCCCTGCCGTCGGTTTACTTGCTCCGGTCCAACTAGAATTTTCTCTTTGACGCATCAAAGGTTTTTGACAGAGCAAGTTTTTAATCACATTCAACAACAAAGTTATGAGAAAATGGGCGTTTATTCTCGGTATTGATGTTTCCAAAAAAACATTGGACGTTTACTGTAAAGAAAGAAAAAAACACATCTGCATCGAAAACGGGGCAGAGGGCTTCAGGATATTGCAAAAGTGGTGCAGGGAGCATGAAATTGATCTATCCCAAAGTATTATTGCGTTGGAATACACCGGCGGCTATGAATACAGGCTGCTCCAGTTTTGCGAAGCAAAGAAAATCCGTTTTGTCCGTTTTCCAGGTTTAGCCGTCAAACGCTCTATGGGTATAACAAGAGGAAAAAACGACAAAGTCGATGCCCAACGCATAGCTCAATACACAGATGAAAAACAACAATCTATTGAGCCATCAAAACCATTAAACAAAAAGATTTTGGAGCTTAGGGCACTATTAAAATTCCGTAAACATTTAGTGGTGGAAAGAGCGGGATACGAAGCCAGAGTTAAAGAGCGGAAATATATGTATCCCGAACTCAAAAACGACTGCATCATCAGAGAGTGCAACCGGAAAATAAAGGCAGGAAAAGAAGCCGAAGCAAGAGTGGAGCGGACGATTGCAATGCTTATAGAAAGTGATGAAAATATGCAGTTAAATTACGAACTGGTTACAAGCATTAAGGGCATAGGCCCGATCAATGCATGGATGACTATTGCTTATACCGAAAATTTTTCGGCTTTCCCCAATGCGAGAAGCTATGCTGTCTATGCGGGTGTAGTACCTTTTGATTACAGCTCGGGAACCAGCATTAACGGCAGAAAAAGGGTCAGCAGTTTAGCTAATAAGGCATTGAAAGCGGAATTAGGACAAGCCGCAAAATCAGCAATGACATGGGACTTAGAAATAAAGGAATATACAGAACGTAAGTTATTGACCAAAAAATGGCCTGTTGTCGTCAATAATGTAAAGTTCAAACTCATCCTAAGAATATTCGCAGTCGTAAAAAGAGGGGAAAAATATGTGGATAATTATCGAAAAACAGCTTAATTTAAATTATTGTAAAAAATATATGAAGCCCAATTTGGTATTCTTAGAATCCTAGAATACGTGTAAGCTGAAACATGAAATCCTTCGGAAAGCGTTTCCTGTTTCGTTTTACGGCTTGGTTGAACACCTTTGTTTCTACTCATAAAGGGCTGCTAAATCAAAGTCCAGCATAATCCTTTCACCTCTTAGTTCGTAAATCCTGTTTTGGATAGATTGGATAATTTGCATAGTAATAGGTTTTTAAATTCATGTTGTATTTTCAATGGTTGTATTTCATGTTGTTTGGTCAATACTCTTTGTATCCAATCTATGTGGTTTTAGCAGTACGTTTATTCTGTCAAACGCAGTGCGTTTGACGTACAACATTCCGCCATAACTATTTCGTTTTGGGATTAGTTGCGGTTTCCATGTAGGTCAAAGGCAGTGCCTTTGACTGCTTTGCCAATCGTGGCGGGTTCATTGCTCAAACGTGGTACGTTCTGTCAAATACGGTATTGGCTCCCGAAATAGTTTCCTCAATCTATTTGTTTACTACATGCACATTGTTTTCGCAAAATTGATTGATTTCGTAGCGTTGTTTTTCTCCTGTTTGCCTCTGCTTACACTAATATAACCGTAAATCATTTTTTTAGTTCACCACGCAGTAGCGCCGAAGGTAATCAGCATGATAATTTTAAAATCGGACTGAGAATTATAGCGATACATGGAACTTCCAAAAGACGAAACAGCGTTTACCGAATGGTAAATAATTCAAACTATTGAAGAATTTACCGTAAAATTATTCAATGTGCTGAATAATTTTACCAATTTAGCAGAGCGACCACATATTATTTTGATATACCAAAGACTGTGGTAATATTCTTTCCCAAAAAATTACTTATTTCCCAACTCCTGCCGTTTGGCAAAACTACTCATGGTCAATCTGTGAACGCCTAAAATTCTGCCGATTGCGGAATAGGAATTATTGGGCGTAAGTGAGCGGCGGTTTATTGAAATGGATTTTACTCATCTTGTATAAAAAAATCAGAGCAATAACTGTTTTTATCCCGTTACAGAAGTAACAAAGTCAATGTTTTTAATACTTTGAGCAGATGAAGTGACCACATTCCGGGCAACGATAACGGGGGGCATCCTCTTGTATGGTTCAAGTATGCATTTATGATTTCGCATGAAGTAATAAATTTATTACCTTTGCAGGTATGAAGTCAAGCGAACTATTGCGGATAATGAAAAAAGACGGCTTGGTTTGAGGTCAGGCAAAAAGGCAGCCATATCATTATGAAACACCCAACTAAAACAAATACGATTCCCGTGCCGTTCCATGCTTCAAAAGAAATGAAAAAAGGCGCTTTACAAGCAATACTAAAGCTCGCTGAAATTGAAACAAACAAAAGGTAATGGATATGAATACAAAAGATAAAAAACCAAAAATCAAACTTCAAATTATTAAAGAAGATTTGGGCTATACTGCTGTGGGTCAATGGAAAAACAGAAGTCTAGTTACTTGCGGTGATACCTGGGACGAACTTCAACAAATGATTATTGAAATGGTTAATCTCACTTTTGAGGATTTGGGCTATACTTATACCATTGACGAAATCAAATTTGAATACGACTTGGAAACTTTCTTTGACTTTTACAAGGTCATCAATGCAAAGGCACTTTCTGAACGTATAGGCATGAATCAAAGCCTTTTGGCTCAATACATCAAAGGCATTAAAAAGCCGTCTGCACCTCAAACAAAACGTATTTTGGAAGGAGTTCAACAAATAGGCAGAGAACTTTCCGAAGTACGGTTTTTGTTGTAGGATGTATTGAGTTATTGAAACAGCTGTTTATGCTTTATATTGAGCAGTCCGATATATTTTTCCTGCATGTCTTTTGGTAAAAAGCTTTGTTGAATAAAAACAATCCATTCAGGTAACACCTTAGTGAATCGCTCGTAAATGGATTGCAACGACTTCTCATTTATTTTCAGTGAATGACATTACAATTTTTAAAAAATAATTATAACAGAAAACATCATGTACGTTTTCTGTTGTGTTATTGACATCATTCGACTATAATTCTAACTGCCCCAACCTGGCAGCCGAACAAAGCCAACACCTGATTCACTTTATCCAAACGAACGGATTGTTTTCCCTGCTCTAATTCCCGCACAAAACGAAGCCCCACACCTGCACGTTTCGCCAGTTCCGGCTGTGTCAGCTTGAGCTGCTTCCTTTTCTCTTTGATAAAATCTGAAAGTGAAGGATTCATTCTTATACCCTTTAGGGTACAAAAACAGTGGGTTTATTTTAAACTATACCTTATCGGGTATAAAATTGGATGTTTCCTTAAAGTTATACCCGGCAGGGTATAGTATTTATCTTAAAATAGACAAATATTTCTCTAAGGATTCTTTTACTGTTTCTGCTATTAGTTGAATGAAATCGCTTTTATCATCTTGTGTTTGCGCTTTTTCAAGAGCAGCATAATATCTCTTTCTTGATTCAGCATCTCCTTTAATATTAGCAATGGGATAGCCATGCTGTAATAAAATGAGGTTCATTACTAATCTTGAAGTGCGGCCATTACCGTCAATGAAAGGATGAATAGTTACCAATCGTTCGTGCATTTCAGCAGCTAAGACTACGGGGTGCAGCGTGTCTTTGTTTTCATTATAGAAGATGAAATATTCTTCCATTAGCTTAGACAATAAATAAGGCTGTGGCGGCACAAAAGGGCTGCCTGAAATCATAACAGGTACATTTCTGTAAGCTCCTGCATTTTCTTTATCTATGCTCTTTAGTACTATGGCGTGAATCTGCTTTAAATCATGCTCCGTTAGCGCAGATTTGCTTTGTGCCAATTCCTTAATATAATCTATCGCTTCTTTATGATTGATCGCTTCTAAATGCTCTCTAAGCGGCTTCCCGCTTATGGTTAGTCCTTTCTCAATTACAAGCTGTGTTTCCTGTAATGTAAGCGTATTGCCTTCTATCCTATTGCTTTCATAAGTATATTCAATAGCTAAGGCTTCCTGGATTTTTGCATTATCCAGATGACGGAATTGGTTTAATTCTGCCTTGAGCGTACCTATTAAATCTAACGTATTAGTTAATGGCATAAAACAAATAATCTGTGTAGCAAATTTACTATTATAACATTCACAATGCCTGTTTTACCAGGCTCATAATATACTCAAGGTTTGCAGTATCCGTTACTACTATTTCATAGTTTCCATTACCCCAATGTCCAATAGAAGAAACATCTCTTGCTAATTTCCCGGAATCATCAAGGGTGCAAAGTCAGTGTTTTTAATGCTTTGAGCAAATGGAATGACAGCTTTATTGTTCGGTCGTAAATCATAAAAACTTAATCGGAGTCAAATTTATAAGCAGGTTATCCAGTTCGTTTTTTTGTCGCTGATCTTCCGTTAATTTCCCTAATGCAATTACTAACTCTTCTTGTCTTGGTTGTCCGAAAGTAAGCCTATAATTAGCTAAAACTTTTTTGATGTATTCTATTTTATTATTGTCCTTGCTAAATGGATAAATTGGAATAATTGACTTTATTTCACTCTCTTGTCCCATATACCAAAATGGCACCAAATCACAAACTTCTTCAGTTTTGTTTTCCATAGCTATTTTATACAGTTCTTCCCACGTGCTTGAATCTTCTGCTATTTTTTCTACAAATTGAGATGCAATACTTTTACGAATTGCCAAACTTTTATACCGTTTAATTCTACCTTCTCTTTGCTCTAAATCAATGGGATTAGGCGGAAGATTCCAATGGATTATTTTATTACAATAATAGTGAAAATCTAATCCTTCTTGTCCTATAGAAGTAGAGGTAAGCACAAAGGGGCGAAATGGCGAATTAAAAGCTTCTCTTACTTTTATTTGCCGTTTTCCATTTTTCAAATCGGCACTATTGCCTAATCCAAATGGAACAGCATAATGTGTCCTGATTTTTAAATTCTCTTTACTTTCAATTAATGATCTCTGTGTTTTTATTTCTTGATTGCTGGCATTAACAGTAAGAATATCACAAATCAATTGGGCACTTTCGGTAGCGGTTTTTAATCCGCTTGAATCTTTGAGCTGATATATATATTCGTCCAACATTGATTGTATATTTCCTTCCACGCAATAATGAACCACATTTGAATAATAATTTTCATTATCGTCAAATTTATTGTCTATTATAGCGATACTCTCCGGTTTGTTGAATAACGATACAAATGCCATACCAACATTATAAGCACATTGAATATGCTCTGCTTTTTGAGCATCATACAATTGATTTAAAGCCCTTAGAGAACATACCGCCGGGCTTCCAATCGTCAAGTCTGTTAAGTGATTGAGTAAGTTTTCAAAATTTTCTTTGGACAACTTGCCAAGATGAGGCATATAATTTTTATCACTCAAACATCTGCGCATTTCATCGAAGTGTTCTTTCTTGCCTCCTTTTTGGTTACTCTTTTTTTCTTCATCTGACTCTACAAATGAATTGTCTTGAAAAGACATTTTAGTCCAGGCTTCTAATGCCGGATTTTGTGTGTGTCTATCCAACAAAAATAACGCAAACCAATTCCACTTTTGCCAATCTCCATCACTTACACCCAAAGAAGATCCTATACCAACACCCAACTCGCTCAACCTGTTTTTAATTTGCTTTTTGATATTGGCACGGATACTTGACAGGCCTCGTTTTTCAATGAGATTTTGCCTGGGGTTATAAAGTTCAGCTAAAAATACAGAAGGATAGGCGAGCAGAAAGTTATTCATATTTTTCAACCCCTTACGGAATACCAATCTAGGTAGTGGGAGTCTCTTTTTTGAGAAATATTTCATTTCTTTTGAATCGCTATTCTGAAGAAATTTACCTACGCTATATCGTTCTGCTTCATAAGAAACCAAAGCAGAAACCATTCTGGGTACCATTTTCCAAGCTGAAAAAATCAATGTTTTGGAGAAATCTTTATGCAAATGAAATGCAGAAGATTTTCCCGGAATATAGTAAGAAACCGATGGTGGAACCCATAGCAGTTTCCAGCCTCCATTTCTTACTGTTTCATCATATAATAAACGAAGTTTGGGATTAGGTGTTTCACTCTTGGCAGATTCAGTCAATAGGGGTTTGAAGTTTTCAATTCGGTCGCTTGGCACAAAAGCTCTTTTTGCTGATTTGATAAATTTTTTGAGCGATTGGTTATTGAGGACTTCTTCTTCAATTACTTTAAGATGTTCGTAATCCTGTAAGAAAGACAAAGGAAAGGGAGATGATTTTACATATTCAATTGGAACAGGGAGAGAGCGTTTATTCAAAGAATGTTCATTTACTTCCTTAATGACACTGTCAAACACTAAAAAATCGACAATGTCTTCTTTGTTTACATTTAAAGTATTGGTTACGCTCTTCTCTTCAAATTTGTTTTCTTCGACTAATGTTCTTTCTGTTCGGGAAATACAATTTCTATAAATGGTTTCTATCTTTCTTTTATATTCTGAAATATTGATGTCGTTTTCCGATTGATGTAAGCCTTGTAATGCTTTAAAAAATGAATGGTTGTTTTCATCAAGGCTTTTCCAAAAGTCTTCATCTTCATTTTGTAGCAGAAATCTCAAAACTTTTCTAAATTCAGTATAATGATTTTCTCCTTCTATTTCATTTGCATAATTGGTATAGGCTTTGAATGGAGTCGCCGACAACAAAAGAATTTTTGAATTCTTTTTTAGAAATATCTTTCTTGCAATTTCAGATCCGGGATCTTCTGCATTTTCATCATCAGCTTCTTTGGCGTGTATCAAGTTGCTGAATCTTTGAAATTCGTCCAGTACAAACAGGTCTGCCTTTAAGTAATCAGCACAAACTTCATTTAACTGATACCTTAATTCAGCAATGATTCTATAATTCTGTGAATTATAAACATAGCTTTCGTTGGTAAATGAGCTGTTTCTTTTGCGTGGAATCAGCACCCTTTTCAAAATATCCCGTAATGATTTTTCTCCTTTTTGTAGTTGGGCATACAATTTGGAATTCTTATCTAATGGTTTCTTGATTCTTTTTAAAAACTTAGCTTCCAAGTCTGCTTTTATTGGATTTTTTTCTTTTTTCTCTGCTATTTCAGTTTCCTCTACTTTCTTTATCCAGCTTGGATTTGAAATCCTATTGCCCCCTTTCAACATCCACATTAGGGAAACTCTACTTGCACTAAATTCTTTCTTTAAAAGTCTGTAAAGCAATAGCCTTTCTTTTTGTTTTCCGGCACTGGTTCTATTGTCAAATGAAGTAGCAGGAGTAAATGCTTTTATTTTAAAATTATATGGATTCGATAATGCGTTTTTATTCTCATAAGCCAAATCGGATAATCTATCATTCTCATCCTCAAATTCAATTACATTATTCTGATTTGGCAAAAAAGAGAGTTTATTAATATTTTGCTTTGCCAGGGCTCTGTTTGAACAGATATAAACAACCACAAATTCTTTATTCTTTTTATAATGTTGCTGATAGAGCTTGGCAATAATACCTCTTGCAACAATCGTTTTACCTAAGCCTACTTCATCTGCAATCAAAAATCGCTTTTGACCTTGCTGAAACCGACTGAAAGCATATTCTACTGTTGCTTTCTGAAAATCTTTAAGTCCTTTTAATGAGTCTTCTACTTCGTTATCAAATTTCATTTGGTATCCAATAATTTAAAAGTTGAGATAAGCTCATAAAATGCGGGAGGTATAAGGTCTTGGTCGCATTGGTCTTTTTCTTCATACAGACTTTCGACAATACTCACTACCGATGCCAATCCCTTTGGGTCTCGGCTTGCCGCATAAAGCAGTTTTTCATACATAGGAAACATTTGTTGTAGCGATGGAGCAGTAGCATTTTTAGTATTTTTCAAACCGGCATTTTCTTCTTCTTCAAATGTAAGTATAGGCTCTATCTGATCTTTTGCAAGAAGGAACATTAAAAATTTAAATAGTTTTTCCTGGTTGCCCAAAATATGTTTTAGAATAACTTTATTGCGGTCTGCTCCTAAATCAATATCAATTTCTAATACAAAATTTTTATGCTCAAGTCCATCAGTATTCTTTATACTAAAAAGTAAAAAAGGCGACAAACGATGCTGTTCAAATCCTTTAAACTCATAAGTTGATTTTGATGAGTTGACTGACAACTCTTGGAATTTATCTAAGCCGGCTGAAAGAGGCTGAAAAAAGACTTGAAAATTACCGGATTTAGAAATGGCTACATTATCAAATTCATAAATCAAATCAAAGGAATCTTCTGCGTTTTGCCTTACGCTTCCTTGAATCTTACAAGAAGACAATTCAAAAATCAGTTTTCTCAAATCATACTCAAGTAACTCACAATCAACATCTCTTTGGATTTCATTTTCTATATTATATCTTTCAAATAAGCTTCCTGCATTGGCTTCTTCTCCTTTCTTTAAAAGTTGGCTAAGCACTTTTTGAGGAGAAAATAATTTACCATTTTGGGAGCGAATTTCAGTAAGAAATTCAATGTTTTTTTCATTGGCGGGATTGGTGCAGTTTGCCGAGCCTATAAACCAACTTACGCTCTCCTTCTTTTCTGTAATGTATAATTTGGCGTGTAGATTTTGACCTGTATCATATTCATCTGCGCTATCGTCTATAATATTTTCGCTATCATTAGTCGTTGATTCTACAGATACAAATCCTTCTTCTAAAATCGGATTAAACTGATATACTTCGTTGATATTTTTGAGTGTTGCTCTTTTGATTTTATTGAGCTCTGCTTGTTGGCTAAGCACAAATATTTTAGGGCTTCTTTTTTGATATTCTTCCAGCGTTTTTTCGTGAAGGAAAGGAGACATAATTAATAATTGGTCTGAAGAGAAGTTCTTGTCCATTAATGGCATTGGCCTCCCGGTTCCTATCGGATGAAATAAGATATTGTCAAAGTCCCCAAAATCAAAATTGATATAGTCTATCTCTTTCAAAAAATCAGCAGGAATATTTGGCGAGAACTGTGATAAATATTGTACAAATTCGCTCAAAGGTTTATTCTTCGGCTTTTTTATTTTATTGCCAATCTGCCCGTCTAATGTGATAGCAACATCCCAATCTCTACTCTGCGTATGATTTCTGCTTGTACAAATAAACTTATATTTTACTTCTTTTTTTCTTTGCTCATTCACATAACGAATCAGCCAAATTTTCGGATGAAAGGAGCGATCATACTTATCTAAATGAACTTGTACGATGCTTTTCTCCCAAAAGGCAAGAATTTCACTATAATAAACCGGAGCTTTTATTTTTCCTTTTTGACAAAATAGCAATACTTTTTCCGGTACTTTGGTAAGTGCACTTAGCAGCTCGTTTGTTATAGATTTTTCCACCTTGAAATCCTGCCCAAAAAATAAAGCAACGGGAAGAAACATTACCGATTCTAAGTCCAAATTATAACTCGTACCAACAGCAAAATCCAGTTCATATCCTACTTCCGGTATAAGAGCTTCTCCAAAGTTTATTCTATTATTACTTGCATCTAACATTATGCTTCCATATAAGGGTTAAGAATATCATTAACTATAACCTTGGCATTTTCATAGCGAAAGTTCATCGCCTGTATTCCAATGCGTTTTTCTCGTTGCACATCAGGATTGTTTTGTATTGATTTTTGAAGTCTTGCTTTTACTTTTTTTACTTGATATTCTCTTTTTCTGATTAAATCGCACATTTTATCCAATGTAATTTTATTTTGATTGAGTTGGTAATCTTTTACAAGTTGCCACCATTGGCTTAGAAACCAGTCGGTCTGACGATAGTTTCTATTACCAGACATTTCCAATAGAGAGCGTACACCAAAGTTTACATAGTCAATCATCGAATTTTCTAACGCTTCTATCCAATCCATAAATTGGTCTAAAAATTGATTTTGATATTCATCATAAAAAAAGTGTTGTTGTAAAAGATGATTGTATAATAAGTGTGCTCCTTCCGCCAACCGATTAAAATTAAATCCAAGCGTGAGGTTATTTTTTAATGTTGGGTTTATATTTATACGCTGTACTTGGTGGACAAATTCAAAGAAATTGTTTTCTTGAAAAAGAAGCAACAATTCTTCGTTTTCAAAAAGTTCAAACAACAAGGAATTATGCAATTTAAAATTGCTTTTGTCCTTTAATCTATGTTTAAAAAAATCAGACTCCTCATTTGTAAGTTGAATACGTAGATTATCCGACCAATTAGGTTGATATGGTACCATAATCCTAAAAGTTTCTTCGCGTATGATATCAAAATCATCTCCTTCTTCATTATTAATAGCAGCCTCTACTAAGTATTTATTTTGCCTTTGAGCATTTATAAGTAACATATTTAAAGGTAAGCCATTACTTTCAATACATTTGAATACTACCAATCCATTGGCATATATTTCAGACGGCTTTCTTTTTACATATTTTTTGTAGCCCATTGTAAATCCGATAATACCTTTCTCGGAAGAGCCTTTATATTTTTCTTTAAGTAAATCTTGAACCCTGTCCTGCTCTTTATGCAAATAATTTTGAGGTGAGGCTTTCTTTTTCTCTTTTGCTGACAACCTCATATAGTCTCTAAGAATGTATGAGACAATGAAAAAGTACTTCGCCCGGGTTTGGATAGTAGAAATTCCGGGAAACAATTTATTGGAAATGGCATCTCGGATATATCCAATACCTAATTCATCTAACTGACCTTCGGGTTTTATTAAAGACAATAATTGTTTCACTTTAGTTCTGTCATCATTGCTAAAATCTATCCATCCTATTTGTATCATTGATTTTTTACTTAATTATCCTTTTTAATGAATGTTCTTTTAATCCCCTCACTTTCCGATACAAAACCTCCCAAAAATAGCCCCTAAAATATCCTTATCCACATCAATCCTGCCGGTGATGGAGCCTAAATGATACAGGGCATCTTTCAGGTGCAGCGACAGCAAATCTCCGCTTAATCCGATCTCCATGCCATTATCCACTTCTGCTAATGCGGATAGTGATTTCTCTAAGGCCTCCTTATGGCGTACATTGGTGATGACTACCGACTGTGCCGCATCTTCATTCTTGAAATGAGCCACTAATTCCTGAGTCAGCCTGTCGAGGTTGAAGCCTGTCCGTACCGAAATGGGAAATGAATTGATAATTGACAATTGATAATTGACAATTGACAATTCATTTTCTGTATTATTTTTATCTGCTTTACTTCTCAGGTTAAATACAATCTTATCCTTCAGACTTTCGGCTAATTCATCTAAGAGTTCATCGCTGTCTTCATAAAGATGAATCACGACTTTTGCCTGCTGCACTTTTGCTTTGGCGCGTTCCACACCTATCGCTTCAATACTGTCTTCCGTATGGCGGATGCCGGCGGTGTCTATAAACCGGAAGGTGATGCCGTCTAAGGTTATGGCTTCTTCGATTACATCTCTCGTAGTTCCGGCAATGTCCGAAACAATGGCTCGTTCTTCTTTCAGCAAGGCATTGAGCAGGGTGGATTTTCCGGCATTGGGCTTGCCGATGATGGCTACGGGAACGCCGTTCTTCACCGCATTACCATATTCAAAACTCTTAATTAAATTTTGGATGTTGGATTTTAGATTTTGGATTAAATTTTTCAATTCTTTTCTGTCGGCAAATTCTACATCTTCATCCGAGAAATCTAATTCCAATTCTATCAATGCCGTAAAATTGACCAAATCTTCTCTCAACAATGCCAGCTCCGAACTGATACCGCCGCGCATCTGGTTTATTGCCAATTCATGCGCCGCCTTATTTTCCGCAGCAATAAGATCGGCTACGGCCTCAGCCTGTGCCAGGTCTAACTTGCCGTTCAAAAATGCCCGCTGGGTAAATTCTCCCGGCTGTGCCGACACGGCTCCGGCCAGCAGACAGGCCTCCAATATCTTTTGCAAAACATAAGGCGAGCCATGTCCGCTGATCTCCACAATATCTTCTCCCGTAAAACTGTTCGGGGCACGGAACAAAGCGATGACCACCTCATCAATGACCGCTTCGTCAGATGGTGATACGATCCTGCCGAAATGAACCGTTCGGGCAGGCTGATCCGCTAATTTTTTTCCCTTAAAAATCCGGTCGGCTATAGCAATGGCTTCCGCCCCGCTCAGGCGTACTATACCGATGGCGCCGGTTCCGGAAGCGGTAGCAATGGCCGCAATAGTCTGCTCTTTCATGCGGACAAAGTTAAGCCTTATCCCATTCGGTCAGCAGGCTAAAACCCGTGCTGATCTTTCCGGCGAACCGGGTACTGCAACAGCAATGTATAATGCATTTTCCATTCTTAACTCCTGCTTCTCTAAAGGATAACGCCGGGCATCATAAATTTCCCTTATTTTTGATTGAACTATGCGGATACAAAGAGCTACAAAAGTCCATGAGCTGTTAGCCCGGCTCATCTTTTTACTGCTGCCCACATTGCTGGTCGGCTATTTTATACTCTGGAATGCCAATCAGTATTATTCGGTATTGCGCCAGCAGCATATTCAGCAAACCATTTACTTAGGTATCGGCATGGCCGCAGCGGCATTGTTTTACAGTTTTCGATTTCGCTTCCTGCCCACATTCCTGGCACTGGTATTAGTCTGTTATGGTGTTTATCGCGGCATTGACGCTTCGGCGGTCGGTGAATTTGATGCTTTTTTTGTTTCTGTACAATTTATGGTATTTGCCGTGCTGGTCTTATTAGGCTGGATCATCGGCTGGGGCTTCATCCGGCTGCGCTTTTTTTCGGTATTTCTTGCAGCGTTGTTCCTGGTATCCTGCGTATTGCTGATTGCCCGGCAAACCGCATTGTTAGAAGCTTCAAACGATGATGAGATGCTGCTGAACTGGATTGCTATGTTCGGACCGGTCGTTTTATATGCTGTCTATATCATTTTTACTTCGGAGCTGATTCGCAACTACCGGGATAAATCCCAAAAATTCTGGTGGTTCTTAACCCGGCGTTTAGTCTTGTTTCTGGCCTTGTCTGCCCTGATTTTGGGTGGCGTTGTTTATTTCATGCGGGCAGATATACAGGAGCAGTTAGCGGCAAACGGCGGTGGTGGCAAGGCCGGTAACAGCATGCTTAAAAAGAACAAGGACGGCAGCTTTGACTTAGAAGACCGGGCGCGCTTGCGCGGAAACCTGAGCCGTAGCAACGACCTGCTTTTTGCTGCTTATATCAATAACTTCTTTCCGGAATCGGAAGTACCCAATCCGCTGTACCTGACTGCCTTTTACTATTCCCGTTTCGATACCTTTACCGAGACTTTTGAACGGGACTCCCTGATTCCGGCCAATGATCTTTTTTATCCTGACCTGACCAAAGTGCCTTTGTATTTTACCAAACAGGATTCTTCTGTTTTGGGATATGCCATGAAGGAAAAATTCCGGAAAACGGTGGAGATAGAGGTGTATAAAAAATCGCTGTCCCCATCCACTTTTGTAGCGCCGAGCACTTCGTTTTTCGTTCAGCCGATAGCTATTGAAAAAGATTACCGGCAAGAATTTCGGTCGGCTTATCGTGCCAAAAGTTATGTATCGGAACTAAACTCGGCTTACTTTGTATATAATGCACCGGATCCTGTTGTCCGCCGCTTTCAGGAACAACGTTTCGAGGTATTGCGGCAGGTGAAGGATTACCGGAATGTGGATGCCGGCCTGATGCGTTATTACACCTTTATGCCCCAGGATGAAAAATTTTTAAAAATCCGCAGGCTGACGGACAGTATTACAAGAGATGCCACAACGCCTATTGACAGGATTATTGCCGTTCGGGATTATTTTCTTTCCAAAGATGAAAACGGCGAACCGCTGTTTCACTACTCGGACAATCCCGGCATTCCCGACATTCCCAATGCTTCAAAACTGCTTTATTTCCTGTTTGAAAACCGGAAAGGATATTGTGCTTATTATGCGGGCGCTACTTTATTTATGCTGCGCTCTCTGGGCATTCCTTCCCGCATCACTGTAGGCTTTCTGACGGAAGAACGCGGCTCTACCATTCCCGGCTGGTATTGGTTTTACGCCGATCAGGCACATGCCTGGGTGCAGGTTTATTTCCCCGGCTATGGCTGGTTGGATTTTGACACAACAGTCGGCAATGAAGATGCACGACAAAGTCCGCAACCCGATGGCACGCCGCCAATGCAGCCGCCGAAAGCTTACCTGGCGGCTAACGGAGTTATTACAGCGGTAGATACCGCCCGGCATCGGGCACAATTGAAAGCCGGCAATATTCTTTTTCATGATCAGGAATACCGGGCATCGCAGCAGCCGGTCAATATGGATATGGACATGTCGGTGGCCGTTATTGTTGCAGACAGTATGGATATAGCGCTGAAAGATGTTCGCATAGGCGACAGCGCTACTGCGATTTCTTTTGCTGAAGCATATCGTAATAAAAAACCCTTAGGCGGAGAATCGGCAGAACAATTAATGGAGCGGCTTCCCGCGCCTGCACTGATTGATGAACTGCATCTGAAAGTATATCATAAGGAAAATCTTACCCGGCAAACAGAAACGGAACTTCCGCCTCAACCCTTCAACTGGAAGCGTTTCGGTCTGACGGTGTTATTTGCCGTATTGGGATTAGCGCTGTTGTTCTTCCTGTTGCCACGCATCATTTTTGCGCATTATTCGCTACGTAATGCGCTTGCCGGTTCAACCGAAAAGAAAGCTTACCGGTCATACCGCACCGCATTATTCTGGTTGCATATGATGGGCTATCCGCGATCAGACCGTACGCCCTTGCAACATGCGGAATATACAGATCAGGCATTCGGAACTTCTTTTGCCGCTTTCATGATACCTTATCTGAAGATGAAATATGCCAGACAACCTTTGAATGCAGCAGAGGAAAAAATACTGCTTGAGTTCCTGCCCGGATTTTTGAAAACGATGCGCAGCCGGATACCGGTTGGCAAAAGGTTTACATCATGGTTGCGTGTATTAAGGGCAATAACTTTTTTCAGCATTCCGGAGGAGGAAAAATGAGTAAAGATTTTTAACCGGCACTTTCAAAAACGGATTGCCAGCGGTCGCTTTTATATTAATTCATTTCGTTTAAAATTATTGTGGTTTAACTATGGCTGAACTTACTGTTTCCATCATTCAAACAAATCTTCATTGGGAAGACAAGGCTTCCAATCTGAAAATGTTTGAAGAAAAACTTGCTGCCCTGCCCGCTGTATCACAGGTGGTTTTTTTACCGGAAATGTTCAATACCGGTTTCAGTATGCGACCGGAATTTCTGGCAGAAAGTATGGAGGGAGATACCGTACAATGGCTCAAACAAATGGCTTCCGGTCAGCGTAAAATTATTTGCGGAAGCATGATTATTGAAGAAGATAAACAATATTTCAACCGGCTGCTTTGGGTTTTGCCGAATGGCATGATGTATCATTACGACAAACGTCATCTTTTTGCTTATGCCGGAGAAGATCAGCATTTTACTGCCGGCAGCAACCGCCTGATCGTACAGGTGAACGGCTGGAAAATATGCCTGATGATTTGCTACGATTTGCGCTTCCCGGTATGGGCAAGACAAAATAAAGAACGGTATGATGCATTAGTGTATGTCGCAAACTGGCCGGACAGGAGAAGCTTAGCATGGAAAACCTTATTGCAGGCACGTGCCATAGAGAATCAGGCATATGTAATTGGGGTAAACCGTACAGGTCAAGACGGTCATGATATTTACTACAGCGGCCACAGTGCATTGATTGATCCTTTAGGAAATATACTGTGGCAGGAAGCGGATACGGAAGCAATTTATACCCAAACCTTAAACAAGGAAAAACTACAGGAAGCAAGGACGCAGTTTCCCTTCCTGAATGATGCCGATCAGTTTGTCATCTTATAGTTGTGGTAAGTCAAAAGTCAAAATGAAAAAGTCAAAATAGAGACTATCCTTTGGCTTAGCAGTAGTATAATAATCAGGTAAAAAAGCATTAGTGTTCCAGTGAATTTCCCGGAACGCTGATGCTTTTTTTGTGAATATGCCGCAACAGTCGGAGGTTGTCCGGCGGCAGAATAATTAAATATTTTCCTATTATCTGAACAATGCGGTTTGATTTGTTCAGAAAAGGATGATGATATTAAGCTTAGAAATTAAATCCTAATCTTATGCCCAGCATAGAGGCGCTGCCCGCAGTTACCGTTAAGGTTTCATAGCGCAGCCCTAATTCTAAGCTTTTGAACTGTACGCCCACAGCAGGAGCAAATACCACACCGGCATTGGAGAAGGCAATCATATTGCCGGTAACAGGGTCTATTCCATAGGTACGGAAGGAATTATAACCCACCTCTGCCATGGCAAATAAATAATTCTTGAAAATGAACTTATAACCTGCCTTTACCGGAATCTGCATACTGGTCTTCAGGCTGGTTCCGCTGACAAGGGATTTGGGTACCCATAGCAAAGCGCCGGTAGTGAGTGTTACAAAACCGGGACCTACATGGTAAGAGCCTCTTAGCGTGAGACCGCCTATACCGCTGTAGCCGGCAGATGTAGGAATACCGCCTTCTAATCCGAAACCGATACTGAATGTTTTGCTCATTTTCTGAGCAGATGCCGTCTGTGCGGAGATGAAAATGACACTCAGCAGCATTAATGATGTCATAAACCTTTTCATAAAATTGATATTTTTCAGCAAAAATAACAGAAGCATTCTATGGCCGCAATACCACTTACAGGGTATTTTTTATAGCAAGAAAAATATTTCCATTTTTGACCGGATCGGCATAATTTTCTTACAATAGCATTGAGTATATTTTATTGATATTAAACCTATTGCAATTGTTGCGCATTGATCAATATGATGCAGGATAATATTTTTTAAATGGGTTAAAACCCATTTCTATTGATAATGTCAGGAAAATTATGCGGGAGGATATCAATAGCCACCGATTTTAACCGGTGGAAAAAAATGGCGGTTTTTTTCAAAACGTTTTTTTGGAACGGGTTAAAACCCGTTTCTATTGATAACAACAACGGCGAAACCTGAATTATTTATTGCCGTAGCGGCAATAACATAAAAACTGCGAAACTTTTAGTTTCGCAGAGCAGGGTGTAACCACAGGTGTGGACAAGATAAAAGATGCTCTAGGAATCCGGGTGTATCCTAACCCTACGGATGCTGTGGTGACCGTGCAGACAAACAAAGGCATCATTCAAAGAATACAGGTGATGGATCTATTGGGCAGAGTACTAAACGAAACAAATATTGACAATAACAAAACAGATGTTTCATTGAAACAATGGGCATCCGGGCAATATCTGTTACAAATCAAAATAGCATATCAACAAAAAGAGTATGTCTTGCATTATAAGATTGATAAAGTACATTAGTAGTAATTGCTCTTTCCCCAAAAAACAATTCTTAGGTAAATTGCAATATTGACGTTAGCCCTGTAAGATTATCAAATTCTTACAGGGCTTCTCAATAATTAAAAATGAACGCTGCCACTCAAACTACTTAACTACCTGATCCGCTGCAGATGTTGTTTTCTTACTTCACATTTCTTCCAACGACAAGCCAAGAAAACTACAGGTGTAATTTTGCAGTTCTTTGGCGATAGCTGCTGATTTTTGCTTCAATACATTCAGGTTTATTTTTGATTTATTGAGCTTGACTTCTGCTATTACAGCCGTTTTTTTCAGATCGTCTAATGCAATCAAATCTATTTCATGTTCACCTTTTCTATCCCAGAATTGCCCGATTGCGGTTACGCTTTCTTCTTCCCGGTATTTTTGGATAAAATATCGTTCCAGAACTCCACCACTGTATTGCGCATAATCTCTTGCTAAGATTTCAAAAATACGATCAAAACGCCCTGCCTCAAAAAGTGATGGGTAGCTTGCAATAAACCGAAACCAAAACCGCAGAAAATTATCCTCAATTTCCCATACCGTATTTCTGCTGCCGGGTTTTGAGAATAATGGTTTTTTCCTGGCAATAACCGAAAAGTCTGTTTCCAAATTTTGCAAATACGCCCCCGTGTTTTTTTCGATAATGGAATCTATCTCCGACTGTCGTGTTTTACCTTGTGAAATAAGTTGTAAAACAGCAAAATAGATGGCGTAATCTCTCCCGAATTCCGAAATTAAAATATCTTTTCCTTCCGTTAAAAATGGCGAACCCGTTTGAAAAACAGTAGCTAACATTTTTCTCCTGGTGGTTGCTTTAGCGTTCATCAATAAAGCAACATACTGCGGCACACCACCGCTTATCAAATACAAACACAATAAATCTTCGCCCGAATATTTACTGTTGTAATCACTCAAAATTTGTTTGATAGTTGCAACAGGAAAGGCTTGCAAATTGATTTTTGCTGTCAACCTGCCAAACAAAGGCTCTTTGCTGTTTTCAAAAATCTTTGTCATCAGCGAATACACTGAACCGCAAACAATCAAATTCAAACGAATTTTATCCTTATTCAAATCCCATTGCTTTTGAATGTCGCTGTATATAGCCGGATTGATGCGGTCAAATTCCTGAAACTCGTCAATAATCAAAGTATATTGTTGCGATTTGGCATAATTGAGCAGCAAACCAAATAAATCAGAAAACCTTGTAATTGTCCCGTATATTTTTAGCCCGATTTCTTTTTCTGCCAAATCCTGAAATTGTTGGCAAAGTACCTGTTCACTATTGCGGGAAACGAAAAGGTAAAGCACCTTTTTCTCTTTATACGTTTCTAAAAGGAGCGTTGTTTTTCCTATTCTTCTTCTGCCGACTATCATCGTAAACTGTGCATGCTCCCCTGATTTCCGCTCAATTGCTTTCAAAGCCTTTTGCTCATTTTGTCTGCCGTAAAAATCCATAATCAATTTAATTTAACTACAATTAATTTAATGATCATTAAATTAATTTCCATTACAAAAGTATAGCTTTTGTTTTACAAAAGTGCTTTTGGTATTGTTTTGAAAATGCAAAATAGCAGGAATACCGGATAATCAATATTGCCGTAGAGACACACGACCATGTGTCTCTACAATTGCTATAATCATAACATACCGCAAGTGCGGAGTTAAAAGTGATTACCCGGAGAAGCCCCCGGTTCAGTACTAAAACTGAACCGTTCCGGTCTGCTCCTGATCGTTACGCAGGTATTTTACGGATACTTTGTCTCCCGGCTTTAGGGCGTTCAATGCCTTCATATAGCTTTGAATATCCGTCACATCGTGGGAGCCAAGCTGTAGTATAACATCTCCCTGCTGCAAATGAGCTGCTGCTGCGGGACGGTCTTCTTTTACACCGTCAATCCTCAGACCCGTACCGCTGAACATATAGTCCGGCATGATACCCAGTGTTACTTTCAGCTCTACTTTTTGTTCCTTTTCTTCTTTGGTTTTCATAAAAGGAATTTCCTGCACCTGGTTTAAACCGGTCAGTAAAGCATCAATATTGTCCACGATTTTTTCCACTCCTTCAAAATTGATCTTTTCCACATCATCCGTAGGCTTGTGGTAATCGCTGTGTTGTCCCGTAAAATAAAACAGCACGGGAATATTTTGAAAATAAAAAGAAGTATGATCCGAAGGGCCGGTGCCCGAAGAATCAAAGGTTTGCTGCAGGCCGGATACATTGTTTTTTTCTAACAAATCCGTCCATACCGGAGAAGTGCCTATACCGCCCACCATTACGGAATGATCCGGCTTCATACGCCCTACCATATCTAAGTTGATCATAGCAGCTACATTTTTCAAATCAATAGTCGGATGTTTGGTAAAATAATTTGATCCCCACAATCCGTATTCTTCACCGGAAAAGGAAATGAACAGGTAATTATAAGCTGATCCGCTACGGTCTTTCAGTTTCCTCGCCAGCGCCATAATGGCGGCCACCCCGCTGGCATTATCATCCGCACCATTATGAATACCCTTTTCTGTGGACAGGCTGAACCCGTTATCTCCCATACCGAGATGATCAAAATGCGCACCGATGACAATGGTTTTCTGAGCATGAAAGTCCAGCATACCGATTACATTGATGATACGCACCGAATCTTTTCCCTCCTTTCCTTTGGGACGGGAGGTATGCGGATCGTCCGGAACATGATAATAAAAAGTCTGCAGGTAAGTGTCCGAATCACCCATGGGTTTCAACCCCATCTGCATAAACCGGCTGCCGATATAAGCCGCCGCTACATCCTGAAAGGGCGTACCGGTTTCTCTTCCCTGCATTGCATCGCTGGCTAAGAAGGTAATATCGGCACGCAACATGGCATCCTGGGATTGTGCGAATGTCAGGCTTGTGTAAAAAAAGAAACCAACAAGGGTTGTTAACAGACTTTTGAACATGTTTTGTGAAATTAAAGTATCAATTTTGCCGGCATCCGGAAATGGCACGTGCTGCCGGATTTTGGATTGCAAAATTAGTATTAATTGAAAAACATTATTGTAAAATGATTGTAAGAATTATAGCAGCGGCCATGGCGGTATCTTCCACCTTCTGCATCGCTCATGCGCAACAAAAAACAGATTCCTTAACCTATCCGCAGGAATCCCGGCATCTCTCCAATATGAAACAACTGACCTTCGGGGGTGATAATGCCGAAGCCTACTGGTCATTTGACAATAAATTTCTCAGCTTCCAGTCAAACAACCCGGCCTGGGGATTACAATGTGATCAGATTTTTTACATGCCCGCAGATGGCAGCGCAGCCGGTCAAAAGCCGCAAATGGTCAGCAACGGGAAAGGACGTACCACCTGTTCTTACTATATGCCGGATGGCAAACATATTCTCTATGCCTCCACTTTTGAAGGTGGTGATGCCTGTCCCCAGGAACCCTCTAAAGAACACGGCAGCTATATCTGGATGCTCTATCCAGATTTTGATATTTACGTAGCCGATTTAAAGGGGAATATCACACAGAAGCTCACTAACGAGCCGGGCTATGATGCCGAAGCCACGCTTTCTCCCAAAGGCGATAAGATCGTATTTACCAGTTTGCGCAGCGGCGACCCGGAGCTATACACCATGAATATTGATGGCTCGGATGTAAAGCAAATTACTGACGATCTGGGATATGATGGCGGTGCATTCTTCTCCCCGGACGGCAAACAAATTATCTTCCGCGCCAGCCGACCCAAGACGGATGCTGAAGTGGAAAAATATAAAAAGCTGCTTAGCGAAAACAAAGTAGAGCCGCTTGCTATGGAATTATTCATCTGTGATGCGGATGGCAGCAACCTGAGACAAATTACCCATTTGGGTGGCGCTAACTGGGCGCCTTATATGACTCCGGATGGCAAAAAGGTACTGTTTTCCACCAATCACCACAGCAAAAGAGGTTTCCCCTTCAATATCTTTTGCATCAATGTGGACGGTACGGGCTTAGAGCAAATCACTTTCGACAATATGTTTGATTCCTTCCCGATGTTTTCACCGGACGGTAAAAAACTCGTTTTCGGCAGCAATCGCAACAATGGCGGTACCCGCGACACTAATGTATTTGTAGCAGACTGGAACAATTAATTTACGGGTTATTCATCCTGTTTCCAGAGGCGGTATCTTTTTCGATACCGCCTCCGTTTTTCATCATTAGCCCTATGAAAATATAGGGATAATGGACATTTTCGGGATAAAATCTCTCGAAAAGCGTACCAAAGATGGGTATCATAACGGTGTACAATGCTATAAAAAGTTCGGCACGACACAGGACGTATAAAGGTGAGGAACGGCTTATGGATGTTGTGAGAAGAATGTACAGTGGGGAAGATTCTGAAGGATGGAATACAAAACATGAAATCTATCTAAGCAGAGTTATGCTGCCTTTGTAATCATTATCTACATTATTGCATTTACTATTTACAATATAATAGTATGTGCCGACATCACATTTTAGGCTCTTGTATGTGCCATCCCACCCGGCATCCGGATGAACAGATGAAAACACGATTTGCCCGAAGCGATTAAATATTTTTATAGCATAACCTTCAATATCGGGAGCGGCAAAAACGCTGAACCTATCGTTTACTCCATCTCCGTTAGGAGAAAAGGCGGAAGGAATAAGAACATTGCAGTTGCAGTGAGTATAGGATAAATGAAAGGTGTCCGTTCTTTGCTCACATTCATCCGCTGTTTTCACCCATACTAATGCCGGATTGCCCTCTAATGTAATGGTTTGGCCAGTTTGCTGATTCTCGCTCCACAAATAAGAACGGTATCCGGCAGGAGCCGTAATATTATTTTTTGAATTGTAGCATAATAACGTATCTGTTACATAATTTGACTGTATGCCCAACCTGATGATATTTTTTCCCATAGGATAAGGTGTGGGAGACATTTCATCCGATAATGTAAAGCATTCTGTAGAAAAATCGCAGGCTGATGCCGGTAAATCAGGCTTATTAATACAATAAATTCCATCCCATTCTGAAGAATATATTTTCCCGTCGGGTGCCCTCCTCAGGTGTCCGTTTAAATATACGGAATCTCCGTTGCCTGGCTGATACGAAACCAATGTGGTTTTCATAAACGGGCTTTGGCTTAAATCATATTGAATTAAGTCGCTACCATCGTCACCTCCCGTAACATACAGTTTTGAATTGTCGGGAGATAAGCAGACAGCATGGGCTCTGCCAACAAAAGGAAGATAGCTGTCCACCAAAATGGCATCACTTACTATCCCGGTACGGTTATCAAAATGATGTATTTCTATTGCCGCATCTTCTCCATTACTTATTGCCAGTGTCTTCTGGTCTGTTCCTACTGAAATGTCGCATACCATGTAGCTGTACATATTATTATAGAACCCCGAAAAAGAAATTACAGCATCCGGATGGATACCGGATTCATTAATCTTGTATGCCAGGAATTTATTATTGCCATAGGTATGCATGATGACCCAAAGAAAACAACCATCACCCTCAACAGATGCTATAGCAGAAATATGTTCTCCGGTAAGGAATGCCACACGGTGAAAATCCGGTTCTATATCTCCAAGCCCGTTATTTAAAGTCATATTAATAACGGAATAGTAGATAGTATCATTGGAAAAACCGCTGCTGGTAAAAAGATAAAATCTGTTGGTATCATTAACGAAAGGGACAATTAAACTTATTGCAGCACCATTATTGATTATCCCATCAGGCATCAAATTGTGATTGCTGTCCCAAACTTTTGCACCGTTTGAAGAGAACAATAAATTTCCCCGCATATCAGACGCAACGGCAAAACTGCTGTACCCGTTTTGCATTACAGGAAATACTTCAGGCGGTGAGGTGTTAAAATCTAATCCAATCCCATTACATAGTATCCATACATTATTTTCTCCTTGCCCAAAGGCATTTATTGCTATGAAAGATAAGATGAACACAAGCCGGTAGCACATAGAAAAACAAATAGCGGTTATTCCGGGACAGTAGTAAGAAGTCCTAAAGGTACAAAAACATACAGCATCTCAAAGGCCTTCCAATCTCTTCTAAGCCATCACCAACGGCAACCGTATTTTTTTTGTCTTTTCTAAAAGGAGTTTTTACATTCGGGCGATCTGTCGAAACAATAATTAATACAAATGAATAAACTGACCTTTAATAAAGCGGAAAAGGTATGGAAAGAGATAGGGCAATACAAAGCCCCCGGAGCGCTGGAAGTGGAGATTGAAATTTATAAAAAGATGCTCAACATCTTCCAGGTGGGCGATTACTGCTATTTCATATTTTGCCCTCCGGAAATGCACATGGACTATACCAATGCCTCTATTACCGATTTATTGGGCTATACTCCTGAAGAATTCACCTTAGAGCTTTTCCTGGACAGGATTCACCCGGACGACATACAAAACTACCTGAATTTTGAAGCTACCATTACGGAATTCTGGAAAAATCTTCCTCCGGAGAAAGTCATGAAATACAAAACCCGCTACGATTTCAGGATGCGCTGCAAAGACAATACCTGCAAACGGCTGCTCCAGCAGGTTATACCCATTCAAAGTGATGAAGACGGTGCCGTACTGAGAACCTTTGTCGTATTCACCGATATTTCCCATCTGAAACAAAACAACAGGATGGTGCTATCGCTCATCGGCATGGATGGTGAGCCTTCTTATATTGATGTGCAACCCATCCGGGAGCTGATACCTTATAAAGATATTTTAACCAAAAGAGAAAGGCAGATTTTTCAAATGATGGCACAAGGTGCTACTTCCAAAGATATCGCCGCCGCATTAGGTATCCATGTCAACACCGTAAGCACGCATCGGAAAAATATCCTGAGAAAAACCCATACTACATCCGTACTGCAATTAGTTAAATTCGGATTAGAAAAAGGCTGGCTCTGATTTTTATGCTGCATTTTACTTTTGATGTCAATCAAAACTGCAGATGTTTTACGGTAATACCTTTATTAATCAGTTGCCGCAGGGAATCAATGCCGATCTTTAAATGCAATGCGGCAAATTTTTTAGTCACTCTGCTATCGCTTTTGGCCGTCTTAACGCCTTCGGGAACCATAGGCTGATCGGAAACAAGCAATAAGGCTCCGGTCGGAATGCTGTTGGCAAAACCGGTCATAAAGATGGTAGCGGTTTCCATGTCTATGGCCATTGCCCGGATACTGCGGAGATAGGCTTTAAAATTATCGTCATGCTCCCATACTCTTCGGTTGGTGCTATAACAGGTACCTGTCCAGTAATCATGCTCATAATCCCTGATTGTAGTAGATATCGCTTTTTGCAAAGCAAAAGCAGGCAGTGCAGGCACTTCGGGTGGGAAGTAATCATTGCTGGTGCCCTCTCCGCGAATGGCGGCTATCGGTAAAATGAGATCACCCACTTTATTTTTGCGTTTCAGCCCGCCGCATTTTCCTAAAAAAAGTACGCCTTTGGGCTGGACAGCCGACAATAAATCCATTATGGTAGCAGCCGAGGGGCTGCCCATTCCGAAATTAATAATCGTGATACCTTCTGCGGTAGCGCTTTGCATAGGCTTATCCAATCCTTTCACGGGCACCTGATGGAGCGCTGCGAAATTTTCAACATAATTGGAAAAATTGCAAAGCAAAATATACTCCCCGAAATCACTTAACGCAATACCGGTATATCGGGGCAGCCAGTCGGCTACAATATCTTCCTTCGTTTTCATCATGACTGTTCTTTTATGCGATTCTTGTTATGATAAATGGTACTTCTTTTGTGGAATCAAAAAAATAATAAGGTTAACTTAGCTCATAAGATAATAAATTTGAACACTTATTTTGAATTACCGTGTCTGTTATCCACCTCCAATATCCCGAAATTAATCTGAAATACAAAATCGAAGGTAATACCCGTTACGTATTTGATTCGATTCGAAAAAAGTATTTGGTGTTGACACCGGAAGAATGGGTAAGGCAGCATCTTATTGCCTATCTTTTGCATCAGCTCGACTACCCGGTCAATCTGTTGTCCATTGAAAAACAAATCGTGGTAGGCCGGGTTAAAAAGCGGTACGACTTAGTGGTTTATGACCAGCATTTTCAGCCCTGTCTGCTGGCAGAATGCAAACAGCCTGATATAGCTGTTACGGAACAGACACTGTATCAGTTGCTGCAATACCACAGTACGGTAGCCGCCCGTTTTTGGGTACTTAGCAACGGCCCGGATACCTATTGTGCAAGTGTAGATAACGGAAAAATAACCTGGATGGATCGCCTGCCTTCCAAAGCAGAAATATTAGGCAGTGCAGATTAAAAAGTAAAAATGAAAAATGAAAAATGAAAAACGAACATTCCTGTACGTCCTGAAATGAGATAGCATAGTGTATTATCGCTATAGGAAAATGCATTGTCATCATGCCCTACGCCCTAACGTCATTCTGCAGGAATCATTTCATTACTGGCTCAGGATATCCCTGGAGATCACTAATTTTTGAATTTCGGAAGTACCTTCTCCGATAGTACAGAGCTTGGCATCGCGATAGAATTTCTCTACCGGAAAATCTTTAGTGTATCCGTATCCGCCGAATATTTGTACGGCATCGGTGGAGATTTCCACACAGGCTTCAGAAGCATAGTATTTAGCCATAGCCGATTCCTTCGTCATCTTTTCACCCCGGTTTTTCATATCAGCCGCCTGATAAATCAGCATCTTAGAAGCTTCGATCTTGGTAGCCATGTCGGCTAACTTAAAGGAAATAGCCTGGAAATTGGCAATAGGCTGATCAAACTGATGACGTTCTTTGGAATACTGCACCGCAGCTTCAAAAGCGCCTTCAGAAATGCCTAATGACAAGGCGGCAATGGATATCCGTCCTCCGTCCAACACCTTCATAGCTTGTTTAAATCCGTCGCCTACCGCTCCCATACGCTGTGCATCGCTGATACGACAATTGTCGAATATCAGCTCCGCCGTTTCCGATGCACGCATACCTAATTTATTTTCCTTTTTTCCGGCGTTAAAGCCCGGTGTACCCCGCTCTACGATAAAGGCGGTTACATTATTTTTAGTACGCGGCGCACCGGTACGTGCCAGCACTACGGCCACGTTACCGCTGATACCGTGTGTAATCCAGTTTTTAGTACCGTTCAAAATCCAGTCATCACCATCTTTGGTTGCCGTGCAACGCATATTGCCCGCATCACTTCCGGTATTGGCTTCGGTCAGCCCCCAGGCGCCAATCCATTCTCCGGACGCTAATCTGGGAAGATATTTTTTCTTTTGTTCCTCATTGCCGAAATATAAGATATGGCCGGTACACAGCGAATTATGCGCCGCTACAGAGAGACCGATAGAGCTGCACACTTTCGCCACTTCACTCACTACAGTTACATATTCGAAATAGCCCAGTCCTGCTCCGCCGTATTCTACAGGAACCAATACACCCATAAGCCCCAGAGCACCCATTTCATGAAACAATTCTACAGGAAATTTCTGACTTTCGTCCCATTCCATCATGTGAGGGCGGATATGTTTATTGGCAAAATCACGCACCATTCCGGCTATATGTTCCTGTGTTTCGGTATAGGCAAAATCCATATTTCTTTTACGATTTAATCAGTTAATTTTAAATAGGGAGCAATTTTACGATATTTTTCTGCATTAATCAAAGGTACCTGCCGCAATTCTGTTATTTCCCGGAATTGATGCAGATCATTTCTGAGCCTTATAATATTTTCCGCCATCTTTTTACCGATGTACGGATGCTGTGCCAGCACCTCGGCAGAGGCTCCATTTACATTAATCTTCCTGACATTTGAAACGTCCGTAACAAAACGGTCTTTCAACAACTGATAGGTGCTGTCCGGGAAACCGTAAACCTCCATGAGCTGTGCTGTTTCGTAAAAACCGCCTAATTTATCCCGGAATTTTATAATCCGTCCGGCATAAACCGGTCCGATTCCCCTGAGCCGGATCAGCTCATCAACCGTAGCGGTATTCAGAGATACCATCTCCTGTTGAACCGGTTCGGATGCCGGGCGGGATATGTCGCGGCGCGGATGAACAGCAGATGTTGTAGCAGATTTAATATGGATATACGGGGCAAGCCGTTTATAATGGGCTTCCGACAGCGTATAAATTTTCTGAAAATCTTCCGGCTTCCTGAACTGACCGCCCTTGCTGCGATAACGGGCAATAGTCTGTGCCACTGCCGGCGACAATCCTAACCGGACAAAATCATCTTCCGTTGCCGTATTCGGATCGAAAGGGAACAATGATACTGCCGCTACAGGTGTTTTAGCATGCGGATTGCTATAGTTTGCGGCAGACGGCGGAGGATGTTGACGATCTTCCGGATGCACAGTATTATCCTGTTTAAATTGATTCCATGCGGCGGTCAGTTGCTCATCTTCCGCAGTTGTTTCCTTTTGAAAAAAAACAGGAAGCAATCGCCAGAAGACAAAAAGGACAGCAATGACAATAAGTAAACTAATCAGGCCGGTACGGGCGCTACGGGACAATCCGTTTTGAGAAACAGGAGCAGGCATAAGAAATGATGAGGGTTTTAGGATGCATGATTAATGATAGTCAGGCAAATTTATCAATTAATGGGTTTAAATATCCGATCCATAAAAATAAAAGAATTTATACCACGCTCCGGCATTACGCAAAATACTTTACCGGTTTATGCTCCTGCCGAATCCGAACGGTACTTTGAATGAACTTTAAGAAAAATATTTATCTTCGGTCTTACTTTCCCGGAATCAGAGCAGCAATAAAATTTAGTTTAAACTACTGATCCGGTATAACTATTCAGATTATTTATGAATAAAATCAACGAATTTGAACACGCCACTTCCTTAAATTGCGAAACCGGTGTGATGCGCAACCTGCTTCATCATAAGGGTATGCAAATCAGTGAAGACATGATTTTTGGTATCGGATCCGGCTTGTATTTCATCCATTTTCCTTTTATTAAAATGGGTACGGTAGAACCTTTGACTTCTTACCGCTACACGCCCGGATCCATCATTAAAAACGTGTCAAAACTGTTAGATATAGACATCACTGTAAAAACATTTAAAAATGCCGATGATGCCATGCTGGGTTTGGATGAAAAAATAGAAGACGGTACCGTGGTCGGCATTACGGGCGATTTATATTACTTTGAAGTTTTTCCCGAATTTTTAAGCTTCCATTTCAACAACCACAATTTAGTAGTCTATGGAAAAGCGGATGACCAGTATTTAGTCAGTGACCCGATTGTGGAAAATGTGCTGACCATTACGGAGGAAAACATGAAAAAAGCCCGGTATGTCAAAGCACCCGATAATCCCAAAGGCAGAATGTACTGGGTAAATCAAATTCACAATAAAAACCCTGACCTCAGGGAAGCTGTATATAAAGGTTTAAAGAAAACCTGCAAAAGAATGCTGAATCCTTATTTCCCCTTCGGAGGCATTAAGGGAATGCGGCTGCTGGCAAAAGCATTAAAAAAATATCCTCAAAAAAGAAGCCAGAATTATGCGGAAAAGCACTTAGTCAATATGATCAGGCACCAGGAATTTGTAGGAAGCGGCGGATCCGGATTCCGGAAACAATTTGGAAAATTCCTGTTGGAATCAGGCGAATTGCTGAACAACCCGGTCTATTCCGAATATGGAAAAGAGATGATGGAAGTAATCGTTCCCGAATGGCGCGGCTTTGCTATTGACATGGCAAGATGTTCCCGGAAACCCGTGGATACCATTCCCGAAGCCTACCGTGATCTGGCCGCAAGGCTCCGCAAAATTGCCGGAATGGAATACCAGTATTTCAACAGGCTTTCAAAAGCCATTCAATAATTGTAAATTCCAAAAATTCTTTGTGTATGGTAAATCTTCCTTTAGACCTGTTAGTAGCTTACTGCTACAAAATGGACATGGAAATGATCGAAAATAATTTAGATGAAAGCGGGATTTATGCCGGTAAAAACTTCAATGATTTTATCGCTTTTCTGAAAGAAATATTTGCCGGTCTCCATGCAAAGCAGGATACGAGAATTAATCCCGTAATGGGTAAAAAAGCAGGGTCAGACCGCTTATTTATCGGCTTTGAACCATCGGTTTCAAAAACACTGCTGCCCTTTACCGTTGAGGCCATGGAAGATATGATTACCGTAGCCTCCATTCAGGATACCGAAGGCTTTGAAAAAACCGGCGATATGCGTTCCCGGCTGTCCATTTAAAACCGGCATTCCTAAAATGATGCCATGCAAATGAAGCATTCGTCACTTTGATGATGCACACTGATGACTTTACCATTTTAGGCTTAATCCGAACATCCAGTTGAAACCTGCCTGAGGATAATAATAATTGGCCGTAGTAACGGCGCCATCATACAAATAACTGTAGGTATAACCTTTGCTTTCGTACATTTTATTGAAAATATTGTTGAGAGAAAGTGTCAGTCCCAATTCATTCACCCATTTGAGTGGCAAACGATATTGTACCTGCGTATTGAAAACCGTATAGGCGGAAATGCTGCGATTGCTATTTGAAGTATTGTCTAAATACTGCCTGCCGATATATTTCCCATTCAGGCTGATGTGCAGATCATACGCTTTCGGCATGGAAACAAAGGGCGTTAATGTCATACCGGCCATGACTATGGTGTTCGGGGACAAGGCAATGTCCGTTTGGGTATGCGAAATGGCTACCTGTCCGCCTTCATCATAATTATCATAATACTCGGTAAAACGGGCAATTTTATTTTTAGAAAAAGTGGCGTTTCCGAATGCCAGCAGCCATTCGGCAGCTTTCACCTGAGCCGTCAGTTCTATGCCGGCACGGTAGCTGTTGGGCACATTGGTTCGGGTGTAAGCGCCCACATCGTTGATCTTCCCGGTTGCTATCAACTGGTTGGAATAATACATATAATACAAACCGGCGCCCAGGTCCAATCCCGGCTTCCGGTACTGATAACCGGCCTCTGCATCATAAAGTTTTTCCGGCACAGGCAGATCGGCAGGAGATGCTTCAAAATCATCCCGGTTAGGTTCTTTGCCTGCTAAGGCAAAAGATATATAAGCCTTACTTTGCGCACCGCCGGCATGGCTTTTCAGATAACTGATTCCTGCTTTAGGATTGAGAAAAGTAAAATGTTCCCTGATGCGAATGGCGGGGTTTTTCCGAAATCCGTTCAGGGTGTATTGTACATCTCTGAGTTGCAAATCAGTAAATAAATAGAGCCCTTTCCATAGTGGCTGCTGCCATTTTGCATACAGGTTGAGATCGGTTTTAAATGCATTCAGATCATACCAGCGGTAATCATTGGGTATGCCATAATCTGCCCAGGTTACATCTCCATAATGCCGGCCATCATATTGCAACGCGGAACCACCGATAATCAGTTCAGTTCGGTTTTTATGGTAAACCGCCGATCCGGTGAGACCGTAATAATAATTATCTAACCATAGTTTCCGGGTAAGATTGGTTTGTGAAAAAGTATCTCCGGAAGGTGTACTAAAATCGGGGAGATCATAGTCAGAAAAACTTTCGCCTTGTTTGTATTCATTATAAAATCCTTTTCCGCGTGTCAGGAACAATGCGCCGTTCAGCTTCCAGTATGTATCAAGCTCCTGATGCAGGAAAAGCTGGTAATAATCCTGCCGGTAATTATCGCTTTGGTCGTTATAATAACTGCCGTCGGGTTTAATGCCTAATTCATTATAGCGCCGGTTGGTATTTAAGGAATCTTCCGGCACGCCGTTCCAGGCCTGACCGGTTCTTTCCGTTCCGCTCAGCAGGTTAAATTTGATCTGCGTTTTATTATTATCGGAACGCCATCCGGCCAGAAACTGTAAGGATTTCAACTGTGCATACGAACGTTCGATATAACCATCACTGGTTTGACGGGATAAGCGGAGATCAAACTGAAAGCCTGATTTCAGCCTGCCGGTTCCGGCACGTAACAGGTTATGCCAGGTTTGAAATGAACCATAGCTGTTGTACAACATGGCCGAGGCTTCATCCGACTGTTCGATATTGCTGATGTTTACCGATGCTCCGAAAGCTCCGGATCCGTTTGTGGAGCTGCCTACCCCACGCTGCACCTGGATACTTTGTGTGGAAGACATCAAATCCGGGAAGTCCACAAAAAAGGCGCCTTGCGATTCGGCATCGTTCAGCGGAATACCATTCAACGTAAAATTAATACGGGCATTGTCCGTACCACGGATGCGCATATCGGTATAACCGATTCCGGTACCGGCATCCGAATTTACGATGACCGAAGGTGTCTGATCAAGCAGATACGGAATATCGCGCCCGGTATTATTGCGGCGAATATGTTCTTCATTCAGATTGGTAACAGCAAAAGGGCTGTTGTCGTTCACCCGGATGGCTCTTACTTCTACCGGCATCAGCGTAGCGGCATGAAGGGTGTCCATTCGGCTGCTGTCCTGGGCTAAGGCTTGCAGCGGCAAAGCGTTCAACAGAAAAATGCCTGCGATCAACGGTTGTATTGGTTTCATTATGTTGTATTTTTCAATGAATGAATTAATTAATCATTACTTACCACGGCATAGCCGTGAATTATAAAAAAACGACACCCCTTACAGGATCATTTTTTAATACAATAAAAAGGTAAGTTGGAAAAATACTTTCGCTTACCTTTCCTAACCGGCATTACCCGGTCCAGGTTCTACGGGTTTGATCTCAGCCTGAAAACAGTAAGGCACCCCGAGGATATTTTGCCGAAGACGAAAAGGTCGTTCAGCACATCAGTTTCAAATAATGCGAAGCAAAGGTAAGTAAGAATATCCGTATGTACGTCTTTTTGCTTTCTGTATTAGTGAAAAAGAGTAAGGTAAACAGCGGGTAATTTGATCATCAATTTTGTGTGTTTTTAAAATAACGTCAAAATACGTTTAAAATAAGACCTTCCGCTATTCTTTGCAGTTCCATAATGCGCTTTTAACACACAAATTAAATTGAATTCCGTCAATATACTGACGGTATTCATTTAGATTCCGTCAGTATCGGATACAAAATGGAGTTATTGGCTGTGCAATACGCTATCGGTATATACAAAAACTCCCAGCGGTTTTGGCGGATTATGATACAGTATCTAACGCAGATATAATAAGGGATAAAACAGGCGACGAACCCGGCTGCCCTCCTGGTCAGCATTAACAAACAGCTATCTTCGTTTTACAACCGGGTAAGAAAGAAATGGTTATTTTTGGACAACCAAACCGGCATATATACATCAGCATTTTTAAGGCCGATCTTGAAAAGGAAATTATTTACTCAATAATTTTTTCATGGACAGAAAACAATTTTTAAAATCATTAGCCATATTGCCATTAATTGGAACAACAATGAAATTAAACGCTTTGAGCAGCCTCGCCGGGTCATTAAGCAATACAGCCAAAATGCCGGTATTGTTTTTAGGGCACGGCAGTCCGATGAATGCCATTGAAGAAAATGAATTTGTAACCGGATTCCGGAATATCAGCACAACCATTCCCAAACCACAGGCAATCTTATGCATAAGCGCACACTGGGAAACGCGGGGAACTTTTGTTACCGCAATGGAAAAGCCCAGAACCATCCATGATTTTGGCGGCTTCCCTAAAGAGTTGTATGAAGTACAATATCCTGCAAAAGGGAGTCCTGAACTGGCGAAAGCAACTCAAGCACTCGTCACCAAAGCCATAGTAGGCCTGGATGACAAATGGGGACTTGATCACGGCGCCTGGTCGGTTATCAGACATCTTTATCCGAATGCAGACATTCCCGTAATCGAAATGAGCCTGGACTATAGTCAGCCGCCACAATATCATTACGAGCTGGCCCAGGAATTAAAAGCTCTTCGCGAAAAGGGAGTATTGATTATTGGCAGCGGCAATATGGTGCATAATCTCAGGATGGTGGCCTGGAACAAGCTGAATGAAGATTTTGCTTTTGACTGGGCTATTGAAGCCAGTGAAAAGATGAAAGGTTTTATCCTGAATGACGATCATCAATCACTCATCCATTACAGCAGACAAGGCAAGCCTTTCCAGCTTTCTATTCCCTCTCCCGAACATTACCTGCCCTTACTGTATGCATTAGCGCTGAAAGATAACCATGAAGACATCGCCCTGTTTAACGACAAACCCGTTGGCGGTTCGCTGACCATGACCAGTTTGAAAATATCCTGATGACAGGTCAATAATAAAACAGATATACCGGCGGTATTACCGGTCCTTCTAATTTCAAATACAATGAAAACACTACGTAATCACTGGTACGACATGGGCGGAGTTTTAGGTGTAATGGTGCTGGTAGCGGTATGGCTTTTCGGGTCAGCGTTATCCCATTATCAACTGCTGATGTGGTTAAGCCTGATTGCCTTATTCTTTCATCAGGCAGAGGAATACCGTATAGCCGGCACATTTCCGGGAATGATCAACCGGACCATGTTCCACAGCGATTTACCGGACAGGTATCCGCTGAACAGCAACACGTCATTAATCATCAACACAGGAATCGGCTGGACAACATACCTGCTTGCAGCCATAGCCGGCTCCCGCCTGATCTGGTTAGGCATGGCCACCATTTTAGTTTCTTTGGGTAATATCATTGCCCATACCTTCGTCTTTAACATCAAAGGAAAAACATTTTACAATGCCGGCTTAGTTACGAGCTGGCTGTTTTTTGCACCCTGTGTTTTCTTTTTCTTTACCATAATTCATAAAGAAGCTTTAGTTACTGCAACAGATTATTTCATTGGCATTCCTCTGGGAATCATCATTAATATTGCCGGAGTACTTAAACCGATAACCTGGCTTGCAGACCGGAATACGCCGTACCGTTTTAAAAACAGCCAGTTGCTGCCCTGCGACCGCAAATAAGCCATACAATTCGCAACAAGGAATATACCAAACAACATTACAACATCTTTATAACCAGCCCATGCAGGAATATTACGTCACAGACCAGACTTTTGACCGGAACGATACACCGGCAAAAGGCGAATACGAAAATTGTATCTTCAACAGTTGTGATTTTGGAGGGAAAGACCTTTCGGGATTTCAATTTACCGAATGCGGGTTTAATAACTGCAATTTCAGCATGACTACTATTAACAAAACTGCATTCCGGGATGTAGTATTCAAAGATTGTAAGATGCTGGGACTCCGGTTTGATACCTGCAATCCTTTCGGATTGGCTTTTTCATTTGAAGGCTGTCGCCTGAACCATGCTTCATTTTATCAATGCAAAATCAAAAACACCGTCTTTAAAGATTCGGATTTACAAGGAGCGGATTGTACGGAAGCCGATTTTACACACGCTGTTTTCGATCATTGCAACCTGGCACAAGCGGTTTTTGATCGTACCATAATAGAGAAAGCGGATTTCCGTACGGCTTATCATTATTCCATCAATCCCGAAAACAACAGGATCAAAAAGGCCAGATTTTCTGTTCCGGGCATAAAAGGGCTTTTAGATCAGTATGATATTGAGATTACAGACTGAATATCCCAAGGCTTTCGCTTTTAAAAACCGAAGCCTGCAAAGCTGATCCGTGCGGAGTGAAATAATGTCATCCCTTCGGGATTTTGCTCGTTGGCTTTACGCTATTGCTATAATCATAGCACCCCTTCGGGGTTAAAAGCAATTCCCTGCTGGATATTCGTACTGTCTTCATTTCCCCCGAAAAGCAATTTAATTCCAATTGCATAAAACGAAAGATGGCTGCCTCAAACCGGGCAGCCATCTTTTTTATTCAGAAAAAAATTTCAGTGCATTAGTTGTTTTCGATGGCACGCATAATTACACCATAGCCTTTTTTATGGCCGCTTCCGCCACCCTGTGGTCCCATACTGGGTTGAAAGGTCCAGTAAATACGCTCCCGGTAAATCATACCTACGCCATAAGCATAAATTTCTTTGGAGTAATTTCTATAAGCGTAAGCGGTAGTGTCCACATCGGGATTATTGAGGGAATCATCAATCTGATTGACGTGTACTACATTTTCATACAAATTATTTCCCGGGTCAAATTCCCCGCCTTTGAGTGCATAGCTGTAATTCCAGTTTACATTGTCATATTCCTCCATATCGGCATCGTTCAGGGGAAGAAAAACATTGCCGTTCCAGGAAACGTCATTTTCAACCGGGAAAACTAATTTCATCAGTTTAATATTGCGTTGCGTATATTCCAAACCGCTGCTGGTACGGGTTACATAGATCACGTTATCCATCAGGTAGGGATCGCCGTCCTTGTACCGTCTTAATACATTGATCCGGTAGCTCATCCGGTTTTGAGCATCGCGGAAGGTATCCACTACTTCATAACGCTGTTGCAGATGTACGGGAATGGGCGTTCCGGTGAAATCATCCCAATAGGTGGAATCCACATTATACACAATATACTTACCGATTTCCAAAGGGAAAAAGTCGTAACCTGTTTCAATACCTGCCGTGTCAATACTGCTTCTTTTGCAGGAAAACATACCAATGACGGTGGCTATTGCAATCAGGGGTAAAAAAATCTTTCGCATAAATTTTATTCAGGAATTATTTGTTTGATGCCAGCTTAATTTCCAAAACGGATGTAAGATAAAAATATTTTCGCGGTTTCAAAACAAATTTTAAAAACCGCGGTTTCCGGAATGGATAATTCCACCCCCGATTACATCATCACCATCATAAAAAACGGCAGACTGACCCGGCGCTATTCCTTTTACATGCTCATAGAAATGAACCTGCACAGTATCGCCTTCCGGATGTAAATGGCTCAGCGTTCCGGAATCTTTATAACGGATTTTTGTAGTGGCTTCGAAGCCGTCCGGAATCGCATCAAACTTAATGAGATTCAGGCCGCCTACCTGCATGATATTTTGATCCAAATCCTCCGTATCGCCCAACATTACAGTATTGGTTTCGGGAATGATTTTGGTTACAAAAACCGGTCGCCCCAAAGCAATATCAAGCCCCTTGCGCTGACCGATAGTATAAAAGGGATAACCTTTGTGCTTACCGACAACAGTGCCGTCCGACAATACGAAATTTCCACCACTGACCTGTTCTTCTAATCCTTCCACATTACGTTTCAGGAATCCGCGATAATCATTATCCGGCACAAAGCATATCTCATAGCTTTCCGCTTTTTTCGACAATTCAGTATAGCCCATATCAGCGGCAATGCCCCGTACTTCAGTTTTCAACAAATCGCCTAAAGGATAAATGCTCCGGCTCAGGCAGTCCTGGTTCAATCCCCATAAAACATAACTCTGATCTTTGGTCAGGTCTTTGGCTTTTGACAAAACAAAGCGCCCGTTTTCTTCCCGTACTTTAGCATAATGACCTGTGGCAATAAACTCACAATCCAATGCGTCCGCCTTTTTCAACAAAGCAGCCCATTTAATATGCGTATTACACAGTACGCAGGGATTAGGCGTACGGCCGGCAATATATTCATCTATAAAATTCTGTACTACGGCGCCATCAAATTCGTTACGGATATCCAATACATAATGCGGGAAACCATGGTCTACCGCTGCCTGGCGCGCATCGTTGAAGGAATCTAAATTGCAGCATCCCGTTTCCTTTTTACCGCCACCGGCTGATGCATAATCCCAGGTCTTCATAGTAATCCCAATCACTTCATACCCTTCCTGATGCAGTAATAATGCGCTTATAGTACTATCTATTCCGCCACTCATGGCAACCAGAACTCTCCCCTTGCGGCTCATAATTCAATTATTTATTATAAAATAGGTTGGCAAAATTACGACAATGTCAACAGCCTGCCGGCATAAAAATTTATAGCCGTATAAAGGTTGCTGATTTGAGGAGAATGCAAAAATCAAAATGCAAAATGCAAAAACTGTGTTTGCCAATACCCAAAACAAAGCAGTGAAGCATGTCATCGCCTGAAACTAACAATCCAACATTAAGCCTTAATCCTCAGTGTCAATTTACTACTAACATAACGCTAACCCGAAAACATATTGTCTGCATGTACTAAATTTTATTAAATTGATTGTCAGATTTTTACTATTTTGCATTTTTACTTTTTACTTTTGACTTAACGCTAATTTCATTTCTCCTTCTATATTTGCAGCTTATCGGATTTTATGCGCAGACATACATGCCCGATAATATAAAACCTAACCTGTAATTTGCTCCTAATACGGTTTCATGCGCCAATACCTGTTGTTATTTTGTGGAATCACTGGTTTTTTCCTGAACGGATGGCTGACTGCGGCAGCTCAGACTCACGTGTCGGGAAATGTTGTCCGCAGTGAGGATCAAAGTCCGATGGAGGGTGTACAGGTGTTTATCAGAGGCCCGGAGGTGGATACCGGCATACAAACCGACAGCGCAGGCAATTACAGCATCACCTTTGAGGGTATAGCCGACAGCATTTTTTTCGTTATCATCGGCTATCAGTTATATGGCGCTTCCATAGATACCGCTTCCTTTCAAACAATCAATGCGGCATTAGCGCTTCAGTCCAATTCCATAGATGAGGTTGTGGTATCTTCTAAAAGAAAACGCTACCGGAATAAGGATAACCCGGCAGTTGAGCTGATCCGGCAGGTCATACAACATAAGGAACAAAACAGGCCGGAACATTACGACCGCCTGCAATACCGGCAATATGAAAAATTGCAAATCGGCACCAGCAATACGCCTAAATATTTGCCGCGTCTGCCCATTATCAGAAAATACCGTTTCATCTTCGATAATATTGACTCCACTTCTGTTCCGGGGAAAGCCATTTCGCCTATTTACCTCGAAGAAAGTTTCTCCGATATCTATTACCAAAAAAACCCGGAAAAAAAGAAAGCCTACAGAACTGCTGTTAAGAAGGTAACTTTCGACCGCAGATATGTTGATGATGAAGCATTCAAGGTTTATGTCCGTTATTTGTACCAGGATTTGGATATTTACAAAAACAATATATTTTTAGTATCCAATAATTTTCTGAGCCCTGTTGCTGATGTGGCGCCTCTGTTATATAAATACTTCATTGTTGATACGATTGTCTGGCATGATACCCCCTTAATACAATTGGATTTTATACCGCGCAACAAGAAGGATTTTCTGTTTAAGGGCACTTTATGGATAACGCTGGACGGCAATTTTGCAGTGCAAAAAGCAGACCTGGTTGTCGGGGAGGAGGTTAATCTCAACTGGGTAAGCTACCTGCGTATCCAATTGGAGTTTGAACAAGCTGAAAACAGGCGTTTTTTATTGAGCAAAAGCGCTGCGAGTGCTTATTTCAATGTCATGAATGGCAAGCGTGGCATGTATGCCAGCCGTACAACTATACTGAGTGATATGAAGATTAACCCGCAGTTTCCGGACAGCTTGATGGACGGCGCTGCGGATGAGGTCAACCGGGTAGATACTGCTCTTTCATCCGATAAGGAATTTTGGGTTACAAACCGTCCGGAACCGCTTACGCCTACAGAAGCTGCCACTTATTATAATATGGACAGTCTGGTACACATGAAATCTTTCC
>Ga0206103_100195_pt1 | contig 43801 bp, 42 predicted proteins | sample 1B5Ametagenome_FD_148638 | JGI IMG/M metagenome (GOLD analysis project Ga0206103, IMG submission 148638) | Enriched microbial communities from leaf-cutter ant dump, University of Wisconsin, Madison, United States - 1B5A | ecosystem: Environmental > Terrestrial > Nest > Insects nest > Nest dump... | reverse complement strand
TCGAGCGTCCAGCCGTTGAGGGCCGTCGATCCCGTGTTCTTGACCCGGACGTTCGCCGAGACCCCGGTGTTCCAGCCGTTGCCCTGGTAGGTGACCTGGCACGAGCCCGAGGGGTTCTGCGTCGGCCCGTGCGTCGGCTCCTGGGTGGGCTCCTGCGTCGGCTCGTGCGTCGGCTCCTGGGTGGGCTCCTGCGTGGGCTCCTGCGTCGGCTCCTGGGTGGGAGTCGTCGTCGAGCCGTTGATGACCGGGTAGGCGTTCTTCACGAGCGTGACGAACTGCTCCTCGAACCACTGGCCGGCGAGCGGCGCGTTGGGCGTCGCGCCCGTGAGCTGGTTCGCGAGCTTGGGCGACACGAAGGTCGGGTCGCACATGCGGTCGAAGTGCTTGCCCTGGTCGTTCTCGATCTCCGACGAGGCACCGTCGGACTCACCCGGGGGCTTGATCCAGACGAAGGCGTCGAGGTGCGAGCTCGTGTAGCCGGACGGCGTCGCACGCGGCAGCTCACCGATGCCCGCACCGAGCGGGTTGCACCACGCGCCACGGTGGACGCGGCGGTCGACGCGCGACTGGTCGACGTAGGTGTTGATGTCGGTGCTCGTCGAGACCTTCGTCGGACGGTTCGGGCCGCCCCAGCCGTTGCGCGACGTGTCGATGAGCATGCCCAGGCTCGACGGGAAGCCCGCCTGCACGAGCAGCGAGTGCATGTGCGCGGTGAAGTCGATCTCGTCGAAGTCGAAGTTCCACTCGTAGAACTTGCTCGAGCGGATCGGGTTGTTGTTGAGCGTCATGCTCGAGTTCGTGAGGAAGGGCTCCTCGAGCGGCGTCGAGTTGGCGACGTCGGAGACGAACCCGTCGACGGACGCGAAGCCCGCGGTCGTCGACTTCGCGACCTCGGCGAAGAGCTGCGCGGCGGGGCCCGCGTTGGAGTCCCAGCCGAGCCAGCCGGAGTGCGCCACGTCGATGTAGTTGTAGACGTTGCTGATCGCGTGCAGCTTGTCGAGCGCGTACTTCACGCCGGCGCGGTAGTACGGCGCCGCCTGCTGGCAGAGCTGCTCGCTCGAGTTGGTGACGAGGTTCGGCAGCGAGTCGGGCTCGATCGTCGCCGAGATGCGCAGGCCGGAGTACTCGGGCTTCGCGAGGAGCGCGGCGATCGGGTCGATGTACTCGCTCTTGTAGCGGGCGAGGCCGGCGTCGGTGGCCGGGAGCTCACCGTTCGAGGCGAGCGCGTAGCAGTCACGACCGGGCAGGTCGTAGATGACGATGTTGAACACGAGCGGCTTGCCGGCGGCGCGCTGCTGCTTGACGGCCTCGTCCAGGTGGAACTTGAGGCCGTTGCCGTCCGCGTTGCCGGTGATGGCGCTGATGCGGTCCATCCAGACGGCGGTCGGCTGCTGCGCGACGGTCTCCATCTTCGCGCGCAGCGAGGCGTCGCTCTGGCGCGCCGCTGCGGCGCGGACGGAGGCCGCCCACGTCGGGTTCACGTACTGCACGGCGCCCGCGTACGGGTTGTCGACGTGCGGCTCGGCGGCCGTGGCCGGCGACGAGAAGACGGCCATGGACAGGGGGAGCGCTGCGAGTGCCGCCGCGGTGGCGACGCCGACGGCGCGCCGCCTGATGCGGGTAGCGCGGGGTCCGTGTCGGGACACGTGGTCCTCCGAGGGATCGAACGGCTCGCCCGCTCGACGTCGAGCGGACGAGGGCCGCCGAAGGTCATCGGCGACCGGGTCCCCACCTGACCACCACGCACCTGCCCGTGGCATCGGGCTAATCGATTCGGGGATCGAGCCGACGCTCGGAATCGGTTCCGGCCGACCGGCTCAGTGCGCCTGCGGGGCCGTGCTCCCGCGCACCGCCAGCGCACCCACGGCGACGTGGACGCGCGGGGGCTCACCGCCCGCGGGAGCGTCGAGCACGGCACCCACCGCACGCGCGAACGCGTGCCCGAGGTCGGTGGCGAGCGACGGCAGGCTCGTCAGCGCGGGGGTCGCGAGCCGGCACAGGACGCTGTCCGCCCCGGCCACGACCGAGACGTCCCACGGGACCACCAGACCCGTGCGGCGCGCGACGTCGAGGGCCGCGAGACCCATGAGGTCCGTGGCCAGCACGAGCGCCGTCGGGCGGACGCCCGCGGTGAGGAGACGCCTCGTGCCGGCGGCCGCACCCTCGACGCTGCCGTCGGTCGTGACGACCTCGAGCGTCACTGCCGTGCCCTCGAGCCCCGAGCGCAGGCCGCGCTCGCACGCCGCCGTCCGGACCCGGTCGGCGGGTCCGGCGACGAGAGCGACCCGGGCGTGGCCGAGCCCGACGAGGTAGCGCGCGACCCGCTCGTACGCCTCCTCGTCGGCCACCTCGACGGCCGCGAGCCCCGGCGCGACGCCCACGGGTCCGACGGCGACCGGTCGTAGCCCGGCGTCGGTCGCCGCCCGCAGCCGGACGTCGTCGTCACGGACCTCGGGCACGACCACGACGTCGCACCGTCGTTCGGCGCCCCAGCGGCGATAGAGCTCCGCCGCGGCCGCCTCGTCGGCGACGACCCGCAGGTCGACGCCGAGGCGGCGCGGGAGCAGCTCGTGCTGGAACGCGGCCACCACGTCGAGCACGGGCGCACCGTGCAGCGTCTCGCCCGCGACGACCGCGAGCCCCACCGCCTGGGCGCCGGCGCGCATCGAGCGCGCCGCGGGGTTGGGACGCCAGCCGAGCTCGTCGGCCACGCGGAGCACACGCTCGCGGGTCGCGACGGACACGCCACGTCGGTCGTTGAGGGCGTAGGACACGACGGCCGTCGAGACGCCCGCGGCGCGTGCCACGTCGGCGATCGTCGGTCGTCGTCCTGATCTGGGGGCTGCCGGAGTTGCCACGATCACCTAGTGTGTCGCCCGATGCGGACGAACGGCATCATCTCGGCTCCGACGACGTGGACGAGGTGGACGATGACGGCAACGACACCAGGGCGACGCAGCCCGCTACCCGGACCTGCGCGGCGGACGGTGGGCGTGCTCGCGCCCGTCGTGGGCGGGTTCTACTTCGGCGCCGTGATCGCGGGCGTCGCACGGGCGTGCCGTGCGGGGGGACACCGCGTGGTCGCCGTCCAGACCTACCGTGCGGGGCTCGAGCGCGAGCCCGTCGTCACGGCGGACGACGTGCCGGTCGCGCTCGACGCGGTCGACGGTCTCGTCGTGCTCTCGGGAGCGCTTCCACCCGAGCGGCTCGCCGCGATCGAGCGGTCGGGGATCCCGGTCGTGCTCGTGAGCGAGGAGGTGCCGTCGGGCACCGCACCCGTCGTCCTGCCCGACAACGAGCACGGCGTCCGCGCGTCCGTGGAGCACCTGATCGCGCACGGCCACCGGACGATCGGGTTCATCGGCTGTCTCGACCAGCGAGACATGCGGGAGCGGTTCGACGCCTATCGGACGACCTTGGTCGCGAACGGCATCACGCCCGACGAGGCCTGGGTCTACGCCGCGAGCGACAACAACGAGCCCGGTGGGCAGTCCGCGGCCCGGCTCATGCTCGCCGACGGCATGCGCACGACCGCGGTCGTCGTCGCGACCGACCGCAACGCGTCGGGGTTCGTGGCGGGACTGCGCCAGGCGGGGCTCTCGGTGCCCCGCGACCAGGCGGTCGTCGCGTTCGACCACGCGGACTTCGGCGCCCGCCTGACGCCGCGGCTGACGACCGTCGACGCGCACTTCGACCGGCTCGGCGAGGCGGCGGTCCGGCTGCTGCTCGCACGCCTGCGCGGCGAGGCCGTGCCCGTGGGCGAGCACCGGACCCCCACGTCGCTCGTCGTGCGCGAGTCGTGCGGGTGCACGCCCCTGCGGCGCATCGAGGAGTCGGGTGGGGACTGGCGCGACGACCTGCTCGACCTCGTGCGCACCGCCTTCGCGGGCGGTCGGATCACCGTCCCCGCACCGCACCCGACGCGTGCCGCGCACCACGAGCCGCACACGGACGGTCGGGGCCCGCGCCTCGCCGAGCGGCACGAGCGCCGCTCGCCGCAGGAGGCCTGGTGGCGGGCCGTCGTCGAGCCGCTCACGGCCGCGCGGCACGGCATCCTGCCCGAGGACCTCGCGATGAGCAGGCTCACCGAGCTCACCACCGGGCTGCAGCCGTACCCCGACGCGCTCGAGCTGCTCGTCGCGGCCGTCCGGCGAGCCAACGACGCGCTCCTCGCGGGGGACGACGTCGACGCGACGGCGCGCGAGGCCCTCGAGCGCGCGACCACCGAGATCGTCCTCGCGCTGACGCGCGGGTTCACCGCCGCGCTCCTGCAGCGCTCCGGCCGCCTCGAGTCGACGATCGTGCACCAGTACGAGGTCGCCACCGACCTGCTGCGGGGGGACGGTGCCGACCCGCGCAACCTCGAGTGGCTGCCGCGGACCCTGCGCGGCCGCGCCTGTCTCGCACTGTGGACGGACGCGGGGCCGGGTCCCGACTCGCCGCTGACGATCGTCGGCGTCCGCGACGGCTCGGGCGGGCTCGCGCGTCTCGTCGGCACCCGCACGGTGCCCGCGGAGTTCCCGCCGTCGGCGATGCTGCGGGGCGGTCTCACGACCGAGGCCACGTTCGTCGTCCCCGTGACGTGCGGCTCGAGCGACTGGGGCCTGCTCGCGATCGAAGGCGCAGTCGACGCGCGCTCGACGACCGCACGCGACCGTGTCAACCACTGGGCGGCCCTCCTCGCGGTCGCGCTCGACCAGCAGAGCATGCTCGCCTCGCTGCACGAGCAGCGCGTGCAGCTCGAGCAGGCCGCCGCGCGCGAGCGCGCCCTCGCCGACGCGGTGCGCGCCAGCGAGGAGCACTACGCGCTCGCATCCATGGCGGCCGACGACGGGACGTGGGACTGGGACGTCTCGGCCGGCACGGTCTACTACTCGCCGCGGTGGAAGCGCACGCTCGGCTACGACGACGAGTCGGTCGGCTCGTCGCCGACCGAGTGGCTCGAACGCGTCCACCCCGCCGACCGCGACGAGGTGTCCACCGCGGTCGCCGCGGCGCTCGCGGGCGTCGACACGACGCTCGAGCTCGAGCACCGGGTCAGGTCCGCGTCGGGCGAGTACCTGTGGCTGATGTGCCGCGCGATGACCGTGCTCGACGAGGCGGGCTGTCCGGCGCGCGTGGTCGGCACGATCGTCGACGTGACCGCGCGCAAGCAGGCCGAGCTCGCGCGTCAGGAGGACGCGCTGCGCGAGTCCGAGACGGGGCTCACGACCCGGCTGCTGTTCGTCGACCGGTTGGGGGCCGCCGTGGTGCGGGCGCACCGCGTGCCCGAGTTCGACTGCGCGGTCGTCGTCGTGCGCCTGCCGGGCGCCGAGGGGCGCGAGCACGGGTCCGGCACGGTGCCGGCAGCCACCGTGCCGGACCCGCGCGGCGGCATCGGCTCGGTGCGCGAGCTGGCGCGCCGCCTGCAGACGGCCGTGCGGGCGGGCGACACGGCGGCGCGCATCGCGGAGGACCAGGTGGCGCTGCTGCTCGAGGACACGGGCGGCTCTGGCGTACCGACCCGCGTGCGTCGCGTCATCGAGTCCGTGGAGACCGAGCTGGGCGAGCGTGTGCGCGTGGGGGTCGTGCCCAGCGTGCGGGGCTGCGCGGACGCGGCCGCCGTGCTGCGCGACGTGGACATCGCGCTCGCACGGGCGGCCGCGGGGCACCAGATGGCGCGCGCGGTGCGCTGACCGCGATGGCGGCGCGGCGGGTCAGCCGCGCCGCCGGACAGCGGTCAGGAGCGCGGGCGGGACCCGCGGGGAGCGGGGCCGCGGCCCCGCGACTCGTACCGCGAGTCGCTGCGGTGCTCGTGACGGTGCTCGTGCCGCGCGTCCGTCCCACGCTCGCCGGACCTCTGGTCGCGGCGCTCGGCGTGCCCCGACGGGCGGCTGGCGCCGTGGCCCGGGCGGGGGCCCGCGTCGACGCGGATCCGCAGCGCGCGTCCCGCGACCCGGGCGCGCGACAGCCGGTCGACGGCCTCGGGGGAGAGCCCACCCGGGATGTCGACGAGCGTGAAGCTCGCGAAGATGTCGATCTTGCCGACGTCGGCCCCCGTGAGTCCGCCCTCACCCGTGAGCGCGCCGACGAGCGCGCCGGGCTGCAGCCCGTCACGGTGGCCGACGGCCACGCGCCAGCGCGGCGGCCCGCCCGCGATGTGGGTCGAGGTCCGACGGCGCTCACGCACCTGGCGGTCGCCGTCGCCGGAGCCGGACCGGTCGTGGGGGAGCGTGGCCCGGGCGAGGGCCGAGTCGAGGTCGTCGGCCACGGCGGACGGGCCCTCGTCGCCGACGGCGAGGGCGAGCACCGTCGCGAGGAGGTCCGCGAGGTCGACGTCGGCCGCGGCCGCCACGTGCTCGGCCACGGCCGTCCGGTACACGTCGAGCCGACCCGCCGCGGCCCGCTCCGCGGTGCGCGCGAGCAGCGCGTGCACGCGGTGGGCGCTGACCTCAGCGGGGGTCGGGATCGTCACCTGCTCCATCGAGGTCCGCGTGGTCCGCTCGATCGTGCGCAGGCGCGACTGCTCGGCGGGCGTGACGAAGGTCAGCGCGGTGCCGTCGCGGCCCGCGCGGCCCGTACGCCCGATCCGGTGCACGTACGTCTCGGGTTCGCGCGGCACGTCGAAGTTCACGACGAGGCCGATCCGCTCGACGTCGAGACCGCGTGCGGCGACGTCGGTCGCCACGAGCACGTCGAGCGCACCGCCGCGCAGGCGCTCGACGATCTTCTCGCGCTCGCCCTGGGCGACGTCGCCGGAGATGTACGCCGCCGAGATGCCGCGCTCGACGAGCGCGCTGCCGAGCTCCTCGGCAGCGCCGCGCGTCCGGACGAACACGATGGCCGCGTCCGCCTCGGTCACCGCGAGCACGCGGGCGAGCGCGCCGGACTTGTGCCGGTGCGGCACGACGGCGTACGTCTGCCGGACGGTCGTCACGGTCGACGACTGCCGCGACACCGTGACCTCGAGCGGGTCGACGAGGTGCTGGTCCGCGACGCGCCGGATCGGCGCGGGCATCGTCGCCGAGAACAGGGCCACCTGGCGCGTGCGCGGCGCGCGCTCGAGGACCTTCTCGACGTCCTCGGCGAAGCCCATCCGGAGCATCTCGTCGGCCTCGTCGAGGACGAGGAAGCGCACGTCGTCCATGACGAGCGAGCCACGCTCGAGGTGGTCGATCACGCGCCCGGGCGTCCCGACGACGACCTGGGCACCCCGCTGCAGCGCGCGCTGCTGCGGGAGGAAGGGGGCGCCGCCGTAGACGGGCACGACCTCGACGGCGAGGTGCGCCGCGAACGACGAGATCGCGTCGGCGACCTGCATCGCGAGCTCGCGAGTCGGGGCGAGCACGACGGCCTGCACGGCGCGCAGCTGCGGGTCGACCGCGGCGAGCAGCGGGAGGCCGAACGCGGCCGTCTTGCCGGTGCCCGTCTGCGCGACGCCGAGCAGGTCGCGACCGTCGAGGAGCGCCGGGATCGCGCGGGCCTGGATGGCGGACGGCGTCCGGAACCCGAGGTCCGTGACCGCGCGGTGCAGCGGCGCCGGCAGCGCCAGGTCGTCGAAGGTCAGCTCGGCGCGGGCGGGCGCGTCGGTCGTGTCCGTCGGAGTGGCGGGGGAGCCGGAGGTGCGCGTGGGCGCAGCGGTGTCCGTGGGCAGCGTCATGGAGGGGGACCGTTCTGGGTCGGGTGGGAGGACTGAACCGGCGCCCGATCGGCGCACGGCGGTCGCAACCCCGACACACGGGCACCGGTGGTGCCACTCGCAACACGACGCCCGCCCGACGTGGTCGGTGGCGGGCGCCCTCACTCACAGCTGGGGGACGCGACGAACTCCGCGATCGGGTGGAGCCTACCGTCCGGTCGGCGGATCAGGGCGCCGGCGGCCGCGTGAGTTCGGGCACAGGCCCGCACGGGTCACCAGCCGCGCGCCCGCCCCTCGATCGCCGGGCACGCGTCCATGACCACGTCCAGGCCCGCCTCGGCGGCGCGCGCCGCAGCCGCCTCGTCGACCACGCCGAGCTGCAGCCACACCGCACGTGCGCCGCGGGCGATCGCGTCGTCGACGACCGCGCCCGCGAGCCGGGAGTTGACGAACACGTCGACGACGTCGATCTCGCCCGGGACGTCCGCGAGCGACGCGTAGCCCCGCTCGCCGTGGACGGTCTCGGCCGCCGGGTGCACGGGTACGACGGTGTGGCCGAGGTGCTGGACGTAGGTGGCGACGCCGTACGCGGCGCGCGCGGTGTTCGTCGAGAGCCCGACGACCGCCCACCGGCCCGGGGTCCGCAGGAGCCGGTCGACGACGGCAGGGTCGTTGGTGTGCACGCCCCCAGCGTCGCACGACGCATAGGATCGGCGCGGCAGGACGACGAGTCGACGGGAGTGTCCGCGGGCGTGACGGAGCAGGCGCAGCAGGGATCCCCCGGCGACGAGGTCGTCGAGGTCAGCACGCGGGTGCTGACGATCCCGAACCTCATCAGCATGGCGCGCCTGCTGCTGGTCCCCGTGTTCGGCGTCCTGATCGCGACGGGCGCCGACGGCTGGGCGGTCCTCGTGCTGGCGGTCTCGGGCGCCAGCGACTGGCTCGACGGCGTCCTCGCGCGGCGGCTCGGCCAGGTCACGCGGCTCGGCCAGCTGCTGGACCCCGCCGCCGACCGCCTGTTCATCGCGGTCACGCTCGTCGGGCTCGTCTGGCGCGGCGTGGTCCCGCTGTGGCTGCTCGTCGTCATCCTGGCGCGCGAGGTCGTGCTCGGCGGCATGCTGGTCGTGCTGGGTCGCGCGGGCTACCCGCCGCCGCAGGTGCACCTCGCGGGGAAGGCCGGGACGTTCGCGCTGCTCTACGCCTTCCCGCTCCTGCTGCTCGCGTCGTGGGACTCGTGGGTCGGCACCGTCGCCGAGGTGGCCGGCTGGGCGTTCGCGCTGTGGGGCGTCGGTCTCTACTGGTTCGCGGGCGCCCTCTACCTCGTCCAGGCGCGGCGCCTGCTGCGCGGCCCCGACGCCCGATGACGACGCGGCACGCGCGCAGCGACCTCGCCGGGCGCCGTCCCGACGCGTCGATGACGCTGCTCACCGAGGTCTCCTCGAGCTCCCTCGACGAGGGCTACGCGCTCGTCGCGCGGCGGCGTGCGGCCGGGCTCGAGCCGGCACCCCGCGCGACCAGCCGGGTGCTCACGGCCGTCGTCGCGGCCGCGGTCGGGCTCGCCCTGTGCGCCGCGGCGCTCGCGCTGCACCAGCCGACGGCCAGCGCGCAGAAGGCGCGCGAGGTCCTCGAGTCCCGCATCGTCGAGCGCAACGACGAGGTCGCGGCGCTGCAGGGCGAGATCGAGGACCTCGACGCGCAGATCACGGCCCTGCAGTCGGCGCTCGCGGGTTCGGCGAGCGATCGTCTCGACCCCGGCCCGGCGGTCACGGTCGCCGCGGGCCAGGTGGCGGTGTCCGGGCCCGGGCTGCGCGTCGAGCTCGCCGACGCGCAGGGCTCGGACCCCGACGCACCCGACGACGACTCGCGCGTCCAGGACGTCGACCTCCAGGTCGTGGTGAACGGGCTGTGGCAGGCCGGGGCGGAAGCCGTCGCGATCAACGGCCAGCGCATCACGTCGACGACCGCGATCCGCAGCGCCGGCAGCGCCGTGCTCGTCGACCTCGTGCCGCTGTCGGGGCCGTACCGGGTCGAGGCCGTCGGGAACGCCGTGACGCTGCAGACCGGCCTCGCGCGGTCCAGCGCGGGCGACCTGCTCACCGCGCTGCGCACGACGTACGGGATCGGGGTCGACGTCTCCCGGCAGGACTCGCTGGAGGTGCCGCGCGCGGCCCCCGTCACGCTGCGCTACGCGCGCGTCCCGGACGACGAGCTCCCGCCCGCGCTGCAGCCGACGCCAGCGCCCACGTCGGCGGCCGCGCCCACCGCGCCGCCCGCGTCCGCGTCGGCCGCCGGACCGTCCGCACCCGGACGGCCGGTTTCCGCCTCGCGGGCGCGTGTGGCAGTGTCGGCGACGCAGGTGGCTGACACCCAGCGCAGCTCACCGACCGGACCGGGGGAGGACCGCTCGTGATCGCCGTGATCGGGCTCGTGGTCGGCGTCGTCGCGGGCCTCGCGCTGCAGCCCACCGTCCCGGCCGAGCTCCAGCCGTACCTCCCGATCGCCGTGGTCGCGGCGCTCGACGCGATCTTCGGCGGCGTGCGCGCGATGCTCGACGGCATCTTCGACGACCGGGTCTTCCTCATCTCGTTCCTGTCGAACGTCATCGTCGCCGCGCTCATCGTGTTCCTGGGCGACCAGCTCGGCGTCGGCAGCCAGCTCTCGACCGCGGTCGTCGTGGTCCTCGGCATCCGCATCTTCTCCAACGCCGCGTCGATCCGGCGCCACCTGTTCAAGGCCTGACCCGTGCCCGACGACCGCCTGCCGAGCGACGACCTGGCCGACCAGGTCGCGGACGACGTCGTCGACGGGCCGGCAGACGACCCCGTCGCCGACGTGCACGAGCCCGACGACGGCCCGCAGGACGCCCGGTCCGACGAGGCGGTCGACGCACACCTCCCGACCGTGGACGACGCCGTGGCGACGCCGGTCGAGCCGTCGGACGAGACGCCCGGCGACCTCGGCGACGACCACGTGGACGCGGGTGACGCACTCGTCGTGCCCGCGGTCGCCCCGGTCGACGACGCTGTCCGGACCGCACCGGCCGAGGACGTGTCCGAGGCGGGCCGCACCGTCGGGACGCCCGAGGACGGCGCCGACGACACGCTCGTCGGACCGGACGACGACGAGCCGGCCGAGGGCACGGCACAGCCCGCGTCCCTCGCGCCCGCACCGACCCGCACCGGATGGCGTGCGCTGGGGCACGCCATGGCCCCACGAGCGACGCGGGCGCAGCTGGGTGCGGGCGTGCTGTGCGCGCTGCTGGGGTTCGCCGTCGTCGTGCAGGTCCGGCAGAACGACGAGACCGCGCTCGCGGGCCTGCGGCAGTCGGAGCTCGTCCGCATCCTCGACGAGACGACGGAGCGCAGCGACGAGCTGCGGCGCGAGGTCACCGAGCTGCGCACCGAGCGCGACGCGCTCGACTCGGGGTCCGACGGCCAGGCGGCCGCGCTCGACTCGCTGCGCCGCAGCGCAATCATGCAGGGCATCCTCTCGGGGCGGCTGCCGGCCGAGGGGCCGGGCGTCCAGGTCACGCTCATCGACCCGGCCGGCGACCTCCAGCCCGTGACGATGCTCAACCTGCTCGAGGAGCTGCGCAACGCCGGGGCCGAGGCCATCCAGCTCGGCGACCACCGGATCACGGCGAGCTCGTCGTTCACGGGCACGAAGGGCCACGTCCTGGTCGACGGCGTGCCGTTGCGGACGCCGTACGTCTGGCTCGCGATCGGCGACCCGTCGACGCTGTCGATCGCGCTGCAGATCCCGGGCGGCGCGATGGCGACCGTACGCCGTGCGGGTGCGACGGGGACGGTGTCGGAGCGCGACCTCGTGCAGGTGACCGCGACGCGCGTCCTGCTCGACCCTCGATATGCGACTCCCGTGCAGGACGAGGAGTGAGCGCGTCCTGCCCGGCCCGCACCGACCCGGTCGGAGGGCTGCGTTCGGTCCTCCGGTTGCATAGGGTGGGGCGATCGACGGCGCACCGGTCCGGTCCGCCGTCGCGCAGCAGGCGCGAGGCACGGGAGGCCAGATGACGGACGACGACCGGACGGTCGGCGGCGCCGGCCCCGAGACGACGGTGAACTTCGGGCGCATCGGGCCCGTGGACCTCGAGCAGGGCGCGCCCGTCGGCCTGACCGCCGACGAGTCGGCGGCGGTCAACGCTCTGCCCGCGACCTCCGCGCTGCTCCTCATGCAGCGCGGACCGAGCGCGGGGGCACGCTTCCTGCTGGACGCCGACCGGACGATCGCCGGTCGGTCGACGCAGGCGGACATCTTCCTCGACGACGTCACGGTCTCGCGCAAGCACGCCGAGTTCGTGCGCGAGGGATCCCAGTTCCTCGTCCGGGACATCGGCTCGCTCAACGGGACGTACGTCAACCGCGAGCGGATCGACTCCGTCACGCTGCGCAGCGGCGACGAGGTGCAGATCGGCAAGTACCGCATGACCTTCCACCCGAGCCCGCTGCGCGAGGACGCGTGACGCGCACGACGAGGAGCGGCGCATGAGCGCGACGGCAGGTGCGCGTCGCGCGCGTGACGGTCGGCCCGAGGCCGCGACCGCCGCGGCGGCGTCCGAGATCGAGCACGAGCCCTGGCCGCGGGGCATCTCGCGGCGCGCGAGCATGCGCATCTCCGACGTGCTCGCCACGCTCCAGCTCGAGTTCCCGGCGGTCACGCCGTCCAAGCTGCGCTTCCTCGAGGAGCAGGGGCTCGTCGAGCCGGTGCGCACCCCGGCGGGCTACCGCCAGTACTCGCCCGCCGACGTCGAGCGCCTGCGCTTCGTGCTGCGCCAGCAGCGGGACCGCTACATGCCGCTCAAGGTGATCGGAGAGCACCTCGCCGCGCTCGACGCGGGGGAGGAGGACGCGCCGACGCCGCGGGCCCGCCTCGCCGCCGCGGACGGCGTCGTGCAGCGACCCCAGGTGCGCGTGCCTGCCGAGCGGCTCGCCACCGAGGCGGGCGTCGAGCCCGCGTTCGTGTCGGAGCTCGTGGAGGCGGGCGTGCTCGCACCCGGCCCCAGCGGGGCGTTCGAGCCGTGGGCCCGCGACGTGGTCGTCACGGCCGCCGCGCTCGCCGAGCACGGCATCGACGTGCGCCACCTGCGCCAGCTGCGGGCCGCCGCCGACCGGCAGGCCGACCTCGTCGAGCAGGTCGTGGCGCCGTTCCGGGGGCAGCGCAACGCGACCGCTCAGGCCCGCGCGGCGTCGATGGCGGCGGAGCTCGGGGAGCTGTGCGCACGCCTGCACACGACGCTGGTCCGCGCCGCGGTGGCCGACCTGCTGCCGTGACGTAGCGTGGGAGCCGTGGACCCGGAGCTGGTGGTGGTCGAGGTCGTCGGAGTGCGTCGGCACCCCGTCGTGGACGAGAACGTCGTTCTGCTGCTGGACCCCGAGTCGGAGCTCGTCGTCCCGATCATGGTCGGCACGACCGAGGCGAGCGCGATCGCCGCCGCGCAGGCCGGTGTCGTGCCGCCCCGCCCCATGACGCACGACCTCCTGCGCGACGTCGTGCTGGCCGAGGGCGACCAGGTGCGCCGCGCGGCGATCACCCGCCTCGAGGACGGCGTCTTCTACGCTGAGCTGCTCCTGGGGAACGGTTCGCGCGTCGACTCGCGCGCGTCCGACGCGATCGCGGTCGCCCTGCGGTTCGGCATCCCCGTGCTCTGCTCGGCGGAGGTCGTCGCGGTCGCGGGTGTCGAGGTGCAGCACACCAACCCCGAGGCCGCGGTCGAGGAGTTCCGCGAGTTCCTGGACCAGGTCTCGCCCGAGGACTTCGAGACCGGAGGCGATCCCCGCAGCGGGCCGGGTGGGGACGAGACCGGCCACTGAGGCCGGGGGAGGGCGGCGGAACCTTCACGTTGAGGTTGAACGTGAGACACGCCGCCGCGACACGCCCCGCACGTCGTTGCGTCGCGGGCCGCGCGTGCCTAGCGTGGCCTCAGGCGCGGTCGGACGAGTGCCCGACCATCGCGCGACGAGTGGAGGAAGCGTGGCCAACGAGAACGCGGAGAACGTCCCTGGCGTCCCGCCGAGCGCGCAGGGCCTCCTCTTCGACGACGACCTTCCCGACCTCGACGAGGCGACCGGCTACCGGGGTCCCACGGCGTGCCGCGCGGCAGGCATCACGTACCGCCAGCTCGACTACTGGGCGCGCACCGGGCTCGTCGAGCCGTCGGTGCGCCCGGCGACCGGTTCGGGCACGCAGCGGCTCTACTCGTTCCGTGACGTCCTGGTCCTCAAGGTCGTCAAGCGCCTGCTCGACACGGGCGTCTCGCTGCAGCAGATCCGCACGGCCGTCGGCCACCTCCGTGAGCGGGGGGTCGAGGACCTCGCGCAGATCACCCTGATGTCCGACGGCGCGTCGGTCTACGAGTGCACGTCGGCGGACGAGGTCATCGACCTGGTGCAGGGCGGTCAGGGCGTGTTCGGCATCGCCGTCGGCCGCGTGTGGCGCGAGGTCGAGGGCACGCTCGCCGAGCTCCCCACGGAGCGGGCCGAGGACGAGTCGGCGGAGCTCGACGCGGCGCACCCGGGCGACGAGCTCGCCCAGCGCCGTCGCGCGCGTCACGCGGGCTGACCGGAGGGCGGACACCTCCCGACGGCGCTGACCGAGGCCGGTCAGCGCCGCGGTGCGCGCAGCGCGCGGTCGAGCAGCCCCTCGAAGACGGCCGACAGCTCGGCGGCGGCCGCACCCGGCCACGCGTGCACGGGCTGTGCGGCACCCTGCGCCTGCTGGAGCGCGGCGCGTTCGGGAACCTGGGGCGTGAGAAGCAGCGGACCGTAGAGGCTGCCGAGCTCCTCGAGCCGGTACGCCTGCTCGAGCGAGCGCGCGCGGACGCGGTTCACCGTGATGCCGAGCGGCTGGAGCTGCGGGGCGGGCCCGCGCCGCAGCTCGTCGATCGTGCGCATCGCGCGGCCCACCGCCATGACCGCGAACAGCCCGGGCTCGGTGACGACCATCGCGCGGTCGCACGCCGTCAGGCCCGTGCGGGTCAGCGACCCCAGCGACGGCGGGCAGTCGACGAGCACGAGGTCGTAGCCCTGGACCCACGACAGCGCGAACCGCAGCCGGTCGAAGTCGTCGTCCCCGAGCCGGTCGTGGCGCGCGTTGCGCTCGGAGCCGGCGAGCACGTCGAGGCCGGACTCGGCCCACGTGCTCGCGACGGTCGCCGCCTGCACGGTCGGTGCGCCCGGAGCGTCGAGCACGTACGAGATGTCGCCGTCCGCCGGGACGACGCCCAGCGACATCGTCGCGTCACCCTGCGGGTCCATGTCGACGACGAGCGTGCGCAGGCCGCGCTCGAGCGCGGCGGACGCGAGGCCGAGGGTCACCGAGGTCTTGCCGACGCCTCCCTTGAGGCTGCACACACCGAGCACGAGCATCGGACAACCGTATCGGGTGAAACGCGGGCCTCCGGACCGCCGAGGTGGCACGTCGCGTGCTGTATACAGACGTTCCGGCGCGCCGTGGCGTGCGATGCCGCAGGTCGCAGCGGACACTGGGGACCATGACCGTCCGACTGACGCGCTGGGGGCACGCGTGCGTGCGCCTCGACGACGACGCGCGGCACCTGCTGATCGACCCGGGGACGCCGGCCGAGCTCGGCCCGGCCCTCGACGGAGCGGGCGCGATCCTCGTCACGCACGAGCACGTCGACCACGTCGCGGTCGACGAGGTCGCCCGCGCGGTGTCGGCGGGCACGCCGCTGTGGGGTCCGGCTCCGGTGGTCGCGCTGCTGCGCGACGCGGGTGCTCCGGAGTCGCTGCTGCACGAGGTCGTCGGGGGCGACCGCTTCACGGCCGGCGGCTACGAGGTCGAGGCGCTGGGGGAGCGGCACGCGGTCATCCACCCGGACCTCCCGACGATCCCGAACGTCGCCTACCTCGTCGCGGGCGTGCTCCACCCGGGCGACGCGTTCGTCGTCCCGCCCCGCACGCCGGACGTCCTGCTGCTGCCGGTGTCGGGCCCGTGGCTCGCGCTGGCCGACGCGGTCGACCTGGCGCGCGAGGTCGGCGCGCGGCGCGTCGTGCCGATCCACGACGGCCTCTACAACGACCAGGGGCGTGCGATGGCCGGCAGGTTGCTGCGGCTCCTCGTGCAGGGCTCCGAGCTGGTCCCGACGGCGACGGGGGAGTCGATCGAGCTCGACGAGGCCGATCCGCGTGACGAGAGGGGAATGTGATGACCGGGTCCACAGGACGTGACCTGCCGCCGGGGGCGAGCGACGAGGTCCCGCTGCTCGAGCTCGACGAGACCGTCCCGCCGCGTCCGGAGGAGGAGGTCGCCGACGTGGCCCGCACGCGTCCCGACCCGCTCGGGCACGGCGGTGACCGGTGACGGTCGAGCGGTACGGCATCCTGTGAGCGTGCAGATCATCAAGGCGACCGAGGACGACTGGGCTCTCGTGCGCGACGTGCGCCTGCGGGCGCTGCGCGAGGACTCGTCCGCGTTCGGCTCGTCGCTCGAGCGCGAGTCGCGGTTCAAGGAGAACCACTGGCGCATGCGCGTGCGCAGCACGCCGACCTGGGTCGCGGTCGGTGACGCGGGGGAGCCGCTGGGCCTGGTGTCCATGCTGCAGGAGCCGGGCTCACCGACCGACGACCGTCACGTGCTCGGTCTGTGGGTCGCGCCCGAGTCGCGTCGCCGTGGCGTCGCGTGGTCGCTGCTCGACGCGATCCGACAGGCGGCGATCGCCGAGGGTGCCCGCACCGTGTCGCTGTGGCTCGTCGACGGCAACAACCCGGCCGGCGACCTGTACGTGCGCGCCGGTTTCGCACGCACCGGTGAGCGCATGGCGCTCCCGCGCGACCCGGACATCACCGAGGAACGCTACGTCCTGCGGCTGCCCGAGCACGGCTGACGCCCACCGGCCGGTCGCTCGGGGGATGCCGCTCCCACGTGAGATGACATAACGTGCATTATCGGCAAGCCCTCTGACCTGCGGTTTTACGTGCAGGACGGCCTTCCCGGACTAGTCTGCCTCGGCGACGTCGAGCACCCGCTCCCCGTGGCGCGTCGGACGAGCGGTCGGTGTCGGCCTTCCGTGCTGCATGCGACCGGCGCGCGTCCCCCACCGACCCGGTACGACGAGCAGGCCGCCCGAAGGCCGGGGCGGCCCGCTCGTCGTACGTCGGTCAGGGCGTGTAGACCTTCGGCCAGGTCGGGGCGGTGAAGCCGTCGCCCAGGAAGAAGCCGGTGTGCGGCGGCTGGTTGTACGCCGTGTTCTGCCACGCGATCGCGACGCGGTACGTCTGGTCGTGCAGCAGCGTGGGCACGCGCAGGTTTGTCTGGATCGGCGTCGCGAAGATCCGCAGCGCGGAGTCGTTGCTCGTCGGCCAGATGATCTCCTCGCGCCAGTCCCCCAGCAGGTCACCGGACAGCGACGGCGTCGCCTTGGTGCTGTTGTTCGAGTGGACGCCGGACGCGGTCAGAAGGCGCGTGTCACCGTTCGGCCCGTACTTGTCGACGCGCGTCTGGTCGACGAGCTCGCGGACCGGGTCGCCGTCCCACCAGGCGAGGAAGTTGGTCGAGGACGGCTTGCGTCCGATCGGGTTGCCGGACGTGTTGCGCATCTGCGAGTCCGCCGACGACCACGACTCGGCGCCGGGCGACCCGGCCCAGACGTCGTCGGAGACGCCACGCCCGTTGTCGGTGGTGCCGCTCGTCTTCCACAGGATCTGGCCGGTGCGCGCGTCGGCCATCCACGAGTCCGGCTGCGAGGCCGTCTCGGTCACCTTGTAGTACTCGAGGCCGGGTCGGCTCGGGATGAGGTCACCGAGGTGCGCCGCGTCGCCGTGGCCCGTGCGGGTGTTCCAGAGCACGCGACCGTCGTCGTCGATCGCTGCGGCACCGTAGACGATCTCCTGACGACCGTCCCCGTCGACGTCCGCGATCGCGAGCTGGTGGTTGCCCTGTCCCGCCACGGCAGAGTTCCCCGAGCTGGAGCTGTTCGAGTCGAACGTCCAGCGCCGCGTGAGCTGCCCGTCGCGGTAGTCCCATGCGACGACGACCGCACGCGTGTAGTAGCCGCGCGCCATGATCACGGACGGGTGCACGCCGTCCAGGTACGCGGTGCCGGCCAGGAACCGGTCGACCCGGTTGCCGTAGCTGTCACCCCAGCTGGAGACCGAACCGCGCGCCGGAACGTAGTCGACCGTGTCGCCGATGCGCCCGTCGCTGCCCTCGAACACGGTGAGGAACTCGGGGCCGTCGAGCACGTAGCCCGCGGAGTTGCGGTGGTCGGCGTTCGCGTTCCCGATGACCTGACCGGTCCCGGAGCGCGTGCCGTCCGCGGTCTTCACCGCGACCTCGGCGGCGCCGTCGCCGTCGTAGTCGTACACCTGGAACTGCGTGTAGTGAGCGCCCGCGCGGATGTTGCGGCCGAGGTCGATGCGCCACAGCCGGGTGCCGTCGAGACGGTAGCCGTCGAGGTAGACGTTGCCGGTCACGCCGGACTGCGAGTTGTCCTTCGCGTTCGTCGGGTCCCACTTGAGGACGATGTCGAGGTCGCCGTCGCCGTCGAGGTCACCGACGCTCGCGTCGTTCGCGGTGTAGTCGGACCCGGGCTTCGAGATCGGCACGTCGAGGTAGCCGTTGCCGAACGTCAGGCTCGGCGCCGACGCGGCCTGCTCGGACCCGTTGACGACCGCGCGGACCGTGTACCGGGCCGACGACGACGCTCCCTGGTCGAGGTAGTTCGTCGAGCTCGTGATCGGCGACGACGTCAGGCGTGTCCCGTCGCGGTAGACGTGGAAGCCGACGTTCTGCGGGTCGGTGCCGAGCAGCCGCCACTGCACGAGGTTCCCGTTGCCGGAGCGCACGCTGATGACGCCGCGGTCGAGCTTCTCGGCCTGCCACGCACCCGCGGGCGGGGTCGTCGGGGTCGGGTCCGGGGTGGGGCTGGTCGTCGGCGTGGGGCTGGGCGTGGGGCTGGGGCTCGTGGTCGGGCTGGAGGTCGGGGTCGGCGTGGGGCTGGTGGTCGGCATCGGGCTGCCGGTGCACGTGACGCCGTTGAGCGCGATGCCCGTCGGCGTGCCCAGCGAGCCGGACCACGACCCGAGGAAGCCGAACGACGCCGTGGCGCCGCTCGCCAGGTCGGCGTTCCAGGCGACGTTGCGGGCCGTGACGTTCGCGCCCGACTGCGTGACGTCGGCGTTCCACGCCTGGGTCACGCGCTCGCCGTTGCCGAACGACCACGTCAGCGTCCAGCCCCGGAGCAGCTCGCCGCGGTTCGTCACCGAGACGTCGCCCTGGAACCCGCCCTCCCATCTGTTCGTCACGGTGTACGTGGCCGCGCAGCCGGGCGCCGCCTGCGCGCTCGGTGCCGTCACGACCCCCGTCGTCGCGAGCGCCGCGACGGCCCCCGCGACTGCCAGTCCGGCCCCTGTCCGGTGTCTGCGTGTCGGTTGCATGCGGTCAACGTAGGAGCGGGCGCACGGACGGCCGCGCGCTCCCCCGGCGCCAAAATCGTTTGGTCGCCACCCGACCCCAGCACCCGTTTCGCGCGGGTCATCTACAGTTTCGCTCCCCACGGCAGACCGAGCCGGACGACGCGCTGCATGCTCCTGCGTCATGACGACACCTTCTCGCCCTCGACCCCGCCCTCGTCCCACCGGCCGGGACGCGGCCGGGCCGGACGACGACCGCGACGCCATCGCAGGCCTCATCGGTACGCGCATCACGACGCCTGCGCAGGCCGGGACCGCGCTGCAGGTCCTGGTCGGCCCGGAAGCCGCCGGTCCGCCGGCACTGTGGTGCGTGTTCCTCGATCCCGACGACCGCCTCCTGCCGCTGCTGCTCACGGTCGACGAGCAGCCCGACGCCGACCTCGACACTTTCGCAGCGTGGCTCGCCGCGGAGCTCGCGCGTCTCCTGGACGACAACGCACCCGGAGGTTCGGTCGTCGTGGCGCTCGTCGGCGACCGCGACGAGGACGTGTGCCACGAGCTCGAGTGGGCGTACGCGATCGGTCGCGCCGCCGAGCACGCCGGGGTGCCCCTCGACACGGTCCTGACCGTCGGACCGCACGGGCCGTCGGTCATCACGCCCCGGCGGTGAGAGCTCGCCCCGTCGGACGGCGCCCGGGTCGTTCAGAGCGGTCCGGGCGCCGCCTCGTCGATCGCCGCGAGCTGTGCGAGGTCGGGCTCCCAGAGGATCGCCGCCACGTTCGAGCGGAGCTGCTCGGGCGTGCGTGCCCCGGCGATGACCGACCCGACACCGGGCTGGGCGGCCAGGCCACCGAGGGCGACCGTCGGCAGGTCGATCCCCCACTGCTCGGCCAACGCGGCGAGCGCATCGATGCGGTCGAAGTCCGCCGAGGCCAGTCGCTCCGGCATGCGCGCCAGGCGCGAACCGTCCGGGGCGGCCTCGTCGCGCCGGTACTTGCCGGTCAGCAGCCCCGACGCGAGCGGCGTGTACGGCAGCAGGCCGACCCCGCAGGTCTCGGCCGCGGGGACGAGCTCGGCCTCCACCCCGCGGTCGAGCAGGTGGTAGCGGTTCTGCGCCGAGACGAACGGGGTGAGGTGGGCGGTGCGCGCGACCCAGTCGGCGTCGACGACCTGCCACGCCGCGAAGTTCGACGAGCCGAGGTAGCGCACCTTGCCCTCGACGACGAGCTCGTGCAGCGCACCGAGCGTCTCCTCGATCGGCGTCGACGGATCGGGCCGGTGGATCTGGTACAGGTCGATCCAGTCCGTCCCGAGCCGCCGCAGCGACCCCTCGACGGCGCGTCGCACGTACCTCCGGGAGCCGCGCGCACCCCAGTCGGGACCGTTGAGGCCACCGACGTCGATGCCGAACTTCGTCGCGACGACCACGTCGTCCCGGCGTCCGCGCAGGGCCGCGCCCAGGAGCTCCTCGCTCTGGCCGGGCCGTCCGCCGTAGCAGTCGGCCGTGTCGAAGAACGTCACCCCGGCGTCGATCGCGGCGTCCACGAGCGGTCGGACCCCCTCGTCGGGCAGCGTCGCCCCGAACGTGTTGCAGCCCAGCCCGGCGGTCGAGACGGCGAGGCCGGAGTCGCCCAGACGCCGGAACGTCATGTCGGGGACCGTGTGGCGGGGACGAGCGGAGGACGAGGTCAGAGGCTGTGTGGTGGAGTTCACGTCCGCACCGTAAGCCTGTGCGGCGCCCTCAGCGTGCATTCACAGACCCTTCACGCCACGCTGGAACACTGAAGAGCTCCCCACCGTTGAGCCCGGTGGACAACACACTCGACGAGCCGCGATCCGGCACGGAGGTCACCCATGGCGAACAGGTCCCTACGCGGTATGCGCATCGGGTCGCAGAGCATGGAGACCGAGGAGGGCGTCGACTTCGCCCCTCGGCTCCAGGCACACTACGACTGCCCCAACGGGCACACCATCATCCTTCCGTTCTCGGTCGAGGCCGACGTCCCGGTCGTCTGGGAGTGCCGGTGCGGTGCCGAGGCGCTGCTGCGCGACGCGTCCAAGCCGGAGGCCAAGGCCACCAAGCCGGCCCGCACCCACTGGGACATGCTGCTCGAGCGTCGCACGATCGGTGAGCTCGAGGAGCTCCTCGACGAGCGGCTCGACCTGCTGCGCGCCGGCAAGCTGCGCCGCAGCGCCTGAGTTCTTCGGGCCGCTGTCGGCGCGCTGAGCGCTGATCGGTCCGCGCTCAGCCCTGCGCGACCGGCTTCCTACCGGGCCGCAGCACCCTCGCGAACGCTCCCGCCATCTGGCGGGAGCGTTCTGCTATCCCCCACTGCGCGACCTTGACGAAGGCCTCGACGATGATGTCGCGGCTCATCTTCGACGCACCGAGCTCGCGTTCGACGAACGTGATCGGCACCTCGACGACGCGCGCTCCCGCGCGCAGCGAGCGCACGGTCATGTCGACCTGGAAGCAGTAGCCGCGCGAGGCCACGCCGTCGAGCGCGAGCGACCGCAGCAGGTCCGCGCGGTAGGCGCGGAAGCCGCCCGTCGCGTCGCGCACAGCGATGCCGAGCATGATCCGCGTGTAGGTGTTGGCCCCGCGCGACAGGACCTCACGGTTCTTCGGCCAGTTGACGACGCTGCCCCCGGGCACCCACCGGGAACCGAGGACCAGGTCGGCGTCGGGCAGCGCCGCCAGGAGCTTCGGGAGGTCCTGGGCCCGGTGCGAGCCGTCCGCGTCCATCTCGCACACGACGTCGTAGTCGCGCTCGAGAGCCCAGCCGAAGCCCGCGACGTAGGCCGCACCCAGTCCGGCCTTCTCGGTCCGGTGCAGGACCGTGACGGTCCGGGCAACACCCGCGGCACGCTCGTCGGACGCGATCTGCTCGACCAGCGCGCCGGTGCCGTCGGGCGAGCCGTCGTCGACCACCAGGACGTCGGCGTCCGGGACGTGCTCGAGGAGCCGCGCGAGCGCGCCCGGGATCGACTCCTTCTCGTTGTACGTCGGGACGACGACGAGGACTCGGGGACTCACGCGGGCTCCTCCCGGTTCGTGCCGCGCAGCCGCACGGCTCCTGCCGCGCCGGCGAGCACGGCGCACACGGCCAGAGCGTCGACGGCCCACGCCGGCCATCCACCGAGGCGTGTCGCCCACGTCTGCGACGTGCGCAGGGGCAGGTTAGCGATCATCTGGTCCGCCGTGAACAGCTCGGTGCGCTGCTGAACCGATCCGTTCGGCGAGATCACGGCGCTGACCCCCACGGTCGAGATCTGCACGGTCGCCCGACCGTGCTCGACGGCGCGCACACGGGACATCGCGAGCTGCTGGGTGGACTCGGCGGACCACCCGAACGTCGCGTTGTTGGTCTGCACGACGAGCACCTCTCCCCCGGCCCGCACCGCGGAGCGCACGAGCGAGTCGTAGGCGACCTCGAAGCAGATGACGTCGCCGATCCCGACGGTGCGGTCGAGCCGCGGCGACGCCAGCGGGACGTAGCCGGGCTCGTGGCCCGGCAGCATGTCGCGCGTGACGCGGTCGACCGCCGAGGAGAACACGCGCGCGACCGACCGCAGCGGGATGTACTCCGCGAACGGCGCGGGATGCTGCTTCGAGTAGGTGGCGACGACGCCTTGTCCGGGCTCCCACAAGACTGACGTGTTGTAGCGACCGCCACTGTCCGGGTACTCGACGGTCCCGACGAGCAGGGGTGCGCCCACCGCCTGCGCGGCGCCGTCGATCGCCGCGGCCGCCCCCTCGTCGACCTGCGGATCGATGTCGGTGCCGTTCTCGGGCCAGAGCACCAGGTCGAGGTCGCCCGGTGCGACCGAGTCGAGCAGCGCGAGCGTGCCGCGCACGTGGTTGTCGAGCACCGCCGCCCGCCGACCGAACGCGTCGAGCCCCTGACCTGGCACGTTGCCCTGGACCGCGCCCACACGCAGCTCGCCCTGCTGGGCGCGCGTCCCGAGCGGGACGAGCAGTCCCGCGACGACCACGAGCGCGGCGCAGCAGCTCGCTGCACCGGCCACCAGCACGTGGGCGCGGCGCAGCCCGACGGCGGCGATGCCGAGCAGCACGCCGACCGCACACGTGAGGCCGCTCAGCAGCGGCACTCCGCCGAGGGACGCGAACGCCAGGAGCGGCGAGTCCGCCTGCGAGAACGCGAGCCTGCCCCACGGGAACCCGCCGAACGGCCAGAAGGCGAGCAGCTCCTCGGTCGCCACCCAGAGGACGCAGAACACGAGGAGCTGCCACCACGGGCTGCGCCAGACGGCCTCACCGCGACGCGCCCAGGTCCAGGCCGCGCCGAAGAGCGCGACGAAACCCGAGCACGCGACCGACAGCGCGAGCCACGGCACGAGGCCCACCGCGTCATCGGCCCACGTGATGAGCCACGGGTAGAACGCCAGACCCCACACGAGCCCGACGAGCGCGTTCCACCAGGCGCCGTCGCGGCGCAGCGCGAGGTAGAGCAGCGCGATACCGACGAAGGCCGCGGGCCAGACGTCCTGACCCGGGAACGCGAGGCGCGTGACGGCGCCGCCGACCACGGCGAGCACCAACGTCCACCAGCGATGCGGGGGGCGGGTGGTCGGCACCGCGCCAGCCTAGGCGAGTTCCCGGTGCGTCCCGGACGTCACCACGAACCACGCGCGGACGACGAGCCCGACCGACCGGCCCGCGTGTCCTTCGTACCGGTCGGGTGCCGTGGCACCCGACCGTTGTCTACTGAACACGCGGGCCAGGTCGGAGCTCGTGAAACCCGACCCCGCGAGCGCCCGGCTCGTGAGCACAGCCGTGCTCAGCCAGGCGGTGGGGACGAGTGCCGACCTCGTCGTCGTCGCGGTCCCCTGGGCGGCGGGTCAACCGGAAAACTACCGCGCTGAGTGGTCGTGTCAAGCCCGCGTCGCCGCAGGCCATCGGCCTTGCCGCAGGTCACGGTGCGGCCCCCCGGGCGGCGATCCGAGCCCGGGCTCGGCGTGTCGCCCGCGTGTCGCCATGACCTGCGCCATGAGTCGTCGCTCCGGCTTGACATCGACGCGGCGACCGGGCCTGTACGCCGCCTGCTGGTCGCTGTCCGGGGGTCGGGAGCCGAGCGTCCGCGCCGCGAATTTCACCCGGTCGTGTGCGCGTCGCGGCGGTCAGCCGAGCGCGTCGAAGAGCACCACGCCGTCGCGCACGGTGCGCAGGCAACGGGGTGCCGGCTCGTCGGCCGCGAGGAGCGGCAGCAGCGGCGTGCCCGCCTGCGCGTCGGGGTTCCACGCCGACAGCCGACCGTCGGGCGCCTGCACGGCGAGGTGCTCCGCACGCCAGACCGCGAGATGTGCCGGCGCCCCGACGCGCAGGTCCCCGACCTCGTCGTGCCCCGCGAGCCGCCACCCGCCGCGCGTCGCGGCCCGGAGCGCCGCACGCGCGGAGATGCGCTGCTCGGTCGCGTGGTGCTCGACCGCCGCGCGGACGCCCGCCCACGGGTCGACCGGGGTCACGGGAGAGTCGGAGCCGAACGCGAGGGGCACCCCCGCGCCCGCGAGGTCGGCCAGCGGGTTGAGCGCCGCGGCACGTCCCGCGCCGAGCCGCCGCGCGTACATGCCGTCCGGGCCGCCCCACGCCGCGTCGAACGCGGGCTGCACGCTCAGGCGCACGCCGAGCAGCACGAGCGCCGCGAGCGTCGGTGCATCGATCATCTCGGCGTGCTCGAGCCGGACGCCGGTGCGGGCGATCGCCGCCGCACCCTCGACGTCGGCCGCGGCCCGCAGCCCGATGAGGACCTCGTCCATCGCGCGGTCCCCGATCACGTGGAAGCCCGCCTGGACCCCCGCGCGCGACGCGGCGGCGACGTGGTTGGCGATCCGCTCGGCGCTCAGGTGCAGCGTGCCGTCGCCCGGTCTGTCCGCATAGGGCGCGCGCAGCGCGGCCGTGCGCGAGCCGAACGACCCGTCCACGTCGAGGTCGCCGCCCAGCCCGGTCAGGCCCGGGATCGCGGCGAGCACCTCACGCGCGTCGTCGACCGTCACGCACGGCTCACCCCGGTAGGCGACGAGATGCGGGAGACCCTCGGCGGCCTCCCGCGTGAGCTCGAGCAGCTCGACGAGACCGGCTCTCGTGTCGATGAAGGGTGCCGAGTGCTCGTGCACCGAGACGACGCCGCGCGCGGCCGCCTCCCCGAGCGCCCGCCGGTACAGCCGCGTGCGGCGCGGCCCGTCGACGTCCCGGGCCGCCTCGCGCGCGACATGGTGCGCCTCGCCCTCGACGAGCCCGTCACCGAGCCAGCCGGGACGGCTGCGCAGACCCAGACGGTGTGCGAGCGCGCTCGACACGACCGCCGAGTGGATGTCCGCGCGTGCGAGATAGACCGGTCGACCGCCGGCGGCCGCGTCGAGCTCCGCGCTCGTCGGCGGCCGTCCCTCGGCCCACCGCGTGTCGTCCCAGCCGAAGCCGAGCAGAACCTCGTCGCCGTTCGTCGCGGCGGCGGTGCGCACGGCCGTCAGCGCCTCGTCGAGCGACCGTACCGCCGTGAGGTCGACCGACTCGAGCGCAAGGCCAGTCTCCAGCACGTGCACGTGCGCGTCGACGAACCCGGGGGTGACGAGCGCGCCGTCGAGGTCGACCACCTCGTCGGCGCGGTCCGCGAAGCCGTCGGCCGTGTCGTCGGCGCCGAGCCAGGCGATCGTGCCGTCCTCGACGAGCAGCGCCTCGGCGAACGGGTCGGCTGGCGAGTGCACGACGCCGCCGCGGTACAGGGTGGAGGTCACACGCGCACGATAGGGCACGCTCAGACCGACGAGTACGCCACGACCCCCCGGCGCAGCGCGTCGACGGCCTTCGTGGCGGTTGACCGCAGCCGTTCGTGCGGTCCCGCCTGGGCGAGCTGGTCGAGCACGTCGATGACCTGCTTGCACCACCGGACGAAGTCGCCGGCCGTGAGGTCGCCGCCGCGCAGCACGGCGTCGAGGCTGCGTCCCGCGGCCCAGCGGTGGATCGCGGCGACGAGCCCGAGGTCGAGCGGCTGGATCGTCTCGAGGCGGTGCGCCGACTCCAGGTCCTCGAGCTCGGACCAGGCTCGGACCGTGCCGTCGAGCGCGACGCCGAGGCGCGAGGCGGGACCACCGGGGACGTGCGGCTCCGCGTCCTCCTCCCGCCGCGAGCGGAAGACGACCGTCGAGACCGCCGCGGCGAGCCCCGGGGCGTCGAGCTCGTCCCACGTCCCGCGGCGCAGGCACTCGGCGAGCAGCAGGTCGTTCTCGGCGTACAGCCGGCGCAGCCATCGCCCGTCCCTCGTGACACGCAGCCCGCCGTCCGTCGCGTCCTCGAGATACCCGAGCGTGACGAGCACCTCGCACGTGCGGTCGAACACCGCGGAGATCGAACCGGTGCGTCCGGCGATGCGCCGCACGAGCGCGTCGTGCTCGGTGCGCAGCCGTGCCCAGCGCTCGGCCCAGCGGGCATGGGTCTCGCGGTCCGGGCACGCGTGGCACGGGTGCGCACGCAGCCGGCGGCGCAGGTCCGCCAGACGCGCGTCCTCGTCGGCCCGCGCGGGTCGGCGGGGCCGCTCGTGCCCTGCCGGCGCGACGTCCTGCACGGCGGCGCGCAACCGGGCGGCGAGGTCGCGCCGCGCGGCCGGCACCCGCACGTTGAGGTCGCGGGGCACCTTCACGTGGCCGACCGTCCGCACCCCGGTCCCGACGTCGGCGACCGTGAGCCGCTGGACCTGCCGGTCGGTCGTCAGGACCGTCGGGCGGGGACCGTCGAAGCCACCCGGCCGGCCGGGGTCGACGACGACGACGAACCCGTGGCGGCGCCCGGTCGGGACCTCGAGCACGTCGCCGGGCCGGAGCCCCTCGAGCGACGCGGCCGCGCGCGCCCGACGCGCTCCGGCGGCCTGCCGCGTCGCGTCCTTCTCGGCCTGCGTGATCTCGCGCCGCAGCGCGGCGTACTCGGCGAAGTCGCCCAGGTGGCACGTCATCGCCTCGGCGTAGCCCTCGAGCGCCTCGGTGTGCGCCTGCGCCTGGCGCGCGAGCCCGACGACGCCGCGGTCGGCCTGGAACTGCGCGAACGACGTCTCGAGCACCTCGCGCGCACGGTCGCGCCCGACCTGCGCGACGAGGTTCACCGCCATGTTGTACGTCGGTCGGAAGCTCGACCGCAGCGGGTAGAGGCGCTTGGACGCGAGCCCGGCGAGCTGGACGGGATCGAGGCCCTGGTGCGCGACGACCACGGCGTGCCCCTCGACGTCGATACCGCGCCGACCGGCGCGCCCCGTGAGCTGCGTGTACTCCCCCGGCGTGACGTCGACGTGCCGCGAGCCGTCCCACTTGACGAGCTTCTCCAGCACGACCGAGCGCGCGGGCATGTTGATCCCGAGCGCGAGCGTCTCGGTCGCGAACACGACCTTGACGAGGCCCCGCGAGAAGAGGTCCTCGACGGTCTCCTTGAAGAGCGGGAGCATCCCCGCATGGTGGGCCGCGACGCCGCGCGAGAGCGCGTCGGCGAGCTGCCAGTAGCCGAGGACGTCGAGGTCCTCCGGCGGCACGGCCGCGCACCGCTCCTCGACGATCCGGCGGATCTCGGCCTGCTCGGCGGGGCTCGTGAGCCGCACACCCGCGGCCAGGCACTGCTGCACCGCCCCCTCGCACCCCGCGCGGGAGAAGATGAACACGATCGCGGGCAGCAGCCCGGCGCGGTCGAGCAGGTCGACGGTCGCGAACCGAGGCGTGGGTCGGATCCCCGGACCGCCCGGCCGGGGGTCGCCGCCCGGTCCCGACGGTCGGCGCCCACCCCTGCCCCGGTAGCCCCGGTCCCCCGGCCCCCGACGCTCCTGCGGCCCGCGGCTCGCCAGGAGCCGCCGCAGGTCGGGGTTGATCGGCGGGTCGACCCCCGGGTCGGTCGGGTCGACGTGGCCCGCGTACAGGTCCAGCAGCTCGTCACGGACGAGCACGTGCTGCCCCAGCGGGACGGGACGGTGCTCGCTCACGACGACCGTCGTGTCGCCCCGGACCGTCGCGAGCCAGTCGCCGAACTCCTCGGCGTTCGAGACCGTGGCCGACAGGGACACGAGCTGGACGTCGTCGGGCAGGTGGATGATGACCTCCTCCCACACCGGTCCACGGAACCGGTCGGCGAGGTAGTGCACCTCGTCCATCACGACGAAGCCGAGCCCCGCGAGCGTGCCCGAGCCCGCGTAGAGCATGTTCCGCAGGACCTCGGTGGTCATGACGACGACGGGCGCCTCGGAGTTGATCGTGGTGTCGCCCGTCAGTAGGCCGACGCGGTCCGGTCCGTGGCGGCGCACGAGGTCGGCGTACTTCTGGTTCGAGAGCGCCTTGATCGGCGTCGTGTAGAACGCCTTGCGTCCCGCCTCCAGCGCGAGGTGGACCGCGAACTCGCCGACGACCGTCTTGCCCGCCCCGGTGGGCGCCGCGACGAGGACGCCGCTGCCGCGCTCGAGCGCCCGGCACGCCTCGAGCTGGAACTCGTCGAGGCCGAAGTCGAGCAGCGCGCGGAACCGCGCCAGCTCCGAGCGATCGTCGTGCGCACGTCGTCGCGCCGCGGCGTAGCGCTCCGCGGGCGACAGCGCCTCGTCGTCCCCCTCGTCCGGGGACGGCCGGGCGCCCGACGCGACCGGCGCGCTCGTCGGACGGTCGGATGGCTGGCGGTCGGACGGCTGGCGGCGATGACGGGAGCGCGACGGCACGCACCCAGCCTAGGCACGTCGCCGACGACGATCAGGCGAGCACGCGCAGCGCGCCGGGGACGACCTGCAGCGCGAGCGGCAGCGGACCGATGCGCTCGCCGTCCGCGAAGGCGGGCGGCGGCACCGAGCCCAGCGCGGGTGCCGGCTCGACCAGCACCTCGCGCGCCCGCAGCACCTGGACGCGCGGGTCGGCGACGTGGCGGCCCGAGTAGATGCCGGGAAAGATCCGCACGACACCCGGCTTCGTGAACGGACCGGCGACGACGACGTCGAGCAGGCCGTCGTCGACCGCCGCGTCGGGGGCGATCTTGAGCCCGCCGCCGATCCACGGCACATTCGCGACCGCGACGAGCGTGCCCGCCGACTCCCACACCGCGCCGTCGTACGTGACGCGGTACCCGAACGGTCGGAACCTGCCCAGCTCCGCCACGAGTGCCCGCACGTAGCGGGTCGACCCCTGCGGCCACCGGTAGCCGTTGGCGCGGGCGTTGACGGCGGCGTCGATGCCGCACGAGAGCGCCCCGACGAACCACTCCTGAGCGTGCGTGCCCGGCGGACCGACCCGCACCGCGTCGATCCGCCGCGGACCCTCCTCGAGCCGCCGCAGGACCTCGCGCACCGCGCCACGCACGTCGCCGCGCGGCAGCCCGAGCGTGCGAGCGACATCGTTGCCCGTGCCCGCGGCCACGACGCCGAGCGGCACGTCCGTCCCCGCGACGACGTTGACGCCGAGGTGCACCATGCCGTCCCCGCCGACCACGACGAGAGCGTCCAGCCCGCGCAGCGCGGCGGCCCTCGCGCGGTCGGTCGCCTGCGCGAGCGACGGTGCGGAGAGGTCCTCGACGACGCACCCGGACGCGCTCAGGAGCGCGTGCGCCTCCCGCCCGGCCGCCGCGCCCCGGCCCTTGCCCGAGGACGGGTTGACGACGAGCCCGATCCGCCGGGTCACGCGTCGCCCGTCCGCGTACCGGGGGCGTCGGGCGTCGTGCCGTCGAGGCGCGGCAGACCCGCGGCCACGCGACGGCGGTCGACGCGCCGGTCGTGCAGCTCGCAGATCCCGACCGCGACGAAGTACAGCAGGCAGATGGGCACCGCGACGGCGATCATCGTCAGCGCGTCGGGGGTCGGCGTCATGATCGCGGCGAACGTGAACGCGACGACGACCGCCCAGCGCCAGCCGCGGCGCCACGTCGCCGCACGTCCGATGCCCGCGAAGTTGAGCGCGACGAGCAGGACCGGCAGGAGGAACGCGAGCCCGAACGCGAGCAGCAGCCGCATCACGAAGCTGAGGTACGTCTGCGCGTCGATGAGGTTGGTCGCGCCCTCGGGCGTGAACTCCGTGAGCAGCCGCACCGCGTTCGGGAGCGCCCAGAACGCCAGCGCGGCACCCGCGAGGAACAGCGGGACCGCTGCGGCCAGGAAGCCGACCGCGTAACGCCGCTCCTTGCGCGTCAGCCCGGGCGTGACGAAGGCCCAGAGCTGGTAGAGCCACCACGGGCTCGTGACGAACACCCCGAGGAACAGCGAGACCTTGATCTGCATGTCGAACGCCGTCGCCACGCCCGCGAAGTTCGGCGCGATGAGCGCCCCGCGCTCCTGTGCGACCTCGCGCAGGGGGTCCTGGAGCAGGTCGAAGACGGGCTGGTAGAGGAACCACCCGCCGACCGCACCGACGACGAGCCCGAGCGCCGCGAAGAACAGCCTGCGCCGCAGCTCGAGCAGGTGCGCGCGCAGGGGCATCCGCGCTCCGGGTGCGCCCTCGGGCCGCGTCCCGGCCCCGCGACGGTCGTTCGCCACGCCGGGCTCAGGCGGTGGTGCTCGGGCCGCTCTCGGTCGAGCGGTCCGTCGGCTCGGGCGCGGGCGGCTCGGGGGCGGCGGGCGGCGTGGCCGGGGCAGGCGGGGTCGCCGGGGCCGACGTCGTCGGCTCCGGGTCGTCGGACCGCAGCTCGGTCATCTCGCGCTTGAAGATCTTCATCGACTGCCCGACGCTCCTCGCGATGTCGGGCAGCCGCCGGGCCCCGAACACGACGACGATCACCACGACCAGGACGACGACGTGCCAGCCCTGCAGATTCCGAAACATGACTGCCTTCCTAGCCTCGTCGGTCCCGCCGACATCGGTCGGACGTCGCGAGTCGCCCGATCCTAACCGTCCCGCTCACGCGTACGGTGCCGCGCCCCTCAGCCTGCGGCCCGGGACCGAGCCCGGGACGGCGCGAGCTCGGCACCGGGTGCCCCGCTCAGGTCCAGTACGAGCGCCAGCCGTGTGCGACGTCGAGCAGCTCGCGCTCCCGCTCGGCGCGCCGCAGGGCGCGCTCGTCGCGCAGCCGTCGGACGTCCGCCCGGAGCAGCTCGGCGTCCCCGAACAGCGTCGCCGCGGTGTCGGGGCGACGCTCGGCCGCGGCCCGCGCGAGCTCGTCGGCCCGGTCCGCCAGCTCACCCGCGACGGTGCCCGCCCGCCCGAGCGCGCGGCCGAGCCCGAGCGCCGAGCGCCACAGCCGTCGGCCGAGGAAGAACGCGCCGACGAGCGTGCCGACGACGAGCACCGCCCACACGGTGAACCACAGCACGTCAGTCACCGTCCTGCGTCGGGGGCGTCGTCGCGGCGAGCGGGCCGTACGCGTCGAGCGCGGCGCGCGCCGTCGCGGCCACGTCGTGCGCGACCGCGGCGGGCCGCACGTCGAGCACGTCGTGCGCGGTCTGCAGCACGAGGTGCCGCAGCCACGCGGGGCTCACCACCCGGAGGTCGACCTCGAAGGAACCGTCCTCCAGGTTCCGGACGTCGGCGACGGGGGCCGTCTCGGCGACCCAGCGCGCCTGGCTCGCGAGGTGCAGCGTGACGAGCTCGCCCTCGTCGCCCGGGGCGAACTCCCCGCTGGCCGCCGGCAGCTCGTGCTGCTCGGCAGGCTCGTCGAGCACACGGGCCGCGAGGATGCGGTCGACGCGGAACAGCCGCTCGCCCGCGACCTCGTGGCACCAGCCGAGCAGGTACGAGCGGTCGGTGTCGGTCACGAGTCGCACCGGGTCGACGTCGCGCTCGGACGCGACGTCGGCGGCGTTGACGTAGCGCAGGTGCAGCCGACGACCGTGGCGCAGCGCGGTCGCGAGCGCGGCCGCCACGTCGGGCGTCGCGGTGAGCGTGAGCGACACGTCGACCGTGCCCGCGGCATCCCCGACCGCGGCGCTGAGCTTGGCGAGCGCCGACCGCACGACCTGGGCGCGCTCGTCGTCCAGCGCCCCGCGCAGGCCCGCGTCGAGCGCGCGCAGTGCCGCGACGAGCGCGACCCCTTCACGCGCCGACAGCCGCAGCGGCCGCGTCATGTTGCGCGACTCGGTGAGCCGCACGACGCCGCGCTCGTACGACGAGAAGTCGAAGTCGATGAGGTCGTACGGCAGGTAGCCGGGCGTCCCGCTGACCCACAGCGTGTCGATGTCCGCGAGGACCTGCGCGCTCGTCACGCCGAACTGGTGGGCCAGCTCGTCGACCGAGGCGCCCTCGTGACGGTCGAGGAACGCGACCATGCCCAGCAGCCGCACGACGCGGTCGCTCGCCCGTTCAGGCACGGTCCACCCCCGGCGCGGGTGCGAGCGTCGCGGCACGTGCGAGCAGCGCGAGGACGTGCGAGCGGACCTCGGGCGGGTCGAGCACGAGCACCGCCTCGCCGTAGCCGACGAGCTCCTCGGCGAGCTCCCACGCGTTGCGGTACGCCACGTGCACGAGGTCCCGGCCGACGAGCAACGGTCCGACGACCGGGTCGGCCGACCAGTCCGGTGCGTCGGGCGGTGCTTCGAGCGCGCGCACGCGCGTGGCCTCGGCGCGCTCCGGCAGCACCGCGAGCGTCGCGACCCGCGCCGGGCCCTCGCGCCACGCCGCCATGGCCTGCTCGACCTGCTCGGGCGACGGGGCCGCGAACGCGCCCGGCTCCCCCACCGCGCGCACCGGACCCTCGATCCGGCTCAGCCGGAACGACCGGGTCGCCTGCCGGTCCTGGTCCCAGCCGATCAGCACCCAGCCGCCGCGCCGGGCGACGAGCTGCCACGGCTCGATGCGGCGGACCCGCACCTCACCGGTGTTCGCCGCGCGGTACGTCAGGCGTACGACCTGCCGCGCCTGCGCGGCGTCGAGCAGCGGCGCGAACGCGGAGCCGCCCGACCGCACACGCGGCGCGAGGCCCGCGACGAGATCTGTCGCCCCCGGGCCCTGACCCACCGCGCGCAGCTTCGTCAGCGCACGGGCCGTGTCGCCGCGCATCGTGCGGTCCTGCCACGTCTGCGCGGCGAGCGTGAGGACGCCCAGCTCCGCGGCGGTCAGGTCGATCGGCGGCAGCGCGTACGCGTCGAGGTCGATCCGGTAGCCGAAGTCGTCCCCGTGGCCCGGGTCCGTCACCGTCACCAGCGGGATGCCGAGCTCGCGCAGCGTGTCCTTGTCCCGCTCGAACATCCGCTCGAAGGACTCGTCGCTCGGCGCGTCGGCGTACCCGGCCACGGAAGCGCGCACCTGCTCCTTGGTCATGCGCCCGCGCGAGTTCACGAGGGCGATGACGAGGTTGAGCAGGCGCTCGGAGGGATCGGTCGCGCTGGCCATCGGGTCCACCGTAGTGGCCGGTAGCGTGGACACGTGATCACGTGGCGAGCGGGTGTCGTGGAACAGGTCGGGACGTCGTGGCCCGGTGCGGTCGAGCTCGTCGTCGCGCTCGACCAGCCGTGGGCCGACCCGACGCTCCCCGCGCGGGTCAAGTCGCTCGCCTACCCGGCGCTCGTCGGCGACCTCGCCGTCGGACGCCGCGTGTGGCTCAACGTCTCCGCCCTGTCCCGCGGGCTCGGCACCGGCGGGTACGCGCTCGTCGTCGCGCCGGCCGACGGCCAGCCGGTCGACCCGCCGCCCTCCCCCGGCCACCTCGTCAAGGCGCGCTACACGCCGCTGCAGGCTATGGTCCTGGGCGTCGACGACCAGGAGTCGGAGCACCACGAGACCATGCGGGACGCCGACGACATCGCGGGGCTGCCCGTGGTCGTCGCGGACCTGCACTCGGCGCTCCCCGCGATCGTCGCGGGCGCCCGCCTCGCGGCCGAGCGGCGCGGCCGGCCGGCGCCCTCGGTCGCCTACGTCATGACCGACGGCGGCGCGCTGCCCGCGTGGTTCTCGCGGGCGGTCGCCGGGCTGCGCGACGCACGCTGGATCTCCACGTGCATCACCGCGGGCCAGGCGTTCGGAGGCGACCTGGAGGCGGTCTCGGTGCACACCGCGCTGCTCGCGGCGCGGCACGTCGCCGGCGCGGACCTCGCGGTCGTCGTGCAGGGGCCGGGCAACCTCGGGACGGGGACGCGCTGGGGCTTCTCCGGCGTCGCGGCGGGCGAGGCCGTCAACGCCGCGGGGGTGCTCGGCGGCCGCCCCGTGGCGTCGCTGCGGGTCTCGGGCGGCGACCCGCGCGAGCGCCACCAGGGCGTGTCGCACCACTCGCTCACCGCCTACGGGCGCGTCGCGCTCGTCCCCGCGGACGTCGTGGTCCCGGTGTTCGACGCCGACGAGCCCGTGCTCGGCCCGCTCGGGGCACGCGTGCGCGAGCAGGCCGCCGCGCTCGTCGCGCCCGTCGGCCGGCACCGGCTCGTGGAGGTCCCCGTCGAGGGCGACCTGCGCGACGCCCTGGGCGGTTCGCCCGTGCGCCTGTCGACCATGGGTCGGGGCCTGGACCAGGACCCGGCCGCCTTCCTCGCGGCCGCGGTCGCCGGCGTGCACGCGATGTCGCTCGTCTGAGCGGCCCGGCGGCGCCTCAGTCGTCGCGGTCGGTACGCGAGAGCCGCGCGACGAGCGTCGAGAGGCGGCGGGCCTCGCGCAGCGCGCGCTCGCCGTCGGCGCGCTGGATCCCCATCACGGCGAGCGTGTCCCCGTCGGCCAGGTCGAGCTGGACCCACGGCCGGTCACCCAGCCGGACCGCGACCACCTGGGGCCACGTCAGCCGGGTCGTCACCATGAGGTTCCGCACCGTGAGACCGTCCTCGTCGGGCACGGCCGCGACCGACGCCTGACGCCAGCAGAACCAGACGATCGCGACCGCCAGCAGCGCGAAGCTCGTCACGTCGAGCGCGGTCAGGCCGGGCATGACGACGACGAGGACGACGGTCGCGGCCGCCACCACGACGGCGAGCGCGAGCGACACGACGCGTGCGAGCCGGGGCCGGAACGGCGTCAGGTCCACGACAGCCCGTCCGCTACAGCCGGCACGCGTGGATCGACGTCACGAGGATCGCGCGCGCACCCAGGTCGTAGAGCTGGTCCATGACCCGGTTCGTCTGGTCGCGGCGCACCATCGCGCGCACGGCCGCCCACTCGCGGTCGTGCAGGGGCGAGACGGTGGGCGACTGCAGGCCCGGGGTGACCGCGACTGCCTGCTCGACGAGCTCGAGCGGGCAGTCGTAGTCCATGAGCACGTACTGCCGCGCGGTGAGCACGCCCTGCAGGCGGCGCGTCAGGACCTCCAGCCCGGTCGGCGCCGGCACGTCGGACCGGCGCACGAGCACGGCCTCGGACTCGAGCAGCGGCTCGCCGAAGACGTCGAGACCCGCGGCCCGCAGCGTCGATCCGGTCTCGACGACGTCCGCGATCACGTCCGCGACGCCCAGCCGGATCGCGCTCTCGACCGCACCGTCGAGCCGCACGACCGCGTCGGGCTCGACCCCGCGGTCGGCGAGCGCCTGGCGCACGAGGACCGGGTAGGACGTCGCGATGCGCTTGCGGCCGATCTGCGCGATGTCGGTCATGGTGCCCGCGACGGTCGCGAACCGGAACGTCGAGCGCGCGAACCCGAGCCCCAGGTGCTCGACCGCGGCCGACTCGGAGTCGAGCAGCAGGTCCCGACCCGTGATGCCGACGTCGACCGTGCCGGCGCCGACGTACACCGCGATGTCCCGCGGGCGCAGGAAGAAGAACTCGACGTCGTTGTCCGGGTCCGGCAGGACCAGCTCGCGCGAGTCGCGGCGCTGGCGGTAGCCGGCCTCGCGGAGCATCTCGACGGCGGGCTCGGACAGCGAGCCCTTGTTGGGGACGGCGATGCGCAGCACGGGGGGGTTCCTTCGCGGTTCGGGTGGGACGACGAGCGGGACGGCTCGGCCGGACGGCGGGCTCAGAGATGCGCGTACACGTCCTCGAGCGTCAGCCCGCGCGCCACCATGAGGACCTGCAGGTGGTAGAGCAGCTGGGAGATCTCCTCGGCCGTGCGCTCGTCGCCCTCGTGCTCGGCGGCCATCCAGACCTCGGCGGCCTCCTCGACGATCTTCTTGCCGATCGCGTGGACGCCCGCGTCGAGCTCCGCGACCGTGCCGGACCCGGCGGGCCGGGTCACCGCCTTCTCGGACAGCTCCGCGAACAGCGCGTCAAACGTCTTCACGTCGGCCAAGGGTAGACGCTGCCACCGGCGCGTCCGTCGTCGGACCGGACGATGGGACGGTCACGACGAGCGGGGCGTGCGACCGCACGCGCTGCGCGCCCCACCACACCGCGAACCCGCGCAGCACGACGCCCGCGTAGACGACGTAGAGCACCGCCGACGGGTAGTAGCCCGCCGAGAGCAGCAGCGGGACACCCACGGCGTCGACCGCGACCCAGATGAGCCAGAACTCGATCCAGCCGCGCGCCATGCCGTACGTGGCGAGCAGCGACCCGGTGAAGATCCAGGCGTCCGCCCACGGCCCCCACGAGCCGAGCCGGGCGAACACCCACGCGAAGCCGAGCGTGCCGAGCACCGCGACGGGCAGGATCACCGCCCAGCCTGACCAGCCCGCCCAGCGCGGCTCGACCGCGGGAGCGTCCGCGACGCCCGCGTCGCGCGCGGTGCGCCGCGTCTGCCGCCAGCGCACCCACCCGTACACCGAGACCACGACGAAGAACACCTGTCGCCCCGCCTGCCCGTACAGGTCCTGGGCCTGGGGCGTGTCGAACACGGCGCCGAGGAACACCGTGAACAGCAGGACGTTCCCGACGATGCCGACCGGCCACGCCCACACCCTGCGGCGCAGCCCGCCGATCGCGGACGCGAGCCCGAACAGGTTCCCGACGATCTCGCGCCACAGGACGTCGTGCCCCGCGACCGTGACCGTCGCGTCGAACAGCCAGTCGAGCGGAGCGGTCATGCGCGTGGCCGCAGCCCGGCCAGCGCGCGCACGGTCGCCACGGCCGCCTGGGCCGCCTCGTAGCCCTTGTCCTCGACCGAGCCGGGCAGGCCCGCGCGGTCGAGCGCCTGCTGCTCGTCGTCGCAGGTCAGGACTCCGAACCCGACGGGCACGCCCGTCGTCGTCGCGACGTCGGTCAGGCCCGTCGTCGCGCCCGAGCACACGTAGTCGAAGTGCGGCGTGCCGCCGCGGATCACGACGCCCAGCGCCACGACCGCGTCCGCCCCGCCGCGCGCGGCGACCGCCGCGGCCACCGGCAGCTCGAACGTGCCGGGGACGCGCACGACCGTGACGTCCGCGACGTTCGCGTCGGCGAGCGCGCGCCGCGCACCGTCGAGCAGGCCGTCCATGACGACCTGGTGCCAGGACGCCGCGACGACGACGACGCGCAGCCCGGTGCCGTCGACGGTCAGGGTGGGTGCTCCGGCGCCGCTCATGCGAGGTCCTCCAGGGGTGCGTAGGTGTGGTCGTCGTGGTCCGCGCCCGGTGTCGCGGGGGCGGCGTGCACGGGATTGACGGGGATCGGGCCGCGACCCGGCGCGGTGCCGTCGAGGTGCAGCCGGTGCCCCATCCGGGCGGCCTTCGCCTCGAGGTACGCGGCGTTCTGCGGGGTCCGGCCGACCTCGAGCCCGCGGACCTCGACGACGTCGATGCGGTGGGCCTGCAGGCCGGTCACCTTGGCGGGGTTGTTCGTGAGGAGCACGACGCGCGTGACGCCCAGCTCGCGCAGGATCGCGGCACCCGCGCCGTACTCGCGCCGGTCGGCGGGCCAGCCGAGATCGAGGTTGGCCTCGACCGTGTCGCGCCCCTCGTCCTGCAGCGCGTACGCCGCGACCTTGGCGAGCAGCCCGATCCCCCGGCCCTCGTGCCCCCGCAGGTACACGACGACGCCACCCTGCTCGGCCGCGAGCCCGAGCGCGGCGTCGAGCTGCGGACCGCAGTCGCAGCGCGCCGAGCCGAAGGCGTCCCCCGTGAGGCACTCCGAGTGCACCCGCACCACGGGGGTCGCGGCGATCCCGCGCGTCGGCACGAGCGCGACGTGCTCGGCACCCGTGCGCAGGTCCCGGAAGCCGTGGATGCGGAAGTCGCCGTGCCGCGTCGGCAGGTACGCCGTGTGCGTCGCGTGCACGCGCGGGCGGCCGTCGTCCGCCGCGGGCATCTCGACGACGTCGTCGTGCGCGCGCCGCCACGCGACGAGGTCGGCGATCGTCAGGAGCACGAGCCCCTCGTCCTGCGCGAGGCGCGACACCTGCGGCAGCCGCATCATCGTGCCGTCGTCGTTCACGAGCTCGGCGATGCCGCCCACGGGCTCGAGCCCCGCGAGCCGGCACAGGTCCACCGCGGCCTCGGTGTGCCCGCCACGGTGCAGCACGCCGCCCGGCACGGCGCGCAGCGGGAGCACGTGGCCCGGGCGGATGAGGTCGACGGGTCCGCTCGCCGGGTCGGCGAGCACCTGCAGCGTGCGCGCGCGGTCGGCCGCCGAGATGCCCGTGCCCACGCCGGTCGCGGCGTCGACCGTGACGGTGTACGCCGTGCGTCGCGGGTCCTCGCTGTGCGGCACCATGAGCGGCAGGTCGAGCGCGTCGGCCCGCACCGCCGGCATGGGGGCGCACAGGTAGCCCGACGAGTGCCGGATCGTCCACGCGACCCACTCCGGGGTCGCCGACTGGGCCGCGAGCACCACGTCGGCCTCGTTCTCCCGGTCCGGCGAGTCCGAGACGAGCACGGGCCGACCGGCGCGCAGCGCCTCGAGGGCCTCCTCGACGGTCCCGGTGACGATCGGCTCGACCGCACGCGCGCCCGTCATCGCGCCACCGCCGTCAGCAGCCGCTCCGCGTACTTCGCCAGCACGTCGACCTCCAGGTTCACGGGCGCGCCCACGGCGAGCGTGCCCAGCGTGGTGTGCGCGAGCGTCGTCGGGATGAGCGAGACGCCGAACGCGTCGTCGGACACGTGCGTGACCGTGAGCGAGACCCCCGACACCGCGATCGAGCCCTTCTCCGCGACATAGCGCGCGAGCCCGGGCGGCAGCCCGATCTCGACCTCGTCCCAGCGCTCCCCCGGCTGGCGGCGCAGCACCCGGCCCACCCCGTCGACGTGCCCCTGCACGACGTGACCGCCGTAGCGGCCGCCGACGGCCAGCGCCCGCTCGAGGTTCACGCGCGCCCCGACGACGAGCCCGCCGAGCGACGTGCGGCGCAGCGACTCGGGCATGACGTCCGCGGCGAACGTCCCGTCCCCCGCGAGCTCGCTCACCGTGAGGCACACGCCGTCGACGGCGATCGAGTCGCCCGGGTGCGCGTCGGACGTGACGAGCGCGCCGCGCACGACGAGGCGCGCGTCCTGCCCGCGGTCCTCGACGGCGACGACCTCGCCGAGCTCCTCGACGATCCCCGTGAACATGTCAGGCCTCCCTGGTCGGTGCTGCGACGACGAGCACGTCCGGCCCGAGCGGCAGGACGCTGACCGGCAGGAACCGCACGGCCCCGCCGATCGAGGTGATGCCGAGGTCGGCGACCGCGGCGGGACCGGAGCCCAGCAGCACGGGCGCGACGTAGGCGTGCAGCTCGTCGACGAGCCCGGCACGCACGAACGCCGCGGCAAGCGTCGGCCCGCCCTCGACGAGCACGCGCCGCACGCCACGCTCGCCGAGCGCGCGGAGCACGTCCGCGGGATCGTGCGTGCGCAGCAGCACGAGCTCGCCGCCCGGACCGCGCAGCCGCGCCGCGCCGGGCAGGTCCCGCCGCCCGACGACCACGCGCAGCGGCTGGTGCGCCTGGAGCCCGCCGTCGGCGGTGCGCGCCGTGAGCGTCGGGTCGTCGCGCAGCGCGGTGCCCGTTCCCACGACGATCGCGTCGACCTGACCGCGCAGCTCGTGCGCGTGCCGACGCGCGACCTCGGACGTGATCCAGCGGCTCGACCCGTCGTGCGCCGCGACCCGGCCGTCGAGCGTCGTCGCCGTCTTGAGCGTGACGAACGGCCGGTCGCGCCCGAGCGTGGGCAGCCACGCCCCGAGCAGCGCGCGACCCTCGTCGGCCAGCAGGCCCGTCTCGACCACGACACCCGCGGCGCGCAGCACGTCGGCGCCGCCGGCCGCGACCGGGTTGGGGTCCTCGACCGCGACCACGACGCGCGCGACGCCCGCCGCCACGAGCGCCTGCGCACACGGCCCGGTCCGGCCGGTGTGGGCGCACGGCTCGAGCGTCACGACCGCGGTCGCGCCGCGCACGTCCTCGCCGCGAGCGGCCGCGTCGGCGAGCGCCGCCACCTCGGCGTGCGGCGTCCCGGCACCACGGTGCCAGCCCTCGCCGAGCGTCCGGCCGCCGGCACCGGCCTCGTGGGCGCCCAGCAGGACGCACCCGACGCGCGGGTTCGGGTCCCGCGCGGGACCACGCAGGGCGAGCTCGAGCGCACGCGTCATCGCGGCCCGCTCGACCGCGGCGCTGTCGCTGCTCATCTCCACCTCCCGGCCCACGACGGGCTCCGGGGGTGCGCGAGGGGACACCACGCGTCCACGGCACGCGAGGGGCGCGCCGCCACGTACTTCCTCCCATCCGGACTTTCACCGTCGGTCCTGGAGTTCCACCAGGTCAACCGCGTCGACGGCCATCGCCGTCTGCCGCGGGTCGCGGACTGTCACCGCCGGCTCGGACTTTCACCGACCCCGGAGCACGTGTACTCGACCCCGGCGTGCGCCGAGGCCTCCTTGGATGATGCCACACGCCGGAGCGCGGACCGCACGCGCGAGAGCTCAGGCTCGCATCGTGGACGCGAGCTCGCGCAGCGCCGCGATCTCGGCCGCGGGGTCGTCGGCCCCGTAGACGGCCGAGCCCGCGACGAACACGTCCGCTCCCGCCTGGGCGACGCGCGCGATCGTGCCGCGCGAGATGCCGCCGTCGACCTGGAGCCACGTGCCCGTGCCGGCCGCCGTGATCGCGTCGCGCGTCCGCCGGATCTTGGGCAGCGTGCCGTCGATGAACGACTGACCGCCGAAGCCCGGCTCGACCGTCATGACGAGCACCATGTCGAGCTCGGGCAGCAGGTCCAGGAACGGCTCGACGGGCGACGCGGGCCGCAGCGCGACCCCCGCACGCGCCCCGAGCGCGCGCAGCTCACGCGCGAGCCGCACGGGCGCCTGCGCCGCCTCCGCGTGGAAGGTGACCGACGCGACCCCCGCCTCCGCGAACGCGGGCGCCCACCGGTCCGCGTCGTCGATCATGAGGTGCACGTCCACGGGCACCGGCGAGACCTCGACGATCCGCCGCACGACCGGCAGGCCGAGCGTCAGGTTCGGCACGAAGTGGTTGTCCATGACGTCGACGTGCACGAGGTCCGCGTCCGCGATCCGCGCGAGCTCGCGCTCGAGGTTGACGAAGTCGGCGGACAGGATGCTGGGCGCGATCTTGGCGGTCGTCGTGGGCACGACGTCAGCCTAACGACGACGCAGCAGCGTGAGGTGCATCGCGTCGGTGCCGTGCACGTGCGGCCACAGCTGCACGTCCGTCCGGTCCCCGACGAGGTCGACCGGCCCGGCTGCGACCGCGCGGACGACCGTGCGCGCGTCGACGTGCTCGACCGTCAGCCCGGCCTTCGTCGCGGCCCGGACCGCGTCGGTCACGACGAGCCTCGTCTCGGCGAGGTGCGGCGAGCACGTCACGTACGCGACGACGCCGCCCGGCCGCACGGTCCGCAGCGCCGAGCCGAGCAGCTCCCGCTGCAGCGCCGCGAGGCCCGCGAGGTCGGCGGGCGTGCGCCGCCAGCGCGACTCGGGCCGACGACGCAGCGCACCGAGGCCCGTGCAGGGCGCGTCGACCATGACCCGGTCGTACGCGTCCGGCTCGGCCGTGCCGTAGTCGCGACCGTCGCCCGTCCGCACGGCCTCGACCGCGCTCGCGGCGACCGCGCGCACGGCCTGCTCGACGAGCCGCGCGCGGTGCGGCTGCACCTCGTTGGCGACGAGCCGTGCCCCCCGACCCGCGGCCAGCGCCGCGAGCAGCGACGCCTTGCCGCCGGGGCCCGCGCACAGGTCGAGCCAGCGCTCGTCGGGACCGTCGAGCGGCGCACCGGCGAGCGCGAGCGCGACGAGCTGGCTGCCCTCGTCCTGGACGCCCGCCCGACCGGTCCGGACCGCGTCGACGTCCGCCGGGTCGCCGCCCCCGGGCAGCACCGCGACCGGCGAGACGCGCCCGGCGCGCGCGTCGGGCCCGAGCTGGGCGAGCAGGTCGTCGGGCGTCACGAGCCCGGGCCGCGCGACGAGCGCGACCCGCGGCGCCGTGTTGTCGGCCGCGAGCAGCTCCGCGACGTCGTCCGCCGGGCGGCCGTCCCCCACGAGCGCCTCGCGCAGCGCGCGCACGATCCACTCCGGGTGGCTCTGCGTGACCGCGAGCCGGGCGACCGGGTCGCTGCCGTCGGGGTCGGCGCTGTCGCCGACGAGCGCGAGCCACGCGTCGAGGTCGTCGCGCGAGACCGCGCGCAGCACGGCGTTGACGAACTGCGCGGCCCCCGCCCCGGCACGGGACCGGGCGAGCCCGACGGTCTGCGAGACCGCGGCGTGCGCGGGGACCCGCATGCCGAGCAGCTGGTGGCAGCCCAGGCGCAGGAGGTCCAGGACGGGCGGGTCGATGCGTGCGACGTCGCGTCCCGCGGCCTGCTCGACGACCGCGTCGTAGCGCCCCCGCAGGCGCAGCGTGCCGTACGCGAGCTCGGTCGCGAAGCCCGCGTCGCGACCGCGCACGCCGCGCTCGCGCAGCAGCGGCGGCAGGACCAGGTTCGCGTACGAGTCGCCCTCGTCGACCGCCCGCAGCACGTCGTACGCGGTCGCGCGCGCGACGTCGGCGGTGCGAGCGCGCTGCGACGGCGCCTGGGCCGACCGCTGTCCGCGACCCTCCGCGCGGGCCGCGCCGCGCTGCCGCCCGCGCGCGTCGCGGTGCGGGCCACGGCCGCCCCGCTCGCCCGTCACGCGGCGTCCTCGGCCGCGCCGAGCACGACGCCGCCCGCCAGCCGCGCTCCGCGCGCCCAGTCCGCGGCCGGCATCGCACGCTTGCCCTGCGGCGTCACGTCCCCGAGGCGCACGGCGTGCGTCGCGGTGCCGACGAGCACGTCGCGCTTGCCCGCCCGCACCTGTCCCGGGCCGAGGTCGTCGACGTCCGGCACCTGCGTGACCGGCCCGAGTGCGAGCCGCGCCCCGCCGGGCAGCGTGGTCCACGCGCCCGGTGCCGGCGTGCAGCCCCGCACGCGGCGGTCGACGACGTGCGCGGGCTGCTGCCAGCGCACGCGCGCGTCCTCGACCTCGACCTTCGGGGCGTGGCTCACGCCGTCGGGCGGCTGGGGCACGGGCGCGAGCCGGCCGTCCTCGAGCGCGTCGAGCGTGTGCACGAGCAGCTGGGCGCCCGCCACCGCGAGGCGCTCCAGGAGGTCGCCCGACGTGTCGTGCGGGCGGATCGTCTCGGTGAGCGTCCCGAGCACGGGTCCGGTGTCGAGGCCCTCCTCGAGCAGGAACGTCGTCGCACCCGTCACCTCGTCGCCCGCCATGATCGCGTGCTGGACGGGGGCCGCGCCCCGCCACGCGGGCAGGACCGAGAAGTGCAGGTTGACCCAGCCGTGCGTCGGCACGTCGAGCAGCGCGCGCGGCACGAGGTTGCCGTACGCGACGACGGGTGCCGCGTCGACCCCGAGGTCGCGCACCTGCGCGACCACGTCGTCGTCGCGCAGCGTCACCGGCGTGAGGACCGGGAGACCCGCCTCGAGCGCGCGCTCCTTGACGGGGCTCGGCGCGAGCCCGCGACCACGGCCCGCACGCGCGTCGGGTCGCGTGAGCACCGCGACGACCTCGTGGCGCGAGGCGAGGAGCGCGTCGAGGCTCGCCAGCGCGGGCGTGGGGGTTCCGGCGAACAGCAGGCGCATGGGCTCGATCCTAGGAGCCGTCGCCGCACGCGCGG
>Ga0206103_100194_pt1 | contig 43815 bp, 38 predicted proteins | sample 1B5Ametagenome_FD_148638 | JGI IMG/M metagenome (GOLD analysis project Ga0206103, IMG submission 148638) | Enriched microbial communities from leaf-cutter ant dump, University of Wisconsin, Madison, United States - 1B5A | ecosystem: Environmental > Terrestrial > Nest > Insects nest > Nest dump... | reverse complement strand
CGACGATCCCCGCACCGAGCGCTGCCACGACGATCCCGGCGACCCCGGCGCTCGTGATCCCGTGCCGCGCGGCCCGCCGACGCGGCCGCCCGCGAGCTGCGGACCCCTCGACCCCGGCAAGCCCCGCAGCCCCGGCGAGCCCTGCAGCCCCGGCGTGCGAGAGGCCGAACGCAGGTCCGTCGGCAGCCTGGCCCGCGCCGTGCGCAGCCGCGCCACCCGCCCCGTCCGTCGCGCCCGAAGATCCCGGCGTCAGCACGCTGGCCGACGCGGTCCACCGGCCGTCCGGCGGCGCGAACAGGGGCGCAGCGCCGTCGTCCCCCGCTGCGTCCTTCCCCGCTGCGTCCTCTCCCGCAGCGCTCTCTCCCACACCCTGCGCGACTGGCTGTACGGCACCGCCCCGGCCAGCCTGCACTGCCGCCTGGCGCGCCGTGCCGCCGTCGTCGGCGGGGTTCGCTCCGCTGGCGCCGGCCACGTGCGTCTCGGCGCGCTCGTCGTGCTCCTGCTCGTGCGTCATGACCCGCTCGTCACGACCGGTCGAACGCCGCTGCGACCGCGGACCAGCCGCGCGAGATCCGCGCGGGCACGCCGTCGTCCGGCATGCCGACGGGGAAGGCCTCGACGAACGGGGAGGCGTCGTCGGAGGCGACGACCTGGACGACGGTCGAGCCGCTCTGCCACACGACGTGCCACGGCGTGTAGGACACGACGAACGCCTCGCGACCGCCGATGTCGACGCGGTCGGCGGCGGTCAGCGCCGAGGTCTCGAGCCGCCCCTCCTGCTCGGTCACGACGAGCGCGCCCTGCGGACCGGTGAGATCCACCTCGAGCACGAGCGCGTCGTCGTCCCACCGCACCGCGGACACGCCCCAGCCCTCGGGCACCTCGGCCGGGAAGCTCCAGCCGCGGTCGCGCAGCGAGGCGACGACGTCCTCGCCGGACCCACCCGACGCCGCGTCCATGTCCGACGCGACGCGCAGCGACGCCCCGGCGAACCCGTAGCCGTCGCCCGACGTCCGCTGGGCGACGCTCGCCGCGTGGCCGAGCAGGTCGAGGTCGGCCGCCGGGTGCGCGGTCGGCACGACCGCGGGCCGGTCACCGAGCGCGAACAGCATCGCGGCGACGGCACCGAGCCCCGCGAGGGAACCCATCGCGATGCGCGCGCCGTGCCGCCGCTCGACGTCGCCGCGCAGCGCACGCGCCTGCCGACCGTGCACCTCGGGCACGCCGAGCGCGGGCTCGGCGAACGGGTCCCGCACGCGCGGCGCGGGACCTCCGACGAACCCGTGCGCGCTCCGTCCGGGACGACCGGCCGCACCGCCGCCGAGACCCGCAGCCCGGCCCGCGCCGAGTCCCGCACCCCGGCCACCCGTCAGGCCTGCGGTGAGGCCACCGGTCAGGCCCGCGATCACGCCCGGCAGCGAGCCGGGACGCGGCTGCGGGGGGACCACCGGGTCGGGGCCGGGGTCGCTGTCGGGGCCACGACCGAGGTCGCACCCGAGCGAGAGCAGCCGGGCCGCGAGGTCGGGCGCCTGCGGGACCTCGTCGGTCGCCGCGGCCGCGAGGGCGCTGCGCGCGAGGCGTGCGGCCGCGAGCTCGTCGGCGCACTGGCCGCAGCCCGCGACGTGCGCGAGCGCGCGCTCGGTCGCGGCGACCGACAGGCGGCCGTCGACGAGCGCGCTGAGCTGCGAGCCGAGGTGGTGGCTCATGGTGCGACCGTCACGCTGTCCGCGGGGTCGAGCGTCGTCCCCTGATCGACCTCGTGCCCGTCCGCCCCGGTCCCGCTCACCGCTCCCGCGTGCGAGACGGGGGCACGGTGCTCGAGCGACTCGCGCAGGCGCGCCCGCGCACGGTGGATGCGCGAGCGCACCGTCCCGATCTTGATGCCGAGCGTGACCGCGATCTCCTCGTACGACAGACCCTCGATGTCGCACAGGACGACCGCCGCGCGGTACTCGGGGGGCAGGTCGTCGAGCGCGCGCTGCACGTCGTGGTCGAGGTTGCCGTGCTCGAAGGCCCGCTCGGGAGTCGCGAGACCGTCGGTGGACTCGTAGCGCTCGTCGTCGTCACCCATGGCGTCCATGCGGATGCGCTGACGACGACGCGCCTGGTCGAGGAACAGGTTCGTCGTGATCCGGTGCAACCAGCCCTCGAACGTCCCGGGCGTGTAGGTGTGCAGCGAGCGGAAGACGCGCACGAACGTCTCCTGCGTGAGGTCCTCGGCGTCGTGCGGGTTGCCCGTGAGCCGGTAGGCCAGCCGGTAGACGCGCGCGGAGTGCTCGCGCACGATCTCTTCCCAGCTCGGCGGCTGCCACCCGGTGGGTGCCTCGGTGCTCTGCACGCGCTCCCTCGTCTGCCTGTCGATCGTGCCTGCGGTGTCCGACGGCACCCATCCTCGCAGGACTCACCCGGGACCCGCGCCCGGTGTCCGGCCACGGCGTCGGCCGGGCGGTCCGCGGGGGCCGACGTGCCGTCGTCGCCTCAACGCCTCGGACGCCGCGAACGTTCCGCCCCCGTCGGTCCTGGAGTTCCGGGCCTCGTCACGCCCACGGCACTAGGCTGGGGCGAGCTCGCGACCGCGGGCGCCCCCTGCGCCGCGAGGCGCCGCGACCCGGAGGTCACCATCTCCGCCGACAAGGCCACCAGCTGGGTGTACGCCGAGGAGTTCGTCCCCGAGGACGAGCCCGTCCTGCGGGCGCGCGAGCGGGCCGAGCAGCTCGGCGCGGGCTCGGTCCCGCCCGGCACGGCCGCCGTGCTGTCGGTCCTCGCCGCCTCCGCGAAGGCGCGAGCCGTCGTCGAGATCGGGACCGGGACGGGCGTCGCCTCGCTCGCGCTCCTGCGCGGCATGCCCGCCGACGGCGTGCTCACCACGATCGACCAGGATGCGGAGCACCATCGCGCCGCGAAGGAGTCGTTCGCCGAGGCCGGCATCAAGCCCACGCGCACCAGGACGATCTCAGGGCGGCCGCTCGACGTGCTGCCGCGCCTGACCGACGCGGCCTACGACCTGGTGCTGGTCAACCTGTCGGCGCCGGTGCTAGACGCGGCTGCCGAGTACCTCGCCCAGGCGGTCCGCCTGCTGCGGCCCGGTGGCGTGCTCGCGGTCGACCACGCGCTGTGGCACGACCGCGTCGCCGACCCCGCGCGCCGGGACGAGGCGACGACGACCGTGCGCGAGCTCGGCCGCGCCGTGCGGTCGGACGAGCGACTGCTCTCGGCGCTCGTGCCCGTCGGCGACGGGCTGCTGGTCGCCGTCCGCCGCTGACTCTCCCGCCTGGTCGGCCACCGGACAGCCGCCGACCACGGCCCATCGCAGCCATCAAGGCTGCGTCGAGATCCACGCAGTCAGGCGAGGTCGGTCAGGTACCGCAGCAGGAGCCGCGCGCCGTACCCCGTCGCCCCCTCGGTGACCTCGTGACGGTTCGCGGTCGCACGTGCGGTCCCCGCGATGTCGAGGTGCGCCCACGCACGGCCGCCCACGAACCGCTGCAGGAACAGCGCCGCCGTGACGGACCCGGCGCCGATGTGCGAGTCGGACGCGACGTGCCGCAGGTCCGCGACCGAGCTGTGCACGGCCTCGTCGTACTCGCGCACGAGCGGCATGGGCCACGCGAGCTCACCCGACTCCGTGCCCGCACGCTCGAGCGCGGAGACGAGCGCCGGGTCGGTCCCGTACAGCGCCGCGTACTGCTTGCCGAGTCCCACGGTCGCGGCGCCCGTGAGGGTCGCGACGTCGAGGAGCACGTCGGGGTCGAGGTGAGCGTCCGCCCAGGCCAGCGCGTCGGCGAGCACGAGGCGCCCCTCGGCGTCCGTGTTGGCGATCTCGACGGTCGTGCCGCCGTACATGGTCAGGACGTCGCCCGGCCGGTAGGACGCCCCGCCGAAGTGGTTCTCGGCGAGCGGCAGGACCGCGGTGACCTTGGCGAGCACCCCGGAGCGCGCCGCACCCAGCACGGTCGCGAGCGCGACGGCGGCACCGGTCATGTCCGTCTTCATGGGCACCATCGACTCGCGGGGCTTGATCGACAGGCCGCCCGTGTCGTACGTGATGCCCTTCCCGACGAGCACCACGTGCGTCCCGGTGCGCGCGTCGAAGGTCGGCGGCGTGTGCGTCACGGTCACGAGCCGCGGCGGTGTCGCGGACCCGGAACCCACCGCGAGGATCCCGCCGAAGCCCTCCGCCTCGAGCTCACGCGGCCCGCGGACGGTGACCTCGAGACCGGCCTCGTGCGCGAGGCGCCGCGCCTGGTCGGCGAGCCACGCGGGGTTCTTGGTGCTCGACGGCGTCGCCGCGAGGTCGCGCACCAGCCAGGTCGCGGTCGCCGCGGTGCGGGCGGCGTCGACCGCCGCGCCCACGCGCGTGCCGTCACGGCCGAGCAGGACCAGGTCCGGCGACGCCTTCTCGGAGGGTGTGCGAGCGACGCTCGGCGTCACGTAGGCCGCGAGCAGGTACCCCTCGACGAACGCGCGCGCCGACCGCGCGGCCTGCGACGCGCTGTGCCCCGCGTCGTCACCGATCGTCGTCACGACGCGGGAGAGCCCGCGCGTCGCCCGGGCGAGCGCGGCGCCGGCGCGGCGCAGGTCGGTGTCCCCCGCGCTGCCGATCCCGACGAGCACGATGCGCGGCGGCAGGCCCGACCACGGCAGCACGACGCCCGAGCCGGCGGGCCGGGGCAGCTGCACGACGAACGACTCGCCCGCGGCGCCTGTGAGGCCCGCCCGGTCGGCGAGCTCGCCGAGGTCGATGCCGTAGCGCGCAGCGGTCGAGGCCGCCCCGCGTCGCGGCTGGGGACCCTCGTCCTCGTCGCCCGCGACGGCGGGTGCGAGCGGGATCGCGACCGCGTCGACGTCGGGCTCGGTGAGCACCGGGCTGTCGGCGACCACGCCGCCGACCAGCGTCACCGCGGGCGGCGTCCGGCCGATCGTGAAGGAAGGACGAGCCGCGGGCACGTCAGCCTGCGACGGAGGTCAGTGCCTCGCCGAGCTCGGCCGCCTCGGTCGCGTTGAGCTCGACCACGAGACGTCCACCGCCCTCGAGCGGGACGCGCATGACGATGCCGCGGCCCTCCTTGGTCACCTCGAGCGGTCCGTCTCCGGTCCTCGGCTTCATCGCGGCCATGCGCGGCCTCTCCTTCGGATCGTTCGTCCCGACCGGGCTGCGCGTGGACCGGACGAGAAGGGCGACGACGCAGCGTCCGCTGCGCCTCACCGACCTCGATCCGCGTGCCACCTGCGCACCCGTGGTGCCGGATGTCCGGGGCCCATCCTAGTTCACCCGTCCGACATCACGGCGGCCACCCGCTCGTCAGGCGCCAGAACCGCCACACCCAGACCGCCTGCAGCGCCAGCATGAGCAGGACGACCCCCGCGAACCAGGCCCAGCGCGCCGCGCCCGGCCGTCGCACGACGCCCGCGGTGATCGCGCCCGCCGGGAACGCGAGCACGAGGAACCGCGCGAGGCTGCTGCCCGGCTCGATCGCTGCGGCGAGGTACAGCAGGTACGCGGCGGGCCACGTGTGCAGCTCGGGGCCGAGCCGCCGCGCCGCCGGGACGACGAAGAGGGTCACGACGAACGCGACGGCCGCCGCGAGCACCCACCAGGCCGCACCGCCGAACCAGAACTGCAGGACGTAGTCCCAGCCGCCGAACGGCGTGACCTCACGGACCCCGCGCCAGGCCTCCTGCGTGCGCAGGTAGCCCTCGGGCTCGCCCGTGGCCCACCCGCACACCGCAGGCCACAGGAAGCCCGAGACGACCGCGACGACGCCGAGCCCGAGCACCGACGCGAGCTCGCGCGCGGGCAGCGGCTCGCGTCCGCGCCGCGCGCTCACCCACCGGACCAGCAGGTGCACGCCGACGACGACCGCCATGGGCAGCGCGACGGCCCGCGTCAGACCGAGCAGGACCAGCACGCCCGCCGTCGCGAGGTAGTGCCGCCGCACGAGGAGCAGGAGCGCGGCGGCGACGAGCAGCAGCGCGAGCGCCTCCGTGTAGGCCACCTGCAGGACGGCCGAGGTCGGGAACACGCTCGTCAGCACGACCGTCGCGAGGGGCAGGCCGGGCCAGGCCGCGCACGCCCGCGGCGCGCCGTGCACGACCGCGCGGTGCACGACGAGCATCGCGGCCGCACCGAGCAGCAGCGAGGTCGTCGGCGCGACGACCTCCCACCCGAGCGACGTCACCGCCATCAGTCCCCGCACGAGCATCGGGTAGAGCGGGAAGAACGCCCAGGCGCTCTGCTGCACGTAGCCGTTCTCGTCGCGCGGCAGCTCGTCGGGGTAGCCCTCGTCGGCGATGCGGTGGTACCAGCCGGCGTCCCAGAACAGCCCGGTGGTCTCCGCGTACGACGGGTGCTCGCCCGCCCACGGCGTCGGCCCCTGGTGGGCCGCGGAGAACAGGATCAGGGCCGCCGAGAACGCGCGTGCGAGCGCGTAGACCGCGAGGACCTGGACCCACCACGCCCAGGCCCGGGGGTCCCACCACGCGCCGGAGACCGCCCGACGAGCGCGTGCGAGGACGCCGCCCGCGGCACCTTCCGAGGCACCGCCCGGAGCGCTTGGCGAGGCGCTCGCCCGGTCGGTGCCCGACGCGCTCGCGCTCGGCTCGTCGTGAGCCGGGACGTGCGCGCCCGACCCGGCCACGGTGCTCGTCGGCTCGGCCTCGGCGCCGGCCCGGCCCGTCATGCGAGACCTCGCACGGCGCGCTCGGGCGCGCGGTCGGCCCGGATCGTCGCGACCATGTCGAGCGTGCGCCGGGTCGCGAGCACGTCGTGCGCCCGGAACACGCGCGCCCCGAGCCACGCGGCGATCGCCGTCGCCGCGAGGGTGCCCTCGAGCCGGTCCTCGGGCGGCAGGCCCAGCGACTCGCCCACGAAGTCCTTGCGGGAGAACGCCATGAGGACGGGGTGCCCGAGCGCGACGAGCGCCTCGGTGCGCCGGACCAGGTGCAGCGAGTGCCAGGTGTTCTTGCCGAAGTCGTGCGTCGGGTCGACGAGCACGCTCGCCGGGTCGATGCCCAGGGCCACGGCCCGGCCTGCGGCGGCCGCGAGCGTCGCGACGACGTCGTCGACGACCCCGTCCAGGCCACCCTCCGAGGCACCGGGACCCGGGTAGGCGACCCGGAACGGGTCCGTCCGGGGGCGCGCACCACCGGTGTGCGAGCACACGACGCCCAGGCCCCGTTCGGCCGCGACCTCGACGAGCTCGGGGTCGTGCCCCGCCCAGGTGTCGTTGACCAGGTCGGCCCCCGCGTCGGCCGCGGCCCGGGCCACGGACGCGCGCCAGGTGTCGACGCTCACGAGCAGGTCGGGATGCCGGCGGCGCACGCGCTCGACGAGCGGCACGACGCGCGCGATCTCCTCGTCGGGCTCGACGCGCGGTCCGCGACCCGCCCGCACCCCGCCGAGGTCGACGATGTCCGCCCCCTCCTCGTCGGCGCGCGCGACCGCGGCGTCCGCACCGGCGTCGTCGTAGCGCGCGGGTGCGTAGAACGAGTCGGGGGTGCGGTTGACGACCGCCATGACCACGGGCCGGTCCGGCCCGAGCTCACGCCCCCGCAGGCGCAGCACCGCGCCCGCGGCGGGCACCCCCGGGAGCCCGTGCGCACCCCTCGGTCCGGTCATCGCTGCTCGGCGTGCTCCTGCTCGCGGCTCGTCGGACCGGCCGCCGAGCCCGACGCGTCCGCAGCCTGCTGCGCCTCGGCCGCCTCGACCGTCGCGGCCTCCTCGGCGGCGCGCAGCTCGACGCCGCGCTCGACGACGACGCGGACCGCGTCCTGGGCCGTGTCCACCACCTGGATGAGCTCGAGGTCGGCCGGCGAGATGAGCCCCTGCTCGACGAGGGGTCCCGCGATCCAGTCGAGGAGTCCCTGCCAGTGGTCGCGGCCGACGAGCACGATCGGGAACTCGACGACCTTGTGGGTCTGCACGAGCGTGAGCGCCTCGAAGAGCTCGTCGAGCGTGCCGAAGCCGCCCGGCAGGACGATGAAGCCCTCCGAGTACTTCACGAACATCGTCTTGCGCGCGAAGAAGTACCGGAAGTTGACGCCCAGGTCGACCCAGTCGTTCATGCCCTGCTCGAAGGGCAGCTCGATGCCGAGCCCGATCGAGACGCCGCCGGCGTCCTTGGCCCCGCGGTTCGCGGCCTCCATGATGCCGGGGCCGCCGCCCGTGATCACCGCGTACCCGGCCTCGACGAGCAGGCGCGCGACGTCGGTCGCGATCTCGTAGACCGGCGATCCCGCGGGCGTGCGGGCCGAGCCGAAGACGCTGACGGCGGGACCGACCTCCGCGAGCGCGCCGAACCCCTCGACGAACTCCGACTGGATGCGCATGACGCGCCACGGGTCGTCGTGCAGCCAGCTCGCACCGCCCACCGGACGGTTCAGGAGCCGCTGGTCCGACGTCGTCGTCGGGATCTGCTCGCCGCGCAGCAGCACGGGACCCTTGCGGTAGCCGCGGCCGGGGGCCGGCTGTCCGTCGTCGCTCATGGGGTGCAGCCTAGGTGGTCGGCCCGTCCGCGCGGGCGGCTCCGATCAGCCGAGCCAGGTGCGCAAGGCCTCGTACGACGAGCGGAGCTGCGCGACCGGGCACCGCTCGTCGTCCTTGTGCGCGAGGAGCGGGTCGCCCGGACCGAAGTTCACCGCGGGGATGCCGAGCTCCGCGAAGCGAGCCACGTCGGTCCACCCGTACTTCGGGGCCGGGGCACCACCCGTCACGGCGAGGACCGCGTCGGCGAACTCGCGAGCCGCGGGAGCGTCGAGACCGGGCCGCGCACCGGGCGCCGCGTCGGTGAGCACGACCTCGAAGCCGTCGAACAGCTCGCGCACGTGCGCCTCGGCCTGCTCGGGCGACGACGAGGGTGCGAACCGGTAGTTGACCGTGACGACGCAGCGGTCGGGAATCACGTTCGTCGCGGTCCCCCCGCTCACGAGCACGGCGTTGAGGCTCTCGCGGTAGACGAGCCCCTCGACCTCGACCTCGCGCGGCGCGTACCGCTCGAGCCGGCGCAGCACCTCACCGGCCGCGTGGACCGCGTTGACGCCGACCCACGCGCGGGCCGAGTGCGCCGCGACCCCGTGCGTGCGCACCTCGACGCGCAACGTGCCGTTGCAGCCGCCCTCGAGACCACCGTTCGACGGTTCCCCGAGCACCGCGAAGTCGCACGTGAGCCACTCGGGACGGTTCCGCACGAGCCGCCCCAGGCCGTTGAGCTCGGACGCGACCTCCTCGTGGTCGTAGAACACCCACGTCACGTCGCGCGACGGGCTCTCGAGCTCGACCGCGAGCGCGAGCGCGACCGCGACCCCACCCTTCATGTCGACCGTGCCGCGCCCCCAGAGCTCGCCGTCGACGAGGCGCGTGGGCAGGTTGTCGGCGACCGGCACCGTGTCGAGGTGACCCGCGACGACGACGCGCGACGCGCGCCCCAGGTTCGTGCGCGCGACGACCGCGTCGCCGTCACGCAGCACCTCGAGGTGCGGAGCCGTCCGAAGGGCGGCCTCGACGAGGTCCGCGAGCCGCGTCTCGTCGCCGCTCACCGAGGGCACGTCGCACAGCGCACGCGTGAGCTCGACGAGGTCCCCGCGCGGGTCGAGCCGGGGTGCGTCGTGCTCGCGCTGGTCGGGCACGCGCGCGTCGTCGGAGCCGCTGGGGTCTCGGGTCGTCACGAGCACCGAGCCTAGGCTCCGCACGCTCGTCGGACCACGTCCGCGCGCCCGGGCAGCCCACCGGGACACGCTCGTCGCACCGCGTCCACGCGTCCGGCCGGCCAGCCGGACGCACGCTCGTCGGACCCCGTCCACGCGTCCGGCAGGCCAGCCGGACGCACGCTCGTCGGACCGCGTCCGCGTACCGGGCGACCACCCGGTGCGCACCGCTGCCGCCCAACAGCTACCGCTCGGTAACCGAGCGGCCCCGTAGGCTTGCCCGCATGACTTCCCGCCCCGCCTGGGGGTTCGGCCTCGCGACCACCACCTTCGACGGCGCCACCCTCGACACCTGGTACCCGGCACCGGCCCTCGGCACCCCCGAGGACGCCGTGCAGCCGCCCGCCGAGCTCGCCGGGCTCGGCGACCGCACCGACGAGGCGCGTCGCGTCCGGGTGCGGCTCGTGCGTACGCAGATCGATCTCGATGCGGCGCCTGCGGACGTCGCCGACGCCTACCTGCGCCTGCACCTGCTCTCGCACCGACTCGTCCAGCCGCGCACGATCAACCTCGACGGCCTGTTCGGCGTCCTGCCGAACGTCGTCTGGACGGACCGCGGACCGTGCGCGGTCGACGGCTTCGAGGCGACCCGAGCCCGGCTGCGCGCCGTGACCGGTGTCGCTCCGACCGTGCTCGGCGTCGACAAGTTCCCACGCATGGTCGACTACGTGCTGCCGTCCGGCGTGCGGATCGCGGACGCCGACCGGGTGCGGCTCGGCGCGCACCTCGCCTCCGGCACGACGGTCATGCACGAGGGCTTCGTCAACTACAACGCGGGGACCCTCGGCACCTCGATGGTCGAGGGGCGCATCTCGCAGGGTGTCGTCGTGGGCGACGGGTCCGACGTCGGCGGCGGCGCCTCGATCATGGGCACGCTGTCGGGCGGCGGGACCGAGGTCGTCTCGATCGGCCGCCGGACGCTGCTCGGCGCGAACGCCGGGCTCGGGATCGCGCTCGGCGACGACTGCGTCGTCGAGGCCGGCCTCTACCTCACGGCGGGCACCAAGGTCAGGCTCGTCGGCTTCGGCGAGCGGTCCGACGAGGTCGTCAAGGCCCGGGAGATCTCGGGCGCCGACGGCGTCCTCTTCCGCCGCAACTCGCTCACGGGTGGCGTCGAGGCCGTCGCGCGCACGGGGACCGGCGTCACGCTGAACTCCGCCCTGCACGCCAACTGACGCTCGCGCACGAGCGGACGTCTCGGCCCGCGCGTCCCCGACGCACTCGTCCCGACACACTCGTCCCGATCCGGTCGTCCCGACACGCTCGTCAGGGCCATGCGTCTCGGCCATGTGTCGCGGCCACGACCCTCGGCCAGGTGTCAGGGCAACGCGTCACGGCCAGGTGTCAGGGCCAGGTGTCACGGCCATGTGTCACGGCCATGTGTCACGGCCACATGTCACGGCCATGCGTTCGCTACACACGTCTTGCATGACGCACCTCAGCACGCACGTCTTGCATGACGCACCCCAGCACGCACATCTCGCATGATGGGTCCCAGCACGGGCGTCTCGCATCACGAGTCTCGGGCACGCACGTCTCACGACACACCCCGGAACCCAGGGCCTCGGCGCACTCGCCTCGGCGCATCCGTCTCGGCACGCACGTCTCAGCACGCACGTCTCAGCACGCACGTCTCAGCACTCACGTCTCGGCAACCACGTCTCGGCAACCACGTCTCGGAAGGCCCGCAGCATGCGACGCTCCACGCGAGCCCGGCCCCGTCGGCGCCGACGGGGTGCTCGGGTCCTGCTGGGCGTCGCCGCGTTCGTCGTGGTGCTCGGCGGTGCTGTCGCGGCAGTCGTCGCGATGCTCGACCATCGCGAGCCTGAGGAACCCGTCGTCGCGCGTTGCGTCGCGGACGTCGACGGGACGCCGTGGAGCCTCAGCCCCGACCAGGCACAGAACGCTGCGCTGTTCGCCGCCGTGGCCGCGAGGCGTGGTCTCCCTGCTCGCGCTGTGACGATCGCGATCGCGACCGCGATGCAGGAGTCACGACTCGAGAACATCGACTACGGCGACCGCGATTCGATCGGCCTGTTCCAGCAGCGTCCGTCGCAGGGCTGGGGCACGGTCGAGGAGATCATGGACCCGGTGTACTCGACCGGCCGGTTCTACGACGGCCTCGTCAAGGTCCGCGGGTACGAGGACATGGAGGTCACCGACGCTGCCCAGGCCGTGCAGCGGTCCGCGTTCCCGAAGGCGTACGCCCAGCACGAGGCGCGAGCGCGTGCCTGGGCGTCGGCGCTCACCGGCTACTCCCCCGAGGCCATCGCGTGCACGCTCCCACCCGTCGACGCGCGTGCGGGTCGAGACGGGACGAGCAGCACAGCGGACGCGTCAGGAACCTCGCGTGCGCTCGAACGGTTCGTGCGCGACTTCGGCGAGACTCCCGTCGACACGACCTCGGCCGCCGACGACACCCCCGCCACGCTCGTCATCCACACGGACCGCATCGGGGACGGCTCGCCGCGGCAGGCGTTCGCGGTCGCGTCATGGGCGGTCGCGACGGCGCACGAGCTCGACGTCGTGAGCGTCACCGTCGGCGGACGCACCTGGGACCGCACCTCCGGCACCTGGGGCGCGGCGCCCGCACCGGCACCCGTCGGTGCCGTCACGATCACCCTCTGACGTCCCGACCGATTCCCGAACCGCCAACCAGCACCCGACACGGCAGCTCCCACCACGGCAGCACCCACCACCACGCGACGCACCGACCACGGCTCGAGTCTCGGTCCCGAGCGAGGCACACCCCGCGCTCGGCACACCCCACACCCGGCACACCCCGCGCCCAGCACACCCCGCGCCAGAGGCGGCTCCGGGCCAGGGCCGCATCTTCGGTCAGAAGGGCGGCGGGTCGTCGGGGCCCGCCCCAGGCGTCGACTCACGTGCGGGGGCATGGTGGTGCCACAGCTCGGGGCTCGCGAGCACCGGATCGGGATGGGTGACGTAGGTGATGCCGATCCTCGACGTCCATTCCGTGCCGCCACCGGCCGGGTCTCGCCGGACGTGCCAGAGCCCCTCGGTCTTGAGGTCGTGGTGGCGCTTGCACACCGCCTGCAGGTTGTCGGCGCGCGTCTGCGGTCGGCCACGCGCCACGCTCCGCGTCCCGGCCTCATCCTGCCCGACCTCGTCCGGCACATCCGGCGCATCTGACGAACCGGATGCATGCGACGAACCAGATGCATTCGACGAACCAGGTACATTCGACGAGGCTGGCGCATTGGATGCGCCCGGCGCATTCGGTGCGCGCAGTGCATTCGGCACGCCCGGCGCATTCGGTACGCGCAGCGCATTCGGCACGCCCGGCGCATTCGGTGCGCGCAGCGCATTCGGTGCGCGCATCGCATTCGGCACGCCCGGCGCATTCGGTACGCGCAGCGCATTCGGTACGCCCGGCGCATTCGGTACGCCGGGAGCATCCGTGCTGCGTGCTCGATCGGCCCCTCCGTGCGACCCGACCTCGGTGGACGGTGACCTGGTCAAGGCCCTCCCCCGTGCCCCCTCGGTCCGGTAGGGCTCGATGTGGTCCAGCTCGCCACGACCCGCCGGGTGGACACAACCCGGGAAGGTGCATGTCACGTCCCGCGCGATAACCTGCGCGCCGAGGACGGCGCCCGGCCGGTAGGCATGCGTCGAGCGCTCGACGAGCGTCCCGTCCACCGGATCCGTGACGAGTCGACGCCAGACACCGTCGGCGGCGACGGCCCGGGCGACGTCAGCCGGGATGGGGCCGAAGCCGGTGAGGTCGGCGGGATCGTCGTCGAGACCGAGCAACGTGCTCGCCGCGATCGTCACCTGGATGTGCGGCCGGACACCGTGCTTCGACGGCAGCGCGCGCCCGCACGGCAGCCGACCGCCGTCGGCGATCTCACGGAACACCGAGACGAAGGTGTCCGCGCGACGCTGATCGCGTGTCCGCTGGTCCAGCACGTTCGAGGCGTCCGCAGCCGCGTCGAGCACGGTCCGGACGAGGATCGCGTCGGGTGCCGAGAGGTAGGCGCCGAAGCGCGCCATGCCGTCGGGCAGCCACGCGACCTCGACGGCCCGCTTGTCGAAGGCCCGGCGCGTCCGCTCCCGCGTCGCCGTGGGATCCACCGCGAGCACCTCTCGGCGCACCGCGCGCCGGAGCTGGGTCGCCGTCAGCTCGCCGGAGCGCTCGGCCGCAAGCTCCGCGACCGCCCGGGTCGCCGCGCGGACCGCAGCGCGGTCCGGCAGCCCTTCCGCACCCTCGCCCGAAGCCACCACGAGCGCCGACACCTCGTCCAGCACGACGTCGACCTTGCGGACGTCCATCGCGCCCGAGCGCAGCGAGTCCTCGAGCACCGGCACCTCACCCAGGCTGTCGGCACGCGCCACGAGCACCTGGGCGGCCGTCCGCGTGATCGCCAGCACGGCCGCGACCTCGTCCGACAGCGCGTGCATCGCGTCGTGCCCACGAGCAGCCAGCTCACGCAGTGCGCGAGCCTGCGCCGCGACCGCGATCCCCACGACCTGCTGCCAACCGACCACCTGCTCGAGGAGGTCCACGTCGTCGGCCGACGACGTCCTCGACTCGAGCTCGGACGTCAGCTCGGCCGCCGTGGCACCGGGACGCGGATAGACGGCCTCGTGAGAGGGCCACGACTGAAGGACGCGACCACCGGTGCGTCGACGGTCCTCGACGCCCGCTCGAGCGCGCTCGTCGACCGCCTCGTCATCCCGCATCGCACCCCCCTTGGTCGCCCGATCGCCCGTCCGTTTCGAACAAGTGTTCCATACGGCACCGACACGCGCTGCGTCCGTCCACAGGGGTTCGTCGCCAGGGGTTCGCCGGCACGGGCACGTCGGCACGGGCTCGTCGGCACGAGTTCGTCGGCAGGCGGCGTCGGCCACCGGGAAGCTGCGCCCGGCAGGGGCGGGCTGCGTCAGCGCACCGGTCGGGCCACCGTCGTGCCGCCCTGGGAGATCCCGAACGCGACGGCGGCCACGAAGGCGAGGACCGCGCCCCACCAGCCGAGCCCGACGAGCGCGGCGAGCACCGCGACCCCGGCGAACGGTGCGAGCTGGGTGAGATACCGCCACGGCCACGGCAGGCGGGACGGCGAACGTGGCGCGTTCCAGCGCGCCCACACCAGCACGACCCCCGACACCAGCAGCACCGAGAGCACCGCGGCGAGCGCCGACCGGGACGGGACGTCGAGCGCGCGGCCGAGCCGCCACCCGGTGACCCCGGCGAGCACGAGCAGACCGAGCTCGCAGGCGAACGCGACCGGTGCGAGCACGCGCGCGAGCCGCCCGTCGGGCAGCGCGGACGCCGGGGCCTCGTTCCGCCCGGACCTCATCGCGACCGCCGGCGCACACCAGGGATCGTCCACCGATCCGGTCCCGTCCGCACGCGGGCCGACGAGCACGGCCCCCCACAGGCCAGTCCGGCAGCACGGGTCCGACGACCGACGCGAGCCGCCGACGAGCGGGTGTGTCAGCGCTCGTCGGCCGGGACGTAGGGCCGCTCCACGGCCCCCGTGTAGACCTGGCGCGGACGACCGATCTTCGTCGCAGGGTCGGTCATCATCTCGCGCCACTGCGCGATCCACCCGGGCATGCGGCCGAGCGCGAACAGCGGCGTGAACATCGACGGGTCGAAGCCCATGGCCTTGTAGATGAGGCCCGTGTAGAAGTCGACGTTGGGGTAGAGCTTGCGCGAGATGAAGTACTCGTCGTGCAGCGCGATCTCCTCGAGCTTCATCGCGATGTCGAGCAGCTCGTCGTTCGCGCCGAGCGCGGTCAGGACGGCGTGCGCGCTCTCCTTCACGATCGCGGCGCGCGGGTCGTAGTTCTTGTAGACCCGGTGACCGAAGCCCATGAGGCGGACGCCGTCCTCCTTGTTCTTCACGCGCTTCATGAAGTCGGTCGCGTCGCCGCCGTTCGCCTGGATCTCGGCGAGCATGGCGAGCACGGCCTCGTTCGCACCGCCGTGCAGCGGTCCGGAGAGCGCGTTGATGCCCGCGGCGACCGACGCGTAGATGTTCGCGTGCGACGAGCCGACGATCCGCACCGTCGACGTCGAGCAGTTCTGCTCGTGGTCGGCGTGCAGGATGAGGAGCTTGTCGAGCGCCTCGACGACGACCGGGTCGGGCTCGTACTGCACGTACGGGGCCGCGAAGGTCATGCGCAGGAAGTCCTCGACGTACCCGCGGCTGTAGTCCGGGTACAGCAGGGGCTCGCCCTTCGCGGTGCGGTGCACGTACGACGTGATGGTCCGCGTCTTCGCGAGGATGAGCACGGTCGCGAGCTCGACGGTCTCGGGGTCGAACGGGTCGAGCGACTCCGGGTAGAACGTCGCGAGCGCGTTGATGGCGGACGACATCACGGCCATCGGGTGCGCACCGCGCGGGAAGGTGCCCATGAAGGTCCGGAAGTCCTCGTGCACGAGGGTGTGCCGGTTGACGCGCTCGGTGAAGGCGTCGAGCTCGGCGGGCGTGGGCAGCTCGCCGTTGATGAGCAGGTAGGCGACCTCGAGGAACGTCGACCGCGACGCGAGCTGGTCGATGGGGTACCCGCGGTAGCGCAGGATGCCCGCCTCGCCGTCGATGTAGGTGATCTGCGACTCGCAGGACGCCGTGTTCATGAACCCCGGGTCGACGGTCACGAGACCGGTGTCGCGCAGCAGGGTCGAGACCACCACTCCGTCGTTGCCCTCGGTCGCCGTGACGACCGGGAGGTCCTTCGTCTGACCGTTCACGACCAGCTGGACCGGCGTGGTGATGGTCTCCGACATGGCGTTCCTTCCTGCCACGACCCCGAGCGTGGTGACGCTGGATCGTCGCCGACTTCGGCTCTACAGCCGGTTCGCGGCCCCCGTTGGCCTGCGGACGACGGTACCTGCGCCCCGCACGGAAAACCGAATCCTGGGACGACCCGATCGGCTGTGAATCAGGTCACACACCATGCCGGTCAGGCGCCGCGCAGCCGCGCCGCGGCCTCCGCGACCGCCTCGTCGGACGCCGTCAGCGCGACCCGGACGTGCCCGCGACCGGACGGTCCGTAGAACGATCCGGGCGCGACGAGGATGCCCAGCCCGGCCAGGTCGCCGACCGTCTGCCAGCAGTCCTGCCCGCCCTCCGGGCGCACCCACAGGTACAGCCCGGCCACGGAGTCGTCGACGACGTATCCCGCGTCCTCCAGCGCCGACCGGAGCACGGTCCGACGACCGCGGTACCGCTCGCGCTGCTGCGTCACGTGCGCGTCGTCGTCGAGCGCCGCGACCATCGCCGCCTGCACCGGACCGGGCACGATCATGCCCGCGTGCTTGCGGGTCTCGAGCAGCCGTCCGACGAGCGCCGGGTCGCCGGCGACGAACGCCGCGCGGTACCCCGCGAGGTTGGACTGCTTCGACAACGAGTACACCGCGAGCAGGTCGCGGACGTCGCCCCGCGTGACCCGCGGGTCGAGCACGCTCGGCACGCCGTCGGCCGCGGCCGGGCCGTCCCACGCGAGCTCCGCGTAGCACTCGTCGGACGCGACGACGACGGGGCGACCGTCCCGCCGCGCCGCCTCGCGCGCCGCCGCGACCACGTCCGCCAGCTCGTCGGCCCCGAGCACCGCACCGTGCGGGTTCGCGGGCGAGTTCAGCCACACGAGGCGCACGTCGCCGCGCCCCTCGCGCAGCCGCGCGACCGGGTCGGCGCACGGTTCGGCCGCAGCACCCGCGAGCCGGGCGCCGACGTCGTACGTCGGGTACGCCACCGCGGGGTGCAGCACCGTGTCCCCGGCGCCGAGCCCGAGCAGCGCGGGCAGCAGCGCGACGAGCTCCTTCGACCCCACGGTCGGCAGCACGCCCGCCGGGTCCAGGTCCGGCACGCCTCGTCGTCGTGCGAACCAGCGCACCACGGCGTCCCGCAGCGCGGGCGTGCCCCAGGTCTGCGGGTACCCGGGCGAGTCGGCGGCGGCGACGAGCGCGTCGCGCACGACCTCGGGCGTCGGGTCGACCGGCGTGCCGACCGACAGGTCGACGATCCCGCGCCCGTGCGCGCGCGCCCGCTCGGCGTACGGCGTGAGCGTGTCCCAGGGAAAGTCCGGCAGCGCGCCGGTCAGCAGGCCCATGCGGTCGATGCGCCGGTCAGTCGCCGTGCACGCGCAGCGGCAGCGTCGCGATGATCGGGTGGTCCTTGTCGATCTGGCCCATCTTCGCGGCACCGCCGGGCGAGCCCAGGTCGTCGAAGAACTCGACGTTCGCCTTGTAGTACTCGCTCCACTGCTCGGGGACGTCGTCCTCGTAGTAGATGGCCTCGACCGGGCACACCGGCTCGCACGCGCCGCAGTCGACGCACTCGTCGGGGTGGATGTACAGCGACCGCTTGCCCTCGTAGATGCAGTCGACGGGACACTCCTCGATGCACGCCTTGTCCTTGACGTCCACACAGGGCTCGGCGATCACATACGTCACTGTCGGTCCTCCACTTGACGGGTCGTCCCTAGTATTCCCCACATGCGCGTGCGCGGTCTGCGGTGTCCACCTCGAGCGGTGCCGTCCCCGGATCACCCCGGGACGGCCCGCGAGCAGCACGACGAGCCTGCTCGGCCCGCCACGGCGCGCGGAGCCTCGTCGTGACCCCCGCCGCCCCTCGCCCGTGGCGCGAGGCGACCCCGGGCACGCGCGTCGTCGTGCGTCGTCGCCTGCTCGACGCCCTGCCCGAGGGCCCGCACCTCACCGACGTGCTCGGCGTGGTCCTGCGCCTCGACGACGACGGGCTGACGCTCGACACGTCGCGCGGACCGACGCGCGTCGAGGGGCGGGACATCGTGCTGTGGAAGCCGATCCCCCCGCCCCCCGAGCGCCGCGTGCACCGACGCTGAACGAGGCTCAGCGCCGGGGCGCGGGCCTAGTCCTTCGCGTCCTTGTCGTCCTTCGCGTCGTCCTTCGACGGCGGAGGACCGCACACGACGCGGTTCTGCGGCTTGTAGCGCCACGTCTTGGCGGTCGTGTCCTGCAGCTCCCCGTCCAGGAACAGCTTGCGCGTCACGGTCACCGTGAAGCCCGGGTTCCCGCCCGACGAGGGCGTGCAGGACTTGGAGTCCGAGTAGACCGTCGACGGCTGCACGACCCCCGAGCGCCCGCTCGTCGTCGACTCGACCGTCCAGTACTTGGTGCCCCAGATCCGCACGTAGGCCCGACCGTCCGCGATCCAGCCCTGGACGAGCGCACCGTACGGAGTCGTGTTCTTCCACTTCATGTCGAGCACGCCGGTGTAGATCGTCGCCTCGCGCCCCTCCGGGTAGCGCGCGAACCACTCGGAGTGCGGCGTGTGCTCCACGTCCTCCATGCCCGCGAGGTAGGCGGCGTTGAACGTCGTCGTCGACACCTGCGACAGGCCGCCGCCCCACGCGTCGGAGTGCTCGCCGTTGACGATCGCGCCCGCCGGCACGAAGCCGTGCGCCTTGTCGATCGGCCCGAGCGCCTCGGTCAGGCTGAACGTCTCACCGGGGCGGATCAGCACGCCCGTGATGTTCGCGAGGCCCTGGCGGATGTTGATCGTGCGCTGCGTCTCCGCCGTGAGGGGTGTCGAGAACTCGGACACGATCTCCTTGATGCCGAGCTTCTCCATCGCCTCGGTCGTCTCGGCGGGGTCCGTCTCGGACAGCGCGACGTCCGCCGTGCGGTCCTGCGCGCTCGCGACCGCGGCGACCGCGGCCGCGACGTCGTCGGGGGCGACGGTCGTCCCCGGCTCGCCCGGGACGAGCACCGGCTTGTCGTCCTGGAACTCGAAGTGCGCGTCCGACGCCGACGTCAGCACCCCCTCGGGCAGCTGGTCGACGACCTCCTTCGCGAGCGCCTCGCCGTCGAGCCTCAGGACGAGGTCGCCGTCCTCGGGCTGCATCGACGCCGCCGCCGCGACCGTCGCGGGCTGCAGCACCGCGAGCTTGTCCTGGACCGTGACCGAGATCGGCGCGGACACGAGCGGCCGTGCGACGTCGTCGAGGGCCGCCTGTGCCTCCGCCTGCGTGATCTCCGGCTCGACCACGGTCGTCGGGAGCGAGAGCGGCTGCGCCGCGACGAGCCAGTCACGCGCGACCACGTCGGCGGCCGCGGCCTGGTCGAGCGCCCAGCCGTCGGCCGCGTCCGTCATCATCGCCGCGCCCTCGACGAACATCACCTGGCCGTCGACCGGGGCGAGCGACAGCGACGTGCCGAGCGCCTCGAGCGCGCTCGTGAGCTTCGCCTGGTCGACCTGCGTGACCGGATCGTGCTCGCCGAGCCCCGCGACCTGGTGCCAGAGCCGTACCGGGTCCGCGAGGTCCACGCCCGTCAGCTCGTCCACCGTCGCCCGGGCGTCGAACGACAGCCCGGCGGCCGCGGGGTCGAGCGACGCCTGGACGTCGTTCGCCTGGACGGCGACCGCCGTCCCGGTCGTCGTCGCGAGCTCCGTGCCGAGCCGGTCGACCGCGTCGGCCGACGACAGCCCGCCGAGGTCCACGCCCGCGACCGTCGTCCCGCGCGGCACGCGGTCCGCCGTCGCGTAGCAGGCGCCCACGTAGCCGCCCGCCAGCACGACGAGCGCACCCACCCCGATCAGCAGCCGTCGGGGCCACCGGCGCTCGTCGGGCTCCGCCTCGAACTCGTCGAACGGCGACGCCTCGCGCGGCGTCTGCGGCACCGGACCCGCTGAGACGCGCGCCGCACCCGCGAGCGCGGGCGGCACGGGCGCCGAGACAGGCGACGGCACGGCCTGGGACACGGGTGCGGTCGCAGAGCCGGCGTCGGCCCCGGACCCGGGCGCCGACACCGGCGCAGCCTCGGGTGCGCTGGTCCGCGGGGCCACCTCGTCACGCCGCGGGAGCACGGACGACCGCTGCGGGGCACCGGCCGTCGCCCGAGCCTCCGACGACGGTGCGACCTCGTCCGTCGCCTTCGTCGCCGCGGGAGGCGCCACGGGCATCTCAGGCTGCTCGGACCCGGCGTGCTCTGCCTCGGTCGCCTCGGCCCCGGGCCGCTCGGCAACGGGAAGCTCAGGCTCGGGCTGCTCAGTCTCGCGCCGCTCAGGCTCGGGCTGCTCGGTCTCGGGTCCCCCGGACCCGGGCTCCTCGGCCTGCGCCGTCACCGGCCGCTCGGGCCGTTCCGCGGGGAGGCCGGCCGCCGACACCGCGACGTCGGACGTCTCGGGCGCGGTCGCGCCGACGTCGGAGGAGTCGAGATCCACGGAGCTCACGTTGGGAGCGTCGGCGTCAGCACCGACAGCGTCACCAGCGTCGACGTCCGCAGAGTCGACGTCCGCAGAGTCGACGCCTTTAGAGTCGACGTCCGCAGAGTCGACGTCCGCAGAGACGACGCCTTTAGAGTCGACGTCCGCAGTGACAACGTCAGCAGGGTCGACGCCCCCGGTGACGGCGGCCGAGGTGACCGCGTCAGCACCACCGGCGCCCGACGCGACCGCGTCAGCACCGTCGGCGCCCGACGCGACCGCGTCAGCACCGTCGGCGCCCGACGCGACCGAGTCAGCAGTGTCGACGCCTGACGGGTCGACGACGGCGGAGTCCGCGTCGGATGCGTCGAGCTCGGCCGCGTCGACGTCGACGTCGGACAGGTCGACATCAGTCGTGTCGGCGTCGGAGGGGTCAGCAGCATCGAGGTCAGAAGAGAGGTCGTCCGCGTCCGGGTCGAGGGCGGCGTCGTCGTCGCCGTGCTCGACCGCCACCGGGACCACCGTCGACGATCCCGACGTCGTCGGGTCGCTCGGCGACCCCTCGGCCACGGGCGCGAGCTCGTCGCCGGCGTCGTCGGGGCCGGTGTCGCCGTCGGCTTCGTTGTCGGCATCGTCGTCGGCGTCGTCGGGGCCGGTGTCGCCGTCGGCTTCGTCGTCGGCGTCCGCTGCGCCGACCGGGTCGTCGGTACCCGCCGTGCCGGCCGCAACCGTGTCGCTGGGGCCGGTACCAGTGCCGGCCACAACCGCGCCGACCGGGCCCGTGCCGACCGGAGCGGCGTCGACCGGAGCGGCGTCGACCGTGGCCGAGTCGGACGACGCCTCGTCCGGCTCCTGGCCGCGCAGGACGTCGACCGGGCTCTCGTCGGACGGTGTCTCGGCAGCGGTGTCCTCGGCAGCGGAGTCCTCGGCAGCGGTGTCCTCGGCGTCGGCGACCGGCTCCGGGTCCGTCGGCTCGGGGTCCGTCGTCGGGGCCGGGCGCGCCGACTCGTCAGGACGCAGCGCCGGACGAGAGCTCGACGCGCCCCACACGGGCCACGCGACCTCGTCGGCCGTTCCTCCGTTCGACGGCTCGTTCTCGGCCGGGTTGACGGAGTCGGTACGGTCGGTCATCGGTTCCCCACGCTCGTTCAGGTTCGCGCCGCGAGTCTACGTGGCGTGCCTGGGCGCTCCCTGCGTGCACACGCACGCGTGACCCGGCTGTGACCAAGGCCGCCGGGCCGTGCGTCAGCGCAGACCGCGCAGCCGCCCCTCGTGGTGCACGAGGCCGCCCGCACCCGCGTCGCCGCGCTCGGCGACGAGCACCTCGCCGACGACCACGTCGTGGTCGCCTGCGGCGTGCAGCGCAGTCGTGCGGCACTCGAACCACGCGGCGGCGGCGTCGAGCCGCACACCTGCCGCGTCCCGGGGCGCGTGGTGCGGCACGCGCGCGAGCTGGTCGACCGCGGGGCGGCCCGGTGAGGCGAGCCAGTCGGCGACCGGCGCCTGGTCCGCGCCGAGCACGGACACGGTCCACGTCTCGACCTCGTCGAGCGCGTCGCGCAGGCGCGCGTCGCCGTGCACGCAGAACAGCAGCAGCGGCGGCTCGAGCGACACCGACGTCAGCGAGCTCACCGTCATGGCCCACAGCGTCCGGCGCCATGTCGTCGTGACGACGGCGACCCCGGCCGGGAGCGCGGCGACGACCCCGCGGTACTCGTCGGGCACCGGACTCACCTCGGGCACCGGGCTCACCCCGGCGGCGCCGACGCCGCCGACGGACCGGAGGTCGCGGGCGGGCCGGACGTCGCGGGCGGGCCGGGGGTCGGCGGAGCGGGTGCCGGCGGCACCGAGCCGTCGGTCTCGGGACCGTCGAGGGCGTCGGCGAGCGCGGCCGCGCGGTCGCCCGGCTCGAGGCCGCCCTGGTCTCCCCCGACCGGCGCGCCCTCGCGCACGGGACGCGGCGGACGCGGGCGGTCGTCGAACCACGCCTTCGGCGCGAGCGCACCCAGCACGAGCGCGACCATCGCCCCGACGATCCAGGCCCACCCGATCCAGGGCGCCTTGACGTGGTCGCCGCCCGGGACGAGCACGTCGCCGCCCGGTCCGGTCTGCGCGAGCAGCTGGACCGAGAGGAAGACGCCGCCCGCGAGCCCGACGAACGCGGCCCACCCGCCCCAGGCGCGCACCATCACGGTCGCGGCGAGCACGAGCGCGACCGCCGCGACCAGACCCCACGGGATCGCCCCGCGGTGCACGACCGTGCCGAGTGCTCCCAGCACGAGCCCGAGCAGGAGGGCGAGGAAGGCCCGCACGAAGGTCTGCGGGGTCAGCGGCTGCACGTCCGTCAGGCTACCGGCCGGACCCCTGCGGGCCAGCCGACGTCCGGCACCGTACGGCCCGACCCGTCCCGGGCCCCGGGGCGGTCGAGACCCGCGACGCGGTACTGCTCGGTCGCCAGCAGCGGCTCGGCGACGCCGAGGCTCAGCGCGTACACGCCGGCGAGCGCGGGCTCGTCGTCGACCGCGGTCACGTGCTGCACCTGCGTCGCGTGCGCGCGCAGCGCCCCGAGCACCGCGTCGCGCACGGGGGCGACGTCGACCTCGAGCGCGACCTCGTCGTCCGGCACGACGACCGACGCGAACACGTCGTCGTCGGCGGGTGCGGTCAGCGTTCCCCCGGGTCCGACGAGCGCGCCCAACGACCCGGGCGTCCGCAGGGCCGCCCGCGCCGCACCGGCCCGGCCGCGCGCCTGCGCGGCCCACAGCAGCACGGGCACGACGAACCCGTCCCGCTCGGCGAGCTCGAGGGCCCGCACGGTCACGTCGTGCGCGCGCACGTGGTCGGGGTGGCCGTAGCCGCCGCCGGGCTCGTACGTCACGACGACGGACGGCCGCAGGCGCACGACGAGCGCCGCGAGCGGCTCCGCGAGCCGGTCCAGCTCCTGGCCCGTGAGCGCCGAGCCGGCGGCCAGCGCATCGGGTGCGGCGACCGCGCGGCGGCCCTCGTCGGACCACGCCATGCCGGAGTCCTCGAGGCGGCCGCCCGACCACCCGGGCAACGCGTCGAGGAACGCGTGGTCCCGGACGCCGAGCGCCGCGAGCGCGCCGGCGAGCTCGCGCTCCCGGTGCGCCGCGAGCGCGGGCCCGTCGCCCTCGAGGTGCGCGAGCTCGTCGCCGATGACCTCGCCGCGCTCGCCGCGCGTGCACGTCACCACGGTCACGGGCCGTCCGGCCGCGGCCCACGTCGCGAGCAGCGCACCCGACGCGAGCGTCTCGTCGTCCGGGTGCGCGTGCACCGCGAGCAGGCCGCCCGACGCGGGCGCGGACGTCACCGTCGCCGGCACGTCAGCCCTTCTTCGTGCGGGACCAGATGCGCGCCCGCTCCGACTGGTCGAGCACGACCTTGCGGATGCGCACGATCTCGGGCGTGACCTCGACGCACTCGTCCTCGCGCGCGAACTCGAGCGACTCCTCGAGCGTGAGCTTGCGCGGCGGCACCAGGTTCTCGAACGACTCCGCCGTGGACGAGCGGATGTTGTTGAGCTTCTTCTCCTTGGCGATGTTGACGTCCATGTCCTCGTTGCGCGAGTTCTCGCCGACGACCATGCCCTCGTACACCTCGGACGTGGGCTCGACGAAGAACGTGCCGCGCTCCTGGAGGTTGAGCATCGCGAACGGCGTCGCCACGCCGGCGCGGTCGGCGACGAGCGAGCCCGTCGTGCGCGTCTCGATGACCCCCGCCCAGGGCTCGTAGCCCTCGGCGATCGACGATGCGATGCCGGTGCCGCGCGTGTCCGTGAGGAACCGCGTGCGGAAGCCGATGAGGCCGCGCGCGGGGACGACGAACTCCATGCGGACCCAGCCCGTGCCGTGGTTCGTCATGGTCTCCATGCGGCCCTTGCGCTGCGCGAGGAGCTGCGTGACCGCGCCGAGGTACTCCTCGGGCACGTCGATCGTCATGCGCTCCATCGGCTCGTGGACCTTGCCGTCGATCGTGCGCGTGACGACCTGCGGCTTGCCGACCGTGAGCTCGAAGCCCTCGCGGCGCATCTGCTCGACGAGGATCGCCAGCGCGAGCTCGCCGCGCCCCTGCACCTCCCACGCGTCCGGGCGGTCGGTGGGGACCACGCGCAGCGAGACGTTGCCGACGAGCTCCTTGTCGAGGCGGTCCTTGACCTGCCGGGCCGTGACCTTGTGGCCCTTGCCGCCCTTGCCCGCGAGCGGGCTGGTGTTGATGCCGATCGTCATCGAGATCGCGGGGTCGTCGACGTGGATGAGCGGCAGCGGCCGCGGGTCGTCCGGGTCCGTGAGCGTCTCGCCGATCGTGATGTCCTCGATGCCCGCGACCGCGACGATGTCGCCCGGGCCCGCCGACTCGGTGGGCACGCGCTCGAGCGCCCTGGTCTCGAGCAGCTCGGTGATGCGGACGTTCTGCAGCGAGCCGTCGTGCCGCGCCCACGCGACCGTCTGCCCCTTGCGGAGCGTGCCGTTGAAGATGCGCAGCAGCGCCAGGCGGCCGAGGAACGGCGACGCGTCGAGGTTGGTGACGTGCGCCTGCAGCGGAGCACCCTCCTCGAACGTCGGGGCGGGGATCTTCTCGAGGATCGTCGAGAACAGCGGCTCGAGGTTCTCGCTGTCCGGCAGCGCGCCGTCGGCGGGCTGCGTGAGCGACGCGCGGCCCGCCTTGGCGGACGCGTAGACGACCGGGACGTCGAGGATCGCGTCGAGGTCGAGGTCCGGCACCTCCTCGTGCAGGTCCGACGCGAGACCGAGCAGCAGGTCGGTCGCCTCGTGCACGACCTCCGTGATGCGCGCGTCCGGCCGGTCGACCTTGTTCACGACGAGGATGACGGGCAGCTGCGCGGCGAGCGCCTTGCGCAGGACGAACCGCGTCTGCGGCAGCGGACCCTCGGACGCGTCGACGAGCAGCACGACGCCGTCGACCATCGACAGGCCGCGCTCGACCTCGCCGCCGAAGTCCGCGTGGCCCGGGGTGTCGATGACGTTGATCGTCACGCCGTCGGGCGCGCCCGCCGTCGCGGCCGCGGGGCCGAGGTACCGGACCGCGGTGTTCTTCGCGAGGATCGTGATGCCCTTCTCGCGCTCGAGGTCACCGGAGTCCATCGCGCGCTCGTCGACGTGGTCGTGCGCGCCGAACGCTCCGGACTGCCAGAGCATGGCGTCGACGAGCGTGGTCTTGCCGTGGTCGACGTGCGCGACGATCGCGACGTTGCGCAGGTCGGAGCGGACGCCGGTGGCGGACGAGGGCATGCGAGCTCTTCTCGAGAGGAGGTGGGGAGGTCGGCGCCGACGGCAGCGCCGGTCGATCTTACCCGCTGTCCGAAGTCCGCAGGTTGTCGCGTCCGCCACGTCAGCTCTGCGTCGCCCAGCTCCACCAGTCGGTCAGGTCGGCACGCGCGAGCCGCAGCAGCGCCACGTCCCCCACGTCCGGCAGTCCCTCGACGTGCTCGCCGCGCGTCGCCGTCAGCGCGGGCGCGTGCACGAGCGGCAGCACGGCGCCCGTCTCCCGCAGCCGGGCCGCGAGCGCCGCCTCGGTCGTCGCCTGCTCGTCGGCGGCCGTCTGCGTCGCGAGCGTCGTCAGGAGCGTGTCCACGGCCTCGTCGGACCACTGCGTGACGTTGGTGGCACCGTCCGTGCGCCACCGGTCGAGGAGCGACGCGACCGGGAGCTCGTCCTGGACGACGGGCACGAGCGCGACGTCCCAGCCGTCCGGGTCGGCCCACAGGCCCGTCGCCGGGTCCGACGACGACGTCGTCACCTCGACGCCCGCCGCGGCGGACGCCGACGTGAGCAGGTCGACGACCTGCGCGCGCAGCGGGTCGGCGGTGTTCGCCAGGACGCGGACCGCGGCGGAGGGTTCGCCCGCCGGGCTGTCGGTCGGCGAGGTCGTCGCGGGGGCCGTCGTGGCGGTCGTCGGGGACGCGGCGGACGTCGACGCGGCCGCCGTCGGGGGCGTCGTCGTGGGGAGCGTCGTGGGTGCGGGAGCCGCACCGGGGCCGCCCGCCGCCTCCCCGACCGAGGCCAGGACCTGCTCGTCGACGCTCGCGCCGGGCCACAGCTCGGCCACGACCGCGCGCACGTCGTCGCGCGGCACGCTCGACAGCCACGCGAGGCGCGCCGCCCGCGCCGCGTCGTCGCGCGCGGTGCCGTTCTCGTCGCCGCCCGTCCCCCCGAACGCCGCCGCGCGCACGACGAGCTGCCACGCCGCGTCGCCGCCGAGCGCGACGGCCGCGTCCGCACCGGTCAGCGCGTCGAGCACGTCGGCCGTCACGACCGGGGCCACGACGTCGACGTCGCCGTCGGCGAGCGCCGACACCTGGTCGAGCGGGTGCACGTCGGAGCGCACGGTCACGGTGTCGAAGCGCGCGGGACGCGCGCCCGCATAGCGCTCGTTGCGCGCGAGCTCGACGCTCGCGTCCTCGTGCACGGCGGTCACGACGTACGGTCCCGTCGTCACCGCGTCGCCCGTGCTCTGCGCGAGCGCGTCCTCGTCCCACGACGTGCGCCAGGCCCGGGACAGCGCGACGAGGTCGTCGTGGTGCGTGGCCGGCGCGGTCACGGCCGCGACGACCGCCTGCGCCGCCGCGGCGTCGTCCTCGACGCCCAGCGCGGCCCGCCCGAGCACGTGCGCGGGGACGTTCACGTCGAGCGCGACCTGCCAGTCCGGCACCGGCTGCGCGTAGACCACGGTGACCCGGCCCTCGTCGTCGACCGTGGGCGCGGCCTGCGCGTGCACGAGCGCGCGCGACGTGGCCGCGAACGCCACGCCCGCGTCGAGCGCGTCGCCGTTGACGACCTCGCCGTCGTCGCCGAGCTCCGGCACGACGTCGTCGAGCGCGCCCGAGCGCGCGGCCCACTCGAGCACGAGGTCCGCGCCCGTCACGGCCACGCCGTCGGACCACCGTGCGTCGTCGGAGATCGTGTAGCGGACCGTGAGCGGGTCGTCGGACACCTTCTCGACCGTGCCGAACGACGGGTCGGGCACCGCCGCACCCGACGCGTCGAGCGACACGAAGCCGTCCTGCGCGAGCCCGCGCACGAGCACCGAGCCGGGCGCCCGACCGTCGGCGGTGCCCGCGTTGAGCGAGCGGAACGGCACGTCGACGGTGACGACGACGTGCTCCGCACGCCCCGGCTCGGGCGGCGGGTCCGACGAGCACGCGCCGAGCACCAGCGCGAGCGACGTCAGCCCGACCAGCCCGTAAGCCGCGGACCCGCGCGCGCACGCACCGCGACGGCCCCGCACCCGCTCCCCCTGCACCGCTCTCATGACGTGTGGTCGACCAGCAGCGCCCGCAGCTCGCGACGCTCGCGCTGCTTCTCGGGGTTCGGCAGGGGCACCGCGGCGATGAGGCGCTGCGTGTACGGGTCCTGCGGGTTGCGCAGGATCGCGTCGCGCGACCCCTGCTCGACGATGCGACCGCGCTGCATCACGACGATCCGGTCGGCCAGCAGGTCGACGACCGCGAGGTCGTGCGTGACGAACAGGCACGCGAACTGCAGCCGCTCCTGCAGCTCCTGCAGCAGGTCGAGCACGTGCGCCTGCACCGACACGTCGAGCGCGGACGTCGGCTCGTCGGCCACCAGCAGCTCGGGCGACAGCGCGAGCGCGCGCGCGATTCCGACGCGCTGCTTCTGCCCGCCCGACAGCTCGTGCGGGTAGCGGTTGCGGTAGTCGCGCGGGAGCTCGACCTGGTCGAGCAGCTCCTCGATGCGGTGCTGCAGCTGGGCACCCTTGGCGATCTTCGCGAGGTAGAGCGGCTCGCCGATCGACTCGCCGATCGGCAGCCGCGGGTTGAGGCTCGACGACGGGTCCTGGAAGACCATGCCGACCATGCGCCGCAGGCGCGCGACCGTCTTGCGGTCCGTCGTGGACACGTCGATGTCGCCGACCGTGAGCGTGCCCTCGGCGACCGGGAGCAGGCCGACGGCCGCCCGGCCGATCGTCGTCTTCCCCGAGCCGGACTCGCCCACGAGCCCCACGACCTCACCGGGCCGCACGACGAGGTTCGCACCCTCGACCGCGCGGAACGCCGGCATGCGCCCCTGCTTGGGGTACTCGATCGCGACGTCCGTCAGCTGCAGGACGGGTGCGACCGCGTCGAGCTCGCGCGCCCGCTCCTCGCGCCGCGCGGCCTCGAGCCGACGCGCGTTCTCCTCCTCGCGCTCGCGCAGCGCCTCACGCGTGACGTCGACGACGAGCGCCTCGCTGCCCGTCGCGCTCGCGAGCGCCGCGGTGAGGTCGATCTCGGGTCCGCCGAGGTGCGGCACGGCCGCGAGCAGCTCCTGCGTGTACGGGTGCTGCGGGCTCGAGAAGATCTGCTCGGACGTCCCGGTCTCGACGATCACGCCGCGCCGCATGACCGCGATGCGGTCCGCGAGGTCCGCGACCACGCCCATGTCGTGCGTGATGAGGATGACGGCCGAGTCGAGCTGGTCGCGCAGGTTGCGCATGAGGTCGAGGATCTCGGCCTGCACCGTGACGTCGAGCGCGGTCGTCGGCTCGTCGGCGATGAGCAGCGCCGGGTCGCACGAGAGCGACTGCGCGATCATCGCGCGCTGGCGCTGACCGCCCGAGAGCTGGTGCGGGTAGGAGCGGAACGCCTTCTCGGGGTCCGGCAGCTCGACCATCGACAGCAGCTCGACCGCCCGGTCGCGTGCCGCCGCCGGCGACATCTCGCTGTGCAGCCGCAGCGTCTCGACGATCTGCGAGCCCACGGTGTACGCGGGGTTCAGCGCCGTCATGGGCTCCTGGAAGATCATCGCCACGTCGTTGCCGCGGATCTGCCGCATGCGCTTGCCCGACAGCCCCCGCAGCTCGGTGCCGCGCAGCTTGATCGAGCCCGACACGCGCGCGTTGCGCGGCAGCAGGTCGAGGATCGCCATCGAGCTCACGGACTTGCCGGACCCGGACTCGCCGACGATCGCGAGCACCTCGCCGGGCGCGACGTCGTAGGTCAGCCGGATCGCGGCCGGCACCCACGTGCGGTCGACCGCGAAGTCCACCGAGAGGTCCCGCACCTCGAGCACGGGCTCGCGGGGGCTCTCCAGCGTGGGGGTCGAGGTGGTCATGAGAGGACTCCTGGGATCATGAGGTCGTGCGTGACGACGAGATCTGGACGTACCGGCCCCGCAGCGCCCCGTGGGTCACGGGGGCGACGTGGCTCGTCGTCGTGGGGTTCACCGCGGCGAGCGGCGCGGACGGCGGTGTCACCGCGCTGCTCCGCGCGCTGCCGTTCGCAGCGGCCGCCGCGCTCGCGGCGTGGTGCGTGGGCTACCGGCCGCACGTGCGGCTCGACGACGACGGCGTGCTCGTCGTGAACCCGTTCGCGACCCATCGCGTCCCGTGGGCCGCGCTCATCGAGATCAGGACGCGCTTCGCGTGCACCTTCGTGACGCCGCACCGCGCGGTCGAGGCCTTCGCCGCACCGGGTCCGGGCCGCTACGCCGCCGCGCACGCGACGAGCGTGGACCTGCGCTCGGTCCGTCGCGACGGCTTCGACCACCGCCGGACCGTGAGCGTGGGCGAGGTCGGCCGCTCGTCCTCCGCGATCGTCGCGACGCAGGCGCGCCGCCGCTGGGAGCGGCTCGTCGAGAGCGACGCGCTCGAGCTCGGCGCGGCCGACGACGTGCCCGTGACGAGCACGCTCGACGTGACCGCGGTCGTCGTGCTGACCGCGCTCGTCGTCGTGGGCGCGGTGCTGCAGCTCGTCGGCTGAGCCGCCGACGGTCCGCAGGACACCCCGGGCCGTCACCGCGGCTCGTCCCGCTGCGGGTGCGCGTCCCCCGGGTCCTCGCCGAGCGGTCCGCCCGGCGCGTCACCCTCCCACCCGCTGCGTGCACCACCGAGCGTGGCGGCGTTCGCGGCGAGCAGGCTCGACTCGAGCCGCGCGTCGAGCTCCTCGCGCGGCGTCTCCTTCATGCGGCGCAGCGTCGTCTTGCGCTGGCGCGGGTCGAACGCGTCGCGCAGGCCGTCGCCGATGAAGTTGATGCACAGGCAGATGAGGACGATGAACAGGCCCGGCCACCAGAACAGCCAGGGCCGCGTGGAGAACGCCGCCTGGTTCTGGCTGATGAGCAGGCCGAGCGACGTGTCGGGTGCCTTGACGCCCATGTTCAGGTAGGACAGCGACGTCTCCAGCAGGATCGCCGACGACATGAGCAGCGTCGTGTTGACGGTGATGACGCCGACCGCGTTCGGCAGGATGTGCTTGAAGATGATCCGCGTGTCCGAGGCCCCGGCCAGCCGCGCCGCGTCGACGAACTCGCGCTCGCGCAGGCTGAGGAAGTCCCCGCGCACGAGGCGCGCCATGCCGGTCCAGTACGTGAGGCCGAGCAGCGCGCCGAGCACGACGATGCCCGACTCCGTGTTGTGGCCGATCACCGCGCCGATGAGCAGCACGGGGATGATGATGACCATGTCGGTGAGCCGCATGAGCACGGCCTCGACCCAGCCCCGGAAGTAGCCCGCGAGCGCGCCGAACACGACGCCGACGGCCGCCGCGATCACGCCGACGAGCAGCGTGATGAGCAACGAGATCTGGGTCCCGCGCATGGTCATCGCGAAGTAGTCGCGGCCGACCGAGTCCTGACCGAACGGGTGCTCGCCCCACACGAAGGGGAACAGCTCCAGCGTCGGGCGACCGCCGTTCTGCAGCGGAGGCGTGTCCTCCCACGAGTACTTCCACCAGCCGCTCCAGCCGCCGATCCCGACGGACGTGAGCGCGAGGAGCACGACGAGCGCGACCACGACGAGCGAGACGATCGCCCCGGTGTGCCCGAAGAACCGCTTGCGGACGAGAGCCGCCTGGCTCATGCCCTTGAGGTCGGCGGCGACCTCCTGCGAGTCGAGCGAGTCGGTGAGCCGCTCGGCCACCTGCTGGGACTTGCGGGCGTCCTGGCCCTGCTGCTCGGTCATGCCTTCACCCTCACGCGCGGGTCGAGCGCGGAGTACATCAGGTCCGCGATCAGGTTGAACGTCACGGCCGTGATGCCGACGACCAGGAACACACCCATCACGGGGTTGGGGTCGGTCTGGGTCACGCCCTGGATGAAGAGCTGACCCATGCCCTTGAACGAGAACACGTTCTCCGTGATGACGGCCCCGCCGAGCAGGTTGCCGATGTCGAACGCGACGATCGTCGCGATCGGGATGAGCGCGTTGCGGAAGGCGTGCCGGACGACGACCGTGCGCTCGGGCAGGCCCTTGGCCCGGCCGGTGCGCACGTAGTCCTGGCCCATGACCTCGAGCATCGACGCGCGCGAGTAACGCGTGTACGACGCGAGCGAGATGAGGATGAGCGCGATCGTCGGGAGCAGCAGGTGCGTGTACTTGTCGAGCCCGGTGATCCAGAGGTCACCGTCGAGACCGGGGGTCTCGGAACCGATCGTCGCGATCGGGCGGCCCCGGGTGAGCGTGAAGTAGTCCGGCCAGCTCTGCATGAACCTGTCGAGCAGGACGAGCCCGCCGACGACGAAGGACGTGAGGGCCGCGACCTTCATCGACTGCCCGCGGTCGTACCCGCCCAGGAGCCAGCCGACGAGCAGCCCCGCGCCGATCGCCGCGATGCCGAGCAGCACGACGAGCCAGAAGGACGGCTCCTTCAGCAGGGGGGACAGCGCGTACATCATGACGACGCCGAGTGCGACCATGATGAGCGCGGAGTAGAGCGCCTTGCGGTTGCGCAGCCCCGCGAGCAGGGCGGTGAGCGCGAACGCCGCGCCGACCCCGAGCAGGACGATCATCGCCGGGCCCAGGCCGGGATAGCTGAACCACTGCGACCAGCCGAAGTACCAGAGCACGCCGCCCGTGACGAGCGTGGCCCCCGCGAACACGACCGCGCGCCGCCGCCACGAGCCGCCGATCAGCACGGCCCAGATCAGGCCCGCGACGACGCCGACCCCGAGCGCGACCACGACGCTCACCGACGGGTCGCCCAGGAAGTCGTTGAACCTGATCGCGCCGAACTCCTTGAGGAGCACCGCGACCCAGAACACCGGGAGCGAGAAGAACAGGAACGTCATGAACGTGACGCCGTAGTCGAGCGCCGAGTACTGGCGCAGCGCGACCACGATGCCGATCGTGATGCCGATGACGATCGCGAGCAGGGTCGCCGCGAGCACGAGCTGCAGCGTCGCGGGGATCGCGGCGGACAGCGCGTCGGTGACCTGCTGGCCCTGGAGCGTCTTGCCCAGGTCGCACTGGCCGGGGATCACGCACCGGACGGCGCCGCCGAGCCACATGAAGTAGCGGATCGGCGCGGGCACGTCGAGGTTCAGCAGGTCGCTGCGCGCCTGCATGAGCGCCTCTTTGTTGGGGCGGTTCGACTCGCGGTACTCCTGGAGCGGGTCGCCCGAGAAGGCGACGAGCTGGTACACGAGGAACGACGCCCCGAGCAGGATCAAGAGCGACACACCGAGGCGTCGCAAGACGTAGGAAGCCATCAACACTCGCTTCTCAGGCGTGGGGAGCGTGCGCGGGTGAGGTGCACGTCTCCGCGTCGGCGTCGCACGCGTGGGGCGACGCGTAGGTCAGGAGCGACGGGCCTCGTGGGCTCGTCCGCTCGGGGGCGGTTCGGCCGCGCCCGGTCGGCGCAGCGCTCTGCAGGGACTCTAGCGCGCACAGGAGCAACGGGTCCGCGGCGCGCGGCGCGTCCGAGGGTCCGGCCCGGGGCCGCGACCGGCGGGACCGGATCGAGCAGCACGTCGCTGTGGTGCTCGCCGCGCCGCGGTCGCCACGCTCGCGTCCGGCGGACGCAGCCGCAGGTCAGGACGCACGACGGTGCCGGGACCCGGTCGTTCTCGGGTCCCGGCACCGTCGTCAGCGTGTCACGCCGGCAGGGCCGTCGGACTCGGCCGTCAGATCAGCTGTTGACGGTCCAGTCCCACGTGTTCCACCAGACACCCGACTGGCTCGGGTTGTAGGAGTCGATGCCACCCACGCGGCTCGAGATCGCGTCGATGCCGACCGACTGGAACAGCGGCAGGCCGTAGCCGTCCGCGAACAGCAGCGGGTCGATCTCCTTCTGGATGTTGACCTGCTCCGCCGCGTCGAGCGTGCGGACCAGCGTGCTCGTGAGCTCGTCGACCTTGGCGTTCGAGTAGCCGTTGTAGTTGCCACCGCCGTCGGTCGAGAAGATCTGCGGCACGCCCGAGACGCCGACGCCCGAGTTGATCCAGCCGAAGATCGACGCGTCGTACGAGCCGTCCGACAGGCGCGAGCCCCAGTCGGCGTCGCCCTGGTCGTCCACGACGAAGCCGGCGGCCTTGGCCTGGGCGGCGATCAGCGTGTACGCGTTGACGCGGTTCGGGTTGTTGATGTTGTAGAGGATGCGGACGGTCGGCGACGTGACGCCGGCCTCCGCGAGCAGCGCCTTGGCACCCTCGACGTCCGGCTCACCCGGGAAGTCGGCCGAGCCGTTGGCCGCCACCGAGTCCGCGTACGCGGCCTGCGCCGGGACGAAGAGCTGCGAGTTGAGGATCGACGCGTCCGCCTTGAGCGGCGTGACGATCGCCTCGAGGATCGCCTGGCGCGGGATGACCTTGAGGAACGCCTGGCGGACCTTGAGCGCCTTCGCGGCGTCGCCGCCGTAGGTCGCCGGGTCGAACGGACCGCCGTTGTTGAAGGTCAGGTCGACGTGGTCGTACGCGAGCTGCATGTCCTGGTGGACCGTCACGCCGTCGATGCCGTCGAGCGCGGCGAGCGTGTCCGCCGAGGGCTGCGGCGAGATGACGTCGACCTCACCGTTCTTGAGCGCCTGCACGGCCGCCGTGGCGTCCGGGATGGTGCGCATGACGATCGAGTCGAGCTGCGCCTTGAGGTCGCCCGTGTACTTGTCGTTCGGGACCAGCGTGACCGACTGGTTCTCGACGACGTCCGAGATGATGTACGGGCCGGACGAGAGCGCGATCTCCGGGTCGGACGGCATCACGGTCGTGTCGAAGCCGGTGTTCCAGAAGTCGGCGACGGCCTGCAGCTCCGGGTCCGCCGCGGTCGCCGTGGGCGCCGTGTCGGCGAGCTTGGTGAACAGGTCGATGAGCGCCTGGCCGTCCGCGAGGCCGGCCTTCTTCGCCAGCACGTGCGCGGGCACCTCCGACGCGAGGGAGATCTCCCAGTCGGCGGCGGGCTCGGAGAACGTCAGCGTCATCGAGCGGCCGTCGTCACCCAGCTCGGGGAAGCTCGTCAGGCCGAGCGTGCCGGTGTCGCCCGCGTAGTCGAAGTACGACACGTCGGCCGAGTTGTAGTGGCCCGAGTCGACGGCCCAGGACAGCAGCAGGTCGTCGGCGTCGACGGGCTCGCCGTCCGACCAGACGACACCCTCGTTGACCGTGTACTTGACGGTCAGCGGGTCCTCGGACAGCACCTCGTACGTGCCGAAGGACTCGTCCTTCTTGATGCCCGGGTTGCCGGCCGCGAAGCTCGCACCGTCGACGTAGTAGAACCACGAGCGCGTCGGGTACTGCGTGACCTTCGCGTTGACGTCGACGTTGCCGTTGCTCGTGTTCGAGTTGAACGTGAAGAACTGGTTCGTCTCGGCGACGGTGAGCGTGCCGCCGGTGGGAGCGTCGGTCGCGTCCGACGAGGCGCCCGAGGTGGGCTTGTCGGTGCTGTCGTCGTCGGCCGGGGCGTTCGAGCATGCGGTGAGGACGAGCGCGGTGGCCGCGAGTGCCGCGACACCGGCCAGGGATCGCCTGATCTTCAATGTTCCTCCTGGGAAGGTGGTGGCCCGCTGCGGGTCGACGCACGAGGCGCCGACCCCGGCACGGACCACCCGGGTTTGGCGCAACGTTAGTCAACCGTTTTGGGGCAGATCGGACAGGAGTGGCGCACGCCACTGATCGTTACGCGATTGATACTGACCAGTACGTCTCACCATGCGAGATCACCGCGGCGATTCGTCCTGACAAATGGCCCGCGTGCTGCGCGTTCCGGGTCCAGCATGCGTCAAGCCGGACCGCGCCGCGCGTGGAGTGTGATAGCGGTCCGGACGCCGCGCCCACGGCCTGCGGTCGGCCGCACGCTCGTCGTCCGGGAGAATCCCGACCGTGAACCTCACCTCCCTCGCCCGCCGTGCCGGACGCACCCGCTGGTTCGCCGCGCTCGGCCGCTCGACCTCGCGGCTCGACCGGCGCCTGCAGGTCGCGACGCACGGGCGGTGGAGCGTCCTGGGCCGCCCGCGGCTGCCGCAGGTCGTGCTCACGACGACGGGCCGCCGCTCGGGCGAGCAGCGCGAGGTCGTGCTCGTCGCGCCCCGGCACGGGACGGGCTGGGTGGTCATCGCGTCGAACTGGGGCCAGGCCCAGCACCCGGCGTGGGCGCTCAACCTGCTCGCCGACCCGCGTGCGTCCGTGACGGAGCGCGGCACCAGGACGACGGTGCGGGCGCGCGTCGCCGCCGACGACGAGGCGCGTGAGCTCGTCCCGCGCCTGCGCGAGCTGTGGCCGGGCTACGAGGCGTATGCCGACCGGGCGGGCCGCGAGCTGTACGTGTTCGTCCTCGAGCCGGACCGACCCGAGCCGGACCGACCCGCGGCCGACCCGACCCCCTGACCGAGCGCGCCCCGCTACTTACCGAGTTGTAAGTGAATCTGGGCTAGGCTCGTCCCCGAGCGTGGGATCGCTCCCGCGCGATCCCCGCCGCGCCATCGTCGTCGTGCTCGTCGTCAAGGGGACCTCTCGTGACCACACCTGGCCAGACCACCACGCCCGCCTCCGGGACTGGTACCAGCACCGTGCCGTACCTGGATCCGACGCTGCCCGTCGCCGACCGCGTCGCCGACCTCGTCGGCCGCATGACGCTGCCGGAGAAGGTCGGTCAGATGATGCAGCTCGACCCGCGCGGCGCCGTGCGCGGGCTCATCGAGGACGTGCACGTCGGCTCGATCCTGCACACCTCCCCCGCGCTCGTGCGCGAGGCGCACGAGGTCACGGCCGGCACGCGCCTGCGCATCCCGCTGCTCGTCGCCGAGGACTGCATCCACGGCCACTCGTTCTTCGAGGGCACCACGATCTTCCCGACACAGCTCGGCATGGCCGCGTCGTGGGACCCCGCGCTCGTCGAGCGCGCCGCGCGCATCACCGCGGTCGAGGTCGCCGCGACGGGCATCCACTGGACCTTCTCGCCCGTGCTGTGCATCGCGCGCGACCTGCGCTGGGGCCGCGTGTCGGAGACGTTCGGCGAGGACCCCTTCCTCATCGGCGAGCTCGCGTCCGCGATGGTCAAGGGCTACCAGGGCGACGGGCTGACCGACCCGACCGCGATCCTCGCGACCGCGAAGCACTTCGCGGGCTACTCCGAGACGCAGGGCGGCCGCGACGCGACCGAGGCCGACATCTCGCGCCGCAAGCTCACGTCGTGGTTCCTGCCGCCGTTCGAGCGCGTCGCGCGCGAGGGCTGCGCGACGTTCATGCTCGGCTACCAGTCGATGGACGGCACGCCCATCACCATCAACGACTGGCTGCTCACCGACGTGCTGCGCGGCGAGTGGGGCTACACCGGCACGCTCGTGACCGACTGGGACAACGTCGGCCGCATGGTCTGGGAGCAGCAGATCCAGCCCGACCACGCGCACGCCGCCGCGGCCGCGGTCAAGGCGGGCAACGACGTCATCATGACGACGCCGCAGTTCTTCGACGGCGCGCAGCAGGCGGTCGCCGACGGCCTGCTCGACGAGGCGGCGATCGACGCCGCCGTGTCGCGGATCCTCACGCTCAAGTTCGAGCTCGGGCTGTTCGAGGAGCCGCGTCGCCCCGACGACGCGCGCATCGCCGAGGTCGTCGGCGTCGCCGAGCACGAGGCCGTCAACCTCGAGCTCACGCGCCGGTCCGTGGTGCTGCTGCGCAACGAGGGCGTCCTGCCGCTCGCGGGCGGCTGCACCGCGGGTCCCGACGAGCGTGCGGTCGCCCCCGCGGGCGCACAGCAGCGGCGCATCCTCGTCGTCGGCCCGAACGCCGACGACACCGACACGCAGCTCGGCGACTGGGCGGGCCGCTCGGGCCAGGTCGACTGGCTGCCCGACGGCCACCCGCGCCACATGATCGAGACGGTCCTCGACGGCCTGCGTCGCCGCAGCCCGCAGGGCTGGGACGTCACCTACGCGCGAGGCGCCGACATCCTCACGCTCGCGCCGGACCCCGAGGGGGCGTTCTTCCCCGACGGCCAGCCGCGCCCGCAGGTCGTCCAGCCGTGCGAGCCCGACGAGGCGATGATCGCCGAGGCCGTCGCGGCCGCACGCGAGTCCGACGTGGTCGTCGCGGTCGTCGGCGACCGGATCGAGCTCGTCGGCGAGGGCCGGTCGACCGCGACGCTCGAGCTGCTCGGCGGTCAGGTCGCGCTGCTCGACGCGCTCGCCGCGACCGGCACGCCGCTCGTCGTCGTGCTCGTCGCGTCCAAGCCGCACGTCCTGCCGGACTCCGCGCTGAACGCCGACGCCGTGCTGTGGGCCGCGAACCCCGGCATGCGCGGCGGGCAGGCGATCGCCGAGATCCTGCTCGGCCTCGTCGAGCCGTCGGGCCGGCTGCCCCTCACGTTCCCGCGGCACGTCGGGCAGCAGCCGACGTTCTACAACCAGCTGCGCGGCCAGCACGGCACGCGGTACGCGGACCTCACGCAGCGGCCCGCGTTCGCGTTCGGCGAAGGCCTGTCCTACACGACCGTCGAGTACGACGACCTGCGCGTGCTGACGCCGACGCTCGACGCGTCGGGCGAGGTCCGCGCGCAGGTCACGCTGCGCAACACCGGTGCGCGGCCCGCGCTCGAGACCGTGCAGGTCTACGTGTCGGACCTCGTGACGACGACCATGTGGGCCCAGACCGAGCTCAAGGCGTACCGCCAGGTCGCGCTCGAGCCCGGCGCGTCGGTGGTCGTCGACCTCGCGCTGCCCGCGTCCGCGTGCTCGATCGTCGACGCCGACGCGCGCCGCGTGGTCGAGCCCGGCGAGTTCGAGCTGCGCGTCGGCCCGTCGTCGGTGCTCGAGTCCCAGCTCACGGCGCGGTTCACGATCACCGGCTGAGCACCGGGTCCCGGCCGAGCCGGTCGCCGTGGCCCGGGTGCGTGCGTCGCGCCCGGGTCACGGCCTGACAACGACCTGGCCGCGCATGCCACCGGAACCGGTTCCACCGGCTACGGTGGCCCGCATGGAGCTACGGGTCATCGGCGACCAGCGCGTCCTCGTCGTGCCTCTCGAGGGCCCGACGCTCGGCGTCGACCAGGCGACCGACCTGGTCGGCGACGCGTGGGGGTTCGACGCGTCGGTCGTCGCGGTCCCGGTCGGACGGCTCGACCCGGAGTTCTTCCGCCTGGCCTCCGGGGTCGCGGGCGAGCTGACGCAGAAGCTCGTGAACTACCGCCTGCACCTCGTCGTCGTCGGCGACGTGGCCGAGCACCTCGCGGCCAGCGGCGCGCTGTCCGACTACGTGCGCGAGAGCAACCGCGGTCGGCACGTGTGGTTCGTCGCGGACGACGACGAGCTCAAGCAGCGCCTCGTCGGCTGACCCGCCCTCCCCACCCAGCCCGTCCCAGCCAGCCCAGCCCAGCCCAGCCCAGCCCAGCCCAGCACGATCGTGCGAAGTTCTGGCTGCGGATCGCGACCAGTTCTTCGCACGATCGGGTCGGGCGGCGCTCAGGCCGGGGGTTGTGCCTGCCAGGTGCACAGGCACGAGCGGTTGCCCTGCGCGTCCGCGAGGACCCAGAAGCTCGGGGCGTGCGAGTCGTCGACCACGGTGCCACCCGCCGCGAGCGCGGCGTCGATGCGCGGCGCGACCTGGCTCGGGTCGACCCACACGTCGAGGTGCCAACGCTGGCGCGGCTCCTCGCTGCCCGACTCCTGGAACCAGACCGGCGGCAGCGCCTCGGCCGGGTCCCGCACGTCGTCGTCCGCAGGACCTGCGACGAACGCGAGGATCCCGCGGTAGAAGTCCTGCACCTGCGTGCGGTCGGGGCTGTCGAGGCCGAGCTCGACGACGCTGCGGTCCGTCCCGCGCAGCTCGTGGCCCGCCTCCTGCGCGAGCGCGATGACGTCGCGGGCGAGGCGCACGTCGCGCTCCGTGACGCCGTCTGCGTCGTGGCTGGTCAGACGGACGTCGACGAACCCGTAGCGCAGGTCGACGTCGGGGTGGTGGTCGTGCACCTCGGCGGCCCGGCCGATCCGGTCCACGAGCGCGAGCCCGGCGGCGAAGCTCCCCGTGAGGATCCGCGTGTGCAGCCCCCCGGGCAGGTACACCCACCCGTCAAGGTGCTCGTCGGCGATCTGCTGTCCCGTGAGCCTGTCCATCGCCCCATGCTCACCCCGCCCCCGCCGCCCCGCACCCCGACCCCACCTACCCCATCCCGCCGACGCGCTCGTCGGGGCGGGCTAGGCGGGTGGACCTTGTCGCCCGAGACGCGACGACGTCCACCCGCCGGGCCGCTGACCGCCGGGCGGTCAGTACTCGTGCTTGATGACGAAGAACGAGCCGCGGATCGTGCCCGCGAGCTTCGAGCGCTGGCGGGCGAACCTGAAGCGGTCCGCGAGCTCGGGTGGCACGTCCATGCCGTCCGAGAGCTTGAACCCGACCGCGCGCTTGCCGCCGTCCGCGAGCGTGTAGAGCACGTTGACCGCGAGCCCGGACTCGTAGAACACGTGCGTCCACCGAATGCCGTCGACCTCGAGCCGGGTCGCCTCGAGCGGACGGGACGCGATGACCAGGTCACGCTCCTCGCGCAGCACGCGGTGCACGTAGTCGATCAGCTCGGGGACCTCGTCGGCGGGGTGCACCGTGAACACGTGGTCGTACTTCGTGCGGAAGTAGCGCGCCTCGTTGGCCCGCAGGCCGGCGAGCGCCGCCGCGACGGGCGACGACTCCAGCCCGACCGTCGAGACGTCCTGAAAGTCGACGACGTACGGCACGCGCCCTCCTCGTTCCCACCCGGTCCACGGACCGCGCAGCGGGACCCGCCCGGTCCCTCGCAGCCCGCCGACGCTCACCCGGCGTGAGCGATCCGGCGAGTCTGGCACGCTCCCGGCTGACACGCGTCGCCCCTTGCACGCGTGGACCTCGGGCGACAGGATGCGGACACCACGCCGACCGGCGCCGCACGACCGCACCAGGAGAGCCGATGTCGTTCCAGGCCTATCTCGACGCCGTCGAGAAGAAGACCGGCCTCACCCCTCGCCAGCTCGTCGACCTGGCGCACGAGCTGGGGCTGGACGCGGCCGACGTCAAGGCCGGCGCGATCCTGACGTGGCTCAAGGACGACTACGACCTCGGGCGCGGCCACGGCATGGCGATGGTGCACGTCATCCAGAAGGGCGCCACCATCAGCACCAAGCACGTCGGCACCGACGGCACCCACCGCGACGAGTCGCAGACCCTGTGGCTCGACGGCATCGCCACCCGCCCAGCTCCCTGAGGCGTCGCCGGGTGCCGACGTCCGGGCATCCACCTACGCTGGCGCCGTGTACGTCAAGATGTCGATCCACACGCCTCATGCCGAGCACGTGGACGCCCTGGTCGACTCGATGCGGCGCTTCGGGGCGGCGATGGCGGGGCACGCAGGCCTGGTGAGCGTGAGCACGCTGCAGGACGCGGCCACCGGTCGGCTCGTCGGGCTCGCGATCTTCGAGTCGGAAGAGGCGGCGAACGCCCTGCTCCCGCTGGCGCGGGCTGCGGTCGCCGACGACGACTTCGACACGTGGGAGGCCGGACCGGTCGACGGGCTGTCGCTCGTCGACCTCACCCAGCCCGGCTAGGGATCGCGAGAGCCCGTCCATGACCGCAGGATCAGCGAGGTCCACGAAGACGCCGGCCGATCGCTGCCAGTCCTCGCTCGTCACAGCAACGCGAGGACGTGCCGCGATGTCACCTTCGAGCTTCCTGCGCAGGAACTCGTTCCGCGACAATCCGAGCCGGGGCGAAGCACGCAGAAGCGTCAGATCACACGTTGAAGCGGAACTCCACCACGTCGCCGCGCGCAGAAACATCTCAGCGGACGTATCCGCTGAATACCCGACGATGTGATTGACGGCGGCCACCTTCCCTCAGGAGACGCGTCGGGAACCTGATGCGAAGCCCAACCACGTGTGCCGGTTGTTCCACCAGCACCATCCGAGCTTCGGCGCACCCCTGCGATCTCGACCATCACGTCCGGTGCCATTTGATATCCACAACGCAGGCGTCCGTGAGTCGAATCCCTTCGCCTTTCGCCGACGCGAGCCGATCATCATGTAACAAGCGTTGCGGTCGATGATATCGGGAAGCTGCAGCGCCCAGTGCACACCCTCGCTGATAGTGAACGGCGTCCGCCCGTCCCGGGACAACGCTTCTTGAGCCTCCGCCGGTGACCAGTTACGCATGTCATCCCCGCGATGCGGATCTTCGATCGCGTAGACGAACGCATCCGGCACCGATGCCTCTGGCGTCGGCACGAAGTCGTCAACATCATCCATGTCGACGACGATGAAGCCGGGTTTCTCCTCCTCGCCGAAAGTGCGTCTGAGGTGAGGAACGAGCGCTCTCACCGGCAGGGCCCGCTCCGACACGACGAGCAAAGCCCCGGCGGCAGAGCGATGCTCAAGACTGGCCGCGGCATCACGGAACTCATCGACGCTCACGTAGGGCGCGTCACCGTTGAGGGCACCCGTGGCGATCAGACGTTCGGCTTGCTCCGTCAACGGCGGCAACGCAGGCACGGACCCGATCCTGGCATCCGAGGTCCCGTGGTCGGTCGTGGTCATCGTGTCGTTCACACCATCCCCTCGTTGATGGGCGACGAGCGTAGTGCAACCGCAGCGAGCTCTCCATCGATTTCACCATCCACCCGGCAGCCTGACGAGTTCGCGCGCTGTCACCGGCCGGTCGAGGTGTCAATTCTGCTTCGCCCGGCCGTCACCGACGACCAGGGCGAAGCGCGCAGAAAGGTCAGATAACACGTTGAAGCGGAACTCCACCACGTTCCGGCACGTAGAGACACTTGGGCCGGCCATCGATCACCAGCTCCGAGGCTTGCGCCGAAACGCATCGACGAGCTCACCCTCGGCAAGCCCAGGTACCACGCGCAAAAGGCCGCTTCAACCTACTTCGCGAGCCAAGCCGACAGGATGTCGATCCACTCGTCGAGGGCGTCGAGGTGTGCGTCATGACTGCCACCGCGCAGGTTCACCCGCTCCGTCTCGGGTCGGCGGCGAATGAGTTCGTCCTGGTCATCCATCGTGAACATGCCGTTCCGTGCAAATACCGCGAGCGTCGCGACTTCGAGCTGTTCCCATTCCTGCCAGCGCGGTTCATGCACCGCTTCAAGAGCGTGCTGCATGACGTCGGCGTCGAACCGAGGCACGAGTCCGCCGTCCAACTCCTCAAAGTCCGCAACCCAAGCATCGACTATGGCGTCATCGCCGAGGAACTTTCGTGCCGAGTCTTCGCTAGCGAACGGGGTCGGCCACGACGCGAACCATCGTCCGAGGCCGACAGCTTCCTCCGTGCCGCTGTTCCCGCCGGCATGCCCCTCAAGAAGAACAAGCCTCTGCACACGTTCGGGGTACGTCGCCGCGACGAGGAATGCTGTGTGCGCACCAACAGACTGCCCCACGAGCACGCACCGCTCCCCCGGCGCAAACACATCCATCACCGCAAGAACGTCCTCCACGAACGCAGATCGTGACAGATCGTCCGGACGCCGCGTGCACAACCCGTGCCCGCGTTGGTCGACCAGGACGCACGGTACCCTCGCAACGCTCGGGCGGTCGGCAGCAGCTCGCGCGAACTCCCCGCGAGTCCGTGCAGCAGGATGGCCGTCGGACCATCGCCAGCAAGGTCGGTCACGGCAAGCGAGACCCCTTGCCGCTCAATGAGTTGCGCCTGTTCGCTCAATGAACCGACGCCTGTCCGGGGGCGACGACGACGAGCCCTGTCGCCGACGCCGCTTGAGCCAGCCGATGGTCATAGGTAAGAATCGCGTC
>Ga0206103_100193_pt1 | contig 43818 bp, 38 predicted proteins | sample 1B5Ametagenome_FD_148638 | JGI IMG/M metagenome (GOLD analysis project Ga0206103, IMG submission 148638) | Enriched microbial communities from leaf-cutter ant dump, University of Wisconsin, Madison, United States - 1B5A | ecosystem: Environmental > Terrestrial > Nest > Insects nest > Nest dump... | reverse complement strand
TAATTGAGAATACAGGTTTGGTTCAAACTTCAGAAGAGGCATTTATTTTATAAAAATGACCATAACAGAAACGACTCGGATAATATCAAACAGTTTGAAAATATAATAATTGATTAAATTTATCGAATGCAGAGATGAACGGCCGTTCGTCTCTACATAAACAATGATAACCTGACCATCTTGATTAAATCCTTTCGATCACGTTTAGTCTCTGACCGATCCGCAGCGCGGATCGAATATGTATAACCAAAAGAGAAAGTCAATAGAAAATGTTTTGGCGCTGTTTTTGGTGCGAAGCAGACCAAAAACTGTGACAAAACAGTTAAAAGTTCCTTCAAAAATTAAATTCAATCAAATTGGGTGAAAATAAATGGAAACAGTTAATATTCAGGTTTTAAAATTAAACAAAAGACAGCATTTGTGAAAAAGCGGCAAATGTTTAAATTTTGTTATGCAAGTTGAAGCAGCATTCTTTTGAAAAAATGACAAGAATGCTTAACGGTTGAAATGTCATTGTCAGCGGAAAATCACAAACAGAAAAATTGATTTTCAAAAACTTTCACCGATTCTGCTTAACTTTGGCTAAACCGCAACTGCGGTTGGTTTGATCCGAATAAAATTATGAAAGTCAGAATTGTTACCATTGGCGATGAAATTTTTCAGAAAAAGTATTTTTTTGCCAGTGGAATAATTTTGTTTGGGAGAAATTTAAAAATGAAAAAACATCAGGATTAAATAATGAAACCGATATTGCTATTAACAATTGTATCATTTGTGTTTTTGGGATGTAATTCTTTAACAAAAGAAAAAGAGTTGTCGAATTTGATAAGTGGTGAAGATTATCAGTTTTGGGATTATGAATGGCCAAGAAGTGATGCAGATCAGCACGGATTTACGTTTAAGTTTGAAAAAAACGGGAATTTGACAAAATATTCATTCAACAAATCTAAAAATGAGCGGAGAATATTTTTAGATTACCCGTCTTCTGAAATTGATAATATTTGGAAATGGAAATTTGAAAATGATTCCACATTGATATTATTAGCAGATACATTAAAAATCATTCATTATACAAAAGATACAATTATTTTAAGTGACGGGTCATTAGAAAATGAAATGATGATTCGAGTTAAAGATAATTTGAATATTGTAAAATAAATTAATTGTTGGCTTAACTTTGGCTAAACCGTAACTGCGGTTGGTTTGATCCGAATAAAATTATGAAAGTCAGAATTGTTACCATCGGCGATGAAATCCTTTTTGGACAGATTGTGGACTCGAATTCGGCATTTATTGCGCAGCAGCTGAATCGGATCGGTCTGGAAGTCGATGAGATCATTTCAATTCACGACCGGCATACACTGATTGTTGAAACTCTTCAGAAACTCTGTCCCGACAGCGATCTGATCATTATGACCGGCGGACTCGGTCCGACCAATGACGATCTGACCAAAAAGGCGCTTGCCGATTTTATCGGTTCCGAAATGGTAATCGATCCTGCGGTCTTGGAAGATCTGGAAAAAAGATTAAAGAAAATCAATCTTCCGATGAACGGTCTGAATCACGACCAGGCGCTGCTGCCCAAAAAGTCGTCAGCGCTTCACAATCCGCTCGGAACCGCGCCCGGAATCTGGACTGAATACAACAATTGTGTAATCATCAATCTGCCCGGAGTTCCGTTTGAAATGAAAAATCTGATCAAAACCGAAGTGATTCCCAAACTTCAAAAGAAATTTGATCTTCCGTTTGTAATCCATCATTTTCTGGCAGTTTCAAATTTTCCCGAAAGCCAGCTGGCGATAGCAATCTCGGATTGGGAAAATGGTTTGCCCGAAAATCTGCATCTTGCCTATCTGCCCGAAAGGGGAAAGGTGAAACTCAGGATTACAGGCAAAGACAATGACAAAATCAAACTTCAGAAACAGATCGATACTGAAGTCGAAAAGCTGATTCCGCTGCTTGGAGATCATCTCGATTCTTCCGTCAGCGGAGCCACCGAAGAAGTGCTCGGCAGCAAACTGAAAGAAGCCGGACTGACGATCTCAACCGCTGAAAGCTGTACCGGCGGAATGATTGCGCATCTGATCACATCCGTACCCGGAAGTTCGGGCTGGTACAAAGGTTCGGTGGTTTCCTATTCGACCGAAATCAAAGAATCACTGCTCGAAATTCCAAAAGAGCTGATTGAAAAACACACGGTTGTCAGCAGCGAAGTTGCGGCCGAAATGGCAAAATCTGCTGTCCGAAAATTAAATACCGATTTGTCGGTTTCAACCACCGGTGTGGCAGGTCCGGCAAAGGGCGAGGACGGAAAGGAAGTGGGAACGGTCTGGATTGCGGTGACCGACGGAAATTTGGTTTTGACAAAAAATTATTTTTTTCCGTATCTCGAAAGAAACGATTTCATCCTTCAGGTTTCCAGACTGGCAATGCTTAAAGTGATTGAATTTATCAAAAATCATTCGGAAAAATAAAATCAGCATTTGCACTTTTCGCGGCTTCTTCTTTCCATATCACGATTTCTGAACGGATAGATTTTCAGACCGAAATAAAAATCGGCACCATGCAGTTTTTTGTGCGGAATCAGCATCGGCAATACATTTTCGCTTCCGATGATCACCGGACCGAATCTGAAAAATGCGCCAAACTGAAGATTTTGATATTCATAAGCCGAAATCGAAAAACCGTAAGCCATTTTATGGATTGAATACAGATAGGACAGATTGATGATGTTGCTGCGTCTCAAACTGTTTTCAAAAATCGGTGTGCGCTGTATCCAGTCAAGGCTCAAATACTGTTCGGCCGAAATGCTTTTGCTGACATTGAAATGAAGCGCGGTCGGCAAACCGATTTTGAATTCGTTTGAAATCAGCGACTGTTCGGGATTGCCGTAAATTTCCTGACTGATGATCTGTGCAAACTGTTCCGGGTTTTCAAAATCGACATCGAGCGCCGGATTGTTGGTGTACTGAAAATCATCGCCGATAAACCGATGCACGAAACCGTCAAAAGTGACCGCACCGATATCGAGCAGATTCAGACCCATTTTGAAATTATAGGCCTGATCGTATTCGCCAAAATCAACCACCGCCATACCGATATCGACGCCAAAACCCTTTCCGTTCTTTTTGTATTTGTAGCGGTCGTTTTCAAAATCGTATCCGGTCGAATAAGCAGCTTCGACATCAAAATTTGAGACATACAGATTTTTGATATTTCGGGTCGAATCCTCGGGATCTGGAACAAATTCTCTTCTCATCAAAGCATTTTGTCGGTTTTTAATAATATAAGCATCATTTCCGCCGAGATATTTCAGATTGACACCGACCACCCAGAAATTTTCTGAAGATTGGAAAATATCGGTCGAGAGATTCAGACCGATTTCTGTCCAGTTCATAAATGAGGTTTCAAATGCACCGAGATTGTACAGCACCGGCTCGTCGATCTGCTGATTGGTGTATTTCAGATAATTATCGACTTTGACAATTGAAGTCTGTGTTCTGAGTTTTGAAAACAGTCCGGCCGAAAAATTTCTTTCGCCCAATTTGAAATTAAACGAAAACGAAGGTCCCATCAGTTCAGAACTGAAATGAAATCCGGTTTGGTCATGATTGAAATAATCCCAGACTTTCTTTGTGTTTTCGCCGGTTATGCCGTGTTTGATATCAGCTTCTTTGACATCTCCGCCGGTCAGACCGAGCAGACTTGATTTTGAAATATAGCCGTAACGGTTTTGTACAAAAACATCTTCAGAAATCAGATGAAGATCCCACTGGTTTGGATTCAGAAACGGCTGGGTAGGAGAGATGCCGGCCGCACTGATGCCGCTGTACGGATCATTGCTGAAGATATAGGGATCCTGAGATTTTAAGCGGACAGCCAAAATCAAAAAAACCGACAGTATGTAGAATCGAAAAGACATATCCGCAGCCAATCTGAAATCAAAACGGTCTTTGGCTGAGATTATTTTAATTCCCCAATACAAAAAGCCCGAATCACTTCGGGCTTTTTGTATTTTGTAATGTTTTGGATCAATCAAAATCCTGATGGGTACCTACTTTTGCGCTTTGCACGTTGAGTGCTCCGTTTGTAGGGATAGAATTTCCATTTCCCAAAACAAAGGCAACGATGGATAGATTTTGTGCGTTTGTTACGATTGACGGAAGCGTATATGTTCTTTCCCAGGACCATACAGAACCTTCTGCAACTGCATCCTGAGGAATTGTGTCACCATAAATATCAGTATATGCTTTCAGCAGCACGTGTTTTTGCGGAAAATCCGGGATAGGATTCGGCATATTTGCATAGTTGTAGGCAGGATCACAATTAACGACGGTTGAACCGCTGAAATAATTTGCCTGATTGTGTGACAATCCGTCTTCAATCAGATAAACCACCAGTTTCGGATTTGTAATATTGGCAGATGCAAAGCCAACTTTAACATTCATGGTCAAGCTGTTTCCGCTTAATGATGAATTGATGGACAATCCCAGCGGAGCATTTTGATTCAGAAAAGGATCAACCTGATTACGGAAAAATTCCGGATTATTTGGACAGGCATTCATCACTTCATCTTGATTTATTTTAAAAATCCGGTTAAATTGTCCTGCAGGTGCCCCTCCTGTATTATAATGAGACGAACTCATCATTTGGACAGCATGTTCATATTCCCAGGGATCTGTTGGTGAGCCAATCGTATGAATTGCAACTGGGATAACATTCGGGCTGTAGTCCGTTAGATAGTTTGTAATAGTAATCATCCTGGGGCAGTATCCGCACCAGGTTCCGGTATAATCCTCAAGCAACAGCTTTTGAGTGTATTCAGACGGATTCACATCGGTCGATGAAAAAGTCTTGACCGGACTGGTTTTACCGTCATAAACACCATAAACTTCGTTGTGATCGTTGGCTGCAGTCGGAATAAAAGTGTTTCCGCTGATTTCAACACCGTTCACATAAAAAGTGCTCGAAGCACTTACATCACCGTCGATACTCGACATAAGCTGAAAGCTGATCTCGCTTCCAACAGGAACTGAGCTGCTGCTCAAAATCAAATCAAGTGAGGCATCGCCCACTTCTTCCTCCGTCCCGCAACTGGTCATCAGACCGGCGGACATAATCACTAAAATGAAAAGATGTGTTAGTTTATTTAATTTTTTCATAGAAAGAAATTCTAAATTTGCTAATTTAGCGCAAAATTAACACACAATTAATTAATTATGGCAAAAAAATTATTTTCAATCCTGCTTCTTACAGCAGCAGTTTCCTTTTCGTTCGGTCAGGAATCCCGTTTTCCGGATATGATTTTGTCCGATCTTGACGGCAACAAAGTCGATATCAAAGCACTGAGTCAGGAAGGTCCGGTTGCAATTTCGTTTTGGGCAACCTGGTGCGGTCCGTGTATGCTTGAACTGAATGCGATCAACGAAGTAATCGATGATTGGGTGGAAGAGACAGGTGTCAAATTCTATGCGATTTCAATCGATGATTCAAAGACCGTCAACAGAGTGCGTCCGATGGTCAACGGAAAAGGATGGGATTTTAACATCCTGCTCGACACCAACAATGAGCTGAAAAGAATGTTGAATTTTTCGACACCTCCGTTTTCTCTGGTTGTGAAAAACGGTGAAATCGTATATCAGCATTTGGGGTACCAGCCCGGGGCCGAAGACGAGTTTTTCGAAAAAATAAAGGAGCATTCCAATTAATCAGAATTAATTTTAGAGACACATGAGAAAAATATTAGGAACACTTACGGCTGTATTTTTGGTTTCCACAACTGCATTTGGTCAGGTTGAAGTGGGAGGCGGAACTTTTTCGGGAGGAATTGAATCCGCTTCGCAGTGGTACCAGTCAGATGAAGACTTGGGAATTGACCGGCCAAAAGACCCTTTCCGGTCCAATAACTACATACGGCTGGATTACAATTACGGAAAATTTTCAGCAGGTATTCAATATGAAGCTTATCTGCCGACTGCCCTGGAAGGTTATTCACCCCGATTCAATGACAATAAAATTGCAACCTATTATGTGAATTACAAAGGAGAACAGTTAGATATAACCGCCGGTTATTTTTATGAGCAGTTTGGCAGCGGTTTGATTCTCAGAAGCTGGGAAGACCGTCAGATCGGTATCAACAATGCAATCAAAGGAGTCAGGGTTGCCTATACGCCAAATGACTTCACCACCATCAAAGCTTTGATCGGAAAAAACAGACTTGGATTTGAAACAACCGAAGGTACCTTGGGAGGTCTGGATATTGAAACCAATCTGATACGACTGTTTAACAGCGAAAGCTCTTCCAATTCGGTGACTGCCGGTTTCAGTTATGTTGGGCAGAATGAAGATTATACCGGCCCGGTCGATGATTTTCCTCAGAATAACAATAATTATTCTGTTAGATTGGGTTATACAGGGAACTCAGGCTTATTTGCAAATGCAGAATATGTTTATAAAGGAGAGCGTTCAATAATCAGTGGTGATCAGCCGACTGAAAAGTATTATGACGGAAATGCCATTTTAATTAATCTTGGATACTCCACCAAAGGATTTGGAATTAATACTACGTTTAGAAGACTCGAAAATATGGGTATTTATGGAGAGAGGAAAATGAGCGATCCTGCCTTGAATTCTTATAATGAAGCAATCGTAAATTATCTTCCGGCGCTTACCAAACAGCACGATTATCTTTTAACCAATATGTATGTTTATCAATCTCAGCCAAATGTTAATTTCACAACACATGAAGTTGGTGAGATCGGCGGTCAGATCGATATTTTCTATAATTTCAAGAAGGGAACAGCTTTGGGCGGTCAGTACGGTACCAAACTGGCAGTCAACGGTTCATACTGGAACGGTCTGAATGCTGAATTCAATGCAGCAGGCGATGAATATAAAACCAATTTTTTTGATTTCGGGCGTAAATTCTTTCACGATGTGAATTTTGAAATCAACAAAAAATGGACACCCAAATTTTCTTCGATCATTACCTATATGCATCAGTATTATGACAAGGCGATCGTTGAAGGCGGGAATTATGCGCACATTATTGCAAATGTGGTGGTTGGAGATTTTCTGTATAAATTCAACTCAAACAATTCGGTTCGTTTTGAATTGCAGCATCTTCAGACAAAAAGAGACAAAAAAAACTGGGCGGCTGCTCTGGTTGAATACAATTTGAACCAAAAATGGAATTTCTATGTAGGCGACAATTACAACTACGGAAATGACGACAATGATCAGAGATTTCACTATTATATGGTGGGTGGAAGCTATTCCAAAGAATCTACGAGAGTTGCGGTCAATTACGGCCGTCAGCGCGGAGGACTGATATGTGTGGGCGGAGTTTGCAGGTATGTCCCTGAAAATACCGGCTTTACACTTTCATTAGTAAAAACATTTTAGTAAATTTGAAAACTTAATTAAAACAACACACAAAATTTCATCATTATGAAACATTTTTTTACCAAACTTTTGCTGGTGGGATTGTTCCCTCTGGCAGCTTACGGGCAGACGATCGTGAGCACAACACCCGAAAACAAGAAGGCGATTTTGGAGGAATTTACCGGAATCTACTGCGTGTATTGTCCTGAAGGGCATGCTATTGCCAATCAGATTCTGGAACAGAACCCGGGTAACGCATTTGCGATCAACATTCACCAGGGCGGTTATGCGGCACCCAGCGGTGGTGACCCTGACTTCAGAACACCTTGGGGCAATGCAATTGCAGGCCAGACAGGATTGATCGGATATCCGGCTGCAACAGTGAACAGACACGTATTCCCGGGAAAATCACAGGGATCTTCAGGAACCACTGCAATGAACAGAAATAACTGGAAATCAGCTGCTTTGGAAATCATTGCAGCTCCTTCTTATCTGAATATGGCGGTAGAAGCGTCAATCGACATTGACACAAGATTACTAACCGTACATGTGGAAGCCTATTATACAGGAGCAAGCCCCGAGTCAACAAATCTTTTGAATGTCGCACTGCTTCAGAACAACACCAAAGGACCGCAGACAGGAGGCGGTCAGGGCAACAACTATGTACACATGCATCGTTTGGTTGATCTGATTACAGGTCAGTGGGGTGAAACCATCAGTACCACTTCTGCAGGTTCATTTGTTGACAAAACTTATACCTATACGATACCTGCAGACTACAACGGAATTCCGGCTGTACTTCCTGATATGGAAATCGTGGTTTTCATGACAGAAACCCATCAGGAAATCATCAGCGGTAACGGAACTTTCCCGGCACTGCTTGGTCTTGAATATGAGCATGACGCAGGAATTCTGTCAGTCAGCAATGTGGACAGCACCTGTACAAATATGATCGCACCGACAGTAACCATCCAAAACAATGGTGAAAACACAATCACTGAAATGGATATTGAATACAAAATCAATGGCGAGACTCATGTCTATAACTGGACCGGTTCTCTGAGTTCGCTCCATACAGTGACCATCGACCTGCCTGAAGTTGAATTCAATCTGATGGCAAACAATAATTTGGATATCACAATTTTGGATAATGACCAAAATCCTGATAACGACAATATCTCTGTGGATTTCCTGAGTGCACCCGATGCACAAACCAATAACCTGGTTCTGACCATCAATACTGACAACAAAGGAGCTCAGACCAGATGGATTATTAAAAATTCAGCAAATCAGACCATTCAGCAGGGTAACGGATACGGTAACAACCAGACTTATGAGATTAACATCGAGCTTCCGGGTGATGACTGCTACAGCTTAAGAATTTTGGATACCGGAAACGACGGAGGTGCTTCAATTTCACTTGCAGACGGAAACGGAAACGTACTGGTCGAATCTGACGGAAACTACGGCGGAGGATTTACAAAAGAATTCTCAAAAGGAGCTTTGGGTGTAAATGATCAGCAGATTGTTGAAGTAAATATTTATCCGAACCCGACTGCCGGAATTGTAAATCTGGTCAGCGGTAAGAACATTGATCATGTAAATGTTTATGATATTTCGGGAAGACTGGTTAAGACTGTTAACAAGATTTCATCTGACAAAACTGTATTGGATTTGAGCAGCCTCGCAAACGGTACTTATATCCTGAAAATTCAGGCAGACAATAAAGTTGTTACCAAAAAAGTAATTATTAAATAAGAAATAAAATGAAGAAAATATTCTTTAGCGCTGTATTTACCCTGTTTGCAATTTCTGCATTTGCACAGAGAGAATACAGAGTGGCTGATCTTGAAGATCATGAGTATGAAAACAATACTACTTTTGTTTTCAATGTACACGGAACTTTTGCGGATCCGATAGAAGAAGCTAAACTCCATTTGTTTATTACCAACGAAGCCTCTCATGATATCTATATAAGAGGTCAGGTGGTTGAAATGGTGAATACAGACGGAACAATGGCCCAATTTTGTATAGGCGGACCATCAGGAAACTGTTTCTTTCCGCTGAATACAGAAACTTTTTATCCGGTAACCGAAGGAGGAGTCATGTTTGCAAATTCAAATTGGGGAAATTTTGATTATTTCATCAATCTTGATGACACCAATCTTGCACAATATACTGTAAGACTGATTCAAACCGACGGTTCCGGAAACGAGATTGAAGGAACCGACTTTACATTTACCTATCTTTATGATGAAGACGGAGAAATGGGTGTGAGCGATGTGGAATCGAAATCGATCGCACAGGTTTATCCGACAGTTGTGAAAGGATTTACCAATGTGAATCTCAAAGAAGATGCAAATGTTCAGATTCTGAATACCGAAGGCAGGATTGTTAAAATGCTCAGCATGAAAAAAGGACAATCGCAACTGGATATGAACGGATTGTCAGCCGGAACCTACTGGGTGACTTTCAAAGGCGTATCAGGAGTAAATACCAATATCAGAGTTTTGGTTAAATAATTCAGATTAACTTTTAATTTTAAGACCGTCTTTTGGCGGTCTTTTTTTATTGATGCAATTCAAGATTTAAACCTGTAAAAAAAGGGTGATTTTCCCCTTGTAATTTGGTTGTAATTCCTTTGTTTTGATTCAAATATTTGTTGAATCTTTGTAACAGGAATTTGAAATACCAATTCACGGACGGATAAGCGGCGAGAAATTTGCCGAGCGAAATAAAAACTATTTTAACACGGAATTCCTGAGAGACTTAAACTGAAAAACCAAACTAAACTAAATTAAACCAACCCAAACCAAAGTGCAACCAACCAGGCAACTGACCTGACTTAAACCAAAACAGACCAACCAACCTAACCCTAAGTCCCTTTTATTATTCCCTCTGCATTAAAATCCTTTGACATCCCGTCAGAGGATTTTATTTTTTTTGACAATGTACTGAAAAATAGTTGGTGGATTATTCGCAAAAAATGATTATGCTTGACCAGTCAATCTGAAGAGGAAGTTGGCTCTGCTGAGGAGCAACCAACCAGCAATAAGATTGACGCATATACGAAAAATGGGACAGCTCACAAGGCTGTCCTTTTTCATTCATTTTTTGGTATGCTCAATGGCTAAGAAAACCTATTTTTCGTTAGAAAAATATACATACCATTTGATGAAGTTTATTCTGTTTTTCAGTGTCAGTCCACGGTGTAAATCCAGATGATTTTTCAAATGACTAAAGTATCCTTCTATGCCATTTGTCGTTTTCGGGATATTTGAATTTCTTAGGTAATGAAACATATTTGGCAAAGCTCTTTTTATGGTAAAATATGATCTCCTGACAAGCTTGTGCGTATACCAATATCTTTCAGTTTCTTCATTATAAGACTTCTCCGATATGTAGTCTTTATGCTTTTGATACCATGCATCCAGCAGCAGCATCCAAAACAGTTTATCGTTCTCTGTTTCAATCTTTAGGAGCATTAAAGCCAATCGTCTTAATTCCCTTCCGGAATCATGCTTAGGATAGCGTGTAAGCCATATAAGACACATTCTTTGGATATGTACCAAGCATCTCTGAACATATACATCAGGCAATGCTTTGTTGATTGCTTTCAGTATACTTTTATGCCCGTCTGTTGTGATACTTTCAAGTTGAACTCCGAGTTTAATCAGATTCTGTAGGTCTTCTTTTATTTCTTCATATCGTTCTGCGTCAGTAAATCTGATGAGCTGGGTATAACCATCTAAATCATCTTGATAAGTTACCAGACAAAATTGAGAAAAGTAGGTGGCATCCATTCTCAGATTTACATTCTCTCGCTTGATTATTTTAACCTTGGGAGCTTGTTCCAATAGGGTAAAAATGTTCTTTGAAGAGTGTCTTTAGAGTATCCGCTGTCTCTTGAAAGTGTCTTGTAGGTTTGTCTTTCAAGTATCCATTTTCTAAACCAGATGAAACGATTTTTTATTCGCTGTGACGGGCGATTATCTGTAAAGAAAACTCCACAGTTTTTACATTTAAAACGCTGCTTACCATTTTGTTTTCCCCACTTGATTACATGTAAACTGCCACAAGCCCAGCATCTCTTTTTTGGACATATTTTTAGACAAAGTAAATGAAACGTGTTTCATGTAACAATCGGCAAAACCTTTAACCATCGACGTTACAGAAAATTTTACCAACTATTTTTCAGTATTATGCCTTTTTTTTCGGACAAAAAAAGCCGGTCAAAAAAGACCGGCTTCATATCATTTTAAAAAGGATTTCTTTTAGAATTTATAGTCAAATCCAACGCCCAGAGAAGAAATTGATCCGTCATTGCTGATTCCTTTGTAGAAACCGTAAACATTGAACGAAGTGTTGTTCCATCCCACTCTTGGTCTGTAGTAGAAACCACCGTCACCTTCACCGCTTCCGGCATAAATGGCATAACCCAGATCAAGCCCTCCGAAGAAACCTCCAAAATCGTATTTTGCAGTTGCAGCAATCGGAATAAATCCGGCGTCATCACCCTTATATCCCATGTATTCTTTGGCAGTCCAATGGTCATAACCCGCAGTCAGACCTGCCTGAAAGCTTTCTGCTACAGTCCAGTAGTAAGCAGCATTGATACCAAAGTTAAGTGAAGAAACATCTCCTGCGTCTCCAATCGGGAATCCGATAAATGCACCAGCCTCAAATCCTGTTGATTGAGCTTTTAGTCCTGTCAGGCCGAAAAGGGCGATAACAGCTGATAACAAAAGTTTTTTCATGTCTAAATAATTTAAAGTTTTAACAAAATTAAAAAGATTATTGACATACACAACGGATAAACGAATCGGGAGATTTTCATTTACCCACAATTAATTAACAATTTACTTAATATCAACATATTAAAGTTTGTCATGAACCATAAAGAAACTTAGTATTTAATTTAGATAATTCATAGTAAACACAAATTCAGGTTAAAATCATAAGCTTTTAAATACTGATAGTTAACAATGTGCGATTAATTTTGATTGTGGATTTATCGGGAATCAATTGAACTGAGTTTTACCCAAAGACGGGATGATTTATATAAGGTTTTCCAATGATTTTAATTTATACATTTGCCGCTAATTTAAAATTTATAAACATGAAAAAAATCTTTATGATTTGTTTGGCCTTCGGTTTCGTAGCACTGAATGCACAAACACAAAAAGGGAACTGGGTCGTTGAGGGTTCAACCTCTCTGGGATTCACAACCGGAAAATCAACTTACAAAGCAGGAAGCGCTGAAGCAGACGGGCCAAAAACCACTGTAATCAGTTTCAATCCGGCAGCCGGCTATTTTGTAATGGACAATCTGGCCATTGGTGCAGAGTTGGGTCTGGCAAGTATTACTCAGAAAGAAGATGACTATAAGTACACTTCCAGCACATTCTCAATTATGCCGGGAGCAACTTATTACTTCACTGCAGGTGAAAATATTAAACCCTATTTGGGTGCTAATCTGGGTTACGGTTCTCAAAAAGAAAAACTTGATGATGATACTGTATCAGGCGGCGGTTTTGCATGGAAAGTAAGAGGCGGGATGGCTTTCTTCTTCAAAGAATCTATCGCTGTGAATTTAGGCTTGAGTTACTCTCAGATGACCTATGATTACAGCGAGGATGGTTTTGATTATAAAGAAACCTATGCTCCTTTCGGTTTAACCGTCGGATTCAGCTTCTTTCTGTAATCGCTGAAAAGAATTTAATAAAAAGGTGCTCAAATGAGTGCCTTTTTTTATTTTATAATTTTAAAATACATATACTTTTTGAAACACCAGTCGTTAAATTGATCTTTAAATCTTAATTTTGCAGCATAAAATCTTTACCCAAATGAGCAATACCTACAAATCGGCAGGAGTGGACAAAGAGGAAGGTTATCAGACCGTTTCCAAAATCAAAAAAGCGGTTTCTGAAACCCACAACCAAAACGTACTGAACGGAATCGGCAGCTTTGGCGCTTTCTATCAGCTGTCGGGTTACAAAAATCCGGTGCTCGTTTCGGGAACCGACGGAGTGGGTACAAAACTCAGGATCGCACTCGATGTGAAAAAATATGACACCGTAGGCATCGACTGTTTCGCAATGTGCGCAAACGATATCCTCTGTCACGGCGCAAAACCGCTTTTCTTCCTCGATTATCTCGCCTGCGGAAAACTCGATTCGGACATTGCAGCCGAAATTGTGGGCGGAATTGCTGCAGCATGTAAAGAAACAGGAACTGCGCTCATCGGCGGAGAAACAGCCGAAATGCCGGGTATGTATCAGATTGGTGATTATGATGTGGCAGGATTTTGTGTGGGTGTGGTCGAAAAAGATGAAATCATAGACGGTTCAAAAATCAAAGAAGGTCAGTCGATCATCGGTCTGGCTTCATCAGGTTTTCACAGCAACGGTTTTTCGCTGGTCAGAAAAATATTTCAGAATTTCAATCAGGATTTTGAAGGGAAACCGCTTTGGGAAACTTTGCTGGTTCCTACAAAGCTGTATCAGAACGATATTTCGAAAATCAGTGAAAAAGTTAAACTTTCGGGTATTGCACACATCACCGGTGGCGGTTTGATCGAAAATGTTCCTCGCATCATGCCCGACGGACTTTCGGCTGTCATTGAAAAATCAAAAATCAATGTTCCGTCTGTGATGAAAGAACTGATGAAAAAAGGCGGAATAGCCGAAAACGAAATGTTCGGCACCTTTAATATGGGTGTGGGAATGGTCGTTATCTGCGATCAGTCGGATGCACAAACGATCTTGGATTTGATTCCGGATAGCAGTCTGATTGGAAAAGTTGAGAAAGGAGAAGAAAAAATTATTTTGAAATAATTTTACCAAAATAAAATTCAAAAGGCCTTGTTTTCAACAGAATAAGGCTTTTTTAATTTGATTTGATCAAATCTTTCAGCAGATTGATCTGATTTTTTGTCCGATTCAGATTTTGTCCCGAAAAATCAGTATGATAATAAATATCGCCGTTCAGATAATCAGTCAGAAAACGGACAGCCTGTATATAAATCACAGTTTTTGCGGCTGTGTCCAGATTTTCAATTTCAGTTTGGGTCAGCTGATCTTTTAAATAAAACAGAAAACCTTTTTTTAATGCCTCATAATTTTTTTGACTGAAAATTTCACCGCCCGAAGGATCGTCTTCATTTTTCAGATTGGTATAAGATCTTGCCATATCGCCAAAATCATAAAGAATCGGGCCGCACATAAAGGTATCCCAATCGATCAGCGCAATGATTTTTTCATTCGAATTTTTGTCAAAAAGAAAATTGCTGATTTTCGGATCTGCATGTATGATCCGGGTCGGGATTTCTGTGGAAATTTTATTCCAATCGTTTAAAAATTGTTGATTTGAAATGACGAATTCAATTTCAGGTTTTGAATTTTTAATCCATGATTGTCCCGCATTTTTTAGAGCAGTTTCAAACTGCCCGTATCTCAAATTGAAATCAAGAAATCCCGGAATTGAATCTCCGATTTCTGCCGGATCCAGATCATTGAGATACGAATAAAATTCACTCAGAAATTTTGCAGCTTCAAACACCTGATTGTTGGATTTTGCTTTTTCAAAACTTTGAGAATTATCTATAAATTCAAAAATCCGCCATTCGGAATCATAAATAAATTTTCCGTCCGAAAACAAAATCGGTTTCAAAAACTGATGCGGATAATTCTTTGATTTCAGATGGTTTGAAATATTCAGTATGTTTTGTGCAAGGATTTCCGGTTGTTTAAAAACTTTGGTGTTGATCTTCTGGAGAATAAAATTTTTACTGTGATTCAGAATCAGATATGTTCGGTTGATATGACCCGAAACCAGTGTTTTGACTTCAAAATCCGAAACCGGATTTTCAAAGTTTTCAAATATGTTTTTAATTTTCTGGATATCGGTCATAACCTATTTGGGTGTAAAGCAGAATTGAGCAGATTTTTAATCCGATTAAGCCAAATATCATCATTCAAAACCGCATTATTTTTATTAATTTTGTGATTTTCAAAACCAAACCCCAAAAAGGCTTTTGGATTGAAATTCAAATTTAATTTTTTTAATACAATTATGACCAATTCCACTACTTTTGATTCTCCCGGACTTCGATTCAGAAAGGCGATGGAGGAAGAAAAACCTTTGCAGATCGTAGGTGCCATCAATGCAAATCATGCGCTGCTCGTCAAACAGGCAGGTTTCAAAGCAGTTTATCTTTCGGGCGGAGGCGTTGCAGCCGGCTCGCTCGGTATTCCCGATCTTGGAATCACAAATCTTGAAGATGTACTGATCGATATCCGCCGGATTACAAACGTATGCGATCTTCCGCTGCTCGTCGATGTTGACACCGGTTTCGGTCCGTCTGCATTCAATGTGGCGAGAACCGTAAAATCGCTGATCAGAGAGGGTGCTGCTGCGCTTCATATCGAAGATCAGGTCGGTGCCAAAAGATGCGGCCACCGCCCCAACAAGGAAGTGGTTTCAAAAGACGAAATGTCCGACCGGCTCAAAGCTGCTGTTGATGCCAGAACCGATGACAATTTTGTAATCGGTGCCAGAACTGACGCATTTGCGGTTGAAGGTTTTGAAAAAACACTGGAAAGAGCAGTTGCCTACAAAGAAGCAGGTGCAGATTTCATTTTTGCCGAAGCGGTTCCAAATCTTGATTATTATCAAAAATTTGTGGATGCAACCGGAATTCCGGTTTTGGCAAATATCACCGAATTCGGTATGATCGATATGTACACCGTCGATCAGCTCAGAGATGCCGGCGTCGGTCTGGTTCTTTATCCGCTTTCCGCATTTCGTGCGGCAAACAAAGCTGCGATGAATGTTTATCAGCACATCAGAAAAGACGGCACCCAGAAAAATGTACTCGATACCATGCAGACCCGTCAGGAATTGTACGACAGCATTGGTTATTATGATTATGAAAGAAAATTGGACGAACTCTATAAAAAAATATAAAAATGGCGAAGAAAGAAGAAAAACAATTTGTACCCAAAAAGAGTGTTGCACTTTCGGGTGTGGCAGCAGGAAATACTGCACTGGCAAGCGTTGGCCGAAGCGGAAATGATCTTCACTACCGCGGATACGATATATTGGATCTGGCTGAAAAGGCCGAATTTGAAGAAGTGGCTTATTTGCTGATTCACGGCAGTCTGCCGACAGTAAGTCAGCTGAAAAATTACAAATCAAAACTGAAATCGCTGAGAGGTCTTCCGCAGGGATTGAAAAATGTACTGAAAGAAATTCCGGCAGCAGCCCATCCGATGGATGTGATGCGAACCGCAGTTTCTGTTTTGGGTACAATCAGCCCCGAAAAAGATGATCACAATCCTGCAGGTGCAAGAGATATTGCAGACAAACTGCTAGCGTCATTTTCTTCTTCACTGCTGTATTGGTATCATTATTCGCACAACGGAAGAGAAATTGAAGTTGAAACCGACGATGATTCAATCGGCGGACATTTTCTTCATCTTCTTCATGGCGAGAAACCTTCAAAATCATGGGTGAAAGCAATGCAGATTTCACTGAATCTTTATGCCGAACACGAATTCAATGCTTCAACTTTTACAGGTCGTGTGATTGCCGGAACCGGATCTGATATTTATTCAGCGATTACCGGTGCGATCGGTGCTTTGAGAGGACCCAAACACGGCGGTGCAAACGAGGTTGCTTTTGACATCCAAAGCCGTTATGCATCTGCAAAAGAGGCGGAAGAGGACATTAAAATCAGGGTGGCAAACAAAGAAAAAATCATCGGTTTCGGGCATCCGGTTTATACGATTTCGGATCCGAGAAATGTTGTGATTAAAAAAGTTGCCAAAGAATTATCGGAAGAAGCCGGCGATATGCTGCTCTATGATGTGGCCGAAAGACTCGAGACCGTAATGTGGAAAGAAAAGAAAATGTTCCCGAATCTCGATTGGTTCTCGGCTGTGTCTTATCACAGAATGGGCGTGCCGACACTGATGTTCACACCTCTTTTTGTGATTTCGAGATGCACCGGCTGGAGTGCTCACGTGATCGAACAGAGAGAAGACGGCAAAATTATCCGTCCGAGTGCAAATTATGTCGGACCCGAGAACAAAAAGTTTGTTCCGATTTCAAAAAGAAAATAAATTATCTAAATTAAATCAATAAGAATGTCATCACACATTTCAAACAAAAGACCGCAGCCCGATCAGGTTCTGACGGACATTGCGGATTATGTACTGAATTATGAAATTAAAAACGAATTGGCCTGGAAAACAGCCCATTACTGTCTTTTGGACACTTTGGGCTGCGGCTTGGAAGCGCTGACTTATCCGGCATGTACCAAACTTTTGGGCCCGATTGTGAAAGGAACCATCGTTCCAAACGGTGCAAAAGTTCCGGGAACCCAGTTTCAGCTGGATCCGGTTCAGGCGGCCTTCAACATCGGCGCAATCATCCGCTGGCTTGACTTTAACGATACCTGGCTGGCAGCAGAATGGGGGCATCCGTCAGACAATCTGGGTGGGATCCTTGCCACTGCAGACTGGCTTTCAAGAACAAATATTGCAGAAGGAAAAGCACCTTTGAAAATGAAACAGGTGCTGGAAGGAATGATTATGGCACACGAAATTCAGGGCTGTATAGCGCTTGAAAATTCATTCAACAAAGTCGGACTCGATCATGTGCTGTTGGTGAAACTCGCTTCTACAGCGGTGGTCGGAAAACTGATCGGACTGACAAGAGACGAGATCATCAATGCGGTTTCGCTTGCATTTGTTGATGGACAGTCGCTCAGAACCTATCGTCATGCACCGAATACCGGAAGCCGCAAATCATGGGCAGCCGGTGATGCGACTTCGAGAGCGGTTCGTCTGGCGCTGATTGCAAAAACCGGCGAGATGGGTTATCCTTCCGTTTTGACTGCACCGGTTTGGGGATTCTATGATGTTTCATTCAAAGGAAATGAATTCAAATTCCAGAGACCTTACGGTTCTTATGTGATGGAAAATGTATTGTTCAAAATTTCTTTCCCGGCTGAATTCCACTCACAGACAGCGGTTGAAGCTGCAATGACGCTTCATCACAAACTGAAAGAAATCGGAAAAACAACCGATGATATCAAGAAAATCACAATCAGAACGCACGAAGCTGCAATCCGAATCATCGACAAAAAAGGTCCGCTCAACAATCCTGCCGACCGTGACCACTGTATCCAGTATATGATTGCGGTTCCGTTGATTTTCGGCCGACTGACTGCAGCCGATTATGAAGATGAAATTGCAAACGATCCGAGAATCGATCCGTTGAGAGACAAAATGGAATGTGTTGAAGATCCGAAGTTTACTGTTGATTATCACGATCCCGAAAAACGTTCGATTGCAAACGGACTGACCATTGAATTCAATGACGGCAGCGTTCTGGACGAAGTAACCGTTGAATACCCGATCGGACACAAGAGAAGGAGAGAGGAAGGAATTCCGGAACTGATTAAGAAATTCAAAATCAATCTGAATCGTATTTTCCCCGAAAAACAGCAGCATACGATTTTGGATCATTCACTCGATTATGACAAACTGATCAATATGAATGTGAATGAGTTTGTTGATATGATGGTGATTTAAACCGGAAATTTCAGATATCAAAAGAGGATTCAAATCGAGTCCTCTTTTTTTATTCCTGCCAAAGTTTTTTGGGATAAATTCCTTTTGACTGCATCGCTTCGATTTCTCCAATCACATTTTCTTTGTCTTCCCGATAAGTCAGACCAAACCATTTTTCCGAAGTTTTCAAAACCCTGACCTGAATCCGGTTTTGATGAATCGCTTTGTCGATGACCGACGGCAGATAAAATTCAGATTTTGGAAGATCTTCGGTATTTTCCAGAAATTCAGTTAATTCATCTTCTGCAAGCCGAAAAAATGAAGCATCCAGAATCCAGAAATTCATTGAAACCAAATCATTTTGATTCAGTTCCTTTGATTCTCCTTTTTTGTTCTGACCGCTGATTTGACCATTGATTTTTTGAATCGAAGTAAATTCTTCCACACTTTCGAGCAGATCAGCATTCAGCCGGCAGATTCCTCTTGACACACTTCCGTTTTCGCTCAAAGTATTTTGAAGTTCAAATGCAGTCATTCCGAAAAACTGATTTGAAATCTGATGATTTTTAATCAGTTCCGCTGCATTTTCAAAACTCTGTCTTCCGTAATAATCATCCGCATTGATGGTGAGAAACGGCCCGTCGATCACATCTTTTGCGCAATAAACCGCATGTCCGGTTCCCAATGGTTTTTTTCGGTTTTGTAATTTTGAATGAAAACGTTCAGGTATCAGTGTATCGGTCTGCTGAATGACGAAATTTAATTCGGCATCATTGTTTTCCAGAATTTTTCGAAGTCTGATTTTATAATCTTCAGGAAATTTTGAATTGATGATCAGTACAAATTTTCTGATACCGATTTTGAGCGCATCAAAAATTGCAAATTCCATCAGACTTTCATTTCCGCTTCCGACCGTATCGATCTGTTTGCTGCCTCTGTACCGGCTTCCCATTCCGCCGGCCAGTATGAGCAGTGAAGTTTTATCCATAATTGTCAAATCCGAAAACCGGTTTTCTGTTTTTGTATTTTCCGCGGCTGAAATCGGGTATTTCCTGAGAAGCTCCGTTTCCTTCAATCGATTTTTCGCTCAATGGCGTCACCGCATACCAGGTCGCCAGATCATAAACATCAAACGGAAACTCTTTGTTGGCTTTGATGCATTCGATAAAATCATTGATCAGAAAGAAATCCATTCCGCCGTGCCCTGCACCTTCTGCTTTTTCCTGATATTTTTTCCAAAGCGGATGATCATATTTTGTCAGATAATCTTCAGAACCTGTCCATTTGTGAGAATGGTTCATCTCATCTTCAAAATACAAAAATCCCTGATTGAAACCTCCCGAACCGATGTCCTGCCAGATCCCGTTTGTACCCTGAACCCTAAAGCCCAGATTGTACGGCCGCTGAAGCGAAGTGTCGTGGGTGAGCAGTATGGTTTCTCCGTTTTCGCATTTCATAATTGTCTGAACCACATCACCCTCCTTGAATTTCACTTTTGCATTCGGATGATCTTTTCCGCCGGTTTTGATGATATAATCAGTCAGTCCCGCCTGTTTGCTCGCCATCGAAGTCAGATGGGTGATTCGGTTGCCGCGGTTCACATCCATCATGGTTGCAACCGGCCCCAAACCGTGGGTCGGATAGAGTTCTGCATTCCGGTCAACATAATGAAGCGTTCTCCATTTTGATTCAGAAAAACCTTTGTCACCAAAATTGACTCCTTTTCCGTAAGCGCTCTCTCCGTCATTGAACAGCACACCCCTCAGATCGTGCTGATATCCGCCCTGTCCGTGAACGATCTCACCTAATTTTCCCTGACGGACCATATTGAAAACCGCCAGTATATCGCGACGATAGCAGACATTCTCCATCATAAAGATCGGAACTTTTGTCTCTTCATACACATTGACATAATCCCAGCATTCATCCAGATTCATTGCGCCGCAGACTTCCAGACCTACGATTTTTCCGGCGCGCATTGCTTCGACTGCCTGTGTGTGGTGCCATTCCCATGGAGTCGAAATCACCACCGCATCCACATCTTTTCTGTTGAGAAGTTTTCTGTAATCATAATCTCCGTCCGAATAAATTTTTGGTCTTGATTTTCCGTGTTTGTCAAATATTTTCAGTGCCATTTCAACCATCTTCGGTTCGGGATCTGCGATGGCAGTCACCTCCACATCGTCTCTTTTCAGCAGTTCGTCCAAATGCACCTGACCTCGCATTCCGACTGCGATCAGTCCGACCTTGACTTTTGATTCAAAAAGACTTCCGCTGTAAACCGTCCCGGGAAGCAGTAGAGCCGCCATTCCGGCCATTCCGCTTGTTTTGATGAAATTCCTCCTGTCCATTTTGCTGTGTGTTAATTTCTTTCAAATTTAAAATAAATTGTGACTTGGCTCGGCCGTTCCCGCTTCAAATAATTATTTAAAGATTCTTGCTGTTTTTTTTTTTGGATAATTGTAATTTTGAGACCTCAAATTTTTAAATTATGAAACTTGTTTATTCCGGAAAAACCAAAGATGTTTTTTCAACCGACAATCCCAATCAGTTTTTGCTGAAATTCAAAGATGATGTAACCGGCACAGACGGCGTTTTTGATCCGGGTGCAAATACTGTCGGACTGACCATTGAAGGCGCCGGAAAATCAGGTCTCAAAATGACGGTTCACTTTTTTAAAATGCTGAATCAGAAAGGAATTTCAACCCATTTTGTGGATGCGGACATTGACAATCAGACGATGACCGTCAAAAAAGCAACTGTTTTTGGAAACGGACTGGAAGTGATTTGTCGTTTCAAAGCAGTCGGAAGTTTTTTCAAAAGATACGGTGCATACTGTAAGGATGGACAGGATCTGAAAAATTTTGTTGAAATCACCATCAAAGACGATGAAAGAGGTGATCCGCCAATTTCAAAAGACGGACTGGCGATGCTCAATATCCTTTCAAAAGAGGAATATGAAAAGATCAAAGAAGAAACGATACTGATCTGCAATATGGTGAAAGAAGATCTGGCTTCAAAAGGTCTTGATCTGTATGACATCAAACTCGAATTCGGCCGTGACGTGCACGGTCAGGTGATGCTGATCGATGAGATTTCGGGCGGAAATATGAGGGTTTACAAAAACGGTGTCTATCTCGAACCTTTGAAACTCGAAAAAGAATTTCTGAGCTGATTTCTTATTTTTCAATCACAAACCGCCAGGGTTTGTTTTTCCAGATTTCACCCGAATAATCAATTCCGATTCTTGGTGTTGCAATGATTTTTGATTGGATGATTGAATCTTCAATCCAAATCCGGTTTGAGGTTTCAAGATTTTCACCGTAAAAACTTTTATCGAGTTTCAGCAGTCTGCCGACTCTGCCCGGACCCGAACATTCCTCAATTCCGCGAATCAGAACCGCTTCGGGACTGTTTGCTCTTTCGGTTACAAAATTCAGCATCCAGTACATGCCGTAGATGAGATAAACATAAACCAGACCGCCGTTTTCATACATCACTTTGTTTCGCTCTGTTTTTCCTTTGCTCGCATGACAGGCAAGATCCTGCTCACCGATATAGGCTTCGGTCTCAATGATTTTTGATTTCAGAATTTCACCCTTTCCAAAATCTCTGACTAGTGTTTTTCCGATCAGTCCTTTTGCAATGCTGAGCGTGTCATTTTCAATGAAATAATCTTTTGGAATCCGATTCATTTTGTTTCAAATGAAATACGCCGTCAAAACTGAACGGCGCATTTGTTATTTTTTAATTTACGATTTGTCAGACCGTCATGATTTCTTTTTCCTTGGCCGCCAGCAGTTCGTCTGCCTGTTTCACATATTTGTCGGTCAGCCCCTGAATTCTTTCTTCATAACCTTTCTGCATATCTTCAGACACATCATCCGATTTCTTGATATTGTTGTTGGCATCTTTTCTTGCATTTCTGATACTCACTTTTGCATTTTCAGTTTCAGCTTTTGCAATTTTCGCCAATTCTTTTCTTCTTTCCTCGGTCACCGGCGGAATATTGATGATCACCATTTCACCATTGTTTGAAGGCGCAAAACCAAGATTGGCATTGATGATCGCTTTCTCGATTTCGGGAATCAGATTTTTCTCCCAGGGCTGTACGGTCAGTGTTCTTGCATCGGGTGCGCTGATGTTTGCCGCCTGATTCAAAGGAGTCGAATTTCCGTAATAATCAAAACGGACAGATGAAAGCATACCGGGTGAAGCCTTGCCGGCTCTGAGTTTTACAAATTCCTTTTCCAGATGGTTCAGCGCATTCTGCATCTCTTCTTTTGTCATATCGACGATCAAATCCAATTCTTCCATGATGATTCTTTTTCAAAAATTTGAAGTGCTAATATATTAATTTCTTCCGATTTCAATCAATTGACCAAAGTGCCGACATTCTCGCCCATCAGCAGTTTTTTCAGATTTTCTTTTTTGTTCATGTCAAAAACGATGATCGGCAGATGGTTTTCATGGCTGAGTGTAAATGCGGTCATATCCATTACGCTCAGACCTTTTTCAAAAACTTCTGCAAAACTGAGTGTATCAAATTTGGTTGCACTCGGATCTTTCTCGGGATCGGCTGTATAAATTCCATCCACCCTTGTTCCTTTGAGAATCACATCTGCATCGATTTCGATCGCTCTTAAAGTTGCAGCGGTATCGGTTGTAAAATAAGGGTTTCCGGTGCCGGCACCAAAGATGACCACTCGTCCTTTTTCAAGATGTCGTGTCGCTCTTCTTTTGATATAAGGTTCTGCAATCTGTTCCATTCTGATCGCAGTCTGGAGACGGGTATAAACACCCGCTTCTTCCAAAGCCGACTGAAGCGCCATCGCATTGATCACTGTGGCGAGCATCCCCATATAGTCGCCCTGTACACGATCCATTCCGTTGGCTGCACCCGACAGACCTCTGAAAATATTTCCGCCGCCGATTACAATCGCCACTTCTACTCCCATTTCGACTGCAGATTTGATTTCTTCTGCATATTCTTTCAGTCTTTCCGGGTCGATCCCAAACTGACGGTTCCCCATCAGCGCTTCTCCACTCAGTTTAAGGAGTATTCTTTTGTATTTCATCCGTAAAATTTTGTTTTGCAAATATAATCTTTGATTTGAAAATCGGACCAAACACTTATCCACAAAAAAGGAGGCAGGTATCCCGATTTCGCGGAATACCTGCTGGAGGGTTAATTGTATAGGTTTGGGTTAAGTTGAAAAAGAGAGGCTTGATTTTCTCTTTTTGTATGATACAAAGTTGACTGAATTTTAAACAGTACACAATAGGGCATTTGCCCTATTTTTAAGGGGATTTTACCAAATTGATTTACAGGCTTTCAAGAAATCTCATCACATCCACTCCGTCTGCATAATCGTTCAATCCCGGTTTCTGACTCTGACCAAACCCAATCGCATTTTCAATTTCTTTCATCGGATGACCGACGATGCACTGGATTTCTTCCGAATTCTGATCGAGTTTGTTTTTCAGTTCATCCTGATTTTTATAATATGAATAATAAACCACTGCGATTGGACTGTGAAAACTTTCTGATGCTTTGAGCATCACAAAATTATTGTCCAGAAATTTTTCTTTACCCAGCAGGAAAACCGCCCGATTGTAATCATAATTGTTTGCATATTTGGGATGATTGATGATGTCCTTCCAATTGAAAAAAGACTCAAAAAGCTGATCGGTATTGTAATTTTCGGGCAGAAAAAGTTTGGTGACATTTCTGCAGCCCAAACCGAAATATCTGAAAATATCATCCGCCAGACCGCTCAGTTCTTCTTTTGATTCACTGCCGTCAAGCACTGCAGCGCCGGTTCTGTTTTTTCTGATGATGTGCGGAATGTCTTTGAAATAATATTCAAAATATCTGGCCGTATTGTTGCTGCCGGTCGCAATCACCGCATCATAATCTTTTAATCTTTCTGTTTTTTGAATTGAATTTTTTAATTCGGAATAATTTCCGGTCAGAAAATCAATTACAGCACTCATCAGTACATCATCTTTTGAAGAAGTTTTGACGATTGCATCATGACCGGACAGAATTACCGAGATCAAATCATGCAGTCCGACCAGCGGCAGATTGCCCGCCATGATGATTCCGACTTTTTTTTGTGAATCTGAATATTTGTAATCCTTCAGCCAGTTTTCAATATTTTCTTTGGTCAGCACTTCGTTCCACTGTTTCAGACAATAATTGATATTTTCGGGTGTAAACCAGGGATTGTGGATTTCGGCAGATTTTAATTTAGAATGAAATTCTGAAGCTTTGGCCGGATTGTTTAAAATTTTTCCGAAAAAACTTCCCAAATCGCAAACTGCTGATATACGGCTGTGTACTGATGACATAATGATTCAATAAGTCTGCAAATTTAAGAATTATCCGTCAATGGCTTCAGTCGGGTCGGAATCTCTTATTTAGAATGAAAATCGTTTTCTGTCAGACGAATAATCCTTATTTTTGAAAAATGGAATTTTGGATGATTTTTTAACTGTTTTCATTGATTTTTGAGTCAAAACGATAAAGAATTTTCCGATTTTACAATGAATTAAAAAATAATACAATGGCAATCATAATAACAGACGAATGTATCAATTGCGGAGCATGCGAACCCGAATGCCCCAACAATGCGATCTATGAAGGTGCTGTGCCCTGGAAATATTCGGACGGCACCGAACTGAAAGGAGATTTTCTGAATGTGGACGGTCAGCAGTTCAATGCAGACGAAGTTCACGATCCGGTGAGCGACGATATTTATTTTATAGTAACCGACAAATGCACCGAGTGTATGGGATTCCACGAAGAACCCCAGTGCGCTGCTGTTTGTCCGGTTGACTGCTGCATTCCGGATGAAGACCATGTGGAAACCGAGGAAAGGCTTCTCAGGAAAAAAGCGATTATGCACGGAGAAGATTAATTCCCAAATGAATCATAAACGATGCACTTTTCTTTTTCGGATCGGGATTTAAAAAATCAGATTCGTCCGCTGAGAAAAGTGCATTGATTATTTTACTGATACCCAAATGAAATAATTAACTTTGCACCAGATTTTGAAAGTTATTTTTAATACAATCCGATAATCTTAAACACTACTATATGAAAATCCATAATTTCAGCGCAGGTCCCTGCATCCTTCCACAGGAAGTTTTTGACAGAATGGCTCAGGCCGTTTTAAATTTCAACAATTCAGGTCTGTCACTCATGGAAATTTCACACCGTCGGCCCGATGCCGAAGCGGTGATGTACAACACCATTCAGCTGACCAAAGAACTGCTGAATGTGCCCGATACCCATGAGGTGATCTTCACCCAGGGCGGCGCTTCGCTTCAGTTTGTGATGGTCCCTTTCAATATGATGAAATTAAACGGCGGCAAAGCTGCCTATCTCGATACCGGTGTGTGGGCTACAAAAGCGATTGAAGAAGGAAAAAAACTCGGACTCGTCGATGTGGTTGCATCTTCTGCCGACAAAAAATACAGTTATATTCCAAAAAATTATGATATCCCTTCAGATGCAGATTATTTACACTGCACTTCAAACAATACGGTGGCCGGAACCCAGATGAAATCTTTTCCGAACAGTCCGGTGCCGATCGTCTGCGATATGTCGTCTGACATCATGAGCAAACCGGTCGATGTTTCAAAGTTTGCTGTGATTTACGGTGGAGCACAAAAAAATATGGGCCCTGCCGGAAATGCGGTGACCATCATCAAAAAAGAAGTTTTGGGCAAAACCGGAAGAGACATTCCGACCTATCTGAATTATCAGGTGCATATCGACAAAGAAAGTGCATTCAACACCTGGTCGGTGATGGCGATCTACGGTGCAATGTGCAATCTGGAATGGCTGAAAAGCATTGGCGGAATTCCTGAAATTTCAAAAAGAAACAAAGCAAAATCAGAACTGATGTATTCTGAAATCGACAGAAACGGAATGTTCAGAGGACCGGTTGCAGTTGAAGACCGTTCGGATATGAATGCAACTTTTGTATTGAATGATGAAAGTTTGAAAGATGAATTTGACAAAATGTGGAAAGAAGCCGGAATCGTCAATCTGAAAGGTCACAGAATCGTTGGCGGATACCGTGCAAGCATGTACAATGCTTTGCCGATCGAAAGCGTTCAGGTGCTGGTTGATGTGATGAAAGCATTTGAACAGAAATTCGGATAATCAATAATTTAAAGAATCAGACAAATATGAAAATACTCGTAAACGACGGAATGTCGGCAGCCGGAGTGGAATTGCTCAAAAATGAAGGTTTTGAAGTGATCGAACTCAGAGTTCCTCAGGATCAGCTTGCCGATTATATCAATCAGAATCAGATAGACGTGCTGCTGGTGAGAAGCGCAACCAAAGTGAGAAAAGATCTGATCGATGCAACTTCACTGAAAATCGTAGGTCGCGGCGGAGTCGGACTTGACAATATAGACGTCGATTATGCAAAATCAAAAGGAATCCGGGTGATCAATACACCGGCTTCCTCTTCTGCTTCTGTCGGCGAGATGGTGATTGCACATTCGCTTGCGATTTACAGAAATCTTCATCAGTCCAACCGGAAAATGCCGATGGACGGAGATACCAGATTCAAAGAACTGAAAAAAGAATATGCAACTGCCTATGAGCTCAGAGGAAAAACGATGGGCGTCATCGGTTTTGGACGAATCGGCCGTGAAGTTGCAAAAAATGCAATCGGTTTGGGAATGAATGTAATCGGTTTTGATGCATTTCTAAAAGAAGCAGATGTTGAACTTGACTTTTTTGACGGGCGAAATCTAAGTTTTCATTTTGATATGAAACCGATTGACGAAGTTTTGAAAAACAGCGACATCATCACACTTCACGTTCCGGCACAGGATCATTACATCATAGGAGAAAAAGAAATTGAAAAAATGAAGCAGGGCGCAGTTGTAATCAATACCGCGAGAGGCGGTGTGGTTGACGAAAAGGCGCTTTTGAAAGCACTTGATTCGGGAAAACTTTTGGGTGCAGCTTTGGATGTTTTTGAAGAAGAACCGACACCGGGCATGCAGCTGCTGATGAACGACAAACTTTCGCTGTCACCGCATCTGGCTGGCAGCACTGTTGAGGCACAGGACAGAATCGGACTTGAACTGGCGCATCAGATTATGGTGCTGAGCCGGGCCTGATATGTTAAAAATTCGTAAATTTGCAGTATGCCTCAGTTTAAACCGTTCAAAGGAATCAGACCCGTAAATGAAATTGCGGGTTCTTTTTCAACCAAGAGTGTTGACAGCTTCAGCCGAAAGGCGCTGGAAGAGGAATTGACAGCCAATCCCGAATCCTTTCTTCATCTGATCAAACCGACCTGGGAAGATGAAGATCTGACCCAGGATGAAAGACATTCAAAGGTGAGAGAAAATTTCCTCGAATTTGTATCAGGCGACAGAGCCGAAAAGGACAGATCTGCTTATTATATCTATCAGCTGATCAAACCTGACGGCGAGCAGGTCAAAGGTCTGATCGGTCTGGTCAGCATCGATGATTACGAGGAAGGAAAAATTAAAAAACACGAAGAAACCCTGACCAAAAGGGTGGAACTGTTTGCAAAATATCTGCTGAATGTTCACTTTCATGCCGAACCGGTGCTGCTGACCTATCCGAACAATCAGCGGGTCGATCTGCTGATGGCACACGAAATGAAAACACTTCCGATTGTTTCATTCAAGGACAAAATGGAAAATGAACACCAGATCTGGAAGATTGAAAATCGTCTGAACCTGCTTCAAATCAAAGATTCAATCGAAAAAAATGAATCTTTTTATATCGCAGACGGTCATCACCGTATGGAAAGCTCGCTTGCCTATACACTTGCAATGCGAAAAAATGTGCAGGATTATACCGACAATGACAGTCTGAATTATACATTGGCAATGCTGGTTTCAGACAAAGAATTGATTATCAAAGATTACAACCGGATGGTCAAAAATTTGAACGGACTGACTGCAGATCAGTTTTTGGAAAAACTTTCAGACAAATTTGAAATCGGCGAAAGAGGAGAGACACCGTTTTTTCCGCCCAAAAAACATTATCTCGGCCTGTATCTCGAAGGTCAGTTTTACAGTTTGTATGTAAAACGGGAGATGCTGACCGTCGAAGGTCTTTCTGAACTCGACACTTATCTTTTTGAAGAATTTGTACTCAAACCGATACTCGATATTCAAAATTCAAGAAACGACGAAAGACTCGGATTTATTCGCGGAACCGGAAACGTTGACGGAGTGCTCGAAATCAAAGAAGCGGTGGATGGCGGAAAATACAAAGCCGGATTCTTTTTCTATCCGGTGGTTTCGACCGATATGGAAAAAATCGCAGATCTCGGACTGAAGATGCCGCCAAAAAGCACTTACATCGAACCCAAACCGCTCAGCGGTCTAACCATTTTTCAGCTTGACGAATGAGTCTGATCGAAAATCTTAAAACGGTACGTGAATCACTTCCCGATGATGTGACATTGGTTGCGGTTTCAAAAACCAAACCTGCGACTGATGTCAAAACTCTGTTTGATGCAGGCCAGCTTGACTTTGGCGAAAACAGGGTGCAGGAACTTGTCGAAAAATATGAGCAGCTGCCAAAAGAAATCAGATGGCATCTGATCGGTCATCTTCAAAAAAACAAGGTCAAATACATTGCTGAATTTGTTCATCTGATTCACAGTGTTGATTCCGAAGATCTGCTCAAAGAAATTGACAAACAGTCAAAAAAACACAATCGGATCATTAATTGTCTGCTTCAGATCAGAATTGCAGAAGAAGACACCAAGTTTGGTATGGAAAAACGGGAAGCTCAGAAGATACTTCATCACTGCAAAACCGAATATCCTAATGTCAGGATTATCGGGCTTATGGGAATGGCCACCTTTACCGACGATGAAAAACAGGTCAGAAAAGAATTTGTGTTTCTGAAAGACTGTTATGATTATTTCAAATTTTATTATCCCTATCTGAAAGTTCTTTCAATGGGAATGAGCGGCGATTACAAAATTGCAGTTGAAGAAGGCAGTAATATGGTCAGAATAGGCAGCTCAATTTTTGGCACACGCATGTAAACTGTATAATTGTAAATTGTATAATGTATATTGTATAATGTACGTTGCAAATTCCTGATACAGGCTAATTACTCTTGGTCAACTGATTACAATCCTTATACATAAGAATGCTCTTCCACGTCTTCTGACGCAGGAAGCAGCGAATGGCTGTCTTCAGACAGCTGAAAAAGAAAGAGAATAATTTTTTTCGGTCTGAAGACCGGATTACACCCTCACTTCGTCTGAAGACGAGTAAGAGCAGGTTCAAAACTCGAAATTATGTGTAATTTGAAATCGAATTTTTTGAAGTTTATTTTGATTTGAATCTGAGCAGCAGAATTTTGTCTTTGTACAATTTCAGTTCGTTGCCTGCAATCTCATAATTGTTCACCATAGGAATCAGAGACAGAAAAGCTTCTTCGCCTTCCATTTCAGGACACGCCATCAGCGTTGCACCGGGCGCACTGAAACTGATCTGATCCGGCTGAAGATTAACGGTTGAAAAGTAACGGTTGCAGCCGGCGAAACCGCTTGCGCGCATTGAACTTCCTTCCTGTGCAAATTCCATCGAAACATTTTCGCCGTTGTAACTGACCACGGCTCCGTTTTCATCCTGAAGCAGCCAGGTGTTTGAAAGGATTGCTTTTTTTACAATCCCAAAATCCTTGGTCGATTTGAGTGAGTCGCATGAGGTCAGAATCAGACCGGATATCAGTAGGATGAAGACAGTTCTCATAATCATTTGTTTTTTTGTAAAATCAGTTTCTCAATTCAGCTTGAAAGTTATGCTCAAAATTACGAATTAATTTATTCATAATTTCATCAATCTCGGTATCGCTCATCGTCTTCTCATTGTTTCGAAGCACAAAGTTCAGCGCATAAGATTTCTTTCCTTCGGGCAGTTTTCCGCCTTCAAACACATCAAAAAGACGGATTGATTTCAATGGTTTGATTTTTAATTTCTCAGCCGAATCATAAAGATCTTTGTACGAAATCTTTTTGTCGATCAGCAGTGCCAGATCTCTTTTTACAGCCGGGAATTTTGAGATTTCAGAGAATTTGATGGTCGATTTTTCAGCCAGTTCTGTGATTTCCCCCCAATCGAGTTCTGCAAAAAACACATCCTGACCGATATCTGTTTTCTTCAAAATCTTTTTGTCGATTTTTCCGATCACACCCAATTCTTTTCCGTTGATTTCAATTTTTAAAGCATCAGAATAATTTGAAATTGCAGCCGGAAGTTCATCCGGTTTTCCGATACCGAGTCTTTCAAACAGGCCAAACACAATTCCTTTCAAAGTGTAGAAATTTGTTTTTTCAGCCGGATTTGCCCAATTGTCAATATTTTTATCGCCCGAAATCAATAGGCCCAAACGGTAATTCTCTTTGTATTTTCCGTTTTCATTTGAATAAATTTTTCCAAATTCAAAAAGCTTGAGATCAGCTGTTTTGTGATTGATATTGAATTCGGTATTCTCAAGCAGACCGGGCATCAGCGATTGTCTCATCACCGCCAGATCAGAGCTGAGCGGATTGAGCAGTCTGACTGAATTGTCTTCGTTTTTTGAAAAGGCTGAAATATTTTCTGACTTGCCGACCGAATTGTTCATCGCTTCGTGAAATCCGATAGAAACCAAGGTCTGAGCCACCGTATTTTCAATCAGCTGACTGTTTCTTTCCTGATTTTTTACAATCGAAAATGAAATTTTCTCAGGTGTCTTAATATTATTGTAACCGTAAATTCTGAGCATTTCCTCGATCACGTCCGCTTCTCTCTGTACATCTGCCCTGAATGGCGGTACAGAAAGTTCAAGCGCATCGTTTGATTCGGATACAATTTCAATATCAAGTGATTTAAGGATTTCTTTGATCTGTTCACGATGAAGTCTTTCACCCAAAAGCTGATCGACTTTGTGATATCTCAAAACCGTCTGAAAATTCTGAATCGGTGCCGGGTAGGAATCAAAAAATCCGCCTTTAATTTCTGCATCTGCATATTCGATCAGCAGCATTGCCGCTTTTTTCAGTGCATTGATCGTCATATTCGGATCACATCCTCTTTCGAATCTGAATGAAGAATCTGTATTCAGACCGTGATATTTTGATGATTTTCTGACAGAAATCGGATCAAAATAGGCGCTTTCCAAAAATATTCTTTTTGTGTTTTCAGAAACGCCCGAATCAAGACCGCCGTAAATCCCCGCTATACACATTCCGCCCTTTTCGTCGCAGATCATCAGTTCGCTGCCGTTCAGTTCTCTTTCAACGCCGTCGAGTGTGGTGAATTTTGCTCCATTCTTCATAGTTTGAACGATCACTTTTCCGCCATTGATTTTGTCAAAATCAAACGCATGCAGCGGCTGACCAAGATCGTGAAGTATATAATTGGTGATGTCCACCACATTGTTGATCGGATTCAGACCGATGGTTTTCAGTCTTTCCTGCAGCCATTCGGGTGATTCTTTAATCGTCAGGTTTTCAAGATACAGACCAGAATATCTCGGCGCCAGCTCGGGATTTTTAATTTCGACCTCTACCGGACAATCACCTGAAATATTTAACGAATCAAATTTTTCTTCAGAAAATTTATGAAATTCATGATTGATTTTCATCGCCATCAGCGCGGCTTTCAGATCTCTGGCAACACCGTAATGACTCATCGCATCAGTACGGTTGGGTGTCAGCCCGATTTCGATCATCGTATCTGACGAATCCGAAGTTTCAATAAAATCTTTGAGCGGCGCACCGATTTTGTAGGATGGTTCGAGTACCCAAATTCCGTCGTGGTTGTCGCTCACGCCCAATTCGGCTTCAGAGCAGATCATTCCAAAAGATTCTACGCCTCTGAGTTTTGATTTTTTAATGGTAAATTCTTTTCCGTCGGGTCCGCTCAAAACGGTTCCTATGGTCGCAACAGCCACTTTTTGTTCTTCTGCCACATTGGGTGCGCCGCATACGATCTGCAGCGGTTCTGAATTCCCGACATCAACTGTTGCAACTCTGAGTTTGTCTGCGTTCGGATGTTTTTCAAGTCCAATCACTTTTCCGACGATCACGCCGTCGAGGCTTGCTTTTTCGGTTCCTGTTTTTTCAGTTCCTTCCACTTCCAAACCCGCAGAAGTCAGAATCTCGGCTATTTTTTGAATGTCGAGTTCTGTTTTGATATGGGTTGAAAGCCAATTATATGATATTTTCATAATCAGTGAAAACCAATTGTTTTATTGAAAACCATTAAGGATTCGGTTTTCTGTAAATTCAGTTATTAAGCGTTCAGCATGACCGGCATGACCAGCATCAGAATTTCCTCGCCTTCGACTAGACCGTCAACCGGTTTGATGATTCCGGCACGGCTCGGTTCAGACATTTCGAGTGTGATGTCGTCCGAATTCAGATTGTTCAGCACTTCGATCAGAAATTTTGAATTGAAACCGATCTGCATATCGCCGCCGTTGTAATCACAGGGCAGTTTTTCTTCCGCCTTGCTTGAAAAATCCAAATCTTCGGCATTGATGGTCAGCAGACTGCCCGCCAGTTTCAGCCTCACCTGATTGGTCGCTTTGTTCGAAAAGATTGAAACCCTTCTCAGCGAAGTCAGAAACATATTTCGGTTGATAGTCAGCACATTCGGATTTTCTTTCGGAATGACTGCATCATAACTCGGATATTTTCCGTCGATCAGACGACAGATCAGAACAATATTTTGAAATGTAAATCGGGTGTTGATTTTGTTGTATTCGATTTTCACATCGTCATTGCTTCCCGACAATATATTTTTGAGCAGATTCAGCGGTTTTTTCGGCATGATGTAATCGGCAGGCTCTTCAGCGCCCAAATCGGTACGTGTATATTTGACCAGTCGGTGCGCGTCGGTAGCAACAAATTTAAAATTATCTGTTCCTGCCTGAAAAAATACACCGGTCATCACCGGGCGAAGTTCATCGTTTCCGGTTGCAAAAAGTGTATTTGAAATCGCTTCAGCCAGAATTCCTGCCTGAATTGAGACAGTGCTTGCATCGTCCACTTCGGGTGCGCTCGGATATTCGTCGGCAGATTCGAGTGCAAGCTGATAATTTCCCTGTTCAGAAACGATTTCCATCAGTCCGTCCTCTTTTTGAATAAAGGTCAGCGGCTGTTCCGGAAAAGTTTTCAGCATATCTGACAGCATTCTTGACGGAACCGCAACTTTTGCCGAATCTGCAGATTCGACTTCCATAGTGGTGGTAACAGTGGTTTCCAAATCAGATCCTGTGATTTTCAGATTGTTGTCGCTGATTTCAAACAGGAAATTGTCCAAAATCGGAATGGTATTGTTGGTATTGATTACGCCGTTGATCAGGTTTACATTTTTGAGCAAATTGCCGCTGGATACAATAAATTTCATGCTGTTTTTCTTTTTCTTAAATCAAAAAACAAAAATAATCCTTTTCGGCTGAATAGGAAGAATTAAACAAAAAATATATTAACAATCCGAATTATTGGAACCGAATTTGCAGACAAAAGTTTCTAAAAATCAGAATCATGAAAATTTATTTTTCCTTACTGGCCGGTTTTTTATTTTTCTCCTGTCAGACGGCAAAAACCGCTGACAAAAACAAAACCGCAGAATCAGAACAAACCGAGCAAACTATGAAAAACGAATTAATTGGAAAATGGACGCTTGATTATATGTCGCCGGTTGCAGGAAAAAGCTTTGACAAGCTTTTTGGCATTCAGATGCCTTATCTGACTTTTGTTGACGGTGAGAAAGTAGCAGGCAACAACGGCTGCAACAATATTGCGGGCGAATATACAGCGACTGACAAACGTATCAGTTTTGATACCGAAAAATTCAGATCGACACGTATGTATTGTGAGAATTTTGATGAGTCCGCATTTACAGGTGTTTTAAAAACCATCAACGGATATTCGGTCATCAATGAAGGTCAGAAACTGATACTGCTGACCGGAGATATTGTCAGCATAACTTTTGTGAGAACCGAAGAATGAGAATCTGAGCAGAAACCGAATCATTACAAAATAATTGAAAAGATTTTTGGTAAAAAAGCTGTGATTTCTATGGATAGACTGCCTAAATTTGCCCGATTATGTCTCTGACAGTCAGTATTCTGTATTCCTGATTTGGAAATTCAACAAGTACTGCTCCGGAATCACCAATGTATTTGGATAACTCTTTGATTGGAGTTTCCGGCTTAATAATTTGTAACGGCTGTTCCATGATTTTGTGTATAGGGCAGTCAGCCAGGCTGTTGTCTTTAAAAAATAATTCGGTCAGTTTTTTCTGACTGACAGAACCCGCAAATCCGTTGGAATTGGTAACCGGAAGATAATCCAGATTATATTTTATCAAACGCTGCACTGCATGTAGTACCAGTTCTTCTGTTTTTGCAGTTACCAAAGGTTGATCAATTTTTCTTTTGATCAAATCTCCCGCTGTATTTGCCTCATCATGCAAATAGCCCATTTCCCTCATCCAGTCGTCATTGAACATCTTTCCGACATACCGGCTGCCGTGATCGTGAAACAAAACCACCACCACATCGTCAGGACCAAAATTTTCTTTGAGCTGCAAAAGTCCTTTGATGGCAGAACCTGCAGAATTTCCTGCAAAAATTCCTTCTTCCTTTGCCAGTCGGCGGGTATAAACCGCAGCATCCTTGTCTGTCACTTTTGTAAATCCGTCGATAATTGAAAAATCAACATTTTTTGGCAGTATGTCTTCGCCGATTCCTTCGGTCACATAAGAATAGATTTCATTTTCATCAAAAATTCCGGTTTCGTGATATTTTTTAAATACGGAACCGTAGGTATCGACACCCCAAATTTTGATGTTCGGATTTTTTTCTTTGAGAAATTTCCCGATGCCTGAAATCGTTCCGCCGGTTCCGACACCGACCACAAAATGAGTGATTTTTCCGTCGGTCTGATCCCAGATTTCGGGTGCGGTCTGTTCATAATGAGCGGCTGTATTTGACAGATTGTCGTACTGGTTCACATACCACGAATTAGGTGTTTCTTCTGCAAGTCTTTTTGAAACCGAATAATAGGATCTCGGATCATCGGGTTCCACATCGGTCGGACAAACCACCACTTCGGCACCGACTGCACGAAGTATATCCATTTTTTCTTTTGACTGTTTGTCTGAAATCACACAGACGAGTTTGTATCCTTTTACGATTGCGCCCAAAGCCAGTCCCATACCGGTATTTCCGGAAGTTCCTTCAATGATGGTTCCGCCCGGTTTGAGCCTTCCGTCAGCTTCTGCATCTTCGATCATTTTGACCGCCATACGGTCTTTGACCGAATTGCCGGGATTGAATGATTCAACTTTTGCCAGTACCAGAGCCGGGATGTCGGCTGTCAGCCGGTTGATTTTTACAAGCGGTGTATTGCCGATCGCTTCCAGAATATTTTTGCAGTATTTCATTTCTTGTCAAATGGATTGCAAAGATAAAGGTTAATACGGAATTCATCTTTGAAAAAACCAAGGGTATATTTCATTTGAAAAAATTATATGAGTTGTATCATAAATGATGATAACGACACTCATTTTATAAGCGGAATTTAAGCTGTAAATTGCAAATGATTAAAGATTAAACAGTTAAAAACAAATATTATGAAGAACGAACTTTTGGAAAAACTCGCAACAGAACAGAGCAATCCCTGTGTAACCGTTTCAATGAAAACCCACAGAACATTTCCGGATTGTGAAAAAGATGAAATCAGACTTAAAAATCTGTTTAAGGAAGCAGAAGAAAGACTGACCGATGAGTTTGGTAAAAGAGAAGTAAGCGGCATTTTGGCCAAGATGGATGAAATAATGGAAATCTACGATTTCAGACACAGTTTGGACAGTCTTCACATTTTCCTGTCGAATTCGACAAAGGAAGTGGTGAGATCGCCCTGGCCCGTGGATCAGAACAAGGTGCATATTTCTGACGGATTTGCAGTAAAACCGCTGATCATCATGAACGAAAGAGTTGCCGATTATATGATTCTCCTGCTTTCAAAATCAGGTTCAAGACTGTATCTGGCAAATAACGACAAGATTTACGGTGAAATTGAAAATGACGTATTTCCGTCAACCGATAATCCGTTCAATGTAACTTCAAAAGTTGCACAAAGCGACAGCGGAAAAATGGACAGCATGCTGCTTGAATATTTTAACCGGATTGATAAAGCGGTTGTAAAAATACATCGCGAGAACGGTTTGAAAGTTCTGGTGGTCGCAACCGAAGAGAATTATACAAAACTGAAAAAGGTTGCAGATGTGCCTTCAATCTATATCGGTTATTCGGCTGTTAATTACAACGATGATTCGGTTCATACGATTTCAAAATCCGCATGGGAGGTGATTCAGTCGAATCAAAAAGGCGAAAGAGCCAAAGCGATTGAAGAAATGCAGCAGGCTGTCAGTCAGGGCAAAGTTTTGACCGATCTGGGAGAAATTTATAAAGTTGCAAAAGAGGGCAGAGGAGAGTTGCTGATTGTTCACAACAATTATCTGCAGCCGGTACTGATGAACGGAGACGACACTTTTGAACTGATCGATGATGTGACCATCCACGGTGCGATTGACGACATCAACAACGTGATTGCAAAAGAGGTGGTTTCAAAAAACGGGAGAGTGATCTTCACCAATCAGGACGAGATCAAATCGCTCGGAAAGATTGCGCTGAAGACGAGATTCTGATGAGAGGTGGTTAAGGCGGATTTGCGTTCGCCTTTTCATTTTGAAATTAAATTTTGGATTGAAGAAAAACTGAAAACCTTGTTACTATTAAAATTAATTATACACTCAAATCACTGAAATATGAAAAAGTCAATTGTATTAATGGGCGTTTTTCTGCTGCTGTCGTGCAGCGGAAAAGTTGAAGACGCAAAGGATGCGACCGAGATTGTACTGACCGAGCTTCAGACAAAGGCAAAAGCATTGTTTGGTGAACTTCCGGATTTGGTAAACAACCCGGACAATCCGATTACAGAGGATAAGATTATTTTGGGTCAGTCATTGTATTTTGATCCGATTCTTTCAAAAAATCAGACTCAAAGCTGCAATACCTGTCACAATCTCAACACTTTCGGAGTTGACAATCTGGCGGTTTCACCCGGTGACGCTGCAGGAACATTGGGTGCAAGAAATTCACCGACCACTTTTAATGCGGCTTTGCATATTGCACAATTTTGGGACGGACGCGCCAATTCGGTCGAAGAACAGGCGGGCGGGCCGATACTGAATCCGGTTGAAATGGGGATGCCGAGCGAGGAAGCTGCTTTGGAAAGACTGAGAGAAAGTGAAAAATACCAAAAGCTTTTTGCAAAGGCCTATCCGGGTCACAATGTTCCGATCAGCTGGGAAAATCTGACCGACGCCATCGGTGCATTTGAAAGGATGCTGGTTACACCGACCCGTTTTGATCTGTACATTGCCGGCGACGACGGAATACTGACCGACAGAGAACTCAAAGGCCTTGAGGATTTTATTGACAACGGCTGTATTGCCTGTCACAGCGGTGTTGCGCTTGGCGGAAATTCGTTTCAGAAATTCGGTGTTTATCAGGATTACTGGATCGAAACAAAAAGTAAAAAAGTGGACGAAGGAAAGGCGGATGTCAGTCAGGATGAGGCAGATGTGAATGTGTTCAAAGTTCCGGGTCTAAGAAATATCACAAAGACCTATCCTTATTTCCATGACGGAAGTGTGAGAGATCTCAAAGATGCGATCCGGATCATGGGCAAACTGCAACTGAACAGAGAACTGACCGAAGAACAGGTAGAAAACATAGCAGTGTTTTTTGATGCGCTGACCGGTGAAATCGATCCGAAATATGCAAAAAATCCGAATGAGTAAATTCTGTTTTTGAACGAATTTCGAGTAATTTTTTCAATAACAGATTTCAATAAAATAGCCGCCTGATTTTTCGGGCGGCTTAATTTTTAAATTATTTTCAATGTATTATGTAAAATGTACGATGCCGAATACATCCGACACCCCACATCCAACACCCCACATCAAATATGAATCGAATGCCCGTAAGCATCTTCAACCGCTTCCATAATCGCTTCTGACATGGTCGGATGCGGATGGACAGATTTCATAATTTCGGTTGCCGTGGTTTCTAATTTTCTGGCTACGACCACTTCTGCAATCATTTCGGTTACGCCTTCACCTATCATGTGACAGCCGAGCCATTCACCGTATTTTGCATCGAAAATTACTTTGATAAAACCGTCGGGTGCACCGTTTGCAACTGCACGGCCGTTGGCTGAAAACGGAAATTTACCGACTTTGATATCATAACCCGCTTCTTTTGCTTTTGCTTCGGTCAGACCGACAGATGCAATCTCGGGTGAGCAGTAGGTACAGCCCGGAACATTTCCAAAATCGATCGGTTCTGCATTCATTCCCGCAATTTTTTCAACACAGAGTATCGCCTGTGCAGATGCGAGATGCGCCAGATCCTGTCCGTGCACCACATCACCGATTGCATAATAGCCGGCAACATTGGTCTGACAGAAATCGTTGACCGTGATTTTTCCTCTTTCAGTTGCAATACCGACTTCTTCCAAACCGATATTTTCAGTATTTGGAACCACACCGACAGCCGAAAGCAGTATGTCGGCTTCGAGTGTTTCTTCGCCTTTCTGTGTTTTTACTTTTGCCTTCACACCGCTGCCCGAAGTATCTACGGAAGTCACTTCCGAGCCGGTCATGATCTTGATTCCGCTTTTCTTCAGCGATTTTTCAAGCTGTTTTGAAATGTCCTCATCTTCAACCGGAACGATTCTCGGCATAAATTCAACGATGGTCACTTCGGTTCCTATGGTGTGATAAAAATTTGCAAATTCAACACCGATCGCACCGCTTCCCACCACGATCATTTTCTTTGGCTGTTTGTCCAAAGTCAGTGCCTGACGGTAACCGATGATCTTTTTACCATCCTGCGGCATGCTCGGCAATTCTCTCGAACGGCCGCCGGTAGCGATGATGATATGATCTGCAGAAACTTCGGTCGAAGTTCCGTCTGCTGCTTTCACAGCTATTTTTTTGCCCGGAAGAACTTTTGCTTCTCCCTGAATGACTTCAATTTTATTTTTTTTCATCAGAAACTGAACGCCTTTGCTCATTCTGTCTGCAACACCGCGGCTTCTGCTGATGATGTTTCCGAATTCAAAACCGATCTTGTCGATTTTGTTGAATCCAAAATCTTCGGCATGATTCAGATAGTCAAACACATGTGCGCTTTTCAGCAAAGCCTTGGTCGGGATACAGCCCCAGTTCAGACAGATTCCGCCCAATTCGGCTCTTTCGATGATGGCTACTTTTTTACCCAATTGTGCTGCGCGAATCGCCGCCACATATCCGCCGGGCCCGCTTCCGATAACTGCTATTTCAAATTTCATTTCGTATTGATTTTTTAACGGATGCTGTCATCCGAAAATTTGACTGCTAAATTAAGAATTCTAAAATGAATTTTCTCAATTCCGCCCAAAGTTATTCGATCGTGATCTCATCCACAAAAATGTAGGCAGGCTCACCCGCGCTCACATGCGACTGAGGCAGCGGACCGTAATTTTGGGCAATCAGTTTTACATATCTGATGTTTGTAAATTCAGACTGCAGCCTGATTCTTTTGATCTGAACGGTTTCATCGGCAGCATCCACATTCAGATTTGCGGTTCCGAATAATTTGTAATCCTTTCCGTCTCTCGATACATACACCTCAACCTTTTTCGGAAATAGTATCCAGGGTCTTGCATCCTGTAGAAATCCGGCGCTGACCGAAGTAACTTTTGTCGGTTTTTTCAGATCGATAATTGCTTCAAAATCGGTTCCCTGATAACCCTGCCAATCTCCTTTTCGCCAGTTTTCTGTTCCTTTGATTCCGTCGAGCAGCGCTTCGGGTCCGCCTGCAGTATAGAGCGGATGAACTTTTGAAGTTATGCTGATTTCATAATCGTTTGGTCTTTTGTAAAATTCTGCTTTGACCGAATTTGAAACATTCTCTCCTTTTTTCACGTAAGCTTCGATTCCCAGACTTGAATTGATTCGGATCGGCTTTTCGTATTTGAATTCTTTTGGGCTTTCATTCGGGCCGAGGAAAGTATAATAAATTTCTGCCTTCGGATCGATTGCTTTGATTTCGGTTGTCATTTTGTCATTGAAAGAACGGCTTTCAAATTCAAAATAAGGAACCGGAATAATCAACTCATATTTTTTTTGATCGACAGTTTTTTGATTTTCAAATCCGAATTTTTCCAGATTATTTTTGTCCGTATTTTTTGTAATAATTTTTGAAGTTCCGTCTTCAAAATTGATTTTAATTTCATCAAAATAAGACTCGGTAGTCTGCCAGCCCAATTCGCCGGGTGTCACCGAATAAATTCCCATCGAACTCAAAACATACCACGCGCTCATCTGCCCACAATCTTCGTTTCCGATTAAACCATCGGGAGAATTCTTGTAAAAATTGTCTAAGATGAAATGTGCTTTTTCCTTTGTTTTTTCGGGCTTTCCAACATAATTATAAAGATAGGCGACATGGTGACTCGGTTCGTTTCCGTGGGCATACTGACCGATCAGACCGGTAATGTCCACCTGATGGCGGCCGGTGGTTTCGGACGGAAGCGCAAACATTTCATCTAATTTTTGTTCAAAATTTTCTTTTCCGCCGTGAAATTCAATCAGACCCTCAATATCCTGAGGAACAAAAAACGAATACTGCCAACTGTTTCCTTCCGTAAAATGATTGTTCACCTCCCGTCCGTCAAAGGGTGTCAGCCAGGCACCGTTTTTTTTGGGTCGCATCAGATGCGTTTCGGGATCGAACAGATTTTTCCAGCTTTGAGACCTTCTCATAAAATACTGATAATCCTGATTTTGGTTCAGAATCAGCGCCATTTGGGCAATACACCAGTCGTCATAGGCATATTCCAAAGTTTTTGAAACGCTTTCGTGTTCATCATCAATCGAAATAAATCCGTTGACTTTGTAGGCTTCCAATCCGAAATGATTGAGCATTGCACTGTGTTTGGCGGCTTCAAAAGCTTTTTCATAATTAAAACCCTGAATTCCTTTCATCATCGCATCCGCCATGACTGAAACCGAGTGATAACCAATCATACAATCGGTTTCGTTGGAAGCGAGTTCCCAGACCGGCAAACGGCCGCCCTGTTCATATTGGGTAATAAAAGTATTGATGAAATCAGAAGTCCTCTTTTGGTCGATCAAGGTCATCAATGGATGATAAGCCCGAAAAGTGTCCCACAACGAAAAAACGGTATAATAATCAAAACCTTTGGATTCGTGGATTTTGAAATCCCTGCCCATAAATTTTCCGTCCAGATCCTGAGCGATATTTGGCTGTATCATGTTGTGATAGAGCGCAGTGTAGAAAATCGTAAGTTTGTCTTTGTCGTTTGATTTGATTTCGATTTTTGACAATTCTTTGTCCCATGCTTTTTCTGCATCTGATTTAACTTTTGCAAAATCCCAGTGCGGAATTTCGGAAGCATTCAGTTTTGCACCTTCAAATCCGGTAAATGAAAGCGAGACTTTGACAAGCAGTTCTTCACCTTTTTTGACTATTAAATCTGCAAATAATGCTATATAATCCCTTTTTTCATCTGTGGAAGTCTTTAAATCAAAAACTTCTGTAAATTCCATTGGTTGACTAAACTCAATTCTTGCCCAAATTTGCTGATTTTCAGCCCAGGACTTACTTCTTCTGTATACTTCAATGGTTTTGTTATCAATGATTTTAATTTCACCATCAAGCAGTTCATCCCGATGTTTCAAATCCAAAATAATATTGGCTTTTCCGTCCTTGTTAAATTTATATTTATGAAAACCAACCCGGGTAGAAGCGGTCAGTTCCACATCGATATCATATTTATCCAAATGCACTGAATAATAACCGGCAGAAGCTTTTTCTTTTGAATGACTGAATTTAGAAGAATAATCGCTCGGTTTAAAACGGCCAACCCCCATCGTCGGCATCAGCATGATGTCACCATAATCCGAAACACCGGTTCCGCTCAGATGGGTATGTGAAAATCCGTAAATCACCGAATCCGAATAATGATAACCGCTGCAACCGTCCCAATTGCCGTCAATGCGCGTATCGGGTGAAACCTGCACCATCCCGAACGGCAAAGTTGCACCCGGATAGGTATGTCCGTGACCGCCCGTACCGATAAACGGATTGACGAACTGAGAATAGTTTTGGGCAAACAGCAATTGTCCGAAAGACAACAGCAAAACCAAAAGAAATTTGTTCATGGTGTGGATTTGAATTTCAAAAGTAAGGAAAATCAGCAAACGAGTACTCTGAAAGTAATAAGCTTAAGGTCGATTTGCTGTGAAGAGTTTGGTTACTAAGGGAATAAGGTTTTTTAATTGAAGAAATTTGACTTGTGTTTAAAATAACGTCTTTTTGATTCCATTAAAAGAAAAGCACTTTAAGCAAAGTGAATTATCTCTTTTGAATATGATTAAAAGATAAGGTTTGATGCAACAAAATTTTTGAACCTTATAATAAAACCTAATTCAGACCTTATTTTATAACAGTGTGATTTCTTTCAGTATTTAGAATCCTGAAATTTAATCCAATAGTAAATCAATGGCAGCTAAAACTTTATTACCTTAATAAAACCCATACTATCTTAGTAAACCTTATTCCCTCCTATGTTTGTAAAGATATTAAATTTATATTCAAAATAAGTTGAAGAAGAATGAGAGCAGACTTATTCCCAAATAGCTTTCAATAGTATATTCATAATAAGATAAGGCCTCATTCTTTTTAACT
>Ga0206103_100192_pt1 | contig 43833 bp, 38 predicted proteins | sample 1B5Ametagenome_FD_148638 | JGI IMG/M metagenome (GOLD analysis project Ga0206103, IMG submission 148638) | Enriched microbial communities from leaf-cutter ant dump, University of Wisconsin, Madison, United States - 1B5A | ecosystem: Environmental > Terrestrial > Nest > Insects nest > Nest dump... | reverse complement strand
GCCTATCAGCGTGGATATCACGCCGGGATGCCAGATCTGGCCTCCAGACTAAACGATGGTCTTGGGTCAACCTATCTGACGCCAGTAGCTGGTGGCGTCGTTATTGCGTCATCGTCAGAAACATTGGCTCCTGGAGTAGATCAAGCCGCTAATTTTTATGCGATTGCGTATCAAATCGGCAATGAAGTAATCATTGCCTATCGCGGTTCGGATAATCTGAACTGGCAAATTGTTGATGATTTGGCTGTTCCCATGGGTGGTGCTGACGCCTCGAGCGTTGTCGACATCGCGCAGGGTATTGTAGAAGCTCAGACGCGTCTGGCCTTTGAGTTCTACCATGCTGTGAAAGCTGCGTGTTTGACGAGCTAACTCCCCAACAAAAATTGTGGGAATGGGAAAGTAAATCCATTCAGGTCATCGGTACCGGCAATGACATCCTGTCGTTCAGGGTGCCCAGTTACGAAGATGTGACTTACTGGGTGTTACTGGACGAGATTTCGCTGACCGCGACCGTCTCAGCCACCAACCGCCTGTGCGGTTTTCTTGGGGATGACATTCTGGTTGGTAATTCCACAACGGTGGATCAATTCCTTTACCGTGCCGGCATGGGGAATGACACGATCCGCAATTTCGGCAGCAACGACACTATTCTGCTTGACCAATCCCTGGGGATCACCTGGTCGAATCTGAAGAACCTTGGTGTCCAGGACGGAGCTGATTGCTACTTCCAATTCGACCTCGAGAACTCATTGCGCATCGAAGACACAAACCTCGCCAACCTTGATGTCAGCCAATTTATATCCTGCGACCTGACTGACACTGCAACCCTCAACGCTCTGGTACAAGACTAGGGCGACTGGCTGCTATAAACTGCCCACACATCGATGACGCGGCGATACACATTAAAACCGTCGCGTCATCGACAATGACAGTCCATATTCGAAAGCCGGTGCTGTTCCAATCGCCCTAGAAGAACTCGGCAGGCTCAGATCAATCGGACCTGAGGGCATCGGTTGCGCCACCGCCTTGGTAACTGGCACTGCTGACAGGTGCTCAACTCGACCCTGCAACGAAAATACAGTTCCATTATCCGCCGCATAGGAAATCGCGCCATCCATTCGCAATAATGCGGTTCCGCCTGTACTGCTCATAGCTGCTCCTGGCAACGTTGTCTCAGGCATACCCTCCATCAATCCTGTTGCCGTCATAACCCAATCACTGCCTGTAAACAGCCAGCCAACACCCGCACCGACCGTTGCGTTCCAATGCCGATCGAATTGCCGTGAGACCGAGATCGAGGCAATCGGCCCCAACATCCAACTTTTCAGATCCTCTTGTGTCCTTATCCCGAAGACAGGAAAGCGGTCCGGCATGCCGGCACCCTCATGCGGATCGACCAGAACCTCATGAGATAATTCGTCGCTGAACACTTTGTAGGTGCCTCCAAGCCGCGGCACAATCGTCCATTCATCCGCAATCTGAATGGGAACACCCAAAGCGATTTCCATCCCTGCCCGCACGCTACTGCGCCTTGCTTCCGAACGCAGAAGTGTTCCCGACATGTCACCTACGCCGGCGAACGCGAACCCTTCTGGCGACAGAACCACACCATAGGCTGCTGCGTTTGGCACCCCGCCGGTCACGATCCCAGCATAAGCGCCAGCCGCTCCCAATCGATCATAACCGAATACTGCCTGGGATCCACCACCTGGAGGTGTGGAGCCGGATACAAGAACATCTCCAGCATCAGCTCCCGTGATCGACGCAAACGCACTGCCACCGCCTGCCGTCAAATTCACAACTCCCGCCGGCGCGCCAATACCCATGAAGACACTATTCCTGCCTGTCAGGTCATGAATGGCGATCCCGGTCGAACTGGAAGCGAAGAGTGTCCCCGACATCTCGAGGAATACCGGGGTTTCCTGGATGCGACCGATCTCGAACGCCAAAGCCAACCCGGCAGAAGGTCCTGCGGATATGGAATCCTTTTCCGCTTCCAGCAAAGGTAATCCGATCCCGGTGCCGACGAACCCCGAACCAGGACGTTCAATGACACCAATGCCGACAAAGGTGCCCCATCCCTTCACTGCTGCTTCCTGAGCCAGAACACTGGTAGTGCACAATACCGCGACCAAGGTGGCTGATGATATCCTAAACGTGTGCATGAATGGCCAACCTGGTCAGGAGTGAGACCAATTGCGTTTGTTTATGGGTATCGGTTTTACGCATGATCGAAAGCAGCAAGTTCCGCATGCTCTGCTTGGATGCCTGTTTCGTCGCCGCGCACTCCCCTACGGTTCCACCCCCCAGAAGAGATTGCGCCAGATCACTCTCGGCCGGAGTCAGGCCTAACGTCTTCCACAACACATCCGCCTCAACCCGCAGCGGCATCCCAACATCGTCGAGTATCAGAATGCTGCGCCAACCATCGCCAAGCGCTGCGCTGCCGATCCCCTTGGTGATTTCCGGAGGAGGTACGGCATGCAGAGATAGAAAGACCCGGCCGCCTCCAATCTTGGGACATGACAGCAGATTACGACGCCCACTCCTGAACTCTACTCCGGCACCAGAAGCGAAGGCCTTGATACTGTCATCAATCACCGCATCCCGCGCATGCAATACTCCGTCAGCTCCCATAAGCACGACATCCATGCGACGCAGGAAAGCCTCCCCCAACTGGTTCCTGGAACGCACCTTGCAATTGGCATCGAGGGAAAAAGCTCCCGCTGGCACAAATTCCAGCAAGGCATCGCCAACCACACCCTCAAGTGGATGACGATTCCGAGAACGCACCATCGTCATTGCCCGGATAATATGCGGCACCACCACATCCAGGATGCGGCGCGCGTTCAACCGCATCCCTGCGTCATCGCCATCAAACCGTATCTCGAGAACCTGCTGGTGCGATATATCCCGATGCACAACCGCGCCGACAACACCATCAAAAGCCCCGCCAGATCGCAACACCTCATTGTAAAGCGAGCTCTCGCGGCTGGCTGCCTTCATATCTTCGTCGCCGTATACACGCCCCACAGGATGCGCCCATTGCCGGATAACATATGGGTCATCCAATTCCAGGCCAGTCATATATGAGCGCTCGGCATCCTTGCCGAGCCCTCTGTTAATCAGGAAATTTCCAACCAGACCACGGCCATCCTGCCCAAATAATATGACAGCCATTCCTGGTCGAGCTCCATGAATGGTTTCCACGACCCCCTGCATGGAAGCTTCATCCATAATGGCGGCATAGATATCACCAACCATGGCTTCGGGCACCACCTCAGCCCGCACTCCCCCGGCATCCAACGTTTTCAGCATCATCGATCTCCAGCATCCTGCCCGTTGCAACGAGCAATATCATTCTTCGCCGGAAGCCATTGCCTCCGAACGGATTGCTTTGAATTTATGCGTGCGCAGATGATTTCCAGGGAGAAAAAGCCCTGGCAGTTGTTTGCCGGCCGACGTGGCACCGCCGGTTTCGTTACCGTTATTATCCCTTGGTCACCATATTCTGCACAGATGAAATCCTGTCAACAAATTTCATCCACATATGAACCATTATCCCCCTATCTATCGGGTGGGAGGCCACGCAGTCAGATCTCATAAAACAGACCCAACGCTTATACCATGCCTCACCTGGTGCTATCCTGTTTCCGAATCGCCGTAATAAGGGAGGACACGATGTCTATCGTCTTCAAAACCGGAAACATGTTTGATCAGCCGGCCGAAGCCATCGTGAACACCGTCAACTGCGTCGGTGCCATGGGCAAAGGGGTCGCTCTGGAATTCAAGAACCGCTGGCCTGAAAACTACAAAGCGTACAAGAAGCTTTGCCAACAAAAGAAGCTGCGGCCTGGCATTCTCTATGTCCATGACAACGGCGATCTCATTGACGACGGGTATCGCTACCTCATCAATCTCCCCACCAAGATCGACTGGCGAAATAATTCCCGTTCAGAATACATTTCCGCGGGGCTGGACGCCCTGGTCAAGGAAATAGAAAGCCGTAACATACGCTCCATTGTTATCCCCGCCTTGGGTTGCGGTAATGGAGGCCTGAACTGGAACGATATCCGTCCCATGATCGTAGAGCGTCTCGATGCATGCGATGACGTCGCTATTTTCCTCTTCGACCCTCCAGGGTACACTCCTGAAATTCCATTACAGACTGCGCCCAAGGCAACCTTCGAGCGTGCCCTCCTGCTCAAGGCCATCGACGAAATTCCTCTCATCTCCACCGCATCCGTGCACCAGGCTGTCCAGGAATTGCAACGCAAGGGTGTTAACTACGGCATGGAGTTCATCGACACTACCCCTCCCCATTGTCCTCGCCTGGAAGACGCACTGATGGCGATGCGCAAACGCGATCTTCTTTCAATCGAAGGTGGCATCATCGCCATAAGACCGTTAGCTCGAGATATCATCGCCACACTTAAGGGTCCCAGTCTACTGCAAGCCAACCAGCTCATCGCCAGCGTCGTCGATCTCATCCCAGACCCCGACATATCTTCCATCGGAACTTCTCGGTAACCATTTTTATCCACGATCTCTTGACCCTCGCCGAAGGATTGTGGCTATATCCTTTCCAAGACCCGCAGAACCCTGCGCGTCAATTTTGGAGGACAGATGCATGAGACGGCTCATTCTCTTCGATTAGGGTGCTTTTGCCCTATCGGAGAACCAACATGTCTAATCAGAACTGGACCCATACCGGTCAGGTGACCGTGTACGCCTTCAATGGCAAGGTTCGTATCTTCCCTTCCCTCGAAGACGCCGTGCGCGCCATCGGGCGGTATCATCACATTGAGGCGCTGGCGGATCGCCCTCTTGGCTATTCCGTCGACACCATCTTGAAGAAGGGTGCCTACTACGGCACCTGGGCTTATGCGCAGTATTACCAGGGTTCTATTTTCGGTGGTGACCCCTTTGTCATCCATGACGAACTGGGACTGCGTATTCCCGCCTGGAAGGTGAAGGAGGCTTATGCCAATCTCCCCTTCAAGGACAAGGTCTGGCGCCGCAACGCCGCGAAGGACTTTGCCTTTCGCAATGGCCCTGTTCCTGGCATCCATTGCTATCGCGGTGGTGGCGGTTATTTCCGCAATCCCGCGACCAGGAACGAAAAGGCGGCCAACTCCGGCTACGAGGAATACCTCGACGAGCTGGATGACGAAATCGGCATGCGCCCCAAGGGACGCATCCGCGACCTGCCTACCAATTACGATGATATCAGCCGCTCTCGCGGCTGGCATACCCGGAGTTGGAAGGAATACCGCCGTCACCAGTACCGGTGACGCCTTGCTGTCACCACATGATGGCCGCATCATCATATCCGTCTGCGATTCATTCGCAGACGGATGCCCGCAAGATGGAGACGTTGATGCCCACCCTTATTCCTCCCATCCTGTTCCTCTATCTCTGGCCACTCGCTGTTCTGGGCTCCATTAGCCTGGCAGTCTTTCTCCTGGCACGGCACGATCGGGGAAGCAGAACGTCATCTCCCTCATCGAAGCAGGCAATCGTCATCGCCGACCTCGACCAGACCGTCGACCGTCTGGCTCACTCCCTCGCAACCGATGTGCTTCACTACGATTTCCAGGGATTGCGCCCTGATGGTTCTGTATTGGAACGAGGCTTTCCTCTCTTCGCCTGGTCAAGCATTGGTGGGCAGAAGTTCCAGGGAACGCAGAACGATCTTCGGGATCTGGCGCGGAAGTTGCTATTGGATGCCATTTCCACCCCGACCGTTGACACCAAAACTTCCACCAGGAGCGCCTCATGACACGCCGCCAGCCAATGCCTGACCTGTTTCATGAACACCCTCCGACGCCGCTGGTAACCCCTAATGATATCGCGCTATCTCAATGGCAGGCCCCAGGAACAGAGTCGCCACTGCCCAGACTCACACCTGGGGTAAGCGCCGGTGATATCGCGTCTTGATCCAGCTGCTTTCACGGTGACCCCATGAACGTTGATCGTCTCGACGAAATCGTCCAAAATCGTTTTGATATCGTGCTCGGACACTTATCGCAGCGTGATATCCACCCGCCACACGTATTACGCGAAACCAACATTGCTTCCCTGTTGTCTTCGACCGTGATGTTTGTGGCTTTCTTCAACAGCGCGCTCTGGTTCCTCCTGTTTTTCTTCCTCGGAATGTTCCTTGTCTTCCTCCCGGAACGCATCAAGGGCTGGCGAGATTTCGACAAAGATACCCACCGCGATTGGACAGCGGCATTAGCCAGAAAATATACGGATCGCTCCCTTCGATTGCGCCATAATATGCGCTTCATGCGCTATTTCTATCTGATGATGATGCCAACAATAATCTGCCTGATTATCATTGGTCTTGCCCTGGACAGCATCGAACCTTATCAGACGTTTCCTGTATTCATGATGACCATTCGCTTTTTCGTGGACTTCATCGAAAGCTATGTCGAGGCATCCGTGCCTTTGCCCCCACCCTCGCTTCCCAAGGGCGTGCCGAACATGGCCTAAGCTTTTCTGCCACAGGCCTATGGCCATGTGATCGTAGCCATTAAGAAATCCAAAACCGACACTCATCTGGAAACAGCAAGCTTTCATTGTTGCTTGCTCAGCCTGCATCTACTTTATTTGTTACCAATGGAGATCAAGTCATGAGCAAGAACTACCTCGAGCACCAACGCCAGGCCAATGCGGACGCCGTCTGGAGCTCCTATGCGTTCCCTCAAGGTATGGAACCCGAAGCCTGTGATGGCTGGGAGCGCTCCGCCGGTTCCGACAAATGGTCTCGCACCGTCTACTTCCCCGCTGATGGAGCCGATGCACCCACGCGGAAAGGCGACTTTACTCTTCATTTCGAAATGGATACCTCCGAGATCATCAAGGCTCACGCCCGTCTTGACGGCGAAGATATCGGTGTATTCTCCCCCACCCGCGTCTTCCTGATCGATGCCGATGCGCCCACACTGGAAGCTGACTATCAGCTACTGGCCTTGCAGGACGTTCTCGAGATCCTTCCAGGACACCAGGAATTCATGCTCATTGCGACCGATAACGATGCCGAGCGCTGGAGCCTGACCGCGGCCGGCCAGTTCCTGCGCCAAACCGGTACGGATCTTGATCGCTATTACGTGGTTCCCGCCGATGAAGCCTTCTATATGCTTGAGGGCACTCTGCCAGATGAAACCATCATCGCCCTGCGCAACGCCGGCGCCTTTAATGACATCACCGCCGCCCCAACCGCCTGAGTTCTTGCACCCATGAAGCGTCTCCTCAAAAACCTGACCGGTATCGCATTTAACGATGATCGCCTACGCCATCCTGGTATCCGCGATGCAATGGTGTCAGATCTCCCATATGACCGCATCGTTTACATCAGCACCGACGAGACCTTCGCCGAACGCATCCTGACACACGGAATTGAAGCCGATACCCTCCAGAACGAACCCCTGATCGCCTTCCTTGATGCCGAACAGGCTGTCACGACAGGCAATGATATTCTCATTGCTATCGACTGTTTGCGCTGCCCCCGTTTTGGGCAATGGACGATCGATGAAAGGCAACCTGATCGCCTCGCCATTCTGAGCGATATTCCCGCAGCCGCCCTTTCTATTCACGAAATCCCCTCTTTGCGCATGTGATGGGCAGAGGGTGATATTACGCAACTCCCTCACCACAACAGTTTACTAAAAGATATTAACGGTTCATTAGCGGGTATACGCTATTGCTCTTCCCATGAGCGGCTTTGCCGCAGAAAGGGAAACCACCATGAACCTCAACTCCATCCGCGCCGTCATCGTCGCCATGGCACTCGGCGTCTTCGCATTCGCCTCCCCCGCCTTCGCCAGCGGCCAGGGACTGCCGTTCAGTTTCGGATTCCAGACCGAGGACGGGTTCGGCTTTTCCATCGGCAATAACGGCATCGGTATCCAGTTCCCAGGCATGAACGGCAACAATCGAGCCAACCGTTGCTGGACTACCCATGAAGTCGTCCAGTTCGTGCGCAGTTCCGGATTCCAGCGCGTTGCGCCGTTTGCCCAGGATCGCCGTATCACTGTCGTCATTGGCAAGCGTCATCGCCAGGACTTCCTTGTTGCCGTGGATCCCTGCCGCGGCCGCATCGTCGAAACGGCGCGCTACCGTAACTCCAATTGGGGTGGTGGCCGCATCGGCTCAGGTTGGCGCTGATATCCAACCAACTACAAAAGAGATCAAAGCCGGGCACGCAGCCCGGCTTTTTCATGTTTGCTACCCTACCAAGTCAAGAAAACAAGAAATCACCGGTTGCGAACAAGGCCACCATATCGGTATTCATGAAGGTTATACTACCAAGATCCCAAACAGTATATGATCCGTACAATTCGGGATAATCAGACGAATATCCAAAATCTATTAAAACGTTGTTCCCTACTTGAGTAGCCATTCCCTCAAGGTCTTCAATATCCCGAAGAAAATCGATTTGCGAGAAAATTATTTTATCATCTGTTCCAAAACCATAGATTTTGTCATCTTCCCCTCTTTCCGAGACGATCAGGGTATTGCTCCCTTCTTCGGCTCGAAGCGTGTCCCTTCCCCTCCCCATGTAAATAGTGTTGTTGCCACTCCCACCATCCACAGATCCTCCCAATTTTGTTGTGGTAAATCCTCCCATATCAATGGAGTATTCTCCATATTCTAAATAAAACACATCATCTCCGTCGCCGCCATTCATCGTACCATGACCATAAAACACATCGTCTCCATTGCCGCCGTTTGCAGTTTGTCTACGGCTGCTTAAAAAGATGGTGTCATTACCATCTCCACCATCAACGGTTACCAACTCTCCTGACAACAGCTTGATCGTATCATTTCCGTCTCCGGCATAGACATTACTCGACTGAGACATCCTCAATTCAAACCAATCATCGTAATCACTGCCGATAAAACTCAAATTCCCTTTGATAACATCCCCTTCAGCGTCACCTCCGATACCAGAAACTAAACCTCTCCCCTGCATGAGAGTAACCCCGGCATCCGAATCCGCATAACTAACGACCGATCCTGTATAGTAAGGATTGATCAATGTTATGGTGTCAGCTCCTTTTCCTCCTACAAAGGTGACATGAAGGCCGGTTGATTGCAAAATGTCGTCCCCGTTACCGCCATATAGAAAGCTGTTAGCGCCTGCTGCGATGATATCATTCCCGGCACCACCATAGGCGGCTGCCCCTTCACCTATTGTGATCGTATCATCTCCAGCACCACCATAGACCGTTCCTTTGTTGATACTGATTTCGTCGTTTCCATCATAACCGAACACGACGTCGTTACCCCCGCCACCATCGATGACATCATTCCCTGCAGCGCCATAGATCGTATCGTTTTTATTCGAGCCAAAAAGTCTGGTGAGCTCTCCCTGGAAGGTCGCGACTGATCCATCCCCCCAGAAAATTTCACCAACCCTCATATCGATGACGCCAGCAACCAAAGAATCCCGAAAATCCAGCGTACCGCCCCCGGTGCCGAAATCGATAAAGTCGTTGCCGCTTCCAGGACGAATAATCTCAGCGTATCCATCGGCTCCGATTAAACTGTCGGAAAAATTACTGCCGATCATCGTGTCATCACCACCATTGCTCGTGATACTGCCACCATTCCCACTAATCGTCATGGTATCTTTATAAATCGACCCAACCAAATCCAGGCGACCGACAACACTAAAAGTATCTCCTGCTGCTTGACTCAGGTCATCACCGGTACCGGTATATTTCTTCACGAATCCACCAGTATAGGCGATTTTCACCCCTGACAACGAACTCGAGTAATCCAGCAACATTCCTCCTAGTGTTCCTGTACTTATCATGGTGTCGACTCCCAAAGAGCCAAAGAAAATATCGTATCCTCCACGACCAACCAATGTTTGGTTCTTTCCATCGACACCATAAAAAATATCATCACCACTGGTTCCTTCAAAATTCGTGAAACCAATAACGGTGACACCGGTACCTTCGATTAAACCATCCAGGCCAAGCACGAGCCCTGTTGTCCAATTATTAAACTTCAGTGTATCCCTGCCGCCATTACTGACAATAGTTACGCCCTGCGTTCCTACATGCGTCTTATCAATGGTGATGGTATCGTTGCCGATGCTGAGCACCCACTCTTCAACACCCAGGAAATAAGCTTCCACGGAGCCCCCTACCCCCAAACGCGAAACACCCGCAGCGCCTGACATCGCTGCAGTAACTGCGGACAAGAAAACACCCTTGTCATCAGATCCTACAGTGAAATCAAACGCCGTCACGCCACTATTTATGATGTTCTGATAGGTTCCAATCTCAATGATATTTTCTCCACTCCCGGCGACCAAAGTCTCTACGCGCTGCACAAATGCAGTGGCTCCTGCGCGTTCGATCCCCATCCCATGACCAACAGGATTCGCGATCCCGGAAGCAGCCACATGTCCTCTCATTACTTCTGCGCCGGCGACATCCAGGACAAACTTAGTCTGTCCCGTGAATTCACCCATATACAGGGTATCCTTCGCTGATCCACCATCGACATAATCGATGTCGCCATCTTCCGGCGTGTCCAGATGCAACTGATCCACGCCGTCTCCACCCAACATGACGTCCGATCCCAACCCATCATGAATTACGTCACGCCCACTGCCTCCATCCAGAATATCGTTCCCCTCCATCCCCCAGATCTGATCATTCCCCGCCAGGCCATAAAGCCCATCCTTATATGGCGTCCCAATCATAATATCGTTGCCAGATGTGCCATTGGTGTCCTCGATCAGGTCATTGACCTCAACGATCATTTCCTTGAAACAGGAATTCCCGCTCCCGTCATAAGCGTTGACGCGCAACACATGCGTCGGCGCTTGTGCGTAATCGAGTGTCTTTCCTGCCTTCAGGGTAACCAAACCATCATAGCGCACATTAAATATGCTCGTGTAGGCATCGGCATTGGTGAAGGTATGGTAATCAGTTGCATTGCCATCCACGGCATCGAGCCAGCCAATAACAGTGCCACCAACTGAATGCTCGTCAACGCTGCCCCCTTCGCTCCAGAGAATATCCGTAATAGGCATTCTCTCTTCCAGAACGATGGTGACGATCTGGGGCTGCGCCATCCGATTGCCGTGTTGATCAATCACATCGATAGCGACGTCATAGGTTCCTACGCCCGGCGTCACGCCTTCCTTCAAGATCAGCGCATTCCACCCCTGCGGGATCTCAAACAAATCAGCATATTCCCCGACAACCTCAAACCGGTAATGGTCACCGACATCCAGATCATGGACGGCACCCATCTGTGCCAGGTTGACACCCGTATAATCTACACGCCAATGCTCCAGGTATGGCGTGTAATCAAAACCAGTATGCAGGTGAGAATTGGGTTCGCTCGTCTCCAGGATCAGCGTTTCCGTATAAGAATATCCGACGAAATCCGTGACCTTCACCTGAACCGCGTATGATGTCTGCGTCAGCAACCCGGAACTGCGCAGGTTGCCGTTGGTATCAATCGAAAATTGTCCTGATGTATCCCCTACGACCTGCCAGACATGGGTGTCATAGGCCTCATCAACAGCCACCAGTCTTCCGACCGTTTGTACCCCAGCATATCCCCGATTAGGAGCATGTATATCCATGATCCAGATACCTGATGGGGCTTCATTCACGTCCTGGATGTCCAGGAATAACGTCTGATAAGTCCAGCTCGAGCTCGCGGCATCCTTCACCTCGATTTCAATGGCATAACCCTGCTCAAGCATCATCCATTGATCAATCGACCACTCATTCCAGATAACTCCCTGATCCCAGCCATCAAGACCCATGCCCCAGGTCCACATCTGCATGTCCTCATAATCGAGAACAATATTCTGCCGAGCTCGAATCACTCCATTGGCATCGACCTCATACTTATCCTGGGACATCGAGCCGATGCGCCACTGCCACTGGTCATAAACATTGCCGTCCAGGGCGCGAAGGGTGGCAATGGCGGTTCCACTCAACACAATACCTTCGTCGATGTGACCACCATCGCTCGCCTGCCCGCTCACGCCCTGCTTGAACCTGGCTCCGGTTACTGGAGCATTCGCATTTGCAACGATGTCCAGCTGCTTTGACACCGACAATCCGCCGGCGTCGACCGCGCGCACCTGAATCGTCACAGGTGCTGTCACAGGCACCCCTGCCTTTAGAAGCACTTGGTTTCCCACCACCTCAAAGCGATCTGAACCCTCTCCCGACAGCGCCCAATGATGGGTATCTCCAACATCTGGATCGATAACACCCCCAAGAGTCGCCACCACGGTGCCGGCCGGGGCATGCGCGTCAAAACCATTCAGCTGCACAGAAAACCCAGTTGGAGCTTCATTCTGATCCAGCAAATAGATAGAAACCGTCTTGTCGGTGATCCCGCCGTAACCATCATCAGCTCGCAGCGTCAGCTCATATAGATCGCGATTTTCAAAATCCAGAACACCCGCAACCGTGATCTCGCCAGTAGAGGCGTCGATAGCAAACCTGCCATCGCCATTGTCAAGAAGTGACCAAGTCAGTGTATCTCCTTCTGGATCATTTCCTCGAGCTGTAGCTATTCTCGTACCAATTGCGATATTTTCGCTGATGCTCAATTCGTCTTCATGCGGCACCAGATCTTCACCAACAAGACGTATGTTCTGGGGGGATTCATTAACATTGCCTATGCTCAACACCAGATTGGTAAACGCAGTTGCGCCATAGCTATCAGCAACAATTGCTTTAATGACGTAAACCGAATCCATGAAGGCGTTGATATGGTGCCACCAGGTCTGTTGGCTGACACCATTGATAAGATCCATGATCGGTATTCCACCAAGCATGTCGATATAATGCTCAAAATCGAGATCAATATCATGCGCTGCCCGGACGATATTGCCATCGAGGTAGTAATGCTCGAGACTGTCCGTGTGCAGTGTCCATGAAAAGACGTCGAAGGCGTTATCATCGACGGCACCGAGGCGAGCGACCTCCTGGCCGGCGTGGATAACGCCTTCGAGATGCAGAGCTCCAGAAATCAGTTCTGATCTGATCGGGGCAACGTTTAAAATGTTGTAAGCATCAAAGAGCTCACCATCAAGCTGGAACATTTCCATCTTTGTAAGCAGATGAATGCTGGGGTCGTCACCTGACGCTCGCAGTGCCATGTAATATCGATCATTATTGGCATCGTAGGCAATCTCAAATTCATGCCAGGCGTGGTCGTCGATCAGCGTATCGATACCATCTCCACCATCGACCCAATTTACACCACCATTGGCCTTGACTACGTCATCGCCACCGCCGAGCAATATCTGCTCGTCCCCGTCGGTACCAATGATGTAGTCAGCCATGCCGGTACCAACTGCCTTGACCGTGTACAAGACAGACTCGTGCTGGACTTGACCATGCCAACCACCGGTTGCATTGCCGTAGTATTCATACTCAATGCTGCCAGGGCCAGCGACAAGATCCATACGCTCAGCCATGGTAAGCGTACCATCAAGCAAATGCCCAGAGAAATCACGGGCAATACCTGGGAGTTGGTGCTAATAGGTGCCAAACGTCCATTTGGCATCGGTATAATCAACTCCCAAGACATCGGTTGCTTGGTCGTAATTGACAATGCCGGTGTTGACGGTGTCGGATACGCCATATTTTGCCTGCATGGCTGCAAAACGCACAATATCCTGGATGACAGCGGCAAATCCTGGGCTCGTTTCCATGAGCCTGCCGATTTCGTCCATATCTCCGACAAGAGATTCTGCCGCACTGGTGCCGTGATGCCCATTCCCGCTTGGAAGCACGGTAGAGGCGATCATATCCTTCATGACGCCACTGCCTGGATTAGCGTTTGCGCCATCAATACCGAGCTCCAGCGCAATCGCATCACTGCTTAATTCTGTAAACACCGCATGCGCAGCATGTGTCCACGCGCCGTCAATTCCGTACTGGTTCCGTGCATATAATGCTAACGCTAGCAACGCTGGGTAATGCGCGGGCTTTGGTTCAAGAGAAGTTCCCATATCGACATTGTCTACATTATCAGGAAGACGGAACACTCCGGCAATATCGCCTTCAAGCGCAATTTGTTTAAACTCGGCTTGGCCAAACACCTCCCAACGATTATCTACGTTCCCTTCGCCGAATACGAGGTCGGCCAGAGTCGGAACATATGCTCCAGGTAGAGTGGGAATGATGCTGTTGATGACATTCCCAGCCGCTAACATGAAGCCTGTGTTATCGAAAGCTACCGTATTAACATTTTTGAGGTGACCAACGAATCCAGCCAGTGCGCCACCCAACGAATGCCCCGTCAAGGTGATCGGCAGGTTTGTCATATTTTGTACATGGTTAAAAAATTCTAGCGCCAGTTTTGCCTGATCCGGCTGCCCACCGGCCGCAAGCTGCAGCACGTCATGCCCGTCCGCGCCCAGCCAGTCAACGGAACCATCTTCATTTTCAACAAAAATCAGATTATCTGAACCGCGATAGGCAATAATCACCTCATTGCCTATCTGATACGCAATCGCGTAAAAATTAGCGGTTTGATCGACGTTTGGACCAAGGATAGAAGATGTAGCGACAATGAACCCTCCCGCCACTGCAGTGAGCGGAGTTGACCCAAGACCATCGTTTGGCTCTTCGGTCAGATCTGGCATATTTGCGTGATATCCACGCTGATAGGCGTCGAGCGCAAGAGCGGCGAGTTCATAATCCTGAAGGTTGCTCAAAAGAATTTCTCCTGCTTGAAGCCTAAATTGACGATAGAAGTGTATTCCCCGTGAGGTATTTTGACGGGGGGATTCCCCGGTTTCCAAAGAGAGTCAGGTATTCGCCCTTCGGTAATAGGTTCATTAGTCCTGGTAAAGCTCATACTGACGAATTCATAGCCGTTCCAATCCTTACCGGCGTAGTGAACAGCTATGGCTTCGCTATAGTCTCCGCTACCATCAAAGCGGACAGCTGATGGAAATTTTCTGACATCGCATTTCTTCAGGTTGAGCAAACTCTCTCTTATGGCGTCCTGGAACCAACGATCAGCACAATTGTAGAATACCGTGTTTGCTGAGATCAGAACGTAGATTGGCTCCTCGTCTGGAATATCGATTCTGACCGCCTCGCCCCGAGTTCTCAACCCCCATGCTCCAGTCATATCCAACCCTCTGATGGCCCACCCCAAGGAGAATTCCTGCACCGCCGATCCGGTGTAGTCCACACCGTCGACACGCACTGTTGCCGTAGCCTGCAGCTTGAACCTTCCACCTTTAGGGATAGATAGTTCGATTATTTTTCCGGCAAGAAAAAGCAGGATGATTAGCCCCATAATGAGGTACAAAAACCGAATGAGCCATCGTTTCATGATTTAATCCTGCAACAGAGCAATCCATCAAGGATACCTGGGATTGGCGACAACGTTAAGATTGCCGCTATCCATATCTTTGCTCACTCGAATCCGCCTATATACCTTGCTCAGGAAACATATCGCCTGTGAAAAATATAATGGTAAATCTAAGATATTTTCTATGGTTAAAATTTCTTGAACTTAATCCCCGCCATGTCATGAGCCAGCACACTAGCTAATTACGTCTTTATCCCGCAAAATTCCAAAAATCTAAATTTGCGGGATAAACTTCGTGGTCGAGCCCTATAGCGATGAACAGCAACGCCTTCTGCGAACCTGCACAGCCGATATGATGCGTGGATGGAAGTAGAACGACGTCTCCACCTGCTTCCCTATGGCATGAAATGGAAAACCATTTCCGGAACCGACTATCTCGGGTATTCGTAACGGATATTGTTCAGACAATATCCGACATCCGCGATTCCTGCTTCATTGACCCGCACCTGTCGGGATGCCTGGATGGCACCCGACCCGGCGGAGGAGTCTCCACAGGCATTTTGTCGGCCGAGGCCGATCCGGAAGCAGTACCCCTGCTCCGTTCTTCGTTGAGTTCATGGTCATGGATCATGCCCAGGACATATAGTCCTTCACGGCGCAGGTTCATCGCCGCGTTGAGGTCTCGATCCATGACGCGTCCACAGGCATCGCACCGATAGGTGCGATCCTTGAGTGTCAGCTTGTCCTTGCCCTGCTTGACATTGCCGCAATACAAAACGATCCGTGGCACTTGGAAAACAGAAATCCAAAAAATGACGAGGTCTCGAATCCTCATCGCTGGCCATAAAGACATCGCTATCGAAACGACCGCCATATTCGCCGGCGTTCCTGCGCATCCTGCCTTTTAGGGCAATGACGGCGTCGGCGCGCTTGCTGCGCGAGTATGAAAGAAACGGCTTATGCTTATGTCGTCCACGCATGATCAGTTCTCGATGCCAAGATCCCGTTGCACATTACGGGCAAACTGCCTGAAATCGTGCGGGTTGGTAAGATTGCATGTTGCCAGGTGCTCGATAGCTGCCCGTAGATCCCGATTCTCCTGCAAGCGCAATTCCATCCGCTGGCTCCTCACTGCGGCGGTATTCATGAAATCAAGCAAAGCCTGCAAAATGACTGCATCAGCTTCCGGAAGACGCTTCATCAAAGCCAGAGCATCATCTCGAAGACTATTGCTATCATCCCGAGTATCGCCTGCAGCATCATATGCCTTAACAACCTTGCGTGCCAGGCGACGCAGATTGACATCATTACCAATCACGCAACGCTTCAAAACCGCCAGTGCTGCGTCCAGTCCTGCCTCGTCCATATCAGAATCGATAATCTTATCCATCAGGCCGTCTCCTTGACGATCTTAAAATGCCAGGGTCTTCGTAACGGATGTTGTCTGGACAATATCCGTTACGAAGACCCAAATGCCAGCCAAGAACGACGACTACAATCCGTTTCTGTCGCGCAAGCACCTTAAGGGCTCACAGTTTCCGAACATCCTTAATATGCGCTTTCCGAGGCCAGTTCGTCCACATTTACCCGCCACATGCCAGATTATGCCTAGATGACCTCACCCTGATGCGATGGTTCAACCCCATAAAGCCTCATTCGTATCCGCAATCGTCGCATATATGGCGTTTCCTGCTCTGCCGGCTCGTTATCTTCTTCCACATCACGCAACAGCATGCGCTCCCACCTGTTTAAAGGACGACGCCACTCCCCCAGGATGACTACGGGCTTAAACCGCGTCTGAAAGGCACCGCAAGCATGACACAACGCGCCACCATTCGTGTACTTTCCACGCCCCCAACGGTGCGAGCAAGACACCTCTTTCTGGTATTTCCCGAAAGCATCGGCCTCGGCGTCGGCTAAAGTCGTCCCCTCGCCGCGAATAAACCCGCCTGCATTATCACCAGGAAAGGCCTCGAAAAAAGCTGTTCTGTAATGATTGCCATCCCGACTGATAACGACACCGCTACTCCCCCACTGGACATAGCATTGTTCTGGCCATTCGCAGGACGGGACGAAATCCTTGTCTTTCCATCGGTGGTGATCGGCAATCCTGACCATCAGGGTGCCATCGATTCCTTTGCGGCCATGGCCACAAGCGCATCAATCGCCTCACTGGCGTATCCATCGCCTTCCAGAGTGTGCCGCCAGGTCAAGCCATAACTGCTGCGCCCTCGACAAACGAATAGCGTCCCTTTCTCCATTTGCGTCACCCCATAACCGGCCGCGGTCAACCTGGATGCCGCTTCCCTCGCTCCGATCCTTGAAACCATCTTCTATCCTTTCGTTTTCCCAATTATCGCCGATTCTACAGCAATACAGGAAGCAAAATGAGCTCCAGGTTTCTGATAGTAAAAGGATCGACCATATCGTTGTTTTCATTTCCAGATCCGATCCCTTGCTTTTTACCTTAAATAGTGACGACGTTCTTCTCCCTATCTTGCCGATGGCCTGAACCGTCGGGCCATTCCCCTCCTTCAGGTATCCGCGATAAACTTGGAACACCCCCAGCACACGGTCGACGGTGAACATAACCCGGCGACCCAGGAATGCATTGTCTCTGTAGCTCGCCTCCGATCTATCATATCTTCGAGGTCGATGACTGGAACCGCATTTCGGGCATGTGCTTTGCAAGGATCTAAAGAGGACGTATACCAGGACATCCTGCCACTCTGGTCACTATCGGTCAGGCACCAAGTCGATTCGGCATCCAGCGACTTCACCCTTGAAATCATGGTATCGACCTTTTCACTATTCGCTTCAACCCAATGAAATCAAGGATCGTGATGAGGGTGCTTTTATTTATTTCCAGGATCCATTGCTTTTCTCCAAACGACTCGGAATCTTTATTATCTAAAACAAAGGATTCCGATTTTTGGAGAATTAGTAATGCGTCTCTTGGATGGACTGTCCACACTGGCGTTGATGTTGGCTTTGACCGTATCCGCGCACGCCGATGACTGGTATCGTTTGAACCTGCAGGCGCCGATCCTGTTCTCGGGCGGAGAAGTGCTACCACCCGATGCCGGTGGCAATTCTGACATCTCCATCAGCATTGACGAAACGGCGCTGATCGACGGCAGCGCCAAGGGCCGGCAATATGGTGATCTGTCCGTGCCGGTGACCATCAGCGGTACCGACGCGTCTCACACCGTGTCATTGGAAGGTCTTGCCGGCGCCAGCTGGGTGCCAACGGGTTCCGCCTATGGCTCAGGGACAGTGTCCTGGCCTGGAGCGGCGGAAGGGACGTGGTCACCGACTATCGTGGTCAAGGATGGTGATGACAATGTTGTCGCCACGGCGCAGCTCGAGCTCGAGATCCTGCCGCCGCTGACGGCGTCCGTGCCACAGAACAGCTATACGGTTGATAAGGGAGATGAATTAAAGATCCAGCCTTCGGCCGGCAATGCCATCGGCGATGTGCTCTGGGGCTCTGATGACGATCTTCCGGAATGGATCGACCTAGATGCCCTGACGGGTCAGCTCGAGGTGGACACCAGTACCTCCAACAGCGCCGCTGGGCTCAAGCTCACCGCCGTTGACCAGTTCGACCATCTGTCAGCGTCGACGACGCCCTTCTCCGTGACCGTCAATGGCACGATGACGGATTATTGGGTAACGACGCTAGGCGGAAACGGCCACGACTATGGCTATGGCATCGCTATCGGTGCCGATGGTGCCCTCTATGTTATCGGATATACCAATAGCGCCGGTGGCGCAGGGGGCGACGACCTCCTCATAGCCAAATATAACGCTGACGGCACGCTGGCCTGGAAGAAGACATTGGGTGGAACCAGTTACGACTATGGTTGGGGCATCGCTGTCGGCGCCGATGGTGCCCTCTATGTTATCGGACATATCGGAAGCGCCGGGGCGGTTAGCGAGGTCCTCGTCGCCAAATATTCCTCTACTGGTGTGCTGGACTGGACGAAGACGCTGGGTGGAACCAGTTACGACCATGGTCAGGGCATCGCTGTCGGTGCCGATGGTGCTCTCTATGTCACTGGACAGACCAACAGCGTCGGTGCAGGGGTCGAGGATGTCCTCGTGGCCAAATATAACGCTGATGGTTCGCTGGACTGGAAGAAGACGCTGGGTGGGACCAGTATTGACAATAGTGAGAGCATCGCTGTCGGTGCCGATGGTGCTATCTATGTCACCGGATATACCAACAGCGTCGGGGCGGGGGGCTACGACTTCCTCGTGGCCAAGTACTCCGCCACTGGTGTGCTGGACTGGACGAAGACGCTGGGTGAAACCGGTGCCGATCTGGGTCGCGGCATCGCTGTCGGTGCCGATGGTGCCGTCTATGTCGCTGGACGAACCAATAGCGCCACTGCGGGTGGTTACGATGTTCTTCTGGCTAAATATAACGCTGATGGCTCGCTGGACTGGACGAAGACACTGGGTGAAACCGGTGACGACTATGGTCAGAGCATCGCCATAGGTACCGATGGTGCTGTCTATGTCACCGGGTATACCAATAGTGACAGCGCGGGAGGCAACGATCTCCTTGTGGCTAAATACTCCGCCACTGGCGCGCTGACCTGGAAGAAGACATTGGGCGGAACCGGTTACGATTATGGTCATGACATCGCTGTCGGTGCCGATGGTGCTGTCTATGTCACCGGATATACCAACAGCGCCAGCGCGGGGGGTGTCGATCTGTTGCTGACGCGTCTTCCTGGAAACGGTGGTGCCGACATGACTGCCGGTCTGCTTACCTGGCAGGATGTTACCCTGACGGAAGGCGACGGAGGTACACTCTCTGAAAGATCACCAAGCTGGGCCAGCCCAGACGCCAACCTTACGAACAATCCAAACCCGTCGGGTTTGACCGAAGGAAACGCTGCCGCACTGACCGGCAACACCGTCCAATTCCAGGACTGAGAACTCAAAACTGCCCGCGATCGAATGGTTGCGGGCAGTTTTGTCTTTAGATTTTACTCACGCCGGTATGCGGAAGCACATCGTTATTGCCTAAGGGACAGCGCTGACACCGCGCACTCCTCATGCGTCAGCGCCATCGCCCTTCAGCATAACCCCCCTGCCCTCGTCGCTGTCGAAAAAAACAATGCCCTCTTTCTCCAATACGACCCGCAGGCGCTCGAGGGTTCCCTCACGGGCCCTGGCAGCGCCGATCTCGATCATCGCTAATGATCGTTGGCTCAGACCCGCTTTTTCGGCGAGTTCGTGCTGCACCATTCTTAACATGGCGCGAGCGCCCCGGATCTGTGCTGGCGTAACGGTCATATAGGGCGCACCGGCAGAACTAAAATTGACAGTGCGTTAACCATACTTGAATCACACATCGTAATCTATGATGTTTTCTCTTGAATCGTCGCTGGCCCCAGACTATTTGGCGATTCGTGGATGCGGTAGCCCGTGTCCAGTAGACCCGGCACCGGCCACGGTGTTCGTTTCCCGCGCAGGCGACCCTTCGTGTCAGCTGTATACGCGCGTCGGCCCTGTTCCCCTCTTCTTACTTTCGCTCTCTTTGCATATCCTGTGCCGGTAATATCAGGAGCATACCTCATGGACGACGAGATCAGGAAAGCGCTCGAGAACATGTCCGAGGAGGAATTCCTTGTAGGGCCCAATGGTAACGAGGACGATCTCGACATCGACGATATCTTCGCTAAAACCCTGACCTCGGTAATGGCTGACTGGGTTTACGACACCTACGGAGAACCTCATAGCAGAATTCTCCTGTGTCGCCAGGTCGTGGAGTTCCCCATTGACCGCACTGATTACGATGGCTTTTTTATCGCTACCGTTCCTGATCCCGCCTCTGGGGTAGCTGCCGTCGCTGATGGCCGGGTGGTGGGTCTTTATGTTGGCGCTGACCTGGTGGTCTCGGACGACCATCAAGGAAAAGGAATCGGCAAGACATTGGTCATGGAGCGCTTCCTGCGTTCCGGCTGGCTACCAACCTGGGATCTCGACACACCCGCCTACACCAGCGCCGGCGAAGCTACACACCGGGCGGCATACCAGTCTCTTCGCGCCCAACTCAGATCCTCTCCTGTGATTTCGCCCTGATTGGTGCTGTCTCCATGACAACTATCTTCGTGTCCAGGATTGATATGATTCAATGATTTCCCTATCCTGCCGGTAATACTGGAATTTGTGGAGCTTGCCTTGTCCCGTCTTGCTGCCCTTGCTATCGCCCTGGTGATTTCCTCTCCTGCAATGGGGCAGACCCAGCAGTTCCGAATGGATCTCTCTGCCCCTATTTTGTTCACTGATCCTGATACCCCTGACAATAGCGAACAGGATCACCCTTTCCTTTCCCTGCGTCCCGAAGCCTTACCCAATGGCACTGTCGGGCAACCTTGGGAATTTGATTTTTCCACACTGACTACAGCCAGCTCAGGCCTCACCAACCTCCAATGGTCTACTCGAGCCGAAGGTCTGAATGCGGTGCCTCCTGGTTTGACAATGGAATCATCCAATGGCGTGCTGGCTGGCACGCCATTGCTCTCGGGCGAATACTCCTTTGAGGTGGTCGTGGACGCCGATGAGGTTGTTCCTGCCGACGCTATCTATACTATCCTTGTAGACGGCTCGGAATTCCGCGCCACGAAGGTTGCAGTCGGAAATGGACATATGTGCGCCATTTCTGTTGATGGGGAGCTTTACTGTTGGGGGGGTAATTCCAACGGCACGATCGGAGATGGGACAACAACCAATCGAAGCAGTCCTGTGCATATTGATATTCCAGGCACCGTTCGGGACATCGCTGTAAGCGCTTGGCATTCTTGTGCCGTCACCACTACTGACCAGGCCTATTGCTGGGGGAACAATTCCAACGGAAGACTTGGGTTGGGGACGAAAATAAACCATTACACTCCCCAGCTCTTACCTATATCCGGGATAAAACAACTATCCGTTTCCACCTACACAGGATGTGCTTTGCTTAATTCCGGTGGCGTACGCTGTTGGGGAAACAACGGCCCCTCTGGCCGGTTGGGTAATAATTCAACAACGGAAAGCCTTGCACCTGTTACACCTAATGGCCTTAATTCTGGAGTTATTTCTCTTTCAGTAGGTGAATTTCACGCCTGCGCTCTTCTGGAATCAGGCGGCCTCTCCTGTTGGGGGAGTAATTCCCGTAGCCAGCTCGGTGTTGCTGGAATAACATCCTCTCCTGTTCCTATCCCTGTTTTTTCCTCTGGGGTCAAAAAAGTATTAGTGGGAGATTTTCACACCTGCGTTATCACCACAAGCAACGCAATGCGTTGCGTGGGTGGTAATAACTATAGTCAATCCAACGGAGTCAACACAACCGATCCGGTAGAATCCTGGACTACAGTTCCTGGTGGTTCATCTGGTGTCGACGATATGGCCGTTGGCGGAAACACCAATTGCATGCTTCGTGCAGGTGTTCTTTCCTGCTGGGGACGAAATAATTCAGGACAAACAGGAAGAGGGAACACAGAGAACCCCGTGCCCCCAATGGAAATCCTTTCCAATGTTCTTGCCGTGAATGCCAACGCAAATTTGAATATTTGCGCCATCATGGAAAACGGCGTCCTTCAATGCTGGGGAGGCAATTCTTCTGGTCAGCTATCCAATGGCACGACGACGCCTTCTTACTCCCCCACGCCTGTTTTCCAATAGAGCTCATCCTTACCAGAGAACCCAGGCCAACCAGAAATTTCTGTTTCGGCCTGGGTTCCTCTTCTGCCTGGCTCCATCTACCATTCCAGTTTCCGCTGATTCATTTTTCCTTAACATCCTTATGGCAATCTCCTTTCCAAAGGAGAAACCATGGTCGCCTCAATGAATACTTCGATGCGTCCATGGCGTCAGTTGCCGCCAATGAATCTTGCTCGCTCTCTCGCCTCCATTTCCCAGCCACAACAACCAATCACGGATGAGCTTGCCCGTATGATCGAGCAAGCTCCCGTTCCCAGTTTCCTGCTGGACACCAGCGGCTTCATGCTTGCCCTCAATAAGCTCGCTGCACAGATGCTGCGCCGTCCTCAATCTTCCTGTATCGGGCTGGCACTGGATGCCTTGTTGCATCCCGACGATCTGAGTGAAGCCTATTGGTTGACAGACGGACTAATGGACGGACGCCGCACGTCGTGCCGCAGCGAACAGCGCCTCATTTCTTCGGATGGCTCTTACTTCTGGGCATCTATCGCTATTTCCCTGGTTCGCGATACGAGTGGTCATGCTCAATGCTTCTGGCTACAGGCCACTGATATCGATCACCGCAAGCGTGAGGAACAGGCTATCGAAAACAGCGAAAGACGCTGGTCGCACGCCCTGGAAAGTGCTGGCCAAGGTGTGTGGGAAGCGGATCTCAAGACCGACACCGTTCACTATTCCCCTACATGGCGCAAATTACGCGGGTTCGCTCCTGATGAAGTCATCGATAGCTCGCGTGAAGCATGGCTTGAACGTGTTCACCCACTCGACCGCGACATGGTTCGTGCACGCCTTGACTCTCCACCTGCCATGCGCCGCCGCATTTTCGAATATCGTGAACGTCATAAAGACGGCCATTACCTCTGGATACAGAGCCGCGGATCACCCGTCGAATATGATGATGCCGGCAACCCCACCCATATCGTTGGCACGGACACCGACATCACGGAACTGAAGAAAGTGGAGTCCCAGCGTGAGGCTTTATCGCATCGCCTGGAAATGGCGTTGTCCATTTCAGGGATCGGCGTGTTCGAGGTTAATCTCGAAACCGGCGCAGTTTCTTACGATAGCCGCCTGCGTGAAATTTTTGGGGTTCCTCCCGACAAAACTACGCTGACTCAAAAGGAGTTTGAAGCAGTCCTGCATCCTGATGACGCCGCTGGTATTCTGATTGCCAACCGGCATGCCGCCAAAACGCATTCGTCCTTCACCTCTACCTTCCGGATCATACGACCGGATGGAGCCATTCGTACTCTCAAATCCCATTCCGCCTATTCCGAAGACGAAGATGGCACTCCCATGCTGATCGGCACCAATTGGGATATCACCGAAGACATTAAAACCCAGGAAAACCTGGTTGCGGCCAACTCCCTGGCGGAAGCCCGCTATTCTGAACTTGAAGCAGCCAAACAACGCATCGAACGCCTGGCCATGCTGGATCCGCTGACGGAATTATCAAACCGCAGGCATCTCGAGGAAAAACTCAAGGAGGGCACAGGCTCCATTTCCGCGCTGCATGTCGATCTCGATCGCTTCAAGGAAATCAATGACAGTCACGGACACCTTGCTGGTGATGCCGTTCTGCGTCATGTCGGCCAGGTTCTACGATCTGTTGTTCCCAGCGATCAATTCATTGCCCGTATCGGCGGGGATGAATTCATGATCATCAACCCTCACTCAACCAATACGAAAACCCTGCAAGAACTGGCTGACAAGATCAGGGAGACGCTAAAACAGCCATTTTTCCACAATGGTGTTCGCATTGATATCGGAGCGAGCATCGGGATTTCCTATGCTGACGCCAGCGATGTCGATCGCTTGCTCAGCGACGCCGACACCGCGCTTTATCGAGCCAAACAAACTGGTCGAGGGCGCTTTGTCATATTCACTGAGGATCTGCGTACAGAACAAGAGCAGGCCAAGCGTGTTGCCGGTGAAATTCTTGAATCAATTTCCCTGAAGCAATTCGTCCCTTACTATCAGCCCCTGGTTGATGCCAAAACCCTAAAAGTTTCCGGTGTTGAGGCTCTGGCTCGTTGGAACCACCCGAAGCATGGCATGATTAGCCCTGTTGCCTTCATCAAAGCGGCAGAAGGTCTGAACGCTATTGGCGATATCGATGCCATCATTCTTGAAAAGACCGTTGCCGACCTGAATACCTGGCACGCTCACGGAATCGATATTCCACGCGCCTCGGTCAATATCTCGTTCCGACGGCTTCAGGACGATGATTTGATTTCCAGTCTGAAAACTCTGCCGATCACTCCTGGCACACTGCACTTCGAGTTGCTGGAATCAATCTTCCTCGATGAGAGCGATGACGCCTTCTCTGCCAATCTGAACGGCATCCGGGAAATGGGAATTGGTATCGATATCGATGACTTTGGCACTGGCCATACATCGTTCCTGAGTTTGTTCCGTCTGCACCCCAGCCGTTTCAAAATTGATCGCCAGCTGGTAGCGCCTATCATCGACAGCGCGGATAAGCGCAAAATCGTGAAATCCATCATCGGCATCGGCAAAACCCTTGGAATCAAGGTTGTTGCCGAAGGTGTCGAAACCATGGAGCACGCTCATATCTTGCGCCGCCTCGGCTGCGATTATTTGCAGGGATACGCCTTTGCCCGTCCCATGCCTGCTGATGAAATCGAGAATTGGTGCCAGGATTTCAAGGCAATCGTCTCTCAATAGGGCGCTAACACCAATATTGGGTATCTGTGGGCTTACAGTATCATAACGGGTATTACTTGGGAAATATCCGACGCCATCTACGAATCTCCCCGATATTTGCGTCTTGTAGGTTTCCACCCCAATTGGCAACCTCTGACAACAACCTACAGGAGAGCATAGATGAGCATCCATGACGATTTTCCCGAGATCGATTTCGATCTTGATGCCGCCGGCGACAACACTTTGTTCGAATATGGATACGCCGATGGCTCCAACTACAAAGTCCATTCAGAGGTCGTCCTGTCTGGACGGCTCACAGAAGAGCAGATCCGCAATATGCTCTCCAGCCTCGATCAGGGAGAATTTTTTATCCCTTCCCAGGTAGGATTGCGTGATCTTCAGGGAGATTTTATCCATGGTTCCGCATGGGACGATGACGACGATCATGTCTGGCATCGGATCGAAGGCATCAAAAACACCAATGCACCCGCCAGCGATGTTTCCGTTGAAACCTTGATTGAATCCTGGCCTAAGGATCAGCGTGACTGGGATATGCTCGGAGCCACTGAGAAACATACTGGTGCGGGATATGGCATATAACGTTCTCTGAGCAAATTTTCAAATTCAAGGGATGAGGATTTTATCCTGGTTCCCTGAATTGCCTGACCAATCCTCTGACCGGGTTTCGGATCGTTGACGGGGACATCCCACCGCGATCCCAGAAGGACGGCGCGGGTTGCTGCGCCGTCCTTCTGGAGTTTCATGTCTCCTTGCGAGCGGCGATCTCTCCCGTGGATGGAGGGACAGCGTAAATCCCCAGAGCTTCACGTGGTATGGGTGGAGTTATGCTACGCAGTATTTTCCGTGAGCCGCCGCTTCATTCGACTTCCTCATCAAGAACACTTGCCGCAATCTGCATGACTGTTCTATCTGAGTACTCCCCCTTCTCCGCCTGCATCACACCGAGATGGATGTGACGGCGTAAGGCGTCTAGCTTAATTGCGTCAGCCGCCCGGTTGCATGGCATCGACTGGAGCACATCCAGAGACATCTCGCCAACGGCAACGCCGCCTGATACAAATGCCGTGGATACATCGGTCGGATCAATGTTCGTAGTCGACATGGGTAACCTCTCTACCAAGATGAATACGAAGTATTGATAATCCTTGTCAATCATTGGTTTCCCGGCAAATTTTGTCTGAACCAGACCCGCCTCGGAATCCCAATCAATACACCCAGACAGCAAAAATCGATTTGCTCCTTTCAATGCCTGGAGTTAGCATCCGCATCAGATCCCAGCGAACATCATTTCAGGAGCCGTAATATGACGCAGAGCGACTTCAAGTCTCCTTCCAGCATCTCTCTCACCCCCCACCAGAAGGCATTCCTCGAGAGCTATTTCGAAGACATCCTCTTTGACCGCGGTGATTTCCTGGAACTTACCGACGCCGAAATGACCCAGAGCATTCGCCAAATGGATTTCGATGACGCCATGCCATCGAATCCTGGAAAACTCCGGGTTGCAGGCAATCTGAACGAGCTCGGTATTTTTGAAGATTATGATGCCCACAACAGCCCAGCCGGCCGTCATATCTACATTTCGTTCAATGAAACAGGGGCAGCTCTCATGACCGATCTTATTCGGAAGGCAGCCGCAGAAGGACGCCTGCCACCGCCTGACTCGAGCGCCCCATCCCCTTAACCGCGAGCCAAAATGACAGCTCGCTCGCTTAAAGCCTCATCGCCGGCTGATCCTGTTCCACCGGTTCCTCCTGGAGCAGGATCAGTGTCTCCTCGAAACTCCATTCTGAATTCATATGTCGCATCGCGTTCTCCGCGGTTCTGACGTCATCCCAGCGATACCCGCCAGTCGGATCCACCGCAGTCGCATCAGCCGGCTTAACCCCAAGTCTGTCCTCGGTCAGAATAAATGATGGTTGCCAGTCTTCCGGTGTTGGCATCATCATGGACCATCGTGGTTTCCAGGCCAGATTCTTTGCTCCAACGGCATCACAGGCTTCATGCCACTCTGCCCACCGCTTGCTTATCAAGGCCGATGCGGGAAAACGCTGCTCCCACTCTTCCCGCGGGATCAGGTAACCCACCTCGCGTAACTGTTCAGCCATATGCCTGGCCACAAGCTTTTCGATATCCTTGTCCAGATGATATTCCGACCCTGTCTGCAGAATGATTTCCTCTCTATCTGTGGACTGGATACGCCCATATTCGTGTTTCCACAAAAGCTCCGATCTCCGGATAACTCCGTCCTCAATCTCAATAATTGCCTGAGCGATATCACTCTGCTCCTTCCAGCCCCGCGCAGCAAACAGGGCTACACCATATGCCTTGCGATAAAGAGCTACTACGGACCAACTGGTTGGAACGCCGGCAGGCATAAGGTGCAAGATCATGTTCATTCTCCTTGATCCTGAATTATCGTCCGATGTTGTGCACGCAACCAGCCCCTGTTCAGATTCTAAATTGGGTATTCGTAACGGATATTGTTCAGACAATATCCGACATCCACGATTCCTGCTTCCCGATTCCCTGGGGGAGGCTCAAGCCGTCATCACTCGAGTCCTTGGAAAGGAACCGTTGAGTGAACGGGAACGTCAGCTGATCGCAAACGCCAACAGTATGGGCGGAGCCCACCCCAAAATGCTTGTAGAACATGATGGGGTGGAGTGGATCGCCAAATTCCCCAAAGGCAACAACGTTGACCAGCCTCTGATCGAACACGCCTCCATGGAACTGGCGCGGCGGGCAGGATTGAACGTTTCCGAATCCATTGTCTTGAGAGGTGATATCGATCACATCCTTATGGTTCGCCGATTCGATCGATCTGGCTCACTTAGACGCCATGCGGTCTCCGCTCGAACCTTATTGATCAATGAGGGTGACGACAGCTATGCCACCATAGCAAGTCTCATCCGTCGCTATGCGGCATCCGATGCGATTGCCGAGATGCAACGCGAGTTATTCCGTAGAATGGCATTCAATATCATGATCGATAATACCGACGATCATACCAAGAATCATGCCTTTTTGCGGGATGATGCCGGGCATTGGGAGCTAGCACCGGCTTACGATATCCCAACTCAAATGAACGGTCTTGGTATCCAAGCCATCCAAATCTCTCCGAGCCCGAACTATTTCAACCGTTTCGATATCGAACATGCCGTCGCCGCTGCCCGACTGTTCGGGATGGATCAGGACGAAGCCCGTCACGAATGGGACGTGATCGCGGGTTGGGTAAGCTGTTGGCGTACCGTCTTCTCTGATTGTGGTGTTTCTGATGCCGACATGGATTATCTAGGCGATTTCCTGGACTCCGATGAGTTACGCTCTCATCGGCGAAATGCTGTCAAGCCCTCGGCTTCTAGCAGGCCTGGCTTTTAATGTGCGGCCATCCTCTATTGAGGTTTGAAAGTTTATGTTTAAGCTCATTCTGAGCCAAAGATTCAACGATCTACTTGTCGTTATTGATCGTTATCGGTGCCTTTATCCAGGCAAAACCAAGGTGCACAATTAAATGCATGAAGAAAGCTGCTAACGGCAGTAGCATGCAGAGGGCGAAAACTTCGGTTTGGAACATGGTTTTACCCTCGTTTGGGATTCCCCCTCCAGACAGAAGGATTGCCAGACAAGACCATCCGATTGGGAGGGCAAATGCCCAAAAGACGTAGCGTGCAGATGGCATTGGGACAACAACGTCTTTGCGTACACTATCGTCACCTTGCTTAAACTGCAGAGCAAGCACAATCATGTGAACAACAAAACAAGTTGTGACTACGAACAAAGATCCAGTGGCGACAAGCATAGCCAATAGGCCTGCGCCCGCATCATTATGTCCTCCCAATCTCCCCTGCATGATCATGATTATTGGTAGAACCGGTAAGGTCACCCCAGCAAAAAGATATCCAAGAATGATAGATAAAATACGCATATGTCAGTTCTGTTTCAGTCCTGGATAGCAAAGTCTGTTCATGGCTCGTGCCGCAACTCGTAATAGCGTTGAAGGAATGCCTCAGCGGCTTCGTCCGGGGGCATTGGTTCGATAATCATGTCATAGGGCTTGGCACCCCCAATATTTTCCCAGTCATCTTCAGCGCGCCAATTGGTAACGTCACGCCGTTCCGTGGCCAACATGCGCAGGTCATGCAGTTTGATCACGTCCGGCTCCCGCATCGTAACACCAAATTGCAACTCAGCCGCTCTAGCGCACATCTTTTCGATGACTTTATACGCCGGCACGATCGATTTTAACGGCCCCGTCATATCTCCGCATGTTGCTTCCCCCAGCTCATGCATCAAGGCATCATAAGCCAAATGAGCCGGCACCTGGTAGCTGATGAGAACGCAATGTTGTGCCACCGCGTAAAATATACGACGCGCCAATCTTTTGCTGTAGGTCTGCCCCGCAAAACGACAGGTGTATCCTAATCCATAGGCCACATCCTCGATCGTTAGCGGCGTCGAGAATGGATCTTCGAAATCGAAATAATTGCCGCTACCAAGAATAATCGTGGGGCCAACAACCCGCCGAATGGAGGCTGCCTGAAGTTGCGCGATATCCGTCATGAGATCTGCCGAAAAAGAATCGATGAACAATTCTTGCACCCTTTATCGCACCATGGCGAGTCCTGAGTTCACTTCCTGAAAATCTGGATCGTGATGGAGATTCAGAGTTCTTTAGGAACGGCTATAGCCGTCGTACCATCCCGGCGCGCCAGGGATCGCCGCCGAAGTCACAGCAGGTTCGGCACACATTGACGTCTGGCCGTAGTTCGCCGCTGCGCCATTTGCCGAAATGCTTGCTCGGCGTCCGCTTCAGCTCCGACTTTGGGTGTATCCCAAGGCAGCACTCGTATACGAAACGATCGTCCGATGGCGGATTGCCGACGCTGAAGATCAGCCCGCGATCCTCGAAGACGTTGCGGATGCCCTTCTCATTGATGCCGATGATATTGGCCACTTCCCTCATCGCTGACCGGGCCATGACCTGGTCGATGATATAGGCAGCGCAGCGGGCGGTCATTCGGCGCTTGCCGTCCATGTCCGCCAGATCCTGGAAGAATGCCTGCCCGCAATCGGCGCAGCGGAAGCGCTGGGCATTCACCGTGATCACGACGGACTTTCCCAGGAAGGGCACATCGCGAAAGCTGGTGTTCATTGCGCCATATCGGCGAGGCTGGCGACTGGAGCCGCATTTCAGGCAGGTCTTCGGCAATACGGTGAAATCCGCCAGCACCTCGATGGTGCCATGCCCCGACGAATCGACCTCGGTAACCCGCCATTTCGATTCGTTTTTTGGTGCCACAGCGGTCCACCTCCCCCAAAACCGGGTGCCCTCGGTCACGGCCGCAGGTCAATGGAATCATGGCCTGCCGCGACCCCAGCATGTTTTTGTGTTGCGAGCCATTGCGTTTCTCAATCGCCTCCGGAAGTCTTTGTGTGTGACACAAGTATTTCTGGCCTGGAGTTGCCTATGCGCCGCCTTCTCCCTGCTTCGATTTTGACCCTTTCCCTAGTCACGGCCTCCTCGGCCCATGCCGATGGATGGTTCCGCTGGGACATGTCTCCCGTCATCTTGTTCAGCGGTGGCAGTAGTGATGGCGCTGGCGGTGAAACCGGCACCCCTCCTGATGGCGGAGTGAACAGCAACATAGACATCCACATCGATGCCGAAGTGAACGGACGTGTCTACGGCACCATGAACATTCCGGTTTCCGTCTCCGGCGTCGACGCGACCTATTCCGTGACGGTTGCCGACCTCCCCTCCGGCGCGACCTGGACTGCCGATGCCGAGACCTATGGCGTCGGCAGCATTTATTGGCCTTCGGCAACCCAGGGCACCTACCACCCGACCGTCGAGGTTCGGGATGCCGATGGCGCGCTTATTGCATCGTCGGATCTCGAAATCATCGTGTACGCGCCGTTGACGGCGTCGGTGCCGCAGACCAGCTACGGGGTGGAGGTTGGCGAGCCGCTGGTCATTACGCCCAGCGTCGCCAACCTGATTGCAGATGGTGCGGTGCAATGGGGCGGGAACCTGCCCGCATGGCTGGATCTGAACACGGCGGACGGCAAGGTCACGGTCGATACTTCTGTTGTTAGATCAGCGAGCGATCTCGTCCTCACCGCCGTCGACCAGACTGACCTCAAGCAGGCCAGCACGCAACCGTTCTCGGTGGCGGTTAATGGCACATGTGGCGCATGGACAGCGCGGCCTGCACCAGAGCAGAATGACTGGCGTTCCGTGACCTATGGCAACGGTAAGTTCGTCGCCGTGTCCTATGGTAAAAACCGAGTCATGACATCGACGAACGGGGTGAACTGGACGGCACTGGCGGTACCGGAGGCGAACGGCTGGCAGTCCGTGACCTATGGCGGTGGTCAGTTCGTCGCCGTGGCCTATAGTGGCACGAACCGGATCATGACTTCGACGGACGGGGTGACGTGGGCAGCACGGGCGGCGCCGGAGGCGAACGGCTGGCGTTCCGTGACATATGGCAACGGCATGTTCGTCGCCATGGCTGACAGCGGCACGAACCGGATCATGACATCGACGAATGGGGTGAACTGGACAGCACGGGCGGCACCGGAGCAGAACAACTGGTACTCCGTTACCTATGGCAACGGCCAGTTCGTCGCCGTGTCCTCTGATGGCACGAACCGGATCATGACGTCACCGGACGGGGTTAACTGGACGCCGCGGCCATCGCCGGAGCAGAACAACTGGTACTCCGTTACCTATGGCAACGGCCAGTTCGTCGCCGTGGCCGGCTCCGGCACGAACCGGATCATGACTTCGACGGACGGGGTGACGTGGGCAGCACGGACAGCGTCGGAGGCGAACCAATGGAACTCCGTGACCTATGGTAACGGCAAGTTCGTTGCCGTGGCCAGCACCGGCACAAACCGGATCATGACTTCGTCAGATGGGGTTAACTGGACGCCGCGAACAGCGCCAGAGCAAAATTTCTGGAGCTCCGTGACCTATGGTAACGGTCTGTTCGTCGCCACGGTAAGCTTAGGCACAGGGACCAGGATCATGACGTCGGACTGCAACTAGGCATTCTCGTCGACCATACTGGCTTGCCACCTGCCTTTGTGATGTGCGCCTGCACTAGCAATCTGTAAACTGCTGGTGCAGGCGGAGACTGCCTTCTGTGGTGATGGCTGTTGCAGTACCAGCAGGCAGCAACATTGTTGTCCGCTCGATCGTGACCACCGTCCAATCTCGCGACCAGATGCTCTGCTGTGCAAGCGTGGCCGCCCTGCTGCGTGGCATCGACCATCTGCATCCCACAGTAATAGCAGCGCCATTCTTGCCGCTCGGCGGCGGCATCACGCAGTCTGGCTATCCTGGATTTCTTCATTCGCACGTGCTCCAATCGGTCCCACAAATCCGTGGGTTTCGTTGAAACGGACGTGCAGCCGACCATGTGCCCGGCCTCCCTTTTCCACCAGTCGTCGGCAACCTCGATCTGGTTGACGTCGTAGATGGAGAGGCCGCCGCGCATCGCGAACCGATTTGGCAAGTGGCCTAAAGAGGACGTGTACCAGGACATCCTGCTCGCTCTGGTCATCATCAGCCACGCGCCAAGTCGATTCGATACCCAGCGACCTCACCCTTGAAATCATGGTGTCGACCTTCCTGCTATTCGCTTCAGCCCAATGAAATCAAGGGTTGTGATGAGGTCACCTTTATTTCTTCCCAGTATTCATTGCTTTTCTCCAAGCGACTCGGAATCCTTATTGCCTGAAACAAAAGATTCCAATTTCCTGGAGAATGATCGATGCGTTTCATGACCGGTGTGGCATCCCTGGCGCTGATGTTGGCGATGGGGAGTTCCTCCCAGGCGGCTGATGACTGGTATCGTTTGAACCTGCAGGCTCCGATCCTGTTCTCGGGCGGATCGGTGCTGCCACCCGATGCCGGCGGCAATTCTGACATCTCCATCAGCATTGACGAAGCGGCGCTGATCGATGGCAGTGCCAAGGGTCGACGATATGGCGATCTGTCCGTGCCGGTGACCATCAGCGGCATTGATGCTTCTCATACCGTGTCACTGGAAGGTCTTGCCGGTGCCAGCTGGGTACCCACTGGCTCGACTTACGGCTCCGGGACAGTGTCCTGGCCTGGAGCGGCGGAAGGGTCGTGGTCACCGACTATCGTGGTCAAGGACGGTGATGACAATATTGTCGCCACGGCGCAGCTCGAGCTCGAGATCCTGCCGCCGCTGACGGCGTCCGTGCCGCAGAGCTCGTATAATGTCGACAAGGGAGATGAATTAAAGATCCAGGCCTCGGCCGGCAACGCTATCGGCAATGTGCTGTGGGGCTCTGATGACGATCTTCCGGAATGGATCGATCTCGATGCCCTGACGGGTCAGCTCGAGGTGGACACCAGCGCCTCCAACAGCGCCGCTGGGCTCAAACTTACCGCCGTTGATCAGTTCGACAATATGACGGCGATGACAACGCCCTTCTCGGTGACCATCAATGGCGCCTCCTCGGACTATTGGGTGGCGACACTGGGCGGAAACGGTGAGGACAATGGTCGTGGCATCGCTGTCGGTGCCGATGGTGCCGTATATGTCACCGGATATACCCGAAGCGCCGGGGTGGGCGGCGATGTCCTTCTGGCCAAATATGACGCTGATGGTTCTTTAGCCTGGAAGAAAACATTGGGTGGAACCGGTACCGACTATGGCTACGACATCGCTGTCGGTGCCGATGGTGCCGTCTATGTCACCGGACGGACCAACAGCTCCAGCGCGGGTGGCTACGATGTCCTCGTGGCCAAGTACTCCGCCACTGGTGCACTGGCCTGGAAGAAGACCTTGGGCAGAACCGGCACCGACTATGGTCGGGGCATCGCTGTCGGTGCCGATGGTGCCGTATATGTCACCGGATATACTGCCAGCTCCAGCGCGGGAAACTACTATGTCCTGGTGGCCAAGTATTCCGCCGCGGGTGCACTGGCCTGGAAAAAGCAGCTGGGCAGAACCGGAGAAGACTATGGCATTGGTATCACCGTTAGCGCCGATGGTGCCCTCTATGTCACCGGATATACCAACAGCTCCAGCGCGGGTGGCTACGACTTCCTCGTGGCCAAGTACCGCGCTGATGGTTCGCTGGCCTGGAAGAAGACGCTGGGCGGAACCGCTACCGACTATGGTCATGGCATCGCTGTCGGTGCCGATGGTGCCGTCTATGTTACCGGATATACCGGCAGCGCCGGGGCGGGAGGTAACGATTTCCTCGTGGCCAAGTATAACGCTGATGGTTCGCTGGCCTGGAAGAAGACGCTGGGGGGAACCGGTGCCGATCGGGGATATGGCATCGCTATTGGTGCCGATGGTGCGGTCTATGTCACCGGATATACCAATAGTGATAGCGCGGGTGGCTACGATTTCCTCGTGGCCAAATATAACGCTGATGGTTCGCTGGCCTGGACGAAGACCCTGGCCGGAACCAGTGACGACTATGGTCAGAGCATCGCTGTCGGTGCCGATGGTGCCGTCTATGTCAGCGGATATACCAACAGCGCCAGTGTGGGGGGCTACGACCTGTTTGTAGCCCGTCTTCCCGCGGATGGAGGTGCAGACATGACTGCCGGTTCATTCACCTGGCAGGATATTACCCTGACGGAAGGCGACGGAGGAACGCTGTCTCAAACCTCTCCTCACTGGGACAGCCCTGACGCCGATTTGGCGGATAACCCAAATCCGACCGGGTTGACTGAGGGTGACGCTGCCGCACTGACCGGTGACACCATCCAGTTCGAGGACTAAGGACTTAAAACTGCCTGCGATCGAATGGTCGCAGGCAGTTTTGTATCTGGAGACGACCCATCTCTGGACTTCGGTGCTGCTGAGGACTCCGGCTTGGCTCGCGCCACCGATGAGAGAAAAAATGACGCCAAGGGCTTTCCATCGTGCGAATCATCGTCCAGCTTCCGTGGCATCGCCAAAATGGCGTCAAGCAGAAAGCGCCCGGCTCGTGAGAGCTGGGCGCCATCCAAAACCCGGCCCCCGTTCGCCTTGCAAGTTGTCCGAGGGCCGTCACAACGCAGAACGTCATGTTCGCGTAGCCATATAAGCTTACCCAATCAAGGTCAAGCAAAAAAAATCTGCGCCGGCATGACGCAGGAGAAGTCATGCTAAACCAAAATAACCAAAACCTCCTCAGCGGGCACCACCGCCCCAGCCGGTGAGAGGTTTGACTAGGGCACAGCAGCCAACACGCCCTTTCGTTTGCCTACGACTCTGCCATGTCGTGCCCGCTGCACCTCCGGCTCCGTGCTTCAAAATCCTCTGATCCCAGTGGTAACCTTGTAGCCTGCCCCGGCAGCTTGCCGATTCCGTAGCACCTATAAACTCACGTCAGCCGCCCTACCACCACTGTAGAGGCATACACACCTGCGCAGGGACAACTTCCGATGACACCACATTCAAAAAGTCATCCCCACGACCGACCCAGTGATAATTCAAAATTAATCCAGCGCACTTCGGCAGAAGTTCAGTCTCAATACTCAAGAATTCAACTGTTTTAATGTATATCAATTCTGCGTTTTGATTCCCGAATAGGTAATCAGGAACCCAAAACACCGCAGGCTCTATGTTGGCATCATGATGGCACGCACTTTATCGCGCAGGGTATCTATATTTACCAAATCCTGGTTTATTCCGACATGCCAGAAATCCCACCCATTACAGGATTTTGCGCCCAGCGCCATGGCTCCTGCCTTATGAATCGACAGGCATTTCCCTTGCAATTCAACGGTGCCATCCGGGCGGACGATCGCCTTGTGCTTCCGCTTGGCATCAAACAAGATATCACCTGGCACCAATAGCCCCGCCTCGATCACCTGCATGAACGATACTCTCTTCTGCTCACGCTTTGGTGTCGGCCGCTTGGTTACGTCTTTGGATAGTGGCTGAACGGCAGCGATACGTTCCCTGGCAACACGAAGATAGGTCGGGTCACGCTCCAGGCCGATAAATCTGCGATTAAGACGTTTTGATACCGCCCCCGTCGTTCCTGATCCCAAAAAAGGATCCAAAACGAGATCACCAGGCTTGGATGCTGTCAGTAAAACCCGCGACAACAAAGCCTCCGGCTTCTGGGTCGAATGAGCCTTACTACCATCTTCACCCTTAATTCTTTCGGCTCCTCCACAAATCGGAAATTCCCAAACCGAGCGGAGCTGGGTATCGTCGTTTCCTGCCTTCATGTGCTCATAGTTGAAAGTGAAACGCGCGTTTTTCCCTGTCGACGCCCAGATCATGGTCTCATGGGCATTAGTTAACCGCGTTCCCTTGAAGTTCGGCATCGGATTGGCCTTGCTCCAGATAACATCATTGAGAACCCAGAAACCCAGATCCTGCAAGATATAGCCGACGCGAAAAATATTGTGATAACTACCAATGACAAAGATGCTGCCAGTAGGCTTGAGCACACGCTTGATCTGAGTTAGCCAGCCGCGGGTAAATTCATCATAATCCTGGAACGAACCGATCTGATCCCATTCATCATCGACAGCAGCGACCTTGGACTGATCCGGCCGCAACAATTCGCCACCAAGTTGCATGTTGTATGGAGGGTCAGCGAATACCAGATCGACGCTTGCACTTGGTACACCCTTGAGGCGCTCAATGCAGTCACCAGCAAGAATGGTTACATCACCATCCAGAGTATCGATCTGTGGGTTCAAGGCGTTCACGTCAGCTCCCAGTTTCCATGCCAGCGAATCGGATTGATGAGGCGATCCTACACGGCACAGACGAAAGGAGGAATCCTTGATCAGATATTCTCATGCTTGACCAAGGGTATGCCGCTGATCAAGCATGCCGGTCATGGAGCAGGCTGATAGCCGTCCTTCCTGGTGTCCATCATGCCAAAATGACTAGCTCCGTCCGGCAGAAGCCTCGGTTTCCAATTGTCGACAACTTCTCCCAACCGATTAATTTCCCTCTCCAGCATCTGGATTTCCTGCTGGGTCAACCGCAATTTTTCATTACGCACAGAAGCGAACCTGCTGTCGTCTCTTCCGACCATCTCGAGTTTGCGACCCAGTTGATAAGGAATTTCCTCAACCTTATCGGCCTCAAGGAGATTTAAATATTTGCTCCGTTTCTCCAGCCTCTTTTTAAAAATATCCTGAAGATGTTCCACTCCTTCGGAGCTGACCTCGAGCGCATAATGCCCGACACCCGGACACTGACCTACACGCCCTTCCATGAGTTGATAGCCGTGATCGACGATCTTGAGATCCTTGAGCTTGATATTGCGGTTGCAACAGGAACAGGTTCCCGTGTTATCAAGCGTCCTGGCATCAGCCGGCACTTCACGCGGAGTGCGCCCCTTTATGATGAACGGCTTCAATGTCTCCATTGCCGCCAAAATCGGCTCCCAACGCTCATACATACGACTGACGGCATCCACGGCCACGGCAATTTTCGGATGTTTCGCGGCCTCACCTAACCTGGCAACTACCTGCGGTAACCGTTTAGGTATCGTCCTGATGTGTGAGAGCTGATAAGGAATGAGATAAACGACCTCATAAAATCCTTCTCGCCAATCGCCATCGTCAGGCCCAGGGCGGCCGATCCGGTCAGGAACCGCATCTCTTTCAGAATCCAGCGCATTTGAAATGCGTTGCTTCAATGTCTGATAATCGACATTGCGAATGAACTTGTTTTCCAACGCCCTGGCGATCCGATCTTCCAAACCAGCCAAATTCTTTATCGAGCGTGGTGTCTGCAAGTCGTCGTGCTTCATCTTCCTGGCTCCTTCGGTTGCATCAATGCTGCCAGGTGCCACCGAAATGCACAACGACGCCCCATTATCCTGGATACAGCGCCCTCTTGGGAAACCCGCTTCCTGATGCTATATTTTGACATCTTATTCCTGCGAGGCCGTCATGATCCGCGCTATGATCGCAACCCTTTCCGCTTCTCTCCTGCTGTTCCAGCCGGCAGTTGCGGAATCGGTTCTCCGGTATCCCTTGGGCACCACCATAATCTTCTCATCTGGGGCTCCTGACGCATCGCCATCCCTCATTTCCACCGAAATCATTGAGGATATCCAGGCATGTCCAGTCAATTACTCTGGTGAGCGCCGGCGTACCCGCACGGAAACCACCTGGTCAAATGGTGATGTCGACCCAGGAGAATGGTCTGACTGGATAGACACCTGCGTCGACGATTGGGCAACTGGTTTCAGCCAACAAACCCTTGATCGCATCAACGACCTGAAAACTATTCTTGCTATTGCCAGAACTTACCCAGCCGTCAATAGGACCATCCTCACCGTCTCCGTTGCAAACAGCGGAAACCTACCTTCTGGATGGACATTGAACGGCAGTAATGAATTAGTCGACGCCTATGGCTCCGCGGTGACTTTTCGCCAATTTGGCACATCAATCGAATTTATGGGCGTAAACGTTACTTCGGCCACACAGGAATATTGCCGGGCTCTCGCTATCCACAGAGCCGATGCCATCGGCATTAATGGGCTCCCAACTTTCGGCGGCCATGTCGACGGTACTTGGACCAATACCAATAATCTCCATCCTGTCGATACCGGCAATCTGGGACAGGTAACAGATCCACAACATGCAGCTGCCGCATGCACTCCAGGAACCCACCTCGTTTATTTCTATAGCGCCTATCAGTGAGCCATTGAGCGCGACCCAAAACAGAAAAGCCCCCGCCGTAGCAGGGGCCTTATTTGGTGCAATCGAGGCTTGTTAATCGCCAGACCGCTTTCTCTGATCCGCTATTGCGGTAACGGCTTGATAAACCGATTCGTTAATCCTTTTCAAGCCCCGCGATGGACGAATCATTTTTCCTCAGGATAAGTCTCTCAATCTTTCTATCGAATCAGGGATATCCTGGCATGCCTGCACCTGCTCTTTTCTCCTTTGACCTCGGAACCAATTCCATCGGATGGGCTGTTCTTGGCCTTGCTGATTCCGAACCTTGTTCTCTCATGGATTGCGGTGTCCGCATATTCCCCAGAGGGGTCGATCCCCATTCACAGACCCCTTTGGGTGTTAATCGAAGACTTGCCCGCGGACAATCACGTCGCCGAGATCGCTATAAAAGGCGCCGGAGAGCTCTACTCCGCGTTCTAACGCAATATATGATGATGCCAGACAGCGTTTTTGCACGCCAGGCGCTAATCAGGGAAACATCTGATCGTCAGGCAGGCCAGGTTTCCAACGATGTCTACACTCTCCGCGCCCGTGCTTTGGATGAACAGATTTCATTGCACCAGCTAGGCCGCATAATCTTTCACCTCAATCAACGTCGTGGTTTCAAGTCCAACCGCAAAACAGACCGAGCAGATAAAGAAATTGGAAAGGTCGCTAGTGGAATCCAGCGACTCCAACAGGCTATGGATGAAACGCAATCTCGTACTTTGGGGGAATTTCTTTACTTTAAACGCACTTCTTCTGCCGACAGTGGAATGGTGCGAGCTCGTCTCGTAAAAACTGTCGACGCCTTTGGGAAAGAAATTGACTCCTACGGCATCTATCCTCAACGCGCCATGCTGGAAGCCGAATTCAATTTGATATGGCACTCCCAAGCTAAGTTTCATCCAGAATTGACTGAAGAACGGCGGCAGCACCTTTTTGCCATCATCTTCCACCAGCGCCCACTCAAGAAGCCCAAAATCGGCCAGTGCTCTTTCAACCCTGATGAAACACGCCTGCCAAAATGCGACCCTTTCTTTCAAATGTTCCGCCTCGTCAAGGAAATCAACGAACTGACCATTCGTTTTCCTGACGAAACGGAACGAGCCCTCACCCTTGCTGAGCGCGATCAGGTTCTTGATCACATGAAGGATAAAAAATCGGCGTCTTTTGCAGCAATCCGCAGACTGCTCAAACTCCCCAAGGGCGCACAATTCAAAAAAGAATCCGATACGCGTGATCGGCTTAAAGGAGATGAAATCACAGCAGATTTCTCGTCTGAAACCAGATTTGGAACATTCTGGTTCGATCTGCCTATGGAAAAGCACGCGGAAATCATCGCCCAACTAAATAATGAGGATGATCCTGTCGCACTCGACACCTGGCTCACCAGCGAATTTGCTCTTTCCCCTGAACAACGGGATGCAGTGGCTTCCACCACCCTACCTTCCGGATACTCTCGCCTGGGGATTACAGCGACCCGTGAGATCCTGGACGAACTCCTCGGTGCCGTAATTCCTGAATCCGAGGCGGCCAAACGCGCTGGATATGATCATGCACTGCAGCGTATCGGTGACAATTCTGATACTCTCGAACGCTATCAGGAAATTCTCGGCCGACGCATTCCGCCCGGCAGCAATAAGGAAAGCGATGATTACGACACCCGGAAAGGGCGCATCTCGAACCCTACAGTTCATATTGCCTTGAACCAGCTTCGCCGGGTGGTTAATCGTCTGATTAAAAAACACGGCAAACCTGACCGCATCGTGGTGGAAATCGCTCGAGATCTTAAACAGAACGAAGAACAGCGTAATGCCTGGTCGCGTCAAAATGCTAAAAACGCAAAAGAAAATAGGCGACTTGATGCATTGTTGGATGAGCTGAAACAAGAAAGGAAGCATGACAATCGCCTTATTCTATCCCTGTGGGAAGAACTTGGCGAAAAGGAAGATGATCGCCTATGCATCTATACAGGAAAGTTGATCACGCGAGACATGCTGTTCAGCAATGCTGTCGAGGTCGATCACATACTTCCCTTCTCCAGAACCCTGGACAATAGCCGGGCTAACCTTCTGCTCTGCCTGAGTGAAGCCAACAGAGCCAAAGGGAACATGGCTCCGGGGGAGGTTCCTACCTGGAGTTCTCAGCATGAGAAACTCACGGAACGAGCAAATATTCTTCCGTCAGGCAAGAAATGGCGCTTTTCCAAGGACGCCATGGAGCGCTTTGAGAAAGAACGAGATTTTCTGGCTCGCCAGCTAACCGATACACAGTATCTATCCCGCATGGCTCACGAATATCTTGCCAGCCTTTACCCGGACGAAGAACCCGACGATTGGGGCGTGTATAATCGCCGCAATCATGTTCATGTGGTTCCTGGACGTCTAACCAGTCTTCTTCGTCGAGCCTGGGGCCTGAATTCCATTCTCTCTTCGAACGGTATCAAAAATAGAGACGATCAACGTCATCACGCCATTGACGCTATAGTCGTTGGTGCCACGACACGATCTATGTTGCAGCAAATCTCGACGCGCGCTGGTAAAGGCGAGGACATCAACTCTTTTGCATTCTTGAGATCAATTCCTCTCCCCTGGCCTTCATTCAGGGAAGCTATCAAATCAGGCGTACGCGACATCGTGGTGAGCTACAAACCCGATCACGGAACTATTTCTTCAGGCAATACAGCCGGCAAGCTACATAATGACACCGCATACGGAATTGTTGACGCTTCCGGAAAGGTGCCTCTCGTTGTTCGGAAAGTAGCATTAACCTCTCTACCGGAATCCAGTATTTTTGCACAGCTGCAAGATCCTGGAGTGCGAGACACTGTCCTTCGCCTCAGCCTTTATGATTACCTTTCTCCACTTCTGGATGCTATTCCGGCAGATGAGCGAAAAAAGGCATTGCCAAAACTCTTGTCTGAATTTCCCAATAGCCCACAGGGTCACAACTATAAGGGTATCCGCTCTGTGCGAGTTACCGAGAGACTAAACGTTGTAACCGTCAAGGATGAACATGGCGTTCCCTATAAAGGCTATAAACCAGATTCAAATTTCGAGATAACAATCTGGGAAATGCCGGATCTGCGATGGCAAGCTATCCCCGTTTCGATGTTCGATGCCCATCAATCCAATTTTACGGAACAGCGGCCCCATCCCGCGGCTAGAAAAATCATGACACTGAAGCAATTGGACATGGTTGCTTATGAACAAGCCGATGGGGTAACAAAAATTGCGCGTGTTATCAAATTCAGCGGCAACCAGATCACTCTAGCCGACCATAACGAAGGTGGTGCACTTAAAGCCCGCGACGCCGATAAGAAAGATCCCTTCAAATACCTGAGCAAGTCCGCCAACGCACTTCGAGATATGGGGTTGCGTCATGTTCGTGTCGACGAAATCGGTACTGTTTTTGACCCAGGCCGAATGGATAAACTCACACGCGATTCGAAAAAAACTGAATTCTGAGCAACCAATCTGGTAAATTTTATGGGGTTTTCTTCTGCTAGGATCGACGATTTCCTATTACCATTCAAATGGTTAAGTCACCATCGATCCTAGCAGATCAGAGAAAGCGGTCAAACGACAACTCGCCCCGCGCCACCGGCTCACCGACGAGCATCCTAGCAGATCAGAGAAAGCGGTCAAACGACAACCACGTCAAAGACGACCTTGGTGCGAACGCTATCCTAGCAGATCAGAGAAAGCGGTCAAACGACAACCACGTCAAAGACGACCTTGGTGCGAACGCTATCCTAGCAGATCAGAGAAAGCGGTCAAACGACAACGGCGATATGGGTGCGCGCGGCGCGCGCGGATCCTAGCAGATCAGAGAAAGCGGTCAAACGACAACCAATTGCCACGCGGCGCAAACGGTGAGCGTATCCTAGCAGATCAGAGAAAGCGGTCAAACGACAACAGTTGGGGCAGTCGAGAGACTGAAGAAAACATCCTAGCAGATCAGAGAAAGCGGTCAAACGACAACAGTTGGGGCAGTCGAGAGACTGAAGAAAACATCCTAGCAGATCAGAGAAAGCGGTCAAACGACAACATACCCGCGCTCGGCCCATCCCAGGCTCTCATCCTAGCAGATCAGAGAAAGCGGTCAAACGACAACGTCAGGGGCGTAGAACAGCCGCCCCTGACCATCCTAGCAGATCAGAGAAAGCGGTCAAACGACAACTGACCAGCGGGTGGTGCGGTAGCACCGCCCATCCTAGCAGATCAGAGAAAGCGGTCAAACGACAACTCTAACACATCCAAGTCGCCGGGTTCACGCATCCTAGCAGATCAGAGAAAGCGGTCAAACGACAACCACTGGACCAGCGCGTCGAGAACGCACGTCATCCTAGCAGATCAGAGAAAGCGGTCAAACGACAACCACTGGACCAGCGCGTCGAGAAC
>Ga0206103_100186_pt1 | contig 44691 bp, 40 predicted proteins | sample 1B5Ametagenome_FD_148638 | JGI IMG/M metagenome (GOLD analysis project Ga0206103, IMG submission 148638) | Enriched microbial communities from leaf-cutter ant dump, University of Wisconsin, Madison, United States - 1B5A | ecosystem: Environmental > Terrestrial > Nest > Insects nest > Nest dump... | reverse complement strand
TCAGGACGCGCCGCCGACCTGCTCGATGACGGCGTCGGCGACCTCGCGCATCGTCAGTCGACGGTCCATCGAGGTCTTCTGGATCCACCGGAACGACTCCGGCTCCGACAGGCCCATCTTCGTCATCAGCAGACCCTTGGCCCGGTCGACGCGCTTGCGCGTCTCGAACCGCTCGGCCAGGTCCGCGACCTCCGACTCGAGCGCGGTGATCTGCGCGTAGCGCGAGATCGCGATCTCGACCGCGGGCAGCAGGTCCGCGGGGCTGAACGGCTTGACCACGTAGGCCATCGCGCCCGCGTCCCGCGCCCGCTCGACGAGCTCGGTCTGGGAGAACGCCGTGAGCAGGACCACCGGCGCCAGGTGCTCCTTCGCGATGCGCTCCGCTGCCGAGATGCCGTCGAGCACCGGCATCTTCACGTCCATGACGACCACGTCGGGCTTGAGCTCGGTCGCGAGCGCGACCGCCTGCTCACCGTCCCCCGCCTCGCCGACGACCTCGAAGCCGCCGTCGCGGAGCGTCTCGACGACGTCCATGCGGATGAGCGCCTCGTCCTCGGCGACGACCGCGCGGCGCGGCGCACGCGCTGCGGGCGCGCTGCCCGACGCGTCGGCCGACGGCTCGGCGCTGTCAGGGATCGCTGCGGTGGGGTCCCCGATGAGGTCCGGGGTGGCGTCGTTGGTCACGGGGACAGCGTAGTGGCCGCGCCCCGACGCGCAGCGCGTGCGCGTGGTGTGAGTCCGTTCACCCCGCGCGAACGCCGGATATGCTGACCGCCGGCCCCGATAGCCCAACCGGCAGAGGCGTTCGGCTCAAACCCGATCCAGTGTGGGTTCGAATCCCACTCGGGGCACCGACCGGGGCCGCGGGCTCAGGACCGCGCGAGAGCGTCCTCGAGCGCGCGGTCCATCTCGGCGACGGGCCCGGCCAGGCCCGTCATGAGGCGCACCTGCTCGACCGCCTGGTGGAGCAGCATGCGCTCACCGCGGACCGCGGTCCCGCCGAGGTCCTGCCAGCGTGCGTGCAGCGCCGTGGGTCGGGGGTCGTACGCGACGTCGAGCAGCACGCCCGAGGGCGCGCCCCCGCCCGACACAGTCAGCCGTGCGGCGAGGTCGTCGGCGGCGTGCGGGGGCAGCGTCGAGACGACGGCGTCGACCCGACCGAGCACCGCGGCCCCATCCTCGAGCGGGCCGAACGTCGGCTCCACGCCCATGCGGTGCGCAGCACGCATGAGGCCGCCCGCCCGCTGCACCGAGCGCACCAGCACCGAGGGCGCCGTGCACCCCAGCTCGGCGAGTGCCGCGAGCGTCGAGGCCGCGGTCGCGCCCGCGCCGAGCACCGCGGCGCTCGCGATCCTGCGCTCCGGGCCGAGGCCCTCCCGCAGGGCCGCGACGATGCCGTGCACGTCGGTGTTGGCGCCGACGAGCGTGCGCGCCGAGCCCGCGCCCTGCACCAGGACCGTGTTCACGGCACCGACGACCTGCGCGAGGGGCTCGACGTGGTCGAGCAGCGGCAGGACCGTCTGCTTGAGCGGCATCGTCAGGCTCAGGCCCGCCCAGTCGTCGCCGAGCCCGGCGACGAAGCCCGGCAGCCCGTCCTCCGTGACGTCCACGGCCTCGTAGGACCACGTGTCGAGCCCCAGCGCACGGTACGCAGCGCGGTGGAGCACGGGCGACAACGAGTGCGCGATCGGGTGGCCGAGCACGGCGGCCCGACGGCCGACGGGTGCGCTCACGACTTCGGGTTGGCGGCGAGCCAGTCGTTCATCGCCGCGACGCACTGCGAGTGCTCGGCCTCGGTCGTGCTGAACCACGTCTCGCCCGTCTCCAGGTTGACCGTGCACCAGTACATCCACGTGCCGTCGGCCGGCTCGAGGACGGCCTTGATCGAGGCCGCGCCGGGCGACGCGATCGGCGTGGGTGGCAGACCCTTGAGCCGACGCAGGTTGTACGGGTTCGACGTGTCGTCGAGCATCGCCTTCGTCAGCTCGGTCCCGCTCACCCCCGCGCCGTACGCGACCGCGGCATCGATGTCCAGCCGCCAGTCGTCGGCCAGCCGGTTCTCGATCGCGCGGGCCATCTTCGGACGGTCCTCGTCGTGCTTGGCCTCCCGCTCGACGAGCGAGGCCTTGATGAGCGTCGTCTCCCACGTGTCCGGCTGCGCCCCGAGGTCGGTGAGCACCTTGACGGTCTGCGCGGTCATGCTCGTCAGGACCGACGTGACGTCGTCGTCCGGCTGGATCGTGTAGGTCGCCGGGAACAGCCAGCCCTCGACCGTGCCGCCCGCCTGCTCCGGCAGGCCGATCGCGGTCCCGTCACCCACCGTGGTGGCGACGTCGTCGGCTGTCGTGCCGAACTGGGCCGCGACCTTCTCGTAGATCTGTCGGGCCGTCAGGCCCTCGGCGATCGTCAGCTTCTCCTCGACCCGGCTCGCCGGGTTGAGGAGCGCCTGCACCGCGTCGGCCGCCGGGATCTCCCGCAGCAGCGAGTACGTGCCCGGCTGGATGCCCGTCGCGGCCGGGTTGGCCGCGTAGGCCGCGACGAACGCGTTCGCGGTCGCGACGACGCCGGCGTCGGCGAGCGTGCGTCCGATCGCCTGCCCCGAGTCACCGGGGTTGACGACGACCTCGACCGCGCCGCTGCCCGGGCCGGGGAAGTCGCTCGGTGTCGCGCTCGCCGACGCGCCGTCGAACAGCCCGTCGAGCATGGACCACACGAGGTAGCCGGCGGTCCCGAGGATCGCGAGCACGATGACGACGACCCACGTCGTGCGCCGCCGCGACTTGCGCGCCCGCGCCGCTCGGTGCCGCTCGCGGTCGCGTCGGCGCGGGGGCACGGCCGAGGCGTCACCCGTGCCGTCGGGGCGGACCGGCGCCCACCACTCCGTCTGACTGTCGCTCACAGCGGCTCTCCACATCGTCGGCCGTACGGTCACGGTCGCTGGTCCCGGGGCGGCAGCGCCCCGGTCGTCCTGTCCCCCTGCTCGTCCTCGGTCGGTCGGCAGCCTCGTCGACCACCGACCGCGGTGTCTACCCCTCGTCCGCCGCCTGCGCCGCGGACAGCGCCTCCATGTGCTCCACCTGCTCGTCGTACGTCGTCGCGAACTGCGTCTCGCCGGACTCCGCGTCGACGACGAGCCAGAACATCCAATCACCGTCGGCCGGCGCGAGGACCGCGTCGATCGAGGCCTCCCCCGGCGACGCGATCGGCGTCGGAGGGAGGCCCACGCGCAGGTGGGTGTTGTACGGGTTGTCGGCGTCGGCGAGCATCTCGGCCGTCGGTGCCGACGTCGTGCCGGCGCCGTAGGCCGTCGCGGCCGGGACGTCGAGCGGCTGGTTGGTGAGCCGGTTCTCGATGACCCGGGCGAACTGCGGACGCACCGCGTCCAGCGTCATCTCGCGCTCGACGAGCGACGCCTTCGTGAGCACGCTCTGCCAGGCCGCGGGGTCCACGCCCTTGTCCGTGAGGACCTGCACCGTACGTGCCACGAGCTGGCCGAGCACCTGCGCGGCGCTCGCGTCGGCCGGGACGTCGTACGAGCCCGCGGCGAGCCAGCCCTCGACCTTGCCGCCTGCCTGCTCGGGCAGCCCGATCGCCGCCGCGTCGGCCGCGGCGGCCTGCAGGTCCGCGAGCGGGATCGTCGACTTCTCGCTGATCTTCTCGAGGATCTGCCACGACGTGAGGCCCGCGGCGAGCGTCAGCTTGAGCGACGCCTTGCTGGCGGGGTCGAGCAGCGCCGCGACGGCGGCCTCGGCGCTCGCCTCGAGCGGCAGCTCGTACACGCCCGCCGCGACGACCCCGTCCGCCGCGTCGTACGCGGCCGCCAGCACGTCGGCGTCCGCGACCACGCCGGCCGTGACGAGCAGGTCGCCGAGCGCGCGCCCGTCCACGTCCGCGGGGACCGTCACCCGCACCGAGCCGTGGCCCGGCCCCGCATAGTCCGTCACGGCGGTCGACAGCACGTCGGGCGCGGCCTCGTCGTGCGAGCCGATCAACGACACGACGACGTAGCCGGCGCCCAGCACGAGCGCGATCACGACGAGCACGACGACGACCCGGCGCCGCCGCTCGTCCTGGCGCTCGCGCTCGAGCCGCGCGCGGCCCGCGGCGCGGCCGCGCGCGGGGCCACCCCGCGGGGCCGAGGGCGCAGGGGACGGCTCGGCCGGGGGCGTGCGCACCCCGTCCTGCGTCCACCACTGCGTCTGGCTGCCGTTGGTCACGTCCGCGTCGCTCCACCGTCGTCTGTCGCGTCGCCCACAGCCCCCTCACCCGCCGGACGCAGGTGCGGGTCCACCTCGACCCGCTCGCCGGGACGACGCCCCGTCGCTCGCTCCGCGTCCAACGCGTACTGCAGGATCACCACCGCGGCGGCCTGGTCGACCACCTCACGATGGCGGCGACCGGATCTGCCGGCCGCCTGCAGCGCCTGGTGAGCGGACACCGTGCTCATCCGCTCGTCGACCAGCCGCACCTCGACAGGTGCGACGGCCAGCGCCAGTGTGCCAGCGTACGCGCGCGCGGCCTGGGAAGACGCGCTCTCGGCCCCCGACAGGTGCTTCGGCAGCCCGACGTACACACACCCCGCACATCGTTCACCGACCTCGCGCACGATGCGTGCGAGGTCCTTCGGCAGTCGCCCCGCGCGGACGCGGTGGTCCCGGGCGAGCGTCTCGACGGGTGTCGCGAGCATCCCGTCGGGGTCGCTCGCCGCGAGCCCGACGCGCACGGTCCCGACGTCGACCGCGAGCCGCGGTCGACGCTCGAGCGCCGCGTCGGCCCCGTCCGGCCCCGGCACGTCAGCCTGCGACCGCGGTCCGCACCGCGGCGAGCGCGTCGGCCAGCCGGGCGGCGTCGGTCCCGCCGCCCTGCGCGAGGTCGTCCTTGCCGCCGCCGCCGCCACCGAGCACCTGCGACGCGGTGCGCACGAGCGCACCGGCGCGCAGCCCCGCCTCACGCGCGGCAGCGTTCGTCGCGACGACGACCACCGGACGGCCCTTCGCGACGCCGCCCACCGCGACCACCGCGGGCGCCGAGTCACCGAGCCGCGAACGCACGTCGAGCACGAGCGTGCGCAGGTCGTCGGGCGACTGCTCCCCCGCGTCGTGCGCGACCACCCGGGTCACGCCCACCTGCTCCGCGCCCGAGGCGAGGGACCCCGCGAGCGCGAGCACCTGGGCCTGCCGCAGCGCAGCGAGCTCCTTCTCGGACTCCTTGAGCTTCGACATGAGCCCGGAGACCCGCTCGGCCAGCTCGTCGGGGCGCGCCCCGAGCAGCCCCGAGAGCTGTCCGACGAGCGCGCGCTCCTTGGCCTGGTACCCGTACGCACCCGCGCCGACGAGCGCGTCGACGCGCCGCACGCCCGACCCGATCGCCGACTCCGACAGCAGCGTGACGAGACCGAGCTCGCCCGAGCGCCGCACGTGGGTCCCCGCGCACAGCTCGAGCGACCAGTCGCCGCCGATCGAGACGACGCGCACCTCGTTGCCGTACTTCTCCCCGAACAGCGCCATCGCGCCCATCGCACGCGCCTCGTCGATCGGCTTGATCGAGTCGGTGACCTCGAGGTCGTCCTGGAGCCGCTCGTTGACGCGCGCCTCGATCTCCGCGACGACCTCGGACGGCGTCGCCGACGGCGAGCGGAAGTCGAACCGCAGGCGGCTCGGCGCGTTGAGCGACCCGGCCTGCGTCGCGGTCTCGCCGAGGGACTCGTGCAGCGCCTTGTGCACGAGGTGCGTGGCCGTGTGGGCGCGTGCGATCGCCTGCCGACGCGCGGTGTCGATCGCCGCGGTCCCGGGGTCGCCGAGGGCCACCGTGCCGTCGACCAGGCGGCCGTGGTGCACCGACAGCCCCTTGATCGGCGCCTGCACGTCGTCGACCTCGATACGCGCACCGCTGTCGAGCACGATCGTGCCCGTGTCGGCCTGCTGGCCGCCGGCCTCGGCGTAGAACGGCGTCACGTCGAGCACGACCTCGACGTCCGCGGGCGCGGTCGCGGCGGGTGCCGGGACCCCGTCCACGAGCAGCCCGACGACCGTGGAGCGCGCCTGCGCGTCGGTGTAGCCGACGAACGTCACGGGCTTCGCCGCGGACTGCGACAGCGTCGCGTGCAGGTCCTGGTACGCCGCGACGTCGGCGTGCCCCGCGCGCTTGGCGAGCGCGTCGGCCCGGGCGCGGGCGCGCTGCTCCGCCATGAGCGTCGTGAACGCCTCGCGGTCGACGTCGACGCCGTGCTCGGCCGCCATCTCGAGCGTGAGGTCGATCGGGAAGCCGTACGTGTCGTGGAGCTGGAACGCGTCGGCACCTGACAGCACCGGGGCCGTGCCCGCCGAGGAGGACGCACGGGCGCTCGCGACGGCCGTGTCGAGGATCGTCGTGCCCGACGCGAGCGTGCGGCGGAACGCCTCCTCCTCGGCGTACGCGACCGCGCTGATGCGCTCGAAGTCGCGCTCGAGCTCGGGGTAGGACGCCTTCATCGCGTCGCGGCTCAGCGGGAGCAGGACCGGCAGCGCGGGGTCGTCCACGCCGAGCAGCCGCATGGCCCGGATCGAGCGGCGCAGCAGGCGGCGCAGGACGTAGCCGCGTCCCTCGTTCGACGGCGTCACGCCGTCGCCCATGAGCATCAGGCCCGAGCGCACGTGGTCCGCCACGACCCGCATGCGCACGTCGTCGTCGCGCTGCGCGCCGTAGCGACGGCCGGACAGCTCGACCGCACCGTCGATGACGGGACGCACCTCGTCGATCTCGTACATGTTGTCGACGCCCTGGAGCAGGTAGGCGACGCGCTCGAGCCCCATGCCGGTGTCGATGTTCTTCTGCTTGAGCTCGCCCAGCAGCGGGAAGGAGTCCTTGGTGCCGCCGTTGTCGCGCTCGTACTGCATGAACACGAGGTTCCAGATCTCGAGATACCGGTCCTCGTCGACGACCGGCCCGCCCTCGGCGCCGTACTCCGGGCCGCGGTCGACGTAGATCTCCGAGCACGGGCCGGCGGGGCCGCGCGCGCCCGTCGACCAGAAGTTGTCGCGCATGCCGCGCCGCTGGATGCGCTCGTCAGGCAGGCCCGCGATGCGCTTCCAGAGGGACGCCGCCTCGTCGTCGTCGTGGTAGACGGTGACCCAGATCGTGTCGGGGTCGAAGCCGTACCCGCCGTCCGCCTGGCTGCCCGTCACCAGGTGCCAGGCGTAGGTGATCGCCTCTTCCTTGAAGTAGTCACCGAAGGAGAAGTTGCCGTTCATCTGGAAGAACGTGCCGTGCCGGGTCGTCTTGCCGACCTCTTCGATGTCGAGCGTGCGCACGCACTTCTGGACGCTCGTGGCGCGCGGCCACGGCGGCGTCTGCTCGCCGAGCATGTACGGGATGAACGGCACCATGCCCGCGATGACGAAGAGCGTCGACGGGTCGGGCGAGATGAGCGGGGCCGACGGCACGACCGCGTGACCACGGGCGGAGAAGTAGTCGAGCCAGCGCTGGCGGATCTCGGCGGTACGCATGTGTTCCTCGGTCGTCCTTCGGTCGTCGCGGCCCGGACGGGTCGCGGGTCGACGCTGCCGCGTCGGGTGGGTCTGGGTCAGAAGAAGGCGGCGTCGCCGTCGTCGTCGGGGTCCTCGAGCGGCCCCGCCCAGTGGGCCGGGACCTCGTGCGACCGTCGGCCGCGGCGCGCACCGAACGAGGTGCGCAGCTCGTCGACGGTGCGCTGCCGGTCGGCGCGCAGGGCCGCGACGTCCGCGTCGCCCACGAGGTCGTGCCGGAGCTGCGCCTCGCGCTCGGCGACCCCGGCGGCGAACTCCGCGCGCGCCGTGCCGAACGCGCGCGCCAGCCGCGTCGCGCCGTCGACGACCTCGGTCGTGCCCGCCGGCAGGTACTCCTGCGCGAGGCGACGTCCCTGGCGGACGACCAGCACGGTCACGGCGACCCCGACGCCGACCCAGAACAGGCGGCGCATCAGCGGCCCTTGCGCGCGCCCGCGGCGAACCCGCCGAACGCGCGCCGCACGCCGTAGGAGAAGGCCGCGACCTTGACCAGCGGACCGCCGAGCGTCGCCGCGAACAGGCTCGTGAGCGCGGAGACGTTCTGGGAGACCTGTGCGGCCGCCGTCGTGACCTTGTCGACGTTGTCGAGCTGGCCGTTGGACGACGCCACGAGCTGCGCGGTCTCGTCCAGGACCGGCACGGTGTGGTCCGTGAGCTCCTTGACCGAGTCGCGCGCCTCGTCGAGCACGCGGCCCAGCTTGAGCAGCGGGACCGCGAGCAGGCCGACGAGCAGCACGAACGCGACGGCCGCGATGAGCCCCGCGACGTCTGAGACCGACATGGTCGTCCTTCCCCGGTCCTGGTCGGGCCAGTCGCCCGACGAGCTGTGCGCACGCCGCTCACCGACGGCTCGACGGCTGCTCGGTGCTTGCGTGGATGACTGTTGCACCCTACCCGCGACGTCCTGGGACGACGGAACCCCGCCGCGCGGTCGGCGCGACGGGGTTCCGTGACGTGGACGACGTCGGGGACGTCGGCTCCGCCTGCGTCAGCGGGCGTAGTACTCGACGACGAGCTGGACCTCGCAGGTCACGGGGACCTCGGCACGCTTCGGGTCGCGCACGAGCACGGCCGACAGCTTCTCGAGCTGGACGTCGAGGTAGCCGGGCAGCGCGGGGAGCACGTCACGGTGCGCGCCCGCGGCGGCGACCTGGAACGGCGTGGTGGCCTGGCTCTTCGGCTTGACCTGGATGGTCTGGCCGACCTTCACGCGGAAGGACGGGCGGTCGACGATCTGGCCGTCGACGAGGATGTGGCGGTGCGTCACGGCCTGGCGCGCCTGCAGGATGGTGCGGGCGAAGCCGGCGCGCAGCACGAGCGCGTCGAGCCGGGTCTCGAGGATCTCGACGAGCGCCTCACCGGTACGGCCCGGAGCCTTGCGCGCGTCCTGGTAGGCGCGGGCGAGCTGCTTCTCGCGGAGCGCGTACTGCGCACGCAGCCGCTGCTTCTCGCGCAGCCGGACCGCGTAGTCCGACTCGGTCCGACGACGCGCACGGCCGTGCTCGCCGGGCGGGTAGGGACGCTTCTCGAAGTGCTTGACGGCCTTGGGCGTCAGGGCCAGGCCGAGCGCGCGGCTCAGGCGGACCTGGCGGCGCGAACGGGTCACACTGCTCACAGCGGTACTTCCTGTCGTTGTAGACGTCACGCCGACCGGACGGGCGTCCGGGGCGTGGGGCCGACCTTCGAGGGACGGCACGCACGACGAGCGGGCTCGAGGTGTCGGTGCTGTCCTGGCTAGGGCCCCAGGTGGTCCGTGCGCCGTCGGCTGGGCAGCCGGGTGCGCACGTGACCCGGACACACTACCCGCTGCGCGGCCCACGACCGAATCCGGCGCGCACGGCGGCGCCCGGCCGACGCCGTCAGGTCGGCCCGAGGATCTGCCGGATGCGCTCGAGCCGCTCGGTGACCTGACGTTCGAAGCCGCGGTCCGTCGGCTCGTAGTAGCGCGCGCCCACGAGGTCGTCGGGCAGGTACTGCTGCGCGGCCACGCCGTGCGGCTCGTCGTGCGCGTAGACGTAGCCCGCCCCGTGCCCGTGCTGCTGCGCACCCGCGTAGTGCGCGTCCCGCAGGTGCGGCGGCACCGCGCCCAGGCGGCCCGCGCGCACGTCCGCCAGCGCGCGGTCCACGCCGAGGTACGCGGCGTTGGACTTGGGCGCCGTCGCCAGGTGCACGACCGCCTCGGCGAGCACGATCCGCGCCTCGGGCATCCCGATCAGCTGGACGGCCTGGGCCGCCGCGACCGCCGTCTGCAGCGCGCTCGGGTCCGCCATGCCGACGTCCTCCGCCGCGGACACCACGATCCGCCGCGCGATGAACCGGGGGTCCTCCCCCGCCGCGATCATGCGCGCCAGGTAGTGCAGCGCGGCGTCGACGTCCGAGCCGCGCACCGACTTGATGAACGCGCTGATGACGTCGTAGTGCTGGTCACCGTCGCGGTCGTACCGCACGGCCGCGACGTCGATCGCGCGCTCCACGGTCGCGAGGTCGACCGGAGCAGGGGCGTCCGGATCAGGTGCGTCGGCCCCGTCCGCCGCCGACAGCGCGGCGCCCGCGGCCGCCTCGAGGATCGTCAGCGCCTTGCGCGCGTCACCGCCCGCCAGGCGCAGCAGGTGCTCCTCCGCGTCCGGCGCGAGCGTGACGGCGCCGCCGAGCCCGCGCTCGTCAGCCACGGCCCGGCGGACGAGCGCGCGCACGTCGTCGACCGACAGGGGCTGCAGCGTCAGCAGGAGCGAGCGCGACAGCAGCGGCGAGTTCACCGAGAACGACGGGTTCTCGGTCGTCGCGGCGACCAGCGTGACCCAGCGGTTCTCGACGCTCGGCAGCAGCGCGTCCTGCTGCGCCTTGGTGAAGCGGTGCACCTCGTCGATGAACAGCACGGTCTCGCCGCCCGCCGTCGCGAGCCGCCGTCGGGCGTCGTCGACCACCTGACGCACGTCCTTCACGCCCGCCGTCACCGCGGACAGCTCGACGAACCGGCGCCCCGACGACGACGCGACGAGGTACGCCAGGGTCGTCTTGCCGGTCCCTGGCGGGCCCCACAGGACGACCGACGACGGCGCGGCACGGCGCTCCGAGTCGCCCGCCGGCTCGACCAGGCGGCGCAGCGGCGAACCCGGCACGAGCAGGTGGCCCTGTCCCGCGACCTCGTCGAGCGAGCGCGGCCGCATGCGGACCGCGAGCGGCGCACCGGCGGTCGGCTGCGGGACGCCGTCCGCCGTCGAGGTCGCCGCGTCGAACAGGTCCATGCGGGCAGCGTACGTCCCGGCTCGGACCCGGGCCGACACGCGTCGCCGACCAGCGCGCCCGGTCGCCCCGTACCGGACCCGTGTGCGCCCCGGGCCGTCGACCTGCCACGATGGCGCCGTGTTCGCTCGCCTCGGTCGCACTGTCGCGCACCATCCCCGCACCACGGTCGTCGGGTGGCTGGTCCTGGCCCTCGTCGGGTACGCCCTCGCCGGGCTCGGCATCCACGGTGAGTCCGTGTTCGACCGGGTCGCCACCGGTGAGCCGGTCGTCCCCGGCTCGGAGAGCGTCGTCGGTCGCGACCTCCTGACGAGCGCGGACGACGGGGGCGCGTCGCTCACGCTCGTCGTCGGCGGGGTCGACCCGACCGACACCGGGCTCACGGCCGCGCTCGAGCCGGTCCGCGCCGACCTCGCCGCGATCCCGGGGGTCACCTCGGTCATCGACCCGCTCGCCCTGCCCGACGGGGTCGCGAACCCCGCCGCGGCGCCCCTCGTCGCGACGAGCGGGACCGGCTTCCTCGTCGTCGTCGACCTCGAGCCGGGGCTCACCGGGTCCGCCCGCGCCGCCGCGCTGGACGCCGTCGCGACGCGGCTCGCCCAGGTCCCCGCCGACCTCGCCGACCTCGCCCCCGACGCGAGCGGGATCGTCGGCGGCTCGTCGCTGATCGTGCGCGAGATCACGTCGCAGGTGCAGCACGACCTGCGCACGGGCGAGGCGATCACGCTGCCGATCGCGCTCGTCGTCATGGTGCTGGTCTTCGGCGGGTTCCTCGCCGCCGCGATGCCCATGGCGGGCGCGCTCGCGTCGATCGCAGGCGGGCTCGCGGTCGTGCTCGGGCTCACGTACGTGATGGACGTCGACGCGGCCGTCGTCAACGTCGTCACCGTCCTGGGCCTCGGCCTGTCGATCGACTACGGGCTGCTCATCGTGTCGCGGTTCCGCGAGGAGCTGCACCGGCTCGTCGACGACGACGGGGGCCGGTCGGCGCGCCGCCGGCGCGGCGACGGACCGGTCGTCGCCGCGCTCGAACGGACCATGGCCACGGCGGGACGCACCGTCGCGTTCTCCGCGGTCACGGTCGCGGTCGCGATCAGCGCCCTGCTCGTGTTCAGCCCGCAGATCCTGCGCGCGATCGCCGCGGCGGGGATCACCGTGATCCTCGTCGCCGTCGCGACCGCCCTCACGCTCGTCCCCGCGCTCCTCGCGCTCAGCGGACGTCGGCTCCTGCGACCGGGACTGCTCGCGCGCATCCCGGGCGTGCGCGCCGTGCTCGCCCGCACCGTCGACACGAGCACCGAGGAGGGCGTGTTCTCCCGGCTGGCGACCCGGGTCCAGCGCCACCCGTGGCGGTTCCTCGGCGGCTCGGTCGCCGTGCTCCTGCTGCTGGCGGTCCCGCTCGGGCACCTCGAGCTCCGCAGCTCGACGACCGGGCTGCTCCCGCCGGACAGCACCCAGCGCCAGTTCGTCGAGACCCTGGCTCGCGAGTACCCCGCCGCCGCGAGCCCCGCCGTCACGGTCGTCGGCCAGACGTCGCTCGAGTCCGGCACCGCGTGGGCCGACGAGCTCGCGACGCTCGACGGCGTCGCGTCGGTCGACCCGCCGACCGCGACCGGCTCCTACGTCGTCATCGGCGTCCGGCCGGGCTCGGGCGACCCCGGCGGAGCGCAGGCGCGCGCGGTCGTCGAGCAGATCCGGGCACTCGACCCCGGCTTCCCGACCTGGGTCACCGGCCAGGCCGCGTTCCAGATCGACTTCGTCGACGCGCTGCAGGACGGCGCTCCGCTCGCGGCGGGCATCGTCGCGATCGCGACGCTGCTCCTGCTCTTCCTCATGACCGGCTCGTTCGTGCTCCCCGTCAAGGCCCTCCTCACCAACGTCCTGTCGCTCGCGGCGTCGCTCGGCGTCCTGGTGTGGGCGTTCCAGGACGGCCACCTCGACGCGCTCCTCGGCTTCGTCTCGACCGGCGGGATCGAGACGTACGTCCTCGCGCTCGTCGTCGCGTTCGGCTTCGGCCTCGCGATGGACTACGAGGTGTTCCTGCTCTCGCGCATCAAGGAGCTGCACGACCAGGGCCGCGGCACCGACGAGGCCGTACGCCTCGGCCTGCAGCGCTCGGGTCGCATCATCACCTCGGCGGCCGCGATCATCGTGCTCGTGTTCGGCGGCTTCATGGCCGGGCAGCTCCTCGTGATCAAGGAGGTCGGGTTCGCGCTCGCCGTCGCGGTGCTCGTCGACGCGACGATCGTCCGGCTCGTCCTCGTCCCCGCCACGATGACCGTGCTGGGCCGCGCGAACTGGTGGGCACCCCGCTGGGCGCTCCGTGTCCACGCGCGCCTCGGCCTCACCGACTGACCGCCGAGCCACGACGACCCCGGCGAGGTGACCCGAGCACCACGCCGTCTCCACAGCCGTCAGGCCGGTGGGCGGTCCTCGCTGACGGGTCCGAACGACTCGAGACGCGCCTCGGCGGTGAACCCGAGCCGCTCGTAGATGCGGCGCGCGGCGTCGTTGTCGGCATACATGCCGAGCGACACCCAGTCGGCGCCCCGCGCGAGGCCGGCGTCCGTGGCCGCCACCGTCAGCGCGGAGCCGAGCCCCCGGCGACGGGCGTCGGTCACGACCCCCAGGCCGTGCAGGTGCCACGAGAAGCCCCGCGCGTCCCGTCCCGGCTCGCGGGCCGCCCCGATCACGCCGAGGAGCGCGTCCTCGTCCCGCACCCCGAACCACGCGGCCTCGTGGTCGCCCGCGGGGTCCGCGCTCGACGTGGGGTTCGACGACCGCAGGCACGCACGGATCGCGTCGGCGTCGCGCGCCGGGTCGAGCGGGACGACCGCGCCCGGACCCGGCGGCGGGCCGCTCGCGGCACGGCCGTCCGGGTCGGTCGAGAACCAGTCCCACTGCGACACCCGGACCAGCCCGAGCTGCGCGAGCACCGAGGCGTCCGGGTCCGTGCCGCGCGGCAGGCTCGCCCACCTGACGACGAGACCGGCCCGCCGTGTCACGAGGTCGTCGAGCAGCGTGCGGACGCGCGTCGGCGAGCCGCGTCCGACGAGGTGCGGCGGCGCGTCGTGCGACCCGACGAGCGCGAGCACGCCGTCCGCGTCACCGACGACCTCGGCGTCGCGCCAGCGCGCCGCCTGCGCGAGCAGGAACCGGTCGGCACGCCACGCGTCCGGCAGCAGGTCGAGCGCCGCAGCGCCGCGCGTCACGACGCGGGCGCGGCCTCACCGACCGGCTTCGCCTCCTTGGGCTTGGCGTCGACGCCCGCCTCACGCCGCTGCTCGGGCGTGATCGGGGCCGGAGCCTGCGTGAGCGGGTCGTAGCCGCCGCCCGACTTGGGGAACGCGATGACCTCGCGGATCGAGTCGGACGCGGTCAGGAGCGCCACGATGCGGTCCCAGCCGAACGCGATCCCGCCGTGCGGCGGTGCGCCGAACTGGAAGGCGTCGAGCAGGAAGCCGAACTTCTCCTGCGCCTCCTGCTCGCCGATGCCCATGACCTCGAACACGCGCTGCTGCACGTCGCGCCGGTGGATACGGATCGAGCCGCCGCCGATCTCGTTGCCGTTGCACACGATGTCGTACGCGTAGGCGAGCGCGCTGCCCGGGTCCTGCTCGAACGTGTCGATCCACTCGGGGGTCGGCGACGTGAACGCGTGGTGCACGGCGGTCCAGGCTCCGCCGCCGACCGCGACGTCGTCGTCCTCGCCCGTGGGCTTGAACAGCGGGGCGTCGACGACCCACACGAACGACCACTGCGTGTCGTCGATCAGCCCGCCGCGGCGCCCGATCTCGAGCCGGGCCGCCCCGAGCAGGGCGCGCGCCTCGGACTGCTTGCCCGCGGCGAAGAAGATCGCGTCGCCGGGCTGCGCGCCCGTCGCGGCGGCCAGGCCCGCCCGCTCGTCGTCCGTGATGTTCTTGGCGACCGGCCCGGCGAGCTCGCCGTCCGCTCCCACGGTCACGTACGCGAGGCCCTTGGCTCCGCGCTGCTTGGCCCACTCCTGCCACGCGTCGAAACCGCGGCGCGGCGTGTCGGCCCCGCCCGGCTGGACGACCGCGCCGACGTACGGCGCCTGGAACACGCGGAACGGCGTGCTCGCGAAGTAGCTCGTGAGGTCGACCAGCTCGAGACCGAAGCGCAGGTCGGGCTTGTCGGTGCCGTACCGCTCCATCGCGTCCGCGAACGTCATCCGGCGGATGGGCGTCGGGATCTCGACGTCGACGAGCCGCCACAGCGCGACGAGCACCTCTTCGGCGAGCGCGATCACGTCGTCCTGCTCGACGAAGCTCATCTCGACGTCGAGCTGCGTGAACTCGGGCTGACGGTCCGCCCGGAAGTCCTCGTCGCGGTAGCAGCGGGCGATCTGGTAGTAGCGCTCGAGGCCGCCGACCATGAGGAGCTGCTTGAACAGCTGCGGCGACTGCGGCAGCGCGTACCAGGAGCCGGGCGACAGGCGGGCGGGGACCAGGAAGTCGCGTGCACCCTCGGGCGTCGACCGCGTCAGCGTCGGGGTCTCGACCTCGACGAAGTCGTGCGCGTCGAGCACCGCGCGAGCGGCCTGGCTGACCTTGGCGCGCAGCTTGAGCGCCGCCGCGGGCGCCGGGCGACGCAGGTCGAGGTACCGGTAGCGCAGCCGCGCCTCCTCGCCCACCTGCTCGTCGAGGGACGACGAGACCTGGAACGGCAGCGGTGCGGACTCGTTGAGCACCACGACGTCCGTCGCGACGACCTCGATCTCGCCGGTCGCGAGGTTCGCGTTCTCGTTGCCCTCGGGACGGCGGCCGACCTGTCCGGTCACCTGCAGCACGTACTCCGCGCGCAGCCCGTGCGCGACCGCCTCGTCACGGATCACGACCTGCGCGATGCCGGTCGTGTCCCGCAGGTCGACGAACGCGACCCCACCGTGATCGCGACGCCGGTCCACCCAGCCCGTGAGGGTGACGGTGGAGCCGATGTGCTCGGCTCGCAGCGAGCCGGCGGTGTGGGTGCGCAGCACGGAAGGTCCTTCAGGTCGGAGGCGACGGGACGGCGCGCGTCGGGCGCCGCGACGATCATAGTTGGGCGCGTCCCGGACGTCCGACGGGGTGCGCGCCCGCCGCCCGACGGCCCACCGGATACCCGGCAGGTCGTCGTCCCGGCGAGCGTGACCCGGTCGCGGTCAGTCCGCCGCGACCACGCGCGGGTACAGGTCCTCGGTCGGCGGCGACCACGTCGACGCGTCAGCGGCGACCTGCTCCCCCGACCGGATGTCCTTGACCTCGTCGGCCGTCCCGCCCGCCTCGGCGGGTCCGGGGAACCACACGAACGGGATGCCCCGACGGTCCGCGTGCCGGATCTGCTTGCCGAACTTCGCGGCGGCGGGCGCGACCTCGACGGGGATGCCCCGGGCACGCAGCGCGGTCGCCACCGCATCGGACCGCGACCGGTCCTCCTCCGACGAGACCGCGACGAGCACCGCGCTCGGCACGCTCCTCGTCGCGCGCACGAGCCCGGCACCCAGGAGCCGGGACACCAGGCGCGAGACGCCGATCGACAGACCGACGCCGGGGTAGCTCGTCGCACCGTCCGACGCGAGCGTGTCGTAGCGGCCGCCCGAGCAGATGGACCCGAGCTGCTCGTGCCCGACCAGCACGGTCTCGTAGACCGAGCCCGTGTAATAGTCCAGCCCGCGAGCGATCTTCAGGTCGGCGACGACGACGCCCGGGGCCCGGTCCTGCGCGGCGCGCACGAGCTGGCCGAGCTCGGTGAGCCCCTCGTCCAGCAGGTCGTGCTGCGCGCCGACCTCGACCGCGAGCGACCGCACGCGGTCGACCACGTCCTCGTCGGACCCGCTGATCCCCGCGAGCCGCAGGCACGCCCGCGCCTGCTCGACGTCCGCGCCCGCGTCCGCGACGAGCAGGTCCGCGACCGCGTCGGGCCCGATCTTGTCGAGCTTGTCGATGCTGCGCAGGACGGCCTCGACGTCAGATAGCCCGATCCCGCGGTAGAAGCCCTCCGCGACCTTCCGGTTGTTGACCAGGATGCGCACGGGCGGCAGGCCGATCTCCCGCAGCCGACCGAGCGCCTCCGCCATGACGAGCGGCAGCTCCACCTCGTAGTGGTACGGCAGGGTGCCCGCACCGACCACGTCGATGTCGGCCTGCACGAACTCGCGGAACCGGCCGTCCTGGGGCCGCTCGCCGCGCCAGACCTTCTGGATCTGGTAGCGGCGGAAGGGGAACGCGAGGTGCCCCGCGTTCTCCAGCACGTACCGGGCGAACGGCACCGTCAGGTCGAAGTGCAGCCCGAGCTGGCCGGACCGGTCCGACGCCGCGTCCGGCTCCTCCTGCAGGCGGCGCAGGACGTAGACCTCCTTCGACGTCTCCCCCTTGCGCAGGAGCTGCTCGAGCGGCTCGACCGCGCGCGTCTCGATGCCCGCGAAGCCGTGGAGCTCGAACGTGCTGCGCAGCACGTCCAGCACGTGCTGCTCGACGATGCGGCCCTCGGGGAGCCACTCGGGGAAGCCGGACAGGGGGGTCGGTCGCGCCATGGCTCCGATCCTCCCAGACGCCGCGGGGCGATCCGCGCGCCCGACCACCTGGCGGGCCGCGGGCCGTCAGGCGGTCGCGAGGAACGGGTTCGTCGCGAGCTCGCGTGCGACGTCGCTCGTCGGACCGTGCCCCGGGAGCACGACGAGCGCCGGGTCGAGCCGGACCACCACGTCCCGCAACGTGCGCGCCATGACGTCGCCGTCACCCCCGGGCAGGTCGGTCCGCCCGATCGTCCCGGCGAACAGGACGTCACCCGTGCACACGACGCCGTCGAGCACGTACAGCGTGGCGCCCTCGGTGTGACCCGGCGCGTGGCGGGCGACGACCCGCAGGCCGGTCTCGAGCACGACGTCCTCGTCGCGCTCGCGCGCACCGTCGTCGGACCGCGAGCCGAACGTCCGCACGTCGCTCGGCGGCGCGTACGCGCCGGGCTCGACCCCCGCCGCGACGAGCGCCTGGGCGAGCGGGCCCGACGGGTCGTGCGACGCGCCGCCGAGCACGCCGAGCGTGCCGAACGGGTCGGTGAGCCGGTACGCGTCGCGCACGTGGACGTGCACCGGGACCTGCAGCCGCTGCGCCAGGGCACCCGCGTCCCACGTGTGGTCCACGTGCCCGTGCGTGAGGAGCACCGCCTGCGGCACGAGCCCGCGGGACGTCACGAGCTCGACGACCGCGTCGGCCACGAGCGCGCCCGCGTCGACCACCACGCAGGCTCCGTCCTCGCCGACGAGCACGCTCGTCCGGGCCCCGAACACCGGTGAGATCACGGTCAGCACGTCCACGCGGGCCACGGTAGGCCACGCCGCCGTCCCGGACCGTGACCAGGTCGTGATGCTGTGCGGCGAGCGGCGGATCGCGCAGGCGTCCCACCTGCCTAGACTGTCCGGGGTTCCACTGCGCGACGCGGCTGCACGGCCTCGGAGCGGGGTGCATCGACAGTCACGCGAGGAGTGCGGGTGTCCAGCAAGCGGGAGCGCGAGTACGAGCGCCGCAGGTTCGAGAAGTGGCAGGCACGTCAGGAGGCGCACGCGCGTCGTCGGCGGCAGCGGATCGTCGCGGGCGGCGTGGTCGGCGCGATCGTCGCGGTGATCGTCGTCGTGGCCGTGGTGGTCGCGAACGGCGACGACCAGCCGGGCGGCACCACGTCGGACGCACCCACGAGCACGGCACCCGGCGAGACGCCCACCAACTCGGCCGACGTGCCCGACCCCGCGCTCGCCGAGGCGCGCGCGTGGACCGGCGACCTCACGCTCAACAGCGGTGACCTCGCGATCACGCTCGACGGCAAGGCCGCACCGCAGGCGGTCGCCAACTTCGTGACGCTCGCGGACAAGGGCTTCTTCGACGGCACGAAGTGCCACCGCCTCACCACCGCCGGGATCTACGTGCTGCAGTGCGGCGACCCGGACGCGACCGGCCAGGGCGGGCCCGGTTACTCGTGGGGGCCGATCGAGAACGCACCCGCCGACGGCGTCTACCCGAAGGGCACCATCGCGATGGCCCGCGTCGGAGGCGACGCGTGGTCGATGGGCTCGCAGTTCTTCATCGTGTACCAGGACAGCCCGATCCCGTCCGACGGGGCGGGTGGCTACACCGTGTTCGGCAAGGTGACGTCCGGGTTGGACGTCGTCGAAGCCATCGCCGACGCGGGCACGGCGGAGGGCACGTCTGACGGCCCTCCCGTGTCCGACGTCATCATCGAGGGAGTGAAGATCCAGTGACGCAGACCCCGGACCAGTCGGCCGAGCTCGCCGCCGACGCCGCCACGGAGCCCGTCTCCCCCGACGAGGCGACCGACTCGACCGAGACCGCGGCCGACACCACGGCCGCGACCGAGACCGCAGCCGCGCAGCCGACCGACGCCGCCGAGACGACCGCTGCCACCGAGTCGAGCGGTGCCGACGAGACGAGCGCTACCGACGACGCGGCCGCGGCGGCCGGCACCGCCCCCGCCGCGGCGACGACGGACGCTCCGCGGCCGACGCCCGCCTCGATCAAGCCCGGGCCGCGGCCCGTGCCCCGTCCCGTGCCGCGGCCGGTCGCGAGCCCGGTCGCCGGCGCCGCCACCGCGGCCGCGACGCCCGTACCCGTCGTGACCGCACCGCCGGCCGACGCCGCCGAGGCGGCGCACGCGGCTACGTTCGGCTCCGTCGACGCCGAGGGCACGGTCTCGGTGCGCGAGTCGTCCGGCGAGCGCGTCGTCGGTCAGTACCCCGGCGCGACGCCGCAGGAGGCGCTCGCGTTCTACGTGCGGCGCTTCCTCGACCTGCAGGCCAAGGTGGCCGTGTTCGAGGCGCGCCTCGGTGCCACCGACCTCTCGGTCAAGGAGATCGACCAGACGCTCGCCCGCCTGACCGAGGAGACGGCGCAGCCGGCGGCGGTCGGTGACCTCGACGGGCTGCGCGCGCGTCTCGACGCGCTGCGTGGCGTCGCAGCCGAGCGCCGTGCCCAGGCGGACGCCGAGCGTCAGGCGGCACGCGCCGCCGCCGTCGAGGCCCGGACGGCGATCGTCGAGGAGGCCGAGAAGATCGCCGGGACCGACCCGAGCAAGATCCAGTGGCGGCCTGCGGGCGAGCGGCTGCGCACGCTGCTCGACCAGTGGAAGAGCGCGCAGCGGTCCGGTCCGCGCCTCGACCGACCGACGGAGGAGTCGCTCTGGAAGCGGTTCAGCCACGCGCGCACCACGTTCGACCGCGAGCGTCGGCACTTCTTCGCCGAGCTCGAGCAGTCGAACGCGTCGGCCAAGGCGGCCAAGGAGCGGCTCGTCGCGGAGGCGGAGCGCCTGCAGTCCAGCACCGACTGGGGCGCGACCGCGGGGGCGTTCCGCGACCTCATGACCGAGTGGAAGGCCGCGGGGCGCGCGAGCAGGGCGGACGACGACGCGCTGTGGGCGCGGTTCCGGGCGGCGCAGGACGCGTTCTTCGCGGCACGTGACGCACAGAACGCCGCGACCGATGCCGAGTTCCAGGCCAACCTCGAGGTCAAGGAAGCGCTGCTCGTCGAGGCGGAGGCGCTGGTCCCGGTCACGGACATCGGCGCCGCCAAGCAGGCGATCCGCAGCATCCAGGACCGCTGGGAGGCAGCGGGCAAGGTGCCGCGCGCCGACATCCAGCGCGTCGAGGGTCGGCTGCGTGCGGTCGAGACCGCGATCCGCGATGCCGAGCAGAAGCAGTGGTCGCGCACCAACCCCGAGACGCGTGCGCGCGCCGAGGGCGCCGCCGCCCAGCTCGAGGCTGCGATCGCCGGGCTCGAGGCGGACCTCGAGAAGGCCAGGGCGGCCAAGGACCAGCGGCGCATCGACGAGGCACAGGCGGCGCTCGACGCCCGCCGGGCCTGGCTCGAGCAGGTGCAGCGGGCGGCCGAGGACGCACGCGGCTGACGCCTCGTCCACAGGCGCTCCACGTCGGGGCGGGGGTGTCGGGCATCCTCACGGGATGACCGACACCCCCCTCTCACGTCCCCGGCCGGGTCCACGACCCGGCCACCTCGCCCGCACCTCGCTCCTGCCGCCGCCCGCCGTCCTCCCGCGACTCGTCCGCCGCCACGAGACGTCCGTCGCCGACTGGACCGGGATGCTCCGCGACGGTGTGCTCCTCGCGGTGACGGACGGCGTCGCGGTGACCGGGCCGCGACCACCGGGACGCGACGACCGCGCGCGGGCCGTCGCCACGGCGCTCCCCCGCCACGGCGTCGTCGGACGCGACAGCGCGGCCTGGGTGCACTCCGGCCGACGACCGCCGTCCCGCACGTGCGTGCTGGTGCCGGTCGGCATCCGCCGCCCCGACCCTCGCCCAGACCGGTGGTGCGCCGAGACGACGTTCGGCGACGACGACGTCGTGCTGCTCGACGGCGTCCCCGTGACGTCGCTCGTGCGCACCGCCGTCGACGTCGCTCGCTGGTACGACGGGACGACCGGCGCCGGGCTGCTCGCCGACCTGGTCGGTGCCGGGCTCGACCTCGCTGCGGTGCGGCGGCGCCTCGTCGCGCTCGCCGGTCGCCCGCACGTGCGGCGCGCGCTCGACACGGTCGACGCTGCCGTGCGAAGGAGCGAGAGCGGCCCGCCGACGACGGCCGGTCTCAGCGCAGCGCGTCGTCCGGACGGGCCCCCGTGATCCGGTAGACGTCGAAGACGCCCTCGATCTTGCGCACGGCCGACAGGACCGACGTCAGGTGCGACGGCTCAGCCATCTCGAACACGAACCGCGACATCGCGACCCGGTCGCGCGACGTCGAGACCGACGCGGAGAGGATGTTGACGTGATGGTCCGACAGGACGCGTGTCACGTCCGACAGGAGCCTGGCCCGGTCGAGCGCCTCGACCTGGATCTGGACGAGGAACAGCGACGACGAGGTGTGGCTCCAGCCCACGTCCACCATGCGCTCGGGCTGCGCCCGCAGCTGCTCGACGTTGATGCAGTCCGCGCGGTGCACGCTCACGCCCGCACCCCGCGTGACGAACCCGACGATGTCGTCACCCGGCACCGGCGTGCAGCACTTCGCGAGCTTGACCCAGACGTCGTCGACGCCCTTGACCACCACGCCCGGGTCCCCGGTCCGGACGCGGCGCGCCGTCGGACCCGGCCGCGCCGTCTCCGCCAGGTCCTCCTCGGCACCCGTCTCGCCGCCGAGCGACTGGACCAGCCGCTGGACGACGGTCGCCGCCGAGACCTGCCCCTCACCGACCGCCGCGTAGAGCGCCGACACGTCCGCGAACCGCATCTCGGTCGCGAGCGCGACGAGCGACTCGTGCGACAGCAGCCGCTGCATCGGGAGGTTCTGCTTGCGCATCGCCTTCGCGATCGAGTCCTTGCCGTGCTCGATCGCCTCCTCGCGCCGCTCCTTCGAGAACCACTGCCGGATCTTGTTGCGCGCACGCGGGCTCTTGACGAAGCCGAGCCAGTCCCGGCTCGGCCCGGCGGTCTCGGACTTCGACGTGAAGACGTCGACGACGTCGCCGTTCTCGAGCGTCGAGTCGAGCGGCACGAGCCGACCGTTGACGCGCGCACCCATGGTGCGGTGACCCACCTCGGTGTGCACCGCGTACGCGAAGTCGACCGGCGTCGAGCCCTGCGGCAGCGCGATGACGTCGCCCTTGGGCGTGAAGACGTAGACCTCGGAGCCCGCGATCTCGAACCGCAGCGAGTCGAGGAACTCCGTCGGGTCGGCGGTCTCGCGCTGCCAGTCGACGAGCTGGCGCAGCCACGCCATGTCGCCGCCCGCGGGCGCCTCCGCCTGCGCGCCGCTCTTGGCGTTCTCCTTGTACTTCCAGTGCGCCGCGACGCCGTACTCGGCACGCCGGTGCATGTCGTGCGTGCGGATCTGGATCTCCACGGGCTTGCCGCCCGGGCCGATGACCGTCGTGTGCAGCGACTGGTAGAGGTTGAACTTCGGCATCGCGATGTAGTCCTTGAACCGGCCCGGCACCGGGTTCCACCGCGCGTGCAGCGCGCCGAGCGCCGCATAGCAGTCCCGGACCGTGTCGACCAGGACGCGGACGCCCACGAGGTCGTAGATGTCCGCGAAGTCGCGACCGCGGACGATCATCTTCTGGTAGATCGAGTAGTAGTGCTTGGGCCGGCCCGTGACGGTCGCCTTGATCTTCGCCGCCCGCAGGTCCGCCCCGACCTGGTCCCGCACGACCGCGAGGTACTCCTCGCGCGCCGGGGCCCGTTCCGCGACGAGGTGGACGATCTCGTCGTAGACCTTCGGGTAGAGCGTCGCGAACGACAGGTCCTCGAGCTCCCACTTGATCGTGTTCATCCCGAGCCGGTGCGCGAGCGGCGCGTAGATCTCGAGCGTCTCGCGGGCCTTCTTCTCCGCGGACGCCGACGGCACGAACTTCCAGGTCCGAGCGTTGTGCAGCCGGTCCGCGAGCTTGATGACCAGCACCCGGATGTCGTGCGCCATCGCGACGACCATCTTGCGCACGGTCTCGGCCTGCGCGGCGTCGCCGTACGTGACCTTGTCGAGCTTCGTCACGCCGTCGACGAGCATCGCGACCTCGGGCCCGAACTCCTTGCGGAGCTGGTCGAGCGCGTAGTCGGTGTCCTCCACCGTGTCGTGCAGGAGCGCCGCGACGAGCGTCGACGGCGTCATGCCGAGCTCGGCGAGGATCGTCGCCACCGCGACCGGGTGCGTGATGTACGGGTCGCCGCTCTTGCGCAGCTGGCCCCGGTGCGCCCGCTCCGCCACGACGTACGCGCGCTCGACCGTCGCCAGGTCGGCCTTCGGGTGGTTGGCGCGGGCCGCCTGCAGCACGGGCTCGAGCGCCGGGTAGGCCGGCCCACCGCGCACGCCCGTCAGCCGGTTGAAGCGTGCGCGCACGCGCGACGTCGACGAGCCGGCCTGGTCCCCCTGCGGCGCAGTCGCCTCCGGAGCAGCAGACCCCTGGTCGCCCGCGGGAGGTGCGGCGACGTCCTCAGCCACCCGATCTCCCTCCTCGCGACCCATCGGATCGCACGAGTCTACGACCGGACCGGGCGACGGCCGCGCCGACGTCCGGTCTGCCCGGATCCGTCCCGTGCGGACGTGTCGCCCGGACGCCGTCAGTCGACCGTGACGACCGAGTCGATCTCGAGACCCGCGAGCCGCTCGCGACCCGCCAGGCCGAGGATCTCGACCAGGAAGGCCAGGCCCACGACCTGCGCGCCGCACGACCGCAGGAGCCCCACGGTCGCCGCGGCAGTCCCGCCCGTCGCGAGCACGTCGTCGACGACGAGCACGCGCGCGCCCGGGCGGATCGTGAACGGATGGATCTCGATCTCCGCGTCCGCGTACTCGAGCGAGTAGGCGGCCGACGCCGTCGGGCCGGGAAGCTTGCCGGCCTTGCGCACCGGCACGACGCCCGCACCGAGCGCGGTCGCCACGGGCGCCGCGAGCAGGAATCCCCGCGCCTCCATGCCGGCCACGAGGTCGACCTCGCCCCAGCGTGCGACGACCTCGTCGGCGATGGTCGCGACGACCTGCGCGAAGGCACCCGCGTCGGCGAGCAGCGGGGTGATGTCGCGGAACAGGACGCCGGGCTCGGGGTAGTCGGGCACGAGCCGGACGAGGTCGTGCACCCGGCGCACGACCTCGTCGCGCGCCGGGGTCCCGTCCGGCCGCACCCGCACGGGCGCTGCAGAGCTGGCGTCCGTGCTCATCGCGCCGACTTGCGCCGCTTCGGCTGTGCTGCCTGCCCGAGGTGCGTGCCGGGCCGCAGCTGACCCGCCGCGTGCACGACCACCGGGGTCGCCGACCCGTCGCCCGACTCCGACCCCGCCGCCCGGGTCGCGAGGACCTTGGCGGTGTGCGCCTTGATCCGCGGCTCGCGCTCCCGCAGCGAGACCTCGAGCGGCGTCGCGAGGAAGATCGAGGAGTACGCGCCGACGAGCATGCCGACGAACAGCGCCAGCGCGATGTCCCGCAGCGTGCCCGCACCGAGGATCGCGGCACCCACGAAGAGGATCGCGGAGACCGGCAGCAGCGCGACCACCGACGTGTTGATCGACCGGACCAGCGTCTGGTTCACCGCGAGGTTCGCCTTCTCGGCGTAGGTGAACCGCGACTGGTCGAGCGTGTCCGCGGTGTTCTCGCGCACCTTGTCGAAGACCACGACCGTGTCGTAGATCGAGTAGCCGAGGATCGTGAGGAAGCCGATCACGGTGGCCGGCGTGACCTCCCAGCCGATCCCCGCGTACAGGCCGACCGTGATGACCAGGTCGTGCCCGAGTGCGATGAGGGCGGCGAGCGCCATGCGCCAGTTGCGGAAGTAGAACGTCATGACGACCGCGACGAACAACAGGAAGACGCCGATGCCGGTGACCGCCTTGCGCGAGACGTCCGCACCCCATGTCGGGCCGACGAACTGCGTCGTGATCTCGTCCTCGGTGACCTCGAAGGCCTCCTGCAGCGCGTCACCGACGCGGTTGACCTGCTCGTCGGTGAGCTCGGCCACCTGGATGCGCAGCGAGTCCGAGCCGAGGTTGGTCACCTCGGGAGACTCGCCGGGAGCCACGCTCTGGACCGTGTCGATCGCGAGCTGCTGGTCACGGTCCCCCGCGATGCCCGAGACGACGAACTCCGAGCCGCCCCGGAACTCGATGCCGGGGTTGAGGCCGGGCGTCACGAGCAGCACGGCGGACAGCAGGACCACCACGATCGAGCCGAGGTAGAACCACTTGCGGTGGCCGACGATGTCGTACGAACGACGGCCCGTGTACAGGTCGTTGCCCCACTGGGCGAATCCGACGGCCATCAGCGCTCGCTCCCCTCGGCCGGCTGGTCGCCGGTCGTGTCGTCGTTCGTCGCCGCGCGCGCGGCGTCGACCGGCTCGTCCTCGACGACCCGGTCCTCGACCACCGCGGCCTGCGCCGCACGGGCCGCCGCCTTGCGCTGGGCGATCGTCAGGCCGTCGCCACGGCCACCGACGCCCGTCGCGACCGGAGTCCGCACGGGCTCGTCGACGGCCGCGTCGCCCGCAGCGACGTCGTCCCGCCGACCCGTCACGACCTTGCCGCGACCGACGTACCGCGTCCCCGGGACGCCCAGGCGCCGCGGGTCGAGACCCGAGGCCCGGTGGCCCTCGCTGAAGAACTTCGTCCTGGCGAGCAGCTCCATCGCCGGGTGCGTGAACAGGAACACCACGACGACGTCGATGACGGTGGTCAGCCCGAGCGTGAACGCGAAGCCGCGCACGCCGCCGACCGCGAGGAAGTACAGGACGATCGCCGCGATGAGGTTGACCGCGTCCGACGCCAGGATCGTGCGCCGTGCGCGCGCCCAGCCCCGCTCGACGGCCGCGCCCAGCGTGCGGCCCTCACGCAGCTCGTCGCGGATGCGTTCGAAGTACACGATGAACGAGTCCGCGGTGATGCCGATCGCGACGATCAGACCCGCGACGCCCGGCAGCGACAGACGGTAGCCCTGGGTCCAGGACAGCAGCGTGATGACGCCGTACGTCAGGGCCGCGGCGATCACGAGCGAGGCGACCGTGAGCAGGCCCAGCGTGCGGTACTGCAGGAGCGAGTAGAGCACGACCAGCAGCAGGCCGATGACACCCGCGAGCAGACCCTTCTCGAGCTGCTCGGTACCGAGCGTCGCGGAGATCTGCTGCTCCGACTGCACCTCGAAGTTCAGCGGCAGCGAGCCGAAGCTCAGGCGGTTCGCGAGCGAGGCGGCGGTCGCCTGGTTGAAGCTGCCCGAGATCTCGGCCTTCCCGTTGGGGATGATCTGCGACACGCTCGGTGCCGAGATCACGAGGCCGTCCAGCACCATCGCGAACTGGTTCTGCGGCGGCGACTGCTTCGCGAGCCGCTCGGTGACGTCCGCGAAGAGGTCGCCGCCCTTGCCCGTGAACTCCATGTTCACGACCCAGCGGCTGCCGACCTGGCCACTCGCCAGCGTCTCGAGGCCCGACGAGGCACGGTCGATCTCGGACCCGTCGATCTCGACCGGACCCATGATGTACTTCAGGCCGTCCGGCTTGCCGTCGGAGTCGACCCCGCACGCCACGAAGGCCTTCTCGGGGTCGCCCGAGACGCCGCCCGCGAGGTTGGCCGGGTCCGTGCAGTCGAGCGCGTCGAACTCGGCACGGACCTCCGGCGTGACCCAGTACGCCGCGTCGCTCGCCGACGAGGGCTCGCTGGGCCGGGCGGGCGTGGGCGCCGCGGTCGGCTCGGCCGTGGCCGAGCTGGTGGCCGAGCTGGGCGACGTCGCGTCGTCGCCCGCGTCCGCCGCGGTGTCCTCGTCGCCGGCGTCGCCCGCCGCAGCGGACGGGTCCGGCGTCGGCTCGACCGTGGCCGTGGGGGACGACGTCGCTCCGCTCGTCGCGCCCGCCGTCGGCTCGCCCGTCGGGTCCGCGCTCGGCGTCCCGGACGCCGTCGGCTGCGGTGCGGGGACGCCGTAGTCCTGCGCCAGCACGGGACGGAACTCCATGTGCGACGAACGGCTCACCGTCGCGATGGTCTCGTCCGACGCCTTGCCCGGGATCGCGACGACGATGTTGTTGCCGCCCTGGCTGCTGATCTCCGCCTCGGACACGCCCGAACCGTCGACGCGCTGCCGGATGACGTTGATCGCCTGCTCGATGTCGCCCGAGGTCGGCTGGCGACCGTCGGTCGTCACGGGCGTCAGGATGATCTGCGTCCCGCCCTCGAGGTCGAGGGCCAGCTTGGGCGTCCAGGTCGCGTCGGACGCGTGGGTGCCGATGAAGACCGCGAGGAAGGGCAGCACCACGACGACCACCAGCGTGATCAGGGTGCGGACCGGCCGGCGGCGGCGTGTGGGTGGGGCCAACGGAGTTCTTCTCTCGTGCGCGCACCGGCCGAGGGCGACCGGTGGGGACAGGGTCCGCCGAACGGCTCGACGGACCGCGTGGACTACTTCCGGTCGGGCTCGTCGTCTCCGCGGGTCGGCGGGAGCGACGACAGGTCGTCGGGCACGTCGATGACGGCGTCGTTCGCGCGGGCGATGCGCTCGGCGTCGCTCACAGCCGCGTCGTCCTGCTCGTCGTACGACGCCTCGTCCTGCTCGTCGTACGGCTCGTCGTCGACCGGCGGCTCGATCTTCTTCGCGATCGCGGCACGCACCCAGCGCGTGCGGCCGCCACCCGGCGTCGACTCGAGCGTGATCGCGTCGTCGTCGATCTCGACGACCGTGCCGATCATCCCGGACGCGGTCATGACCTCGTCACCGGGCTCGAGCTGGTTGCGGAACTCCTGCTGGGCCTTCTGCTGCTTGCGCGAACGCCGGGTCATCAGCCAGAACGCGGCAGCGGCACCGATGATGAGGATCCAGCTGAAGTAGCCGCTGCCGCCTCCGGTCGAGGCGGTCGCGGTACCGTCGGTCGCCGCGAGCACGGCGTTGAGCTCCATCACAGCAGGTCCTTACGTCGATCGTGTCCGGGGCAGTCTAGGCGCACAGCCCCGCCGCTCCAACGCACGTCCCGGCCCACCGGTTCCCGGAACGATTCGGGCGCCCTCAGCCGAACAGCGTGCCCGCCTCCTGCGGCGGCGTGAGACCCAGGTGGCGCCACGCCTCGGGCAGCGCGACGCGACCGCGCGGCGTCCGTCCGACGAGGCCCTCGCGCACCAGGAACGGCTCGGCGACGGTCTCGACCGTCTCCGGCTCCTCGCCGACCGCGACCGCGAGCGTCGTCAGACCGACGGGTCCGCCGCCGAACCGTCCGCACAGCGCCTCGAGCACGGAACGGTCGAGCCGGTCGAGCCCGCGCTCGTCGACCTCGTACACCTCGAGCGCGGCGCGCGCCGCCGCGAGGCTGAGCGTGCCGTCGCCGCGCACCTCGGCCCAGTCGCGCACGCGTCGCAGCAACCGGTTCGCGATCCGGGGCGTGCCGCGGGACCGGCCCGCGATCTCCCGCGCGGCCGCACCGGCGAGCGGCACGCCCAGGAGTCCCGCCGACCGCAGGAGCACCTGCTCGAGCTCGTCGTCCGCGTAGAAGTCGAGGTGGCCGGTGAAGCCGAACCGGTCGCGCAGCGGTGCGGGCAGCAGCCCCGCGCGCGTCGTCGCGCCGACGACCGTGAACGGCGGGAGCGCGAGCGGGATCGCGGACGCGCCCGCGCCCTTGCCCACCACGACGTCGACCCGGAAGTCCTCCATCGCGACGTAGAGGAGCTCCTCGGCGGGGCGTGCGATGCGGTGGATCTCGTCGAGGAACAGGACCTCGCCCTCCTCGAGCGACGAGAGCACCGCGGCGAGGTCACCCGCGTGCTGGATGGCCGGTCCGCTCGTGACCCGCAGGGACGAGCCCAGCTCGGCAGCGACGATCATCGCGAGCGTGGTCTTGCCGAGCCCGGGCGGACCCGACAGCAGCACGTGGTCGGGCGCCCTCCCCCGCAGCCGCGCCGCCTGCAGCACGAGCGAGAGCTGGTCGCGCACCACCTTCTGGCCGACGAACTCCGCGAGCCGCCGCGGGCGCAGCGCGGCCTCGGCAGCGCGTTCCAGCTCGTCGGCGTCCGGCCGCACGAGCGACTCCGCCGGGAGCCGCTCTGTGACGAGCTCGTCGGCGTCCGTCGGCCGCGCAGCGCGGTCGCGCCCGTCAGCCACGGCCGCCGCCCAGGCTGCGCAGCGCGGCCCGCAGGACCCCCGGGACCTCGTCGGCCGCGAGCGGCCCGTCGACGTCCGCCAGCACGGCCGCGACCGCCTCGTCCGCGACCTTCTGGTTCCAGCCGAGACCGACGAGCGCCTCGACCACCTGCTGGCGTCGGTCGTCGGGACCGGTCGCCGTCGCGGCGCCGGTGGGAGCCCCCGCGACGGTCGGGGCAGGTGCGCCGAGGCGGTCCTTGAGCTCGAGCACGATGCGCTGCGCACCCTTGCGCCCGATGCCCGGGACGCGTTCGAGCGCCTTGAGGTCCTCGTCGGCGACCGCGCGGCGCAGGCCGTCCGGGGTGTGCACGGCGAGCATCGCAAGAGCGAGCCGCGGTCCCACACCGCTGACCGTCTGCACGGTCTCGAAGACCTCGCGCTCGTCGTCGTCCGCGAACCCGAACAGCGTGAGCGAGTCCTCCCGCACCACGAGCGAGGTGTGGACGGTCGCGTCCTGGCCCGGCCGCAGCCCGGCGAGCGTCGCGGGCGTCGCGTGCACCAGCATCCCGACCCCACCGACCTCGACGACCGCCGAGTCCAGCCGCACCGTCAGCACCGTGCCGCGTACCGACGCGATCACACGCACCCTCCCTCTGTCGTCCGCGGGTCAGCATCCCACACGGGCGAACATCTGTACGAACGACACGCGCCTCAGCGCCGGGCCGCTTGCTCCGCCGCGGCCCACGCGCGCTGCGCGGCGGTCATCGACGACGGCGGTCGCTGCGGCGAGCCGAGCGCACCCGCGGGTCGCCACAGGTGACAGATCGCCAGCGCGAGCGCGTCGGCCGCATCGGCCGGCCGGGGCAGCTCCTCGAGCTGCAGCAGCCGCTGGACCATGCTCTGGACCTGCGCCTTGTCCGCCCGGCCGCTACCCGTGACGGCCGCCTTGACCTCCGACGGCGTGTGGAGCGCGACGGGGATGCGGCGGCGCGCGGCCGCGACCATCGCCAGTCCCGCCACCTGCGCCGTCCCCATCACCGTGCGCACGTTGTGCTGCGCGAACACCCGCTCGACCGCGACGGTGTCGGGCGCGTGCTCCTCGAGCCACTCCTCGATCCGCCGCTCGATCACCAGGAGACGCTGGTCCACGTCGAGCTCGGGGGACGACGTCGCGACGCCCACCTGCACGAGCCGCACCCGTCGGCCGGACAGGCCGTCGACCACGCCCAGACCGCACCGGGTCAGGCCGGGGTCGACACCGAGAACTCGCACGGCCGCATCGTCCCATCCCGGGAGCGCCCACCGACCGACCGCCACGCGTCCTGGTCGCGACGCGCGCCGGAACCGCGACGGCACCGCACCGGTGCCGGACAGCACGACGGGGTGCCCGCGCTCGTGCGGGCACCCCGTCGGTGCGTCGAGGCCGGGGGCCCGGACGGTCAGTCGTCCTCGAGCTCGGCCATGACCTCGTCGGACGCGTCGAAGTTCGCGTAGACGTTCTGGACGTCGTCGGAGTCCTCCAGCGCGTCGATGAGGCGCAGGATCTTGCGCGCGCCCTCGGCGTCGACCTCGATCTGGGTGGCGGGCCACCACACGACGTCCGCCGAGTCGTAGTCGATTCCGGCCTGCTGGAGCGACGTGCGGACGGGCACCAGGTCGGTCGCCTCGCTCAGGACCTCGAACTGCTCGCCGAGGTCGTTGACCTCCTCGCCACCCGCGTCGAGCACCGCCTCCATGACCGCGTCCTCGTCGGTGCCGTCCTTGGGGACGATGACGACGCCCTTGCGGCTGAAGATGTACGCGACCGAACCCGGGTCGGCCATCTGGCCGCCGTTGCGGGTGAACGCCACGCGGACGTCCGACGCCGCACGGTTGCGGTTGTCCGTCAGGCACTCGACGAGCACGGCGACGCCGCCGGGGCCGTACCCCTCGTACATGATCGTCTGGTAGTCCGCACCGCCGGCCTCCTGGCCGGACCCGCGCTTGACCGCGCGGTCGATGTTGTCGTTGGGGACCGACGACTTCTTCGCCTTCTGGATGGCGTCGAACAGCGTCGGGTTTCCGCCGGGGTCACCACCGCCCGTGCGGGCGGCCACCTCGATGTTCTTGATGAGCTTCGCGAAGAGCTTGCCGCGCTTCGCGTCGATCACGGCCTTCTTGTGCTTGGTGGTGGCCCACTTGGAGTGACCCGACATACGCTTCGCTACCCCTGGGAGTCTTGGACGATCCGGATGAACAGACGGTGCACCCGGGTGTCGCCCGTGACCTCCGGATGGAACGAGGTGACGAGCAGCGGTCCCTGGCGGACCGCCACGATCCTACCGGCGGCGGGCCCGCCTTCCACCCGCCCGACCACGGTGGCGCCCGGACCGACCTCCTGGACCCACGGGGCACGGATGAACACGGCGTGCAGCGGACCGTCGTCGACGCCGTCGAGCGTGAGGTCGGTCTCGAACGAGTCGACCTGGCGACCGAACGCGTTCCGGCGCACCGTGACGTCCACGCCGCCGAGGGTCCGCTGCCCCTCGATGCCGCCCTCGACGCGGTCGGCCAGCAGGATCATGCCCGCGCACGAGCCGTAGGCCGGCATCCCCGACCGCAGGCGTGCGCGCAGGGGCTCGAACAGCTCGAACGAGCGCAGCAGCTTGTCGATCGTCGTCGACTCGCCGCCGGGCAGGACGAGCGCGTCGACCGCGTCGAGCTCGCTGGTACGTCGCACGGGTACCGCGCGGGCACCCTCCGCCTCGAGCGCGTGCACGTGCTCGCGCACGTCTCCCTGCAGGGCCAGGACTCCGACCGTCACCGTCACGTGCGCGATCCTAGGACCGCGTCGCACGCCGACCCGACGGCGTCCGCGCCGCACGGGCCCGGACCGCGGGACTCGTGACGAGACTCACGTCCCGCGCGCACCTCACTCGCGCGCGAGCCCGAGGTGCCGGGTCGTGCCGTCCCACGCGGGCAGGAGGCTGCCGACGAGCTCGGCGAGCCCGACGGGGAACACCTCGATGTCGACCGCAGCCAGGTCGGACAACGACCACCACCGCAGCTCGTCGATGACGTCCTGCTCGAGCACCGTCCAGCCCGAACGGTCCTCCGCGACGAACGAGGCAGCGGGGACGCGCGCGAGGTAGATCTGCTCGTCCTGGCGGCAGCTCTCGAAGAAGAAGTCGAAGATCGCCGAGCGCGTGAACACCGGCCCCTCGACGTCGGCGGGGTCGAGCACGATGCCCGACTCCTCACGCACCTCGCGCACGGCCGCCTCGAGCGGCGACTCCCCCGCGTCGATGCCGCCGCCGATCGTGAACCACCACGAACGTCCGGGCTGGTCCGCGTCGTGGCCGCGGATGAGGAGCACGCGGTCGTGCTCGTCGAGCAGGATCACGCGCGCGGCGCGGCGGAAGAGCAGCCCGTCCTCGCCCCGGACCCACTCGGGCCCGAGCGCGTGGACGGGACCCCCGCCCGCGTCGGCCGGGCGCGCGTCCGGCTGCCCGGCCGACGTCGGCGAGGTCATCGCTGCGCGGTCACCAGCCCCGCTCGGCGAGACGGTGCGGCACCGGGACGTCGTCGACGTTGATGCCGACCATGGCCTCGCCCAGCCCGCGCGAGACCTTGGCCACCACGTCGGCGTCGTCGTAGAACGTCGTCGCCTTGACGATCGCCGCGGCGCGCTCCGCGGGGTTGCCGGACTTGAAGATGCCCGACCCGACGAACACGCCCTCGGCACCGAGCTGCATCATCATCGCGGCGTCGGCCGGGGTCGCGATCCCGCCGGCGGTGAACAGCACGACGGGCAGCTTGCCCGCGGTCGCGACCTCCTTGACGAGCTCGTACGGCGCCTGGAGCTCCTTCGCCGCGAGGAACAGCTCGTCCTCGGGCAGCGAGGTGAGGCGGCGGATCTCGTCGCGCAGCGTGCGCATGTGGGTCGTCGCGTTCGAGACGTCGCCCGTGCCCGCCTCGCCCTTCGAGCGGATCATCGCCGCACCCTCGGTGATGCGGCGCAGCGCCTCGCCGAGGTTGGTCGCACCGCACACGAACGGCACCGTGAACGCCCACTTGTCGATGTGGTGCGCGTAGTCCGCAGGCGTCAGCACCTCGGACTCGTCGATGTAGTCGACGCCGAGCGACTGCAGCACCTGCGCCTCGACGAAGTGCCCGATGCGTGCCTTGGCCATGACGGGGATCGAGACCGCCTCGATGATCCCGTCGATGAGGTCGGGGTCGCTCATGCGCGCGACGCCGCCCTGCGCGCGGATGTCCGCCGGGACGCGCTCGAGCGCCATGACGGCCACCGCGCCCGCGTCCTCGGCGATCTTCGCCTGCTCGGCCGTGACGACGTCCATGATGACGCCGCCCTTGAGCATCTCGGCCATGCCGCGCTTGACGCGCGCGGTGCCGACGGCTCCGGCCGCGTCGCTCGTCGGGGTGGTCTGGCTGGTGTCGCTGGTCACGTCGAGCCTCGCAAGAAGGGTGCGGTCACTGGGATGGGGCTGGGGGTGTGCGGTCCGGGAAGCCGTCGGCGCGCGGGTGCGGCCGGGCCCTCCCGCGGACCGGACCGCGCCATCGTAGTCCGTGGGCGCGGACCGCCGACGCGGCCGTCTCACCGCACGCCGGTCGGCGCGTCAGCCCACCCCGGGACGGGCGAGGCCCGCGGGCCACGCGTCGTCCAGCTCGAGAGTGCGGGGCTCGGGGGCGTGCCCGGCGAGCCGCAGCAGCCGGACGAACCTCCCCCGGCGCACGCGCTGCGTCTGGAGCACCGCCTCGTTGTGGAAGCGGCGGGCGATCTCCGCGCGGTACCACGACGAGCTGAGCGCGTCGAGCAGCTCCTCGCCCCCGGGCTCGTCCCGCAGCTCGGCGACCTCCGCGGGCTCGTCGAGCACCTCCCGCAGCGTCGCCGTGAGCTCGCTCTCCACCTGGCCGCGCTCGTCGAGGTCGTCGACGTCCCCGGCCGACGGCGCGGACAACGCCCGGTCGGCGCCCGGACGCGGGTCCGAGAGCAGGAGCGAGAGGAGCTCGGGCGGTGCGTCGCCGCGCCGCCCCGCGGTCTCGGTCGCGAGCGCGGCCCACGCCGCCTCGCCCACGAGCACCGACGAGACCGGGTCGAGCAGGCCCGAGGTCGCCAGCTCGGCAGCCGCCGTCGCCCGCCGCACGAGCTGCGCCTCGACCACGCTGCGGGACGCGCCGACCTTGCGGTGCAGCCGGTCGAGCCGCGACGCGGCGACCCACACCGACCACACGAGCACGGCCAGCACGAGCACGACGACGACCGCGACCTCCGACCACCTCATCGGCTCTCCCCCCGGTTGCGCCGCAGCTCGAGCAGCCGCGCGCCGCGCAGCGACGACGGGTCCTCGCCGACGGGTGCGTCACGGCCCGCGACCGCCATCTCGTAGACCGCGAGCACCTGGTCCGTGACGGCGGACCAGTCGTAGCGGCGGACCACGACGCTCGCGTGCGCCTCGACCCGGCGCCGCAGCTCGTCGTCCGCGAGCACGCGCACCAGCGTGCGGGCGAGGTCGTCGCTGTCGCCCGTGCGGAACAGGACGCCCGCCGTGCCGTCGTCCAGCACGCGCGAGAAGGCACCGAGGTCGCTCGCGACGACCGCCGCACCCGCGCTCATGGCCTCGACGAGCACGATCCCGAAGCTCTCGCCGCCCGTCTGCGGCGCGACGTAGACGTCGACCGACGCGAGCAGGCGCGCCTTGTCCTCGTCGGAGATCCCGCCCAGGAACTCGACCGCGCCCGCCTGGTCCCCGAGCGCGTCGCGCGCCTGCTCCTCGCCCGTCTCGCCGCGCCCCGCGACGAGGAAGCGCGCGCCCGGCACGTGCGCGAGCACCTCGCGCACCGCGCCCAGCAGCACGCCGAGGCCCTTGCGCGGCTCGTCGAGCCGCCCGAGGAACGCGATCGTCGGCGCGTCGGGCGTCCCCGTCCAGCGCTCGTCGGGCTCGGCCGCGGCGAACGTGTCGACGTAGACGCCGTTGGGGATGACCACGGCGTCGCCGCCGAGGTGGTCCACGAGCGTGCGGCGCGCGTCCTCCGAGACGGCGATGCGTGCCGAGATCTTCTCGAGCGACTGCCGGACCAGCGGGAACGCGAGCTGCAGCGAGCGCGAGCGCACGGTCGACGTGTGGAACGTCGCGACGACCGGGCCGTCGGCGATCCACAGCGCGAGCATCGACAGGCTGGGCGTGACCGGCTCGTGCAGGTGCAGCACGTCGAACTGCCCGTTCTCGAGCCACTTGCGCGCGCGGGCCGCGGTCACCGGGCCGAACGTCAGGCGCGCGACCGAGCCGTTGTAGCGCACGGGGACGGCGCGACCCGCGGCCGTCACGAACTCCGGGACCGGCGTGTCGTCGTCGGCCGGGGCGAGCACCTGCACCTCGTGACCCCGCGTCATGAGCGCCTCGGCGAGGTCGCGCACGTGGAACTGCACGCCGCCCGGGACGTCGAACGAGTACGGGCAGACGATGCCCACCCGCAGCGGGCGGCTCACGGCTCGGCCGCCGGCTGCGCGAGCGTCGCGGCGTACCGCTGCGGGTCGAGGTCCTCGACGAAGACGCGCTGCAGCATGTGCCAGTCCTCGGGACGACGTGCGATCCCCGCCGCGAGTGCGTCGACCCAGCGCTGCGTCAGGACGCGCACGCGGTCGGCGCGCGGCACGTCGGCGTCGAGCGGCTCGATCGGGACGAACTCGATGACGAGCCCCCACGGCGTCCCCGCGCGCCGCCGCCGCTCACCCCGCAGGCGCTCGTACGTGATGATCGTCGTCACGAGCGGCGCACCCGTCGTCAGCGCGAGGGCGGCCGGGCCCGCAGCGACGCGCGCCCGCCTGCCGAACAGCTCCACCTCCACCCCGCCGTGCGTGAGATCACGGTCCGCGAGCAGCGGGATGATCCCCGCCTCGGGGGTGCGGGCGACCCGCACGAGCCGACGGAAGACGTCGCCGTCGCCGAGCGCGAGGATCTGCAGGCCGATCTCCGTGCGGAAACGCAGGTACTCCTCGAACACCTCGGGCGGCTCGAGCCGCTCGGCCACGGTGGTGACCGTCGCGACGTTCCGCGTCGCCCAGGCGCCGGCGAGGTCCCAGTTGCCCAGGTGGCCGAGCGCGAGGACCGCGACCTTGCCCTGACGCGTCGTGCCGAGCACGTGGTCCAGGTTGATCGTGCGCACGCGCGCGTCGATCTGCTCACCGGTCGACGCGGCGAGCGTGAACGCCTCGCCGAAGTAGCGCACGTACGACCGCATCGCCGCCCGGGACAGGCGCCGGACCGCTCGCGCGTCGAGCTCGGGGCGCACGCGCGCGAGGTTGGCCTCGAGCCGACGGATGCCGCCGCCGCGGCGCCACCACGCGACGTCGGCCCCGACGTTGCCGATGCCGCGCAGCACGGGACCGGGCAGCCGGTGCGCGTGCCGCCAGGCGAAGCCGTAGAGCTTCCCGGCGTCGAGGCTCACGCGCCGTCCCCCTCGGCGTGCGCCGGGGACCCGTCGTCGGGCCCGGGCCCCGGGACCGCAGCCGCGAGCGCGAGCGCCTGCCGCCGCACCTTCGCCATGCGCTGGACGACGGTGATCGCGGACGCGACCGCCAGCAGCGCGAGCACGACCTGCAGCACGACGAGCGGCAGCCCGAAGCCGACGAGCCCCGTCGCGAGCAGGACCAGCAGGAGCCGGTCCGCGCGCTCGGCGATCCCGCCCGAGGCGGTCATGCCGAGGCCCTCGGCACGCGCCCGCGCATAGGGCACGACCGACCCGAGCACGAGGCACGCGAGCGCGAGGACCGCCGCGAGCCGGTCGTCGCCGTCACCGAAGAACCACAGCACGAGGCCGCCGAAGATCGCCGCGTCGCCGAGCCGGTCGAGGGTCGAGTCGAGGAACGCGCCCCACGGCCCCGACCTGCCCGCCTGGCGCGCCATGACACCGTCGAGCGAGTCCGTCAGCGCGAACACGGCGATGACGAGCGTGCCCGCGAGCAGGTGGCCCGTCGGGAACGCCCACAGCGCGGCGACGACCACGACGAGCGTGCCGGTGAACGTCACGGCGTCCGGCGACACGCCGGCCTTGAGCAGAGCCCGCGCGACGGGCGTGAACAGGCGCGTCATCGCCCCGCGGAGTCGGTTCAGCACGGGACGATCATCCCCCGGTCGTCGTCGGTGCGGACGGCCAGGCCGCCGCGAGTCGGGCCCGCGTGTCGGACAGCAGCGCGGGCAGCGCCCGGCTGCGCCCGATCACGGGCAGGAAGTTCGAGTCGCCGTCCCACCGCGGCACGACGTGCTGGTGCAGGTGCGCCGCGATCCCCGCGCCCGCGACGTCGCCCTGGTTCATCCCGAGATTGAAGCCGCTGGGCCCCATGACCTCGCGCAGCACGCGCATCGCCGTCTGCGTGAGCGCGCCGACCTCCGCGACCTCGCCGTCCGTCAGGTCCGGGTAGCCGGCGACGTGGCGGTACGGGCACACGAGCAGGTGTCCCGGGTTGTAGGGGTACAGGTTCAGCACGACGAACGCGAGCGTGCCGCGCGCGACGACGAGCCCGTCCTCGTCCGGCTGCGTCGGGATGCGGCAGAACGGGCAGCCGGGACCGGCCGCGCCGTCGACGGGCTTGTTCTCCCCGCCGATGTATGCCATGCGGTGCGGCGTCCACAGCCGCTCGAACCCGTCGGGCTCACCCGCGAGGCTCGCCGCGTCGACGAGCTCGACCGGCTGCTCGGTCCCGTCCGCCACGTCTCCCGCCACGCTCAGACCTGCGCGTGCTCGCGCACCGCCGCGACGATCCGCTCGACCGCCTCGGCGACCGGCACCCCGTTGTCCTGCCGACCGTCGCGGTAGCGGAAGGACACGGCACCGGCCTCGACGTCCTCGCCGCCGGCGATGAGCACGAACGGGACCTTCTGCGTGCTGGCGTTGCGGATCTTCTTGCCGAAGCGGTCGTCGGACCGGTCCACCTCCGCGCGGATCCCCTGCGCGCGCAGCTGCGCGACGACGTCGTCGAGGTACGCCTCGAACGGCTCGGCGACGGGCACGGCGAGCACCTGGACCGGCGCGAGCCAGGCGGGGAAGGCACCCGCGTAGTGCTCGACGAGGATCGCGAAGAACCGCTCGATCGAGCCGAACAGCGCGCGGTGGATCATGACCGGCCGCTGGCGCGAACCGTCCGCGGCCGTGTACTCGAGCTCGAACAGCTCGGGCTCGAAGAAGTCGAGCTGGATGGTCGACAGCTGCCACGTGCGACCGATCGCGTCCTTGGCCTGGACCGAGATCTTGGGGCCGTAGAACGCCGCGCCGCCCGGGTCGTCGACGAGCTGCAGGCCGGACTCGGTCGCGACCTCGCGCAGCGTCTCGGTCGCCTCGACCCACGTCGCGTCGTCGCCGACGGACTTCTCCGGGTCGCGCGTCGAGAGCTCGAGGTAGAAGTCGTCGAGCCCGTAGTCGCGCAGCAGGTCGAGCACGAACCCGAGCAGGCTCGCGAGCTCGTCGCGCATCTGCTCGCGCGTCGTGTAGATGTGCGCGTCGTCCTGCGTGAACCCGCGGGCCCGCGTGAGCCCGTGCACCACGCCCGACTTCTCGTACCGGTAGACGGTGCCGAACTCGAACAGCCGGAGCGGCAGCTCCCGGTAGGAGCGGCCGCGCGCGCTGAACACCAGGTTGTGCATCGGGCAGTTCATCGGCTTGAGGTAGTAGTCCTGCCCCTCGCGCCGGACCGTGCCGTCCTCGTGGTACTCGGTGTCGAGCTTCATGGGCGGGTACATGCCGTCGGCGTACCACTCGAGGTGCCGGCTCGTCTGGAAGAGCTTCGCCTTCGTGATGTGCGGGCTGTTGACGAACGAGTAGCCCGCCTCGACGTGGCGGCGGCGCGAGTACTCCTCCATCTCCATGCGGATGATCCCGCCCTTGGGGTGGAAGACCGCGAGGCCCGAGCCGATCTCGTCGGGGAACGAGAACAGGTCCAGCTCGGCGCCGAGCCGACGGTGGTCGCGGCGCTCGGCCTCCGCCAGACGGTCCAGGTGCGCCTTGAGCTCGTCCTTGCTCGGCCACGCCGTGCCGTACACGCGCTGCAGCTGGGGGTTCTTCTCCGAGCCGCGCCAGTACGCGGCCGCCGACCGCATGAGCTGGAAGCCGTTGCCGATGAGCCGCGTGCTGGGCAGGTGCGGCCCGCGGCACAGGTCCTGCCAGACGACCGTCTCGCTCTCGCGGCCCGCGCCGCGCACGTTCTGGTAGATCGACAGCCCGCCGAGGCCGACCTCCACCGACGCACCCTCGGTCGAGCCCGACTCGCCCTTGAGCCCGATGAGCTCGAGCTTGTACGGCTCGTCCGCGAGCTCCTCACGCGCCTGCGCCTCGGTCACGTCCCAGCGCCGGAACGTCTGCCCCTCCTTGACGATGCGGGACATGACCTTCTCGAGCGCACGCAGGTCCTCGGGCGTGAACGGCGTCTCGACGTCGAAGTCGTAGTAGAAGCCGTCGGTGATCGGCGGGCCGATGCCGAGCCGCGCCGTCGGGTTCACCTCCTGCACGGCCTGCGCGAGCACGTGCGCCGCGCTGTGCCGCAGCACCGCGAGCCCGTCGGGCTCGTGCACGGAGACCGGCTCGACCACGTGCGCGTCCGCCGGGATCGGCAGGTGCAGGTCGCGCAGCTCGCCGTCGACCCGCACGACGACGACGTCCTTGCGGTCGCCGAACAGGTCCGTGCCCGTCGTGCCTGCCTCCACCGTGGTCGCGGTTCCGTCGACGGTGAGTGCGATCTGCTCAGGCACGGGTCGTGGCCTTCCTCGGGCGTGCGCACCCGCACCGCGATGTCGCACGAGGCGTCGGCATGACGTCGGACGAGACGGCGAGAGTGCTGGACGTGGTCGCGCCGGACGGCGGACCCGTCGATGCTACCCGCGCGGCCGTTCGCGCGACGCCGCGACGACCGGCCCCGCGAACGGCGAAGGCCGCCCTTCGGGGGCGGCCTCCAGCGTTCGTGCGGTGGGCGATACTGGGTTCGAACCAGTGACCTCCTCGGTGTGAACGAGGCGCTCTACCACTGAGCCAATCGCCCGCAGCGCCACCCGTGAGCGGCGCAACCGGAATGCTACCTGCCCGGTGCCGAGATTCCGAAACCGGCCCGGCCGCACCGTCCGACCCGCGCCGCACGGCTCCGCGCCCACCGCTCGGCCCACCGCTCGCGCACCGGTCCGTCGTGGGATCCGTCGCCGGATCCGTCGTGGAATCCGGGACGGATCCGACAGATCGGCCGGGGCGAACCCCTCAAGTCACCCGTTCGGGGTGCCGATAGAGGGACCATGCGTCCCCGATCCAGCCTCCGCGACGCACCGGCGGGTGCCTCCACCCAGGATGGGCACGTTCACATGACCTCCCACCGGGTGAACCTGTGTCCAGTTCGGACCCATCCGGGTAGACACGCTGCCATGATGGGACCAACAGCCCACGTTGACGAGGAGGTGACCCGATGACGCATGCGTCGTATGACGTCGTCGAGGTCGTCGCCATGCAGCTGATCGGGAGCGACGCGAGCGTCATCCCGGTGTCCGCTGAGCTTTCCTTCCGGAACTCGGACCCGTACACGGTGCGTGCGGTCTTCACTGGACCGCACACCATGTCGACCTGGCTCATCGGCCGCGAGCTGCTCTCCATGGGCATGCACGCGACGTCCGACGCGCCCGCCGGGAGTGGCGACGTCCAGGTGTGGCGGGACGAGGATCCCGACTACGCGCTCGTGTCCCTGAGCGGTGTGGAGGGCAGCGCCCTGCTCGCTGCCCCGAGCGAACCGCTCGTCCGCTTCCTGGCCAGCACCGAGGCTCTCGTGCCGCTCGGTGCCGAGAGCGACCGCATGGAGGCGGAGATCTCCGCATTCATCGCGGCGCTGCTCACCGCCTGACACCACGCGTTCTCGACCGTCCCGACCGGTCCCGTCGACGACGACGGGGCCGGTCGTCCTGTGTCCGGCCCGCCCACCGCAGGCGGCGATCGGCTCAGGGATCGAGGTCGTCGGCCAGCCGGGCCTCGAACAGCTCCGCGGCGGCCCGCGCGAGCTCCCCCACCGCGACGTCGCGCTCGTCGAGCGAGACCACGGGCGTCACGTTCCGGATCGACCCGGTGAGCGCGAGGTGGGCGCGGCCCGCGAGCACGTCGTCCAGGACCGCGTACGGCAGCTCGCCCGGACGCGCCTCGCGCACCGGGAGACCGGCTGCGGCACCCCACTCGAGCAGCAGCTCGCGCGTGATGCCCGCGAGGCAGCCCGACGCGAGCGCGGGCGTGACGAGCTCGCCGTCGCGCTCGACGACGACGTTCGACCCGGTGCCCTCGCACAGGTCGCCGACGGTGTTGGCGAGCACCGCCTCGTCGGCCCCGCGGCGGTGCGCCTCGGCGAGCGCGACGACGTTCTCGGCGTACGAGGTCGTCTTGAGACCCGCGACCGCCGACCGCTCGTTGCGCACCCACGGGACACGCACGGCCCGGCTCGTCGCCGAGCGGTGCGCAGGACCAGCGAGCACGACGAGCGTCCCACGTTGCCCGTCCGTCACGTCCCGGTGGGAGCCCAGCGGCCCCGGACCGCCCGTGCACGTGATGCGCAGGCGTCCGGAGTCCGGTGCCGCGGCCAGGACCGCGCTGACGGCGTCCCGCACCACACCCTCGTCGGGCGCGGCGAGCCCGAGGCCCGCGGCCGAGCGCGCGAGGCGCCGCAGGTGGCGCGTGAGCGCGAACGCCCGTCCCGCGTGCACCGCGCACGTCTCGAACACGCCGTCACCCACCGTCAGCCCGTGGTCGACCCCGGTGACGATGCGGTCCGACGGCGCGTGGAGCCGACCGTCCGCCCAGATCACGACGCTCATGGGCGCCCAGTCTGGCACCGACCGGAGCCGGGCGGCCACGCCGCTACGGACGGGACGCGAGAGCGACGAGCCGCGCGGCCTTGAGCTCGGTCTCCGCCCACTCGGCGGCCGCGTCGCTCCCCCACGTGATGCCCGCCCCGGTCCCGAAGCGCAACGTCCCGCCGTCGTCGTCGGCGGTCCACCAGAACGTCCGGATCCCCACCGCCAGCTCGGCATGCGCCGTCCCGTCCGGTGCGACGTGCAACCAGCCGACGAGCCCGCAGTACGGTCCGCGCGGGACGGGCTCGAGCTCGGCGATGATGCGCAGCGCCGACGACTTCGGGGCGCCCGACACCGAGCCCGGCGGGTAGGTGGCCGCGAGGATCGCGCGCCAGGCGTCCGGAGCGCGCACCGGGTCCGCGAGCACGCCCCGCACGGTCGACACCAGGTGCACGAGGCCGGGATGCTCCTCGACGCCCAGCAGCGTCGTCACCTCGACCGTCCCGGGTGCGCACACGTGCTGCAGGTCGTTGCGGACCAGGTCGGTGATCATGACGTTCTCCGCCCGGTCCTTCGCGGACAGCCCTGCTGCTGCGGCGGCGGTGCCCTTGATCGGCGCGGACGTGAGGACCCCGTGCTCGAGCCGCAGGAACAGCTCGGGTGACGCGGTCACCACCCACGCCCCGGCGTCGCCCGCCGCACCGGACGGCGGGACGTGCACGTAGCCGGCGTAGGGGGCGGGGTTGCCGGCCTCGAGCACGGCCGCCAGCGCCGCGGCGTCGGGCTCGTCGTCACGACCGCCGAGCGGCGCCGACAGGACCCGGCACACGTTCGCCTGGTAGACGTCGCCCTCCCGCACGGCGGCCCGGACGGCGTCGACCGCGGCGACGTACGCGGCGCGGTCCATCGAGCTGCGCCAGTCGGCGGCTCGCGGGCCGGACCACGTCCCCGCCGCCGGGCCGCGCGCGTCGACCGCGCGAGCCTGCGCGAACCGCCATGCCTGCACGCGGCCCTCGAACTCGCCGACGAGCACCCACCACCCGGGCGCAGCGAGCCGACCGGGGTCGGCGAGCACGTCGACGCGCTCGACGACGTCGCTCAGCTCGAGCCCCGCGAAGCGGGCGCTCCCCGCACGCACAGCCACCGGACCACCGTAACGGGCCTGGTCACGTGCTCGTCGGACCGTCCGTGACGGTTCCGGCCCGCTCGTCGCGCCGGACGGCACGACGCCAGAGCAGCACGACGAGCACGCCGAGCACGAGCGGGCCCACGAGCGTCACGACCCGCCACACCAGGACCGCCGCCACGAGGTCCGCCTCCCAGACCGCCCCCGCGATCGTCGTCCACGCTCCGACGAGCACGGCGTCCAGCACGCCGAACCCGAACATGGGCAGCAGCGTCAGCGGGTACGCCACCAGGAACGCGGCGAGCACGTCCACGACCGTCACCACGCTCGTCGGGACGCCGACCGCCCGGAGCGTGAGGACGACCATGAGGCCGTCGACCACGACCATCGCGACGAGCGACAGCAGCGCGGGCACCAGCCCGGTGCGCAGCCGGTCCGACGTCCGCTCCCGCAGGTCCACGAGGTACGCCGCCCACACGTCCTCCTCGACGCTGCGCCGCACGCGCCGCACCGCGCGCGCGGCCGTCCGCCCGAGCCAGTCGGCGAGCGCGCTCGAGCGCAGCAGCATCGCGAGCCCGACGAGGCACGCGGCCGCCACGATCGCGCACAGCACCGTGGAGACGACCTGTCCGAGATCGGCCCCCTCGCCGAGCGCGAGCAGCGCGATCCCGACGACCGGCACACCGAACCTCACCGCGTAGAACGTCGCGGTGTTCAGCCCGACGCCCGCGAGCCCCTGCGCGGGGTCCACGCCCCACGCCCGGAACATCGACACGCGGATCACGACGTCCGCGGGCGGCGGTGTGAACGCTCCGACGAGGCCCGCCGCGAGGTCGTTCTGCAGCGACCGGAACAGGCTCAGCCCGGCGACGTAGCGCTCGAGCGGCACGGCGTTGAGCACCTGCCGCACGAGCAGCGCGACCAGCAGCGGCAGCACGACCCACAGCGGCAGCGTCGCGAACGCGTCCGCGACCGCTCCCCAGTCGACCGCCCCCACGAGCCGCGTGAGCGCGATCCAGGCGAACACCGCGACGACGAGCCAGACGACGACCCGCAGCGCACGCCGCCACCAGGACCGCGCACGTGGCGTCACCTCGTCGACCGTGCTCACGGGCCGCGCCCACCTCCCGCCGGTCGGACCGCGCTCGTCGCGGCGCCTGGACGCAACCTAGCGGCTCGACCCGCGGCCCCGCCGCACGCCACGACGCCCCCGAAGGCCCCAACCGCCCCACCACCCCGGCGAACGCCACACATCGGTCGCGAGCGCCACACCATGAAGGGGTGCGCTCGCGACCGATGTGTGGCGTTCGCGGGGGTGGGCTCGGCCCGGGGACGACGAAGGCCCCAGGTCGGTGACCTGGGGCCTTGCTGGTGGGCGATACTGGGATCGAACCAGTGACCTCTTCCGTGTCAGGGAAGCGCGCTACCGCTGCGCCAAT